>MAAC01009714.1_pt1 | contig 55782 bp, 55 predicted proteins | sample 1115981 | NCBI WGS metagenome assembly MAAC01 (sample SAMN04961126, study PRJNA320927) | seawater metagenome | isolation source: sample BD02T64 sea water enriched with oil for 64 days | place: USA:Gulf of Mexico | collected 2013-07-27 | reverse complement strand
ATGGAAACTTTGATGTCGGACTTTTTGTTCTTCGTTGAGGTCCTGCTTAGCGGATTGCTGACAGGGTCTCTCTACTCACTCGTTGCCTTGGGTTTTGTGCTTATCTTTAAAGCCTCAGGCGTCTTTAACTTCGCGCAAGGCGCAATGATGTTGTTTGCGGCCCTTAGTATGGTCGGTATTCAGGAAATGCTTGGCGTTCACTGGACGGTTGCCTTTTTGGTTACGGTTGCTGTGATGGTGGCACTTGCCTGGTGCGTCGAAAAATTCGTTCTTGGCAAACTTGTCAATCAAGAGCCAATTATTCTGTTTATGGCAACTATCGGTGTGACCTTCTTCCTTGACGGTTTTGGTCAGACAATCTGGGGCAGCGACATCCGCGTCATGGATATTGGTTTGCCTGACGGTGTGTTCGACGTAGGCGGTGTCTTTATTGATCAGCTGGAGCTTGTGGCTGGTATGACAGCGGCGGCGATGGTTATTGTTCTGGCCGTTTTCTTTAACAAAACAAAAATTGGTCGGGCCCTTCGTGCGGTTGCTGATGACCATCAGGCAGCGATGTCAGTTGGTATTTCGCTTCGCTATATCTGGATCGTGGTTTGGACGGTTGCGGGCTTGGTTGGTCTTGTTGCTGGTATCATGTGGGGCTCAAAACTGGGCGTTCAGTTCAGTCTTAGCCTGATTGCGCTAAAAGCACTTCCAGTTCTTATGCTGGGCGGGTTTACGTCTATTCCGGGAGCGATTGTCGGAGGTCTGATTATTGGCGCTGGTGAGAAGCTCGCAGAAATTTATCTTGGCCCGTTTGTTGGTGGTGCCATTGAAAACTGGTTCGCCTATATGTTGGCGATGGTCTTCCTCCTTTTCCGCCCGCAAGGTTTGTTCGGCGAAAAGATTATTGAGAGGGTATAGGTAGAATGTTTTATCGTGAAGCTGGACAGTTCAAGTCCTCCTATAAAGAAGACCAGGCGATCTTTCCGATCCTTCAGGACCGTATTGGCATTGCCGTGATGCTTCTAATTGCATTCGTTGGGATTCCAATGTTTGCAACTGAGTACGTCATAAGCGCTATCATGACTCCGTTCTTGATCCTTGCGCTTGCGGCAATTGGCCTGAATATCCTTACCGGTTATGCAGGGCAGATTTCACTGGGTACTGGTGGATTTATGGCTGTGGGTGCCTTCGCCGCCTACAAATTTGCTACTTGGACGATCGCTATTGGCCAATTTGAAGGTACCTTACCGCTTGTTATTACGATCCTGCTTGCAGGTGTAATGGCCGCTTTAGTCGGTGTCATGTTTGGTATTCCAAGTTTGCGCATTAAGGGCTTTTATCTTGCTGTTGCAACTTTGGCAGCTCAGTTCTTTATCGAGTGGGTTTTCATCAAATTTGGCTGGTTCACTAATTACAGTCCGTCTGGTGTTATTACAGCGCCGCCTCTCAAAATTATGGGGTACCTGTTCGATACTGCACCTGAAAAATATCTGTTCACCTTGTCATTTGTCGCTGTCTTGGCAATGGCCGCCAAAAACTTGGTTCGCAGCCATATCGGTCGTGGCTGGATGGCAATTCGCGATATGGATATTGCCGCGGAAATTATTGGCTTTAAGCCGCTGAACACAAAACTGTCCGCGTTCGCTGTTAGTTCATTCTTCTGCGGTGTTGCGGGCGCTTTATGGGCATTCGTTCACTTGGGAACAGTGGAACCAGAAGCGTTCGGTATTAATCGGTCATTCTCAATTCTGTTTATGGTGATCATTGGCGGAATGGGCAGTATTGCGGGCTCCTTTATTGGGGCAGCATTCATCATGCTTCTGCCAATTTTCTTGAGTAACGTGCCGCCTATGATCGGTTGGGATATCGGCGTTGATTTGGTGTCTCATATTGAATTTATGGTTTTCGGTATTTTGATTATCTTTTTCCTGATTGTGGAGCCACATGGACTGGCAAGGCTCTGGTCTATCGGTAAGGAAAAACTAAGAACATGGCCGTTTCCATATTGATCTGTTGTTAAAAGGCAGTCACAGTAGAATGATTGCTGAATATGTGATGGTAACTAAACTCTTGGTGGTAGTTTCCGCATTTAAACAAGAGTAACTCTGGGAGGATAATATGAGTTTGAAGAAATTTGTACTTGGTGCATTGGGAGCAGCAGTACTTGCAGCCCCATTTACTGCGGCCGCACCAGCCTTTGCTGAAGATACACTGTATCTGCCGAAACTGGTTTATCGTACAGGCCCATTTGCGCCAGGCGGAATTCCAACAGCTAACGGTGCTGTTGACTACTGGGCAATGATCAACGAACGTGACGGCGGTGTCGGCGGCGCGAAGGTAATCATTGAAGAATGTGAGTTCGGCTACAACACCGACCGTGGTGTTGAGTGTTACGAGCGTACTAAGAAGAAAAATGGCGGCGCGTTGGTTTATCAACCTTACAGCACAGGCGTAACTTATGCTCTTGCTGATAAAACACGTACTGACAAGATCCCTCTTTTGACAATGGGTTATGGTCGTTCTGATGCTGGCATCGGTTCTGCGTTCCCTTGGGTTTTCCCAATGGCGCTTAACTACTGGGGCCAAGCAACAGGCATCATGAAGCATATGGCCGCACAAGAAGGCGGTATCGAGAATATGAAGGGCAAAACGATTGCTCTAGTTTATCTTGATATTGCTTATGGTAAGGAATCTCTTCCTATTTTCCGAACCATGTCTGAAAAATTCGGCTTTAAGCTGAAAGAATATCCAGTAACATTCCCTGGCATTGAGCAGAAAGCAACATGGTTGCAGATCCGTCGTGCGAAACCTGACTACATTGCGATGTGGGGTTGGGGTGTTATGAACCAGACAGCTATTAAAGAAGCAGCGAAGATTAAATTCCCAGCTGATCACTTCATTGGTAACTGGTGGTCAGGTGCTGAGCAAGACGTTGTTCCTGCTGGAAAATCCGCGATTGGCTATAAAAGTGCAACTTTCTCAGCTGGTGGTACTGATTTCCCAGTTATCCAGGACATCCTGACGCACGTTTATGGAAAAGGTAATGGCAAAGGCGAAAAGAACGTTGGCCAGGTCCTCTATAACCGTGCGGTTGTAACGCAAGTGTTCATCCACCAAGGTATCTTAAACGCACAAGCAAAATTTGGTGTTAAAGCGATCTCTGGCGAACAGCTTCGTTGGGGTATGGAAAACATCAAAATGGACGATAACGCTGCGGCTGCATTGGGCATGAAGGGTCTAGGTCCAAACCTGACTATCTCTTGTGCTGACCACATTGGTGGTGGCGGAGTTTTCATTCAGCAGTGGGATGGTAAAAAATGGAACATCGTTTCTGATTACCTGAAACCAATGAATGATCTGGTTGTCCCTGCGATGGAAGCATCTGCAGCGAAATACCTTCAAGAAAAAGGCATCGAAGCTGCATCTTGCAACTAATGCCAACTGGTAACCTTTAAAGAGAGAGTCTTGCTAATGAATGCGTCAAGCAACCCACTTCTCAGGGTCAATAATATCGAGGTCATTTATGACCATGTTATCCTTGTCTTGAAGGGGGTCTCATTACACGTCCCTGAGGGAAGTATCGTTTCAATTCTTGGGGCCAATGGCGCCGGCAAGACGACCACTTTGAAAGCCATTTCTAACCTCCTCCGCTCTGAGCGTGGGGAGGTTACGAAAGGCTCTATCGAATATAGAGGCACTGATATCACTGAGAAGTCTCCAGCTGAGCTGGTAACTGAAGGTGTTATTCAGGTCATGGAAGGGCGTCATTGTTTCGAGCATTTGACAGTTGAGGAAAACCTTCTAACCGGTGCATATACCCGTAAAGGGGGCCGTGCCACGATTAATGAAGAACTCGAAAAAGTATATCACTACTTCCCACGACTGAAGGAACGTCGCACATCATTGGCGGGCTACATTTCTGGTGGTGAGCAACAAATGGTGGCTGTTGGCCGCGCTTTGATGGCGAAGCCAAACCTCATCCTGTTGGATGAACCCTCTATGGGTCTTGCCCCTCAGCTTGTGATAGAAATTTTTGAAATTGTGAAGCGATTGAACGAAGAAACCGGTGTTAGTTTTCTGCTTGCCGAACAAAACGCGACGATCGCCCTTAGATACGCCCATTACGGATATATTCTGGAAAATGGCCGCGTTGTAATGGATGGCGAAGCATCGGATTTGGCTAATAACGAAGACGTAAAAGAGTTTTACCTCGGACTTGGCGGTGATGGCCGCAAAAGTTTCCGTGATGTGAAGCATTACCGTCGTCGTAAGCGCTGGCTCGCGTAAAACCATACACACAATACAGTAAAAAATCGTAAAATTAGGACTATCATGACTGGCGCTGGCAAACATTTCGACGCTTTGGAAACCCGTGACCCATCTGTTCGCGAACAAGAGCAGATCAAAGCATTACAAGACCAAATTACGCATGCAAAAGAAAATTCCGCGTATTTTGGCGAAATTCTGAAAGATGTAGATCCGTCTACTATTGACAGTTTGGAAGCGTTGGCGGCTCTGCCGGTTACCCGAAAATCTGATTTGATTGCCAAGCAACAAGGCACACCGCCGCTTGGTGGATTGAACGCCGAAGCTATTGGAGATCTCGCGAACGTCTTCATGTCTCCGGGTCCAATATTCGAACCAGCTCAGGATAAAAAAGACTATTTCCGTATGGGTCGTGCTATGTGGGCCGCTGGTTTCCGCCCGGGCGATCTGGTCTATAATACGTTTTCCTATCACATGACCCCAGCGGGACACATGATGGAAAGCGGTGCACGAGCGGTCGGTTGTCCGGTAGTACCAGCTGGCATCGGGAACACTGAAATGCAGCTGCAGGCTATCGCAACGTTGAAGCCTCGCGCTTATGTTGGGACACCTTCTTTCTTGAAAATTCTTCTAGAAAAAGGCGCAGATGCGGGCATGGATATGTCTTCTATCAAGGTTGCGAGTGTTGGCGGGGAAGCTTTGCCTCCCTCTCTGCGCCAAGCCTTAAAAGACCTAGGTGTTGAAACCGTTATTCAATCCTACGGTACTGCGGATCTCGGCCTGATCGCTTATGAAAGTGAAGCGATGGAAGGCATGAGTATTGATGAAAGTGTGATTGTCGAAATCGTACGCCCCGGAACGGGTGACCCTGTCGCGCCTGGTGAAGTTGGTGAAGTTGTGGTTACAAGTTTCAATAAAACCTACCCATTAATCCGCTTCGGTACCGGTGACATGTCAGCCTTTATGGAAGGTGGTAGCGCCTGTGGCCGAACTGGTCCGCGTATCAAAGGATGGATGGGCCGCGCAGATCAGACTGCAAAAGTGAAGGGGATGTTTGTACATCCTGGTCAAGTGGTTGGCGTTCAAAAACGCCACGACGAACTTAAGAAAGTGCGTCTGATCGTCACCAGCAGTGATAATGTGGATGCCATGACCCTTCATTGTGAAGTGTCTGGTGGATCAGACGATCTGAAAGCAGCGGTTGCATCCACTGTTCAAAGCCTCTGCAAATTACGCGGAAATGTCGAATTCGTGGAAGTTGGTAGTCTTGCGAATGACGGAAAAGTGATCGACGATCAACGCAGTTACGAATAAACCCCACACCTGCGACCATATGCGTCACATGCAATATGTTGCGAAAAAGAGAACATTCCTGTAGTCAGGGAGTGTTCTTTTTTCATTTTTGGGTGATCTTTCGCTAGATGAGCTTGTACGCACAAAGCCTTACCTGTATCCGGCAAGATCGCCTGATTTTTAACGCGGTAGATCTGTCTCTAAATCCTGGGGAAATCCTTTGGGTTAAAGGGCGAAACGGGTCTGGTAAAACATCTTTGCTACGTATTCTCGCGTGTCTGTTGAAACCCGCTACCGGCATTGTCTCATGGAACGGGACAGACATTGAAGAAGATCCAGAACACTATAAAGAAAACCTGCAGTATGTCGGGCATCAAGACGCTTTGAAGATGGCCATGAGCGCCCGTGAGAATCTAGAGTTTTGGTCCGATTATACGGAAAACTCGACTGTAGATCAGGCGCTTGACGCGTTTCAATTACAGCCGATTGCAGACCATCCAACACAAATATTATCCGCAGGTCAGAAAAAACGAAGCAATTTGGCGCGACTGATTGCTTGTCCTGCACCCCTATGGATACTTGATGAGCCTGTTAGCTCTCTTGATACAGATTATATTGGGCTGTTCAAAGACTTGCTTGAAAAACATGTGCGAAATGGCGGAATGGCACTTCTTGCTACACATCAAGATTTGAGTCTAAGCCGAGTACGGCAACTGGACCTCAACCAGATCTCGGAGGTAGCACGTTGAGATCGTTTCTGGCATTGCTAAAACGCGATATGCTACTTGCGTATCGTCAGGGAAGTGCGCTTACCATGACGCTCTCTTTCTTTGTAATCGCTGTGACACTTTTTCCGTTGGGCGTGGGACCAGAGCTCAACGTTTTAGCCCGAATTGGGCCAGGCGTTCTCTGGGTTGGGGCATTGCTGGCGTGCCTTCTAACTCTTGATCGAATTTTTCAGGCGGATTTTGAAGATGGGACCTTGGAGCAATTGATGCTTGGGCCCCTATCTATCGAATTTATTGTGCTCACCAAAATCATTGCGCATTGGGTGATGTCAGTACTGCCGCTTATTGCGATAACCCCCATACTGGCAATTTCACTGAACGTGCACGCTGATGGTATTTGGGCGATGATTTTCTCACTTTTAATCGGATCTCCTGTTCTTAGCCTTATCGGTGCTGTAGGGGCGGCTTTGACTGTGGCGATGCGTCGCGGCGGAGTGCTATTGTCACTGTTGGTTTTACCGCTATATATTCCAGTATTAATCTTCGGTGTGGCTTCTGTTGAAGCCGCGGTTGCACTTATGCCCATGGCTCCCCATCTTATGTTATTGGGGGGATTATCCTTAGGCGCACTTGTTGTATGTCCGTTTGCCGCCGCCGCTGCACTTCGTTTGGCAGTGGAATGAAGGATGACTATGATGTTAAGGCTTGTAAGGTATTTGGGGACGGGACAGCGTAATGGCAATTGATTTGCATAAATATGCTAATCCGACGCGTTTCTTGAGAATTGCGAACGCGATATTTCCTTGGTCCATAGTGACGACTGTTGTTCTTTTGGCGACTGGGTTGTACCTCGGGCTGTTTGTATCACCAGCCGATTATCAGCAAGGAGAAACGGTTCGGATCATGTTTGTACATGTTCCGGCAGCTTGGATGGCCATGAGTGTTTATAGCATGATGGCAGTCTCATCTGCTGCGGGCCTGATTTGGAAACATCCAGTCGCAGATTTATCAGCGAAGGCCGCGGCGCCGATTGGCGCGTGCTTTACATTCCTCGCGTTGGTGACCGGCTCTCTTTGGGGCCAACCCATGTGGGGTGCTTACTGGGTTTGGGACGCGCGCCTCACAAGTATGTTAATTCTCTTGTTCCTATATTTAGGTTATATGGCAGTTTGGGGAAGTTTCGAAGATCAGTCAAAAGCTGCTAAAGCGGCAGCGATATTGGTGCTGATCGGCGCGATAAATATCCCCATTATAAAATTTTCGGTGGATTGGTGGAACACGCTTCACCAGCCTGCGAGTGTTGCGACAATGGATGGACCAAAAATTCATTCCTCCATTTTGACGCCGCTTCTAATTATGGGCCTCGGTTACACGAGCTTGTTTGTTACTATTTTTATCATTCGCGTGCGCACTGAAATACTAGGGCGTCGTCTCAGAATGCTAAGAGTTAATCAGCTGCAGGAGTAGCTTTTGAACGAATTTTTTGAAATGGGTGGCTACGGCAACTTTATCTGGTCATCTTATGGCCTGTCTGCCGGTGTCTTGATTTTCCTTGTGATCATCAGTGTTCGCCAATTGCGTCAGGTCGAGCGAGATCTAGCGCCGCTTGAAGAAACTCGGCGTTCATTCCGAAAACGCCCAGTTAAAGAAGGTGCGACGTCATGACCAGAAAACGTCGGCGTTTATATATTGTTGTCGCTGCCATGACCGTACTTGGGCTGGCGGCAGGTCTTGTGCTGATGTCCTTTGAAGACAGCCTCGTCTTTTTCCATAGTCCTTCCGACCTTGTTGAAAAACCAGTACCTGAAGGACGGACATTTCGATTAGGCGGATTGGTCGAAGAGGGAAGTTTCAAAAAATCAGGTGTGGAAATTACCTTTCGAGTAACCGATCTGGCTGAAAGTGTTGATGTTCAGTTCCGTGGTTTAGTCCCGGATCTCTTTCGAGAGGGGCAGGGCGTGGTTGCTGAAGGCCAAATGAACGAAAACGGTATTTTCGTCGCGAGCAACGTTCTTGCAAAACATGACGAAAACTATATGCCGCCCGAAGTCGCTGAAAGTCTGAAAAAAGCGGGTAACTGGAAGCCAAAGGAAGATAAACAATGATCGGTGAGATCGGGCATTTTGGATTGATCCTAGCTCTTGTAGTTGCTGTTTTGCAAGGCACACTCCCGATGATCGGCGCGTCCAAAGGAAATGTTGCGCTAATGCGGTTTGCAAGCAGTGCTGCTCTCGTCCAGTTCCTGGCAGTCAGCATCAGTTTTATCGCTCTGACCATCGCCTATGTGGGTAGTGATTTTTCCATTGTCAACGTCGCGCAAAACTCTCATTCCTTGAAGCCGATGCTCTATAAAATTAGTGGTGTTTGGGGTAATCATGAAGGGTCTCTTCTTTTGTGGGCGTGGATCTTGGCTCTGTTTGGTTTTGCTGTTGCGGCCTTCGGTCGTAATTTACCTGATGGCTTAAAGGCACGAGTTCTCTCGGTTCAAGGTATGATCGGGATAGGGTTCTTACTCTTCATTCTGTTTACGTCCAATCCGTTTGAGCGCATCGATCCGGCTCCGTTCGATGGGCGCGGTCTTAATCCGCTTCTGCAAGATCCGGGTTTGGCATTTCATCCGCCTTTCCTCTATTTGGGGTATGTCGGATTATCAATTACCTTCTCGTTTGCAATTGCAGCCTTGATTGAAGGTAAGGTTGATCCAGCCTGGGCACGTTGGGTCCGTCCATGGACCCTTGCTGCGTGGGGTTTTCTGACCCTTGGTATAGCTCTTGGTTCGTGGTGGGCATATTACGAGCTTGGTTGGGGAGGCTGGTGGTTCTGGGATCCGGTAGAAAATGCCTCCTTTATGCCATGGCTGGTCTCGACTGCACTGCTCCATTCAGCCATCGTTGTTGAAAAGCGCGATGCCTTGAAAAACTGGACGATACTTCTTGCGATTATCGCATTCAGTTTGTCACTGCTTGGAACATTCCTTGTGCGCTCGGGTGTGTTGAACTCTGTTCACGCATTCGCATCCGACCCTGCGCGCGGTGTCTTTATTCTTGGCTTCCTCGTCCTGGTGATTGGCGGCTCGCTTATTTTGTATGCCGTGCGTGCGCCGACCATGAAAGGCGGGGGGCTATTCGCACCAATCAGCCGTGAAGGGGCATTGATCCTCAACAATTTGTTGTTATCAACTGCCGCAGCTACAGTTTTGCTTGGAACATTATACCCATTATTCCTTGATGCGCTGTCGGGTGCAAAAGTGTCCGTTGGACCTCCGTATTTTAATGCAACGTTTCTACCGTTGATTATTCCGCTTATTATCGCGCTGGCGTTCGGGCCATTTCTTGCTTGGAAGCGTGCAGATTTGAAGGGGGTTTTCTCGCGACTGAAATTAGCAATAGTCTCAGTTTGTGTAATCGTTGGTGTTTCCTGGTGGGTAACAGATGATGGACCGATCCTTGCCTTTGTTGGGATGGGGCTCTTTGCTTGGTTGGTGACGGCTGTTTTTGTTGAGTTAGCTGATCGAATTAAATTATTCCGCACTAGTCTGCGCCAAAGCCTCAAGCGTTTTTTAAACCTGCCAAGAAGTGCTTACGGGATGTCGATCGCCCATCTGGGTGTTGCAATGGTAATTCTTGGTGTTACCGCTTCTGAAGCATGGCAGAGCGAACGGCTCGACGTGATGCAGCCAGGCGAGACCGTTGTTGTTGGCGGGTATGACTTCCAGTTTGAAGGGGCCGAACGTTTGGAAGGCCCAAATTATGGGATCCTGCGGGGTAGCTTTAACGTAAAGCGTAACGGCTCGTTGGTCGCAGACTTGCGCCCTGAACAACGTGTGTATGAATCCCCACCGATGGAGACAACGGAGGCTGCGATTTGGCCTATGTTGTCCGCAGACTTGTATGTGGTTATTGGTGAAGAGGACGGCAAGGGCGGGTATGCTACACGTATTTATCACAAGCCGTTTATTTCATGGATCTGGATTGGTGCCATTGTCATGTTCATTGGTGGCGGTTTCAGTTTAAGTGACAGGCGCTTTAGAATTGGTGCTGCATCAGCCCGAAAGAAGCAAACCCAAAAAACAGCCGAAGCTGCAGGAGCCTGAATAATGAAATTAAGTTTTATGGCTCCAGTAATAACCTTCGCGGGGATCGCAGGGGTTATGTTCTACGCTCTGTTTTATCTTGACCCAAAAGAAATCCCCTCGGAGTTGCTGGACAAAAAGTCGCCTGTTTTCGCACTTGAAGCAGTACCGGGTTACGGTGAAAATCTATCTAGTGAGAACTTGAAAGAAGGTAAGATTACGCTATTGAACGTATTTGCGTCATGGTGCGTTGCTTGTCTTGCGGAACATCCGACCCTCATGGAATTAAGTCGGCAGGGAAAGATCGATATCTACGGGCTTAATTATAAAGATACACCTGACGCCGCAGCAAAATGGTTAAGGCGAAATGGCAGCCCTTATGCACGCACTGGAATGGATTTAAAGGGTCGTGTGGGTATTGATTTTGGCGTTTACGGTGTCCCCGAAACTTTCATTATGGGGCCAGATGGTACTATTTTGGACAAAATCATTGGTCCTATTACGGAAAAAGATCTGAAAAATCGCATTTTACCTCGCATTGACGGAGGTGAAGGATGACCATCAATTTTGGGCAAGCCTCGCGTCGTCTGATGTACGTTCTTTGTCTGCTTGGAACCATTGGATTTGTCGGATTTGCCAGTGCCGTTTTTGTTGAAGAGCGTCTTGACGATCCCGTTAAGGAAGAGCGGGTTCGCGATATTGCGGAAGGTATTCGCTGTCTGGTGTGCCAAAATCAATCGATTTTGGACAGTAACGCGGGTCTGGCCCGGGACTTACGAGCAATCGTGCGGGAAAGGATCCTTGCCGGCGATACAGATGATCAGGTTCAAAATTATTTAGTCTCTCGGTATGGAGATTGGGTTCTTTTAAACCCGCCGTTCAAAATGCGGACGCTGGTATTGTGGTTAAGCCCAATGCTTGTCTTGCTTTTTGGAGGTTTTCTTGTGGTGCGGTTTTTACGCAGGAAGTCAGCAGCCCCAACTGAAAACTCTGTTTCTCGACCTTTGACAGATGCAGAAAAGAAAACATTTGATCAATTAATGGCTGAAGACGACGGCGAGAGAGGTCGTTCATGATCTGGTTTGTTTTGTGTGCCATTACGCTTGTAGCTGCCATTCTTTTATTGCTTCCGTTTCTTAACAAACGTGCGGTAACAATTTCAAGACAAGAGCAGGGCATTTCCGTTTACAAACAACAACTGGCGGAGCTGGACGCCGATGTCGCACGTGGTGTGGTAAATGAAGCTGATGTCGAGCCCGTTCGGGTTGAAATTCAGCGCAGAATTTTACGTGTGGGTGAGCAAGAGGACAGAGTGCGAGGCGCTTTGAAGGGGGCGCAGCCAAAGCTGGCACTTATGCTTTTGGTTCTCGTCTTCGGATCGACATTTACGCTGTACAAATATTTGGGCTCCCCCCAATTGCCATCACAGCCTTTAGCAGCCCGTGATATCGAAAAAGAAAAACGTGATTTTGCAGGGCAAGATTTCGAAACTCTGGTGGAGCGGCTTGCAGAAAAGCTCAGCGAACAACCTGACAACGTAGATGGTTGGGTATTGCTTGCGAGAACTTTGTCTCGCATGAGACGGTTTGATGAGGCCGCGGCTACCTATATAAAGGCGACAATTTTGGATCCGACTGATGTCGATCTATATGTTGGCGCCGGTGAAAATTTCTATTATGCCGCTAAAGGTACAATGAGTGATGCGGCCCTTGAGGCTTTTACAAAAGCAGCGGATCTTGAGCCGGAGCATCCGGGAGCCCGTTATTATTTGGCAGAATATGATGCACAAAAAGGCGATAATATAAAAGCGCTTGAGGCTTGGCTCGCACTCTATCGAGACAGTGATCCCGATGCCCCATTTATGCAGATCCTGAGAGAACGTATTGGGGAGGTTGCTGGTATCGTCGGTCGCGATGTCTCTGCAATATTGGAGACGAAGCAACTGGCAGAGAGTACAAATGCAGGCCCTAGCCGAGCCGATCGAGAGGCCGCGGCAGAAATGTCTGCTGCTGACCGTCAAGATATGATCAATTCCATGGTTGCCAGACTGGAAGAGCGCATGCAGTCTGATCCGGAGTTTGACGGGCTGATGAAGCTTGGCAAAGCATTTAGTGTCCAGCGGCATTATGAAAAGTCTGCAGATGCTTATGCCCGTGCCGCAAAAATGCAGGAGGCTGATCCCCTGCCTTTGATTTTACAAGCACTGGCTCTGGTTCAAAACGTCGGCGCGGGTTCACCGCCGCCAGCCGAAGCCATTACGCTTTATCGTAAGGTCTTGACGCTGGATGATACTGTAGCAGAAGCTCACTGGTATATAGGACTTGCTGAAATGGATGCGGGACGCCGCGATGTTGCCTTAACCCATTGGAAGAAAATGCAATCATTGGTTCCGGAAGGCGCGCCGCTTTATGCAAATGTAACGCGGGCAATAAAGGCCCTTTCACAACCCGCTCAAAATTGATAAATTAGGATCGGGTAGAAACCCATACAGTTGGGGCACACGGCATATGGTAAAAATATCAGGAACCTTGTCTAGTAATGTCACCCTGTCAGGCAGAATGCTTGGCGGGCAATCCGGTGATGTGCAGGCGCAAGTTAAACCTGTTGAAAAAGCATTAAAACCCGTGGCTCTTAAAGACCATCAGCCGGATATGAGATTTAGTGGTATTGGCCGTACCATTGATATTCGTGTTTAAGAAATATCATTGAAGATCCAGCTTATCTGAAAAAGGTGAACCGAGTGACTTCAACGAACCCGAAAGATTTCGGATTTGTCCGCGAAATCCCAGAAGGCGATAGTTTTGAGCGGGATGTCTGCAGTGACTGTGGATGGATCAATTATGTAAATCCGAAAGTCGTGGTTGGATCCGTCGTTACCTTTGAGGACAAGTTTTTGCTATGCCGCCGTGCCATTAATCCACGCAAAGGGTTCTGGACGCTACCTGCCGGATTTATGGAGCAAAAAGAGACCACCGAAGAAGGTGCAATTCGCGAAGCCTACGAAGAGGCCAATGCGAATATCAGAATTCGGGATATGCTGGGAATTTATAACATTACCCACATTAGCCAAGTGCAAATTATGTATCGGGCAGTTCTGGATGTTCCAGAGTTTTCTGCAGGCCCAGAGTCGTTAGAAGTTGAGCTTTTTACTTGGGATGAAATTCCGTGGAAGGATCTCGCTTTTCCAACCGTATATTGGGCACTACATCAGTATAACAGTATCAAGAATGAAGACAGATTTATCCCTTTTAGTAATGCAGAAGGTGACATGCTGACAAAGTCCTTCGAGATAATGAAACGATGAATAAAAAGGTGGTCCCAAAATGATTAAAAACCTGAGTGTGATCTTGCTGGCGGGCGCGTTAGCATTTTCTTCTACCAGCCTTGCAACAGCGGATTTGATGAAGGGGCTAAAAGACACTCTGAATAAAGTGACCGCCCCTTCAAGTGCAACAGGTGGAAGTACAACCAGTACACTTGGTTTATCTGAAATAACGGAAGGCCTTCGTGAAGCTTTGAAGGTTGGAACAGGACGCGTTGTTGAACAGATTAGCAGTAGTGGTGGATATGAAAGCGATCCGGATATTCACATCCCGCTTCCCGAAAAAATGCAACAAGCGCAAGCGATGCTCCGTAAATTTGGTTTGTCCGGTCTTGCCGATGATGTGGAAAGTCGCCTGAACAAAGGCGCTGAAGCTGCCGCCCCAAAAACCAAAGAACTCATTGTCAAGGCGATCACGGATATGACCGTTGAAGATGCGCAAAAGATCTATGATGGCCCAGATGATGCGGCAACCCAGTATTTCCAGAAGGTAGCAACAGAAGACCTTAGCGCAACTGTGCGCCCTATTATCGAACAAGCGTTAGAAGATGCGGGTGCCATTGCGGCATATAATAACCTGTTGGGCGAATACGCTAAATATCCATTCGTTCCGGATATCAAATCAGATTTAGGGGAACATGCAACTGATCTTGCGCTTGAAGGTTTGTTCCATTACCTCGCAAAAGAAGAAGCCTCTATTCGTAACAATCCGGTCGCTCGCACCACAGAGGTTTTGAGATCGGTTTTTGGCGGAAGGTAGCCGTTTATTGCTAACTGGTTTTTAGATAATCCAGAAGTAGCTCTTCATACTGGGCAACTGTTTTGTAATGGCGAAGGGCGTTTGGCATACTTGTGAGAGCATGGTGAAGCCTTTCTGTCTTTTCTTGATCTTCCGCAATTTCATCAAGCGGGGTGTTGAAGATGCGCACAGTGAACAGTATGTCATCGCTGTCTTCAAGACGTTGTAGCGTCTGTTTTTCTACTCGAAAATAGATATTCTGACCGATGGTGTCTGCGTCAATGTCGATCATTGCTGGCTGTTGGTCGCGCCACCAGCCGGGTTGAAAAAGAGCCGGGTCGTCAAACAAACCCCAGTTAAAGCGTTGAACAATTTTGTTTGGCTTCAGGTTTTGGAAAAATTTATCTATGGAGCTTCCAATAGCGGCATTCAGGCCCGGTACCGGGAAATGGATATCGTTAAGATTTCGGCCAACTTTTTCACGAAGATTCCAGCCTGATGGAAAGCAGACAGCCGCAGCTCCCAGAATATAGTCATTGCCTTTCCGTTGCATCAGAATGAGGTCTTCTTGCACAAGACTGGCAGCTTTTACTAAGGCGTTGCTGTCGTTAAAGCCGGGCGCTATCACAAGTTCCGGATAGATTGTCTTCAGGCTGCCTTGTACAAGGGATAGAACTTTGGCTTCTGATAGTGCTGCTCCCGCAGTACTCGCGAAAACAGCATGTTTTTGCTCGCTGAAAAGCTCTCTTTTCAGTTTTGTATCGGATGCGTAACTTTCATCTACCTCCAACCACTTTCCGTCTTTGTGGGGCTTTAAACCCAGAGTGATTTTGTAGTCACCGCTTTCGACAGGAAAATAGGGTAGGGGCATTCTACAGCGCTCTAGTTTTTAGCTTCGCTATTGAGGGTATGTTTCGTCAGTAACGGGACTTGCGCCAAAAAGAAAACAAATGTGACACCTGTGAAGCCAAAGACTTTAATGCTCACCCAAAGATCAGTTGAAAAATTCCGCCAAACTACTTCATTGGCAATGGCGAGTGTCAAAAAGAAGGCTATTAGGCGAAATGTCAGTTTCCGCCATCCATGATCATCAAGGTTCCAAAAGTTGCCAAACAGAACTTTGATAAAGGACTTTCCGAACAACATACCGGCGCCAAGCGCACCTGAGAACAGGATATAGATGATTGTCGGTTTCATCTTGATGAAAGTATCATCTTGAAGATAAAGGGTGAGACCGCCAAAGACCGTAATAACAATGGCTGTGATGAGCGGCATTGCTGGGATTTTGCGTTCATAATAGTACGAAATGACCAAGGCGATCAGGGTGGTGATCATAATCGCGCCAGTCGCCGCAAAGAGTGAATTAGAGACACCAATTGCTGCCTCTGCCGCGCCGTCTGCAGGAGCTTCCACACCCATAACCCGGTCATATAAAGAATAAACGGCAAAGAAAATCACGATGGGGCCAAGTTCGGTAGCTGACTTGACTGCTGCGGGCATTTTACGCTGGGACATAGAGAGTACGATCCTGAATTAGCTGTTATCTGCGCCTGAAAGGGCACGGGCGAAATCACGGGCGGCAAAGGGCTGCAGATCATCAACCCCTTCACCCACACCAATGGCATGAACGGGGAGTTTGAATTTGTCTGCAATGGCAACTAGAACGCCGCCGCGAGCCGTGCCATCCAGTTTGGTCATTACCAAGCCGGTAATACCGCATACTTTGCCAAAAATCTCAGCCTGATTAAGGGCATTTTGACCGGTTGTCGCATCCAAAACTAGCAGGCTGGAATGAGGGACGTCCGGGTTTAGTTTCTTCAATACACGTAATACTTTTTCAAGCTCTGCCATTAAGTCACTTTTATTTTGAAGGCGACCCGCTGTATCGATAAGCAGCAGATCGGCGCCTTCTTTTTGTGCTTGTTCATAGGCGCTGAAGGCAAGACCTGCTGAATCGCCACCAACTTTTGTTGTGATGACTTTTGCACCGGTACGCTCCCCCCAGATCGTGAGTTGTTCAACGGCTGCCGCGCGGAACGTGTCACCAGCGGCAAGAATAACTTTTTTGCCTGCATCAGTGTATTGTTTGGCCAATTTGCCAATAGTAGTTGTCTTACCAGATCCGTTTACACCTACGACCAAAACAACATGTGGCTTCAGGCTCTCGTTCAATTCAAACGGAACGGCAATAGGTTCGAGAATTTGTGTAATTTCGTCCGCGAGGGCATCGCGAATTTCTTCTGGTGAAATCTCTTTATCATACCGGGTTTTAGCAATGTTTGAGGCAATGCGGGCCGCTGTCGTGACACCAAGATCTGAAGTGATCAACAATTCTTCAAGTTCTTCAAGGACATCATCATCAAGTTTTCTCTTGGTGAAGATGTCTGAAATACCTGTGGAAAGTACATTGGATGATCGCTTAAGTCCGTCTTTCAGGCGGCGAAACCAGCCCTTTTTCTCACCATCACTCATTAATTCTATTTAATCCTTAAGACTTGCGTACAGTTTCTTGCCGTCAGTATGTGTAATTTTCACCGACGCGATGGTACCGGGTTCTGCCGTGAAATCAAACTGAACTGGCGCATAATGCTCCGTACGACCGGTTTTTTCATTCTCCACCAGTACTGCAAGCTCTTTATCTACTTGTTCTTCTAGATGACGGCGAAGGTTGGCATCGCCAACAGCCCTTAATCCCGCGGCTCTGGCTTTCCGAATGTTTCCCGGCACTTGTGGCATTTTCGCAGCTGGTGTTCCCGGACGTTCTGAATACGGGAACACATGAGCATATGTAATGTCGCACTCTTCAAGTAACAAGCGGCTGTTTTCGGCCATTTCGTCAGTCTCTGTCGGGAAACCTGCAATAATATCTGCACCGAAGACGACACCAGGGCGTAATGAGCGCGCTTTTTCAACGAACTTATAGACATCATCTCGTAAGTGACGGCGTTTCATGCGTTTTAGCACCATGTCATCTCCCGCCTGCAAACTGATATGCAGATGGGGCATAAGGCGGTCTTCATTTTCAATAAGGCGCCAAAGGTCGTCATCGACTTCTACGGGATCCAAAGACGACAAACGCAAACGCTCAATTTCTGGAACGGTGGCAAGCAAACGGCGGCACATTTGGCCAAGCGTCGGGGTTCCCGGAAGATCCTCGCCATATGCCGTAATGTCGACGCCGGTTAAAACAAATTCGCGATATCCGTTTTGAGTGAGGGATCTAGCCTGTTCAACAATCGCTCCCAAAGGAACCGAGCGGCTGTTACCGCGGCCATAGGGGATAATACAAAAAGTGCAGCGGTGATTGCAGCCATTTTGAATTTGCAGGAAGGCTCGCGCGCGGCCTTCAAAACCTTCCAGCAGATGGCTGGCGGTCTCTGTTGCCGACATGATATCGTTGACCTGAACACGCTCGGTTTGCTCAAGACCAAAAGAAGTTGCTTCCAATTTTTCCATATTACCTAGAATTTGGTCGACTTCTTCCATTTCCGTAAATTGATCCGGATTGGTTTGCGCGGCGCAGCCCGTTACAATAATTTTGGCATCAGGATGTTCGCGTCTGGCTTTGCGTATTGCCTGACGGGCTTGCCGTTCTGCCTCGTTGGTGACTGCGCAAGTATTGATAATAATCGCATTGTTCATACCTGCGGCCGTCGCGTGTCCGCGCATTACTTCTGACTCGTAACTATTAAGGCGGCAACCAAAAGTAATAATTTCAGGGGCGGAAAGGGGATTTTTATCGCTCATTAGCGTGTTCCTTCCAACAATTCTTTCGAGAGAACACCGTCAAAGGAAAAGGCAACAGGTCCACCCATAAAGGCCGAGCCACCTTCTTGCCACTTCATATCAAGCGGTCCGCCATTGAGGTAGAGTTTCGCTTCTCCGTCAACGAGGCCGCGTTTGGTTGCAGCGACAATAGTGGCACATGCTGCAGAACCGCAGGCAAGTGTGATACCAACGCCGCGCTCCCATACCCGAAGGCGTAGATTGCCGTCTTCCATAACGCTTGCGACGCTAATGTTAGCTTTTTCAGGCAGAAGTGGATCATGTTCAAGAACAGGACCCCATTTTTCAAGATCAATGGCTTCGGCATCTTCTACAAAGAAAACAACGTGGGGATTTCCCATATTTACCGCCACCGGATCAGATAGAGGACCAGCGCCTAAATTCACGTGCAGTGTATCTTCAGTGCGCGCCAACGGAATTTCTTGCCACTCGGTTTTTGGAAGGCCCATGTCAATGACCACATTGCCATTGGCAACGGTGGATCCTTTTAGAAGACCGGCGACTGTTTCAACAACGACAGTGTCTTGATCTAACTCAGCCATCATTAGGTGCGCAACGCAGCGTGTTGCATTACCGCAGGCTTCCGCCTCGGTTCCATCAGAATTGTAAATGCGCATGAATACATCCGCCCGATCTGTGGGCTCCAGTACAATTAGCTGATCATAACCCACACCGCGATGACGATCGCCAATGGCGCGAAGAGCCGCGGGGGTCAGGTTCGGATTTGTTTCTCTGCCGTCAATAATGACGAAGTCGTTGCCAAGTCCATGCATCTTTTTAAATGTTACGTGTTTCATATGCCGCGATATAGGGGTTAAAAGGCCCGTGGTCCAGAGATATGTTGCTTTTTTACTCCTCAACTCTTGACTCTTATGCTGCTCTATGGCTATTTCAGCTCACTCAATACAAATGAGCCATATGTTTAAGTATCTCCGTGAGATACCCGTCAGCCCACGAGTTTCGTGCACTGGCGTTTTTTGCGTTGTGTGGTTTGTTTGCGATATTGACCGAAATTGAAGCAGTGTTTTGAACGGGTTTTGACCGATAATGTTCGAAAATTTGACAGGCAGACTAGGCGACGTCCTTGGGAAACTTACCAAGCGTGGCGCCCTTACTGAGGCAGATGTCAGTGAAGCAATGCGCGAAGTTCGCGTTGCCTTGCTGGAAGCTGATGTTGCGCTTCCTGTTGTTAAAAGCTTCATCAAAAAAGTTAAAGCAAAAGCGATTGGCACTGATGTCCTTCGATCCATTAATCCTGGTCAAATGGTCATTAAAGTTGTTCATGATCAGCTTGTAGAGATTTTAGGGTCCGAATCGCAGGAGCTTAACCTTATCGCAGTTCCGCCAATCGTCTATATGATGGTCGGCCTTCAAGGCTCTGGTAAAACAACTTCTTCTGCCAAAATTGCGAAACTTCTGACCGCTAAGCACGGTAAAAAAGTCATGATGGCGTCTTTGGACGTTCGCCGCCCAGCTGCGCAAGAGCAGCTTCGGGTTTTGGGTGAGCAGACAGAGATTGCAACGCTTCCTATTGTTGAAGGTCAGCAACCGGTAGAAATTGCGAAACGCGCATTGCAAGCGGCAGAGCTTAAAGGCTTTGATGTTATCTTGCTCGATACGGCAGGACGTCTGCATGTTGATGAGCAGTTGATGGCGGAAATGAAAGCGGTTCATGAAATCGCTTCACCAACTGAAACATTACTTGTTGTGGATAGTTTGACCGGTCAAGACGCGGTCAACGTCGCTGAGCAATTTAAAGCGCGGGTGGATATAACGGGTATCGTTATGACCCGTATCGATGGTGATGGTCGCGGCGGTGCTGCGCTTTCTATGCGCGAAATAACGGGTTGTCCGATCAAACTTCTGGGTACCGGTGAAAAGCTGGATGAACTGGAAGCTTTCCACCCCGATCGTATAGCCAACCGCATTCTTGGTATGGGCGATATCGTCTCCCTTGTTGAGAAAGCGTCCGAACTTATTGAGAAAGACGACGCTGAAAAGCTCGCTCTTAAGATTCAAAAAGGAATTTTCGATCTTGATGATCTGGCAAGCCAGCTTCGTCAGATGTTGAAGATGGGTGGCATGAACAGCCTAATTGGTATGTTGCCTGGCGTCGGAAAAATGAAGAAGCAGCTCGAAGGTGCAAACCTCGATGACAAAATGCTTAAAAGACAAATTGCTATTGTTGAATCCATGACGCCAAAAGAGCGTCGGAATCCACAAATCATTGCTGCCTCTCGTAAGCGTCGTATTGCGACGGGAGCTGGCATGACAGTACAGGATGTCAATCGCTTGTTGAAACAACACAAGCAAATGGCATCCATGATGAAAAAGGTGAAGAAGCTCGGCAAAAAAGGCGTCATGCGTGGCGGCATGCAGGGTCTTCTACCACCTGGAATGAAACTTTAAATTTAGACAGATTTTGACTTTTAGAGAAAGAACGTAAGCTATGGCTTTGAAAATTCGCCTTACACGTCAGGGCGCTAAAAAACGTCCCTTCTACCGTATCGTAGTTGCAGACGTTCGTAGCCCACGCGATGGTCGTTATATTGAGATCGTAGGAACATATAATCCTATGCTCGCAAAAGACAGCGGTGAGCGCATCACGCTTAAAGAAGATCGCATTCAGCATTGGATGAGCGTTGGTGCTCAACCAACTGACCGCGTTGGCAAGTTTCTTGCTGAAGCTGGTATTATGGGCAAAGTTGAACACAACAACCCAAATAAAGCTAAGCCAAAAGCAAAAGCGCAAGAGCGTCTTCGCGAAGCTGAAGCAGCTGCAGAAGCAGCAGCAGAAGCGGCTGCGGCAGCAGCGGCAGCGCCTGCTGAGGAAGCGGCTGAAGCTTAAGGAAATCTGGTATGTCTCAATCAGACCGTTTGCTGCTTGGTGTTATCGCCGGGCCGCGGGGTATCAAGGGGGAAATGAAGGTCAAAACCTTCACCAAGATCCCCGAAGATATAGTGTCATACGGTCTGCTGGAGGATAAAACAGGAAACACGAAATTTAACGTGTCTCTTGTTGGATCTGCCAAGAATTTGCCAGTTATTCGGATCAAGGGTGTTACTGATCGCAATCAAGCCGAAGCCTTAAAGGGCCAAGAGCTTTACATATCGCGAGAAAAACTCCCCGAAATCGAAGGTGACGACGAGTTTTATCACTCCGATCTTGTTGGATTGGATGTGATGGAGCAAGACGGCACCAAATACGGTGAAATCCTGAGGCTCTATGATTTTGGAGCCGGGGATATTATGGAAGTCAAACCTGAAAGCAAAGGTGCCAAATCGAGTGTTTTGGTTCCCTTTACCAAGGAGATGGTTCCAACCGTAGATCTGGCAGCCAGAAGAGTGATTATAAACTTGTCCGACGATTTCTTTGATGTTCCTGAACAGGAAAAAGCTGAAGAAGACGAACAGGACAAGTCATGAAGGGGAGTGCTGACCAAAGTGAGGTAAGCGCGACTGAAGAAAACAAGGAAACGGATATGTCGGTTTGGGCCGCACATGTTCTGACTTTGTATCCGGATATGTTTCCGGGCCCACTTGGACAGTCTTTGGCTGGTCGGGGTCTGGAAGAGGGAGCCTGGAACTTACAGGTAACTAATATTCGGGATTATTCAGTTGGTAAGCACCACACGGTGGATGACAGTCCTTTTGGCGGCGGAGCCGGAATGGTAATGCGGCCGGATGTATTAGGTAATGCCATTGATGCTGCGAAAGCAGCGTCGGGCGGTGACAAAAGGTTGATGTATTTCAGTCCTCGCGGTCGGATCATGGATCAGGCACTCATGCGGGAGCTGACGGCGGGCCCAGGCGTAATTCTGGTTTGCGGCCGATTTGAAGGCATTGATCAAAGGGTGCTCGAGGCCCGCGATGTGGAAGAAGTCTCTCTTGGAGATTTCATTCTGTCGGGCGGAGAGATTGCTGCACTGGCGATGCTGGATGCGGTAGTGCGGCTACTTCCGGGGGTTACTGGAAATCAGGCGTCACTGTCCGAAGAAAGTTTTGAGACCGGGTTGTTGGAATATCCACATTATACCCGGCCTGCGATCTGGGAAGATCGGGCGGTTCCAGAGGTACTCCTTTCGGGCCACCATAAAAAGATTAAAGAGTGGCGGCAACGCAGCTCTGAAGAATTGACGAAACAGCGGCGAGCGGACCTTTGGGAACGTTGGTCAGATGAAAATTTGAAATAAAGGTGAAAGCTCATGAATACTATTCAAAAGCTAGAGCAAGAACAGATTGAAAAACTTACCGCAGAGCGTCCGGTTCCGGATTTTCGCGCTGGTGACACTCTTCGCGTTCACGTGAAAGTTGTTGAAGGAACACGTGAACGTGTTCAGATGTTTGAAGGCGTATGTATCGCTCGTAATTCAGGCGGCATCAACGCAAACTTCACAGTTCGTAAAATCTCCTACGGTGAAGGTGTGGAACGTATCTTCCCACTTTATTCTCCACGTGTGGATAAAATTGAAGTTGTTCGCCAAGGTATCGTTCGCCGTGCGAAACTTTACTACCTCCGCGAACTGCGTGGTAAGAAAGCTCGTATTCAGGAACGTCGTGAAGATCGCGGCGTGAAGAAAACAGCTAAGTAATTCTACTACCTATTCAACGGGTAGAAATAACCGGCACGGTACCGACCGTGCCGGAATAAGTATAATATCGGCAAAAATCTGGCTTTGAGAGGAGCGCGACAATGAGCGCAGCAAAAACCCTTTATGACAAGATTTGGGACAGCCATATGGTTGACGTCCAAGATGATGGTGCAAGTCTGTTATATATTGATCGGCATTTGGTTCATGAAGTAACAAGCCCGCAAGCATTTGAGGGACTTCGTGTGTCTGGTCGAAAAGTACGTCGTACAGATGCAACATTTGCGGTTGCGGATCATAACGTTCCGACCAAAGATCTGCATTTGGGTATTGTTGATCCAGAAAGTAAACTTCAAGTGGAAACTCTTGAAGCAAACGTCAAAGAGTTTGGCGTAAACTACTTCTCAATGACAGATGAACGCCGCGGTATTGTGCATATCATCGGCCCTGAGCAAGGTCTGACTTTGCCAGGTATGACAATTGTTTGTGGTGACAGCCATACGTCGACGCATGGTGCTTTTGGCGCGTTGGCTCACGGTATTGGTACTTCTGAAGTTGAACATGTTCTGGCAACTCAGACATTGATCCAGAAAAAAGCCAAAAACATGCTGGTTCAGGTAAATGGTGCGTTGCCAGCTGGTGTAACTGCCAAAGATCTGGCGCTTGCTATTATCGGTAAGATCGGAACTGCAGGCGGTACAGGTTGCGTTATTGAATATGCAGGCGATGCTGTTCGTGCACTCTCTATGGAAGGGCGTATGACCCTTTGTAATTTGACCATCGAAGCTGGCGCACGCGCGGGCCTCGTGGCACCGGATGAGACTACTTTCGAATATGTAAAAGGCCGCCCCTACGCTCCGAAAGCCGGTGCGTATGAGCAAGCTGTTGCGTATTGGAAAACATTGGGAACTGACGAAGGCGCAGTGTTCGATGAAGAAGTCATTATGAACGCAGCTGACCTCATTCCTTATGTAACTTGGGGTACAAGCCCTGAAGATGCATTGCCGATCACTGGCACGGTGCCGGCGCCTTCTGATTTCGCGGATTCGGGTAAACAGATTGCTGCTGAACGTGCGCTTAACTACATGGGCCTTGAAGCGGGCATGAAACTAACTGATATCGTGGTTGATCACGTGTTTGTTGGTTCGTGTACCAATGGCCGTATTGAGGACATGCGTGCGGTTGCTGAAATCGTGAAAGGTAAGAAGGTCAAAGACAGCGTGAACGCAATTATTGTTCCGGGTTCTGGCCTTGTTAAAGTTCAAGCTGAAGATGAAGGCCTGGACAAAATTTTTGTTGAGGCTGGATTTGAATGGCGTGAGCCAGGCTGTTCCATGTGCCTTGCTATGAATGCTGACCGATTGGAAGACGGAGATCGTTGTGCATCGACATCCAACCGTAACTTCGAAGGCCGTCAAGGTCGGGGTGGTCGGACGCATTTGGTAAGCCCTGCAATGGCGGCTGCTGCTGCGATTACAGGTCATTTGACTGACGTACGTGAGCTGGACTAAGGGGAAAAGAGATGGAAAAATTCACAAAACTTTCCGGTGTTGCTGCACCTATGCCGTTGGTCAACATTGATACAGACATGATCATCCCGAAACAGTATCTGAAGACCATTCAGCGTGCTGGCCTTGGCGACAAGCTTTTCGCAGAGATGCGTTATAATAACGATGGTAGCGAGAGAGAGGACTTTGTCCTCAATCAATCAGCTTATCGTGGCGCTCAGATTTTGGTTGCCGGTGATAACTTTGGTTGTGGTTCCAGCCGCGAGCACGCCCCTTGGGCGCTTGCAGATTTTGGTATTCGCTGCGTAATCTCTACGGCTTTTGCAGATATTTTCTACAATAACTGTTTCAAAAACAGCATTTTGCCAATTCAAGTATCTGCAAAAGATCTTGAAAAATTGATGGACGACGCAAGTCGCGGCTCAAACGCCACCCTGTCTATCGATTTACCTGCACAAGAAATTAAAGGCCCGGACGGCGGAACACTTTCCTTCGAGCTGGATCCTTTTCGCAAGCATTGCTTGCTGAACGGATTGGACGACATCGGACTTACACTTGAAAAGACCGAAAAAGTTGACAGCTTCGAAGCGCTGCAAAAATTGTCTCAACCTTGGTTGCAAAAATAAATACAAAACGGAGCGCGCATCCGCGATCCAAAACACACTTAATTAGGGAAGCAAGAAAAAATGGCATCAAATAAATCTTTGCTAATTTTACCGGGTGATGGAATTGGTCCGGAAGCAATGACCGAAGTTCGTCGTATCGTTGACTGGATGGAAACAAACCGTGCAGTGAAATTCGATGTGGATGAAGATCTTGTGGGCGGTGCTTCGATTGATAAACACGGTATTCCGATTACTGATGAAGTTGTCGATAAAGCACAGAATGTAGATGCCGTTCTTTTGGGCGCAGTTGGCGGTCCAAAATGGGACAATCTTGATTTCTCCGTTAAGCCTGAACGTGGCCTTTTACGCCTTCGTAAAGACTTGGAACTCTATGCAAACTTGCGTCCTGCAATTTGCTTCGATGCCTTGGTCGATGCTTCCAGCTTGAAGCCTGAACTGGTGAGCGGTCTTGATATTATGATCGTTCGTGAACTTACTGGTGGCGTTTATTTCGGTGAACCACGGGGCATTGAAGATCTTGGTAATGGCATTCGCCGCGGGATCAATACACAAGTCTACACAACACCTGAAATTCAGCGTGTTGCCCGTGTAGCATTTGAACTTGCCAAAAAACGCGACGGTCGTCTTGTTTCAAGTGAAAAAGCTAACGTAATGGAATCTGGTGTTCTATGGCGTGAAGAAGTAATCAAAATTCACGAAGCTGAATTCCCTGAAGTGGAATTGTCACACATGTATGCGGATAATGCAGCCATGCAGCTTGTCCGTGCACCTAAGCAATTTGATGTGATTGTAACAGACAACCTGTTTGGAGATATCCTCTCGGATTGCGCAGCGATGCTGACAGGCTCCCTTGGTATGTTGCCATCTGCCTCACTGGGTGATGTGGACGAGCATGGCCGTCGTAAAGCACTTTACGAGCCGGTACATGGTTCTGCACCGGATATTGCTGGTGAAAATATCGCAAATCCGATCGCGACTATTCTTTCTTATGCAATGGCCTTGCGTTACAGCTTTGATATGTCCGAAGAAGCGGATCTGATCGAAACCGCCGTTAAGAATGTACTTGGCAGCGGCATGCGTACTGCTGACATCATGTCAGATGGTATGACCAAGGTATCAACCACAAAAATGGGTGATATCATTTTGCGTGAGCTTGATAAGATTAGTGGGTAACCCTACTTAAACAGTTCACTTTTAAGTAACCCCTTTGGCGGCAGTCCCGCCGCCAGAGACAAACGAGAGATCAAAATCATGGGATACAATGTTGCTGTTGTCGGCGCCACTGGTAGTGTGGGCCGTGAAATGCTGAATATTCTAGAAGAACGCCAGTTTCCGATTACGGAAGTGACGGCGCTTGCGTCAAAACGCTCTGCTGGTAAACAGGTTTCATTTGGCGACAAGACGTTGACGGTAAAGAAACTAGATGATTTTGATTTTACGGGAACCGATTTCGCACTATTCGCAGCTGGTGGTTCTATATCTGAAAAGTACGCCCCAAAGGCTGCGGCACAAGGCTGTATTGTCATCGACAATTCATCCCATTTCCGGATGGATCCAGATGTGCCGCTGATCGTGCCTGAAGTGAACCCAGAGGATGCTGCGGGTTACACAAAGAAGAACATCATTGCAAACCCGAATTGCTCAACTGCACAGTTGGTTTTGGCTCTGAAACCTTTGCATGATCGCGCGAAAATTAAGCGCGTTGTTGTCTCCACATACCAGTCAACATCTGGCGCTGGCGGAGAGGGCATGGATGAGTTGTTTAACCAGACTAAAGGTATGTTTGTGCATGACGAGGCGACACCGTCGATATTCACAAAACAGATCGCTTTCAACGTAATTCCGCACATCGATGTCTTTATGGATGATGCATATACGAAGGAAGAATGGAAAATGGTTGTGGAGACAAAGAAAATTGTCGACCCTTCCATTAAACTAACGGCTACATGCGTTCGGGTTCCAACTTTTGTGGGTCACGCGGAAGCCGTGAATATCGAGTTTGAAGAAGAGCTTTCTGCGGATGAGGCTCGCAATATTTTGCGTGACGCTCCGGGTATTCTGGTTGTCGATAATCCTGACGATAATGCCTATGTGACACCTGTAGAATGTGTGGGCGACTTTGCAACTTTCATTTCACGTATTCGCGACGATTCAACACTGGATTATGCCATTAACCTTTGGTGCGTATCGGATAATCTTCGTAAAGGGGCTGCACTCAATGCAGTTCAAATTGCTGAACTCGTTAGCCGAGACTATTTGAAGAAAGCTGCGTAATTTAATTTATGCAAATGTGAGTTAAAGAAAAGCCGCTTACCAGATTTGGTAGGCGGCTTTTTTGTGCCTGAAAAGCATCTCAGTGAAATATTTCGTTCAGTATTTTGTCAGAGATCATACGCGCGCCAAACTCGGTGACATGATTTGTATCTGCGATTAGGGGGGTGCCGTCTGCTTGTACGGAACTACATGTCCCATTTTTGCAAAATAATGGTTCTGTCGAAATGAAGGTCACTCCGTCTACTAGTTTGAATATATCAAACACTTCCCTGTTCCGCTCTTGATATGTACGCAATTTGATTGACGGGGCCTTTAACTCGGTTTCAAACAATTTGGCTTTTCGAATTGTGTCGAGTACATGCACTTCGAATTCAGGTGTCGGTTCGACTATGATGACATTCTTATCGGCAGCTTTTAGCGATTTTATTGTATCTATGAATGCGAGAGAAAATAGATCTGAATTTTCAGATAATTTCTCATTTTCAACGCCTTTGTAGATCATCAACGAGGGTGTGTCTTTATCTCGAAAGCCCTTTGTATAGTTTGCCCACTCTGCATAAAGGATGACCGTTTTAATGGATTTTTCCGCTACGATTTTCTGAAGTGAGATGCTTTGGCGCCTGTCGCAATCTTTACCGTGCCTGACCATGCGAAAGTCGTAGAATGGTGCACACCAACCTGATGAAAACATCCATGCGCCAACGTCATATCTTTTCAGTGCTTTGCCAAGTTCGTTGGACAGGGCTCCTGCATGGGAATCTCCAATGAGAGCGACTGAAATTTGCTCACCGCCAGCTGTGCAAAACTCGCCGTTGGACAATTGCTCCAAGCTCTTTCGCCCTTTGGCATGGCAATATGCATCTGCGATGGTTCCAATATCCAGCGCCAAATCTTTGATTTGATCTCTATTCTCGAAACCACGGTTGCGATCGCCGGTAAGTCCGATGCCGATAAATAAAACAGAGAAGGCTGCACTTGCAACGAACACTTGCTTTCTGCGTCCTGTTGCTTTTGTTCGAAAAGGTTTCTCGATGAATTGCCAACTGAAATATGCCAAAGGGAGAACGAGTAAGCACAGAATGCCCATTGTCAGGTCAGACGGTGCGCTGAGTGACCTGTATTTGGCGAAAGCAAATACAGGTTGATGCCACAGGTAGGCGCTATAGCTGATCAGTCCGAGGCTGACGAGTATCTTATTACCCAACAAACCGTGAGCCAGAGTCTTTTCCCGTGCAAACAGGATTATCAAGACGGTGCCAATTGTCGGCAATAAGGCGTAGAGACTTGGAAAAGGTGTATGTTCCGCGAAAGCAAAAACGGAAAAGAGAATGAGCGCAATTCCAACAAGGCTACCAACTTCGTTTAAGGGACGGATGGAGGTAATTCGATTGCTGTTCGCCAGATAGAAAGCGCTAAGGGACCCAAGCAGGATTTCCCATATACGCATTGGTAACAGGTAGAATGTTGCACTGGGTTTGTTATATGCACCCCAATGGGCGAGGGCTAGACTGGCAAGTGTTACTATAATCAGGGTTGCCATAATTTTCCGTTTACCAAATTTCCAGCAAAACATAAGGAAGAGAGGAAACAAAAGATAATACTGCTCTTCAACTGCTAGGCTCCACGTGTGGAGCAACGGCTTCAAGTCAGTCTGTGTATCGAAATAGCCGCTTTCGCTCAAGAACAGGAAATTGGAAGCGAAAACCGGGACGGCCATTAGGCTCTGGGCAAAGTCTTTTAAATCCTGAGGGAGCATCCATGCCCATGCAAAGGGGATTGAGGCCGCCATCACAAAAAACAGAGCCGGTAGGATCCTTCGGGCACGACGTTCGTAGAATTTGGCAAGACAGAACCTGTCGTCTTCCATTTCTGTAAGAATTATGGATGTGATTAAATAGCCGCTGATAACGAAGAAAACATCAACACCGATGAAACCACCGCTAAAGGTTTCAAACCCTGCATGAAACAGAATGACGGGGATGACGGCAATGGATCTCAATCCATCAATTTCAGCGCGATAATTCAATGTAATGTTCAGTTTCGTATGTGGATTATGTTCAGCAAATGAGTGTGTAGGAATATTGCAGCTGGCCACTGAAGTAAAGAAATTTGGTGTATCTGACAGACCACGCCTGAGTTCAAATAAAAAAAGCCGTTTGCTTTTTATGGCAAACGGCTTTTCACGTTGTAACGTCTGTCGGAGAAATGAAACTTAGGTGATGATTTTCCACGCACCATCCGCTTGCAGGCAAGCCGTACCGAAAGCTGTTTCGTTCTTACCGCCAATGGCTACTGTCTGCTGATACTCTCTACAGGTTTGGCCCTGGGTGTTTGTTCCTTCTTTTGTGGCAACGACACTTCCACTCGCACCGTTTGAGTTCCAGATAATTTCCTGACCCACAGGCGCTGTGGTTGCCTTTATTTGTGCAGCTTCGTGTTCGCGCTGCGCCTTTTCGTTTAGGTTATCCAGAATTTTCAAAGTAATCGCAGTGAATGCCAGCCATTTATAAGCCTCGTCATCGCGGACATAGTGACCGTAACCATAATAGATATGGCCATGCGGCCTAACGACCACGATGCCTCGAAAATCGCGGCGATACACAGGTCGGCCCACTGGGGTCCCGATATGCCGCCCACTCATGTGCCGGTCAATCTTTCGATCGATTGATCTATGTGTTTGACGATAATCTGCACCGGTTGCAGATGCGAATGATGCCCCCATGAATACAGCAATCAAAGTAAATACGATTAGGTTCTTCATTTCTCGCGCCCCGCGATGTCATATCATTAAAGTTGGGATAATCATCCCTGTACGAGTTGGATATATTCCTTTGCTACGGGGAAAAATGCGATCGCCATCACGTTTAGCTATGGCGGACAGGAAGGGTAGATGAGCGTTTTACACAAGGCTGTGATGGTCGTCTTTTTTTGTGGATATTAATTGCTTAAGGGTAAGATTTTCCGCAACTATGTTGCGTTGCAACAAAAAGCGCGTATTATACGATAAAAAATATGATGCACTGCCTTGTGGTGCATAATTCGGAGAATCTTTATGTCAAAATCTGTTCGCCCTCGCCGTTCCGTTCTCTACATGCCAGGGTCCAATGCACGGGCACAAGAAAAGGCCAAAGGCCTAACAACCGACGGCATTATTCTAGATCTGGAAGATGCTGTGGCGCCAAATGCAAAAGCAGAAGCTCGTGATATCGTTTGCGGGAATGCAGCTGCTGGCGGTTACGGAAACCGTGAGATTATTATCCGTGTAAACGGGTTGGACACACCTTGGGGCCGCGATGATATTATTGCGGCATCGAAAGCAGGGCCTGATGCGATTTTGCTTCCAAAAGTAGAAAGCGCTGAGCAGGTTCACGAACTTGAAGATTTAATGATTGAGGCAGGTGCCCCTGAAGGCACAACAATCTGGTGCATGATGGAAACCCCACTTGGTATCTTGCATGCGGAGGAGATTGCCTCCTCTAGTCCGCGTGTGGATTGCTTTGTGATGGGGACATCGGATCTTGTGAAAGATCTTCAGGCCAAACATACGGTAATGCGCTTGCCAGTTATTACGTCTTTGGGGCTTTGTTTGCTCGCGGGTCGCGCCTATGACCTTACCGTTTTGGACGGCGTGTATCTGGATCTAAATGATGAGGACGGCTTCAAGGCTTCCTGCGATCAGGGCTTAGAGCTTGGATTTGACGGTAAAACATTGATCCATCCAAAGCAGCTTGCAGCGACCAATGAAGTCTTTGCTCCATCAGAAGCTGAAGTTGAGTATTCTCGCCGTGTCATCGAAGCTTTTGCAGAGGCAGAAAAAGAAGGCAAAGGCGTTGTCCTATTGGACGGAAAGCTCGTCGAAAACCTGCATGTTGAAATTGCAAAAGCTCAAGTCGACTTGGCTGAAGCTATTGCCGAGATGGCGGAATAAGCGAGGATAAAGACTATGGCATCCAATAAAACAAATACTGGCAACTATTTTGAAGACTTCAAAATAGGCCAAATCCTGAACCATGCAACGCCACGGACAATTACCGAAGGTGATGTCTCTCTATATACAGCGCTTTATGGCGGACGCTTTGCCCTGCAATCTGCAGATAGTTTTGCCATCGATTGCGGTCTTCAGGCGGCTCCGGTTGATGACCTGCTGGTATTCCATATTGTCTTTGGGAAAACAGTTCCGGATGTGTCGCTTAATGCTGTAGCCAACCTCGGCTATGCCGATGTGCGGTTTGTGGCACCTGTCTACCCCGGTGACACAGTACAGACTTCGTCAGAAGTAATAGGGCTCAAACAGAATTCCAACGGTAAAACCGGCGTTGTTTATGTACGCTCAACCGGTGTGAACCAGATGGGTGAGGTTGTTTTGGATTACGTGCGCTGGGTAATGGTGCGCAAAAATAATTTAGATGCGCCGGCGCCTGAAACCGTTATCCCGGAACTGCCCGCAGTTGTTGATCCGGTAAACTTCGTGATGCCGCCAGATTTACAAATTCAACAATTTGATACAACACTTTCTGGCTCACCTCATATGTATGAAGATTATGAGATCGGAGAGAAGATTGATCATATAGACGGCATGACCATTGAAGAATCTGAACATATGCTGGCAACGCGCCTATATCAGAATACGGCAAAGGTTCACTTCAATCAGTATATGATGAAGGATGATCGCATGGGTCGCCGTTTGATTTATGGGGGCCATATTATCAGTCTGGCGCGTGGCTTGTCCTTTAACGGTCTTGGCAATAGCTTGTTTGTTGCCGCCATCAATGGCGGATCACACACGGCACCAACATTTGCTGGAAACACTGTTTTTGCCTGGAGTGAGGTGCTTGATAAATCGGATATCCCAGGCCGAGAAGACATTGGCGCACTTCGGATACGGACGTTGGCGACAAAAGATACGCCTTGCACTGATTTTCCCGATAAATCCGAAGATGGCAGTAGAAATCCAAACGTAGTTCTTGACCTTGATTACTGGCTTATATTGCCAAAAGCCACAGTTGCGCTATAAAGAGCATGAAATTTGTTTGGGTTGAGTTGACTTCAACTTAACCATCCCTACAATTCGTGAAAAAATAGTAACGAAAATAACTCATTGATAGCTTAGCTAGAGAGATATCCATGGCGAATATAGAAAGACCGCTATCGCCGCATCTGCAGATCTATAAACCGCAGATCACGATGGTAACTTCTATCACCCACCGCATTACAGGTGTTGCGTTGGCTGGTGGTACCCTTCTTCTGGCCTGGTGGCTTATTGCTGCTGCTGCAGGTCCGGAATCCTATGAAACCGTAAACGCATTTATGTCGTCATGGTTTGGCCGTTTAGTCCTTTTTGGATTTACATGGGCCTTATTCTTTCACCTTTGCAATGGCATCCGTCATTTGTTCTGGGATGCGGGTAAGGGCTTCGAGCTGCCAGCAATGAGAAAATCAGGCATCGTGGCGATTGTCATGTCGGTCGTGTTGACGCTGCTGACTTGGGTTATTGCATATGGAATGGGAGGCTGATCATGAGCATGAGAACGCCACTTAAAAATGTTCGCGGCCTTGGGTCTGCGAAAGAAGGAACAACGCATTGGTGGCATCAGAAAATCACTGCGGTTGCGCTGATTCCACTTTTCGTTATCGCGCTTGCCTATTTGGTTTCACTGGTTGGTGCTGACTACGAACGTGTTCGCTATATCCTAAGCCTGCCATTTACATCGCTTGTTTTGCTGTTGTTAATCGGCGCGACTTTTTATCACATGAAGCTCGGTCTTCAGGTTGTGATTGAAGATTATGTCCGCAGTGAGGGCTCCAAAATGGTGCTGTTATTACTGAACGGCTTCTTCTGTACTGTTGTTGGTCTAGCCTCTGCGCTGGCCGTGTTAAAGCTGGCTTTTGTGGGGATGATGTAAATGTCTGAAGCCTATCCAATTACTGAACATGAATATGACGTTGTTGTCGTGGGTGCTGGCGGCGCAGGTTTACGCGCCACCATGGGAATGGCGCAAGCCGGTCTGAAAACAGCGGCAATAACCAAAGTCTTTCCAACGCGCTCTCACACTGTAGCGGCGCAGGGCGGAATCTCGGCATCCCTTGGCAACATGGGCGAAGATAACTGGCAATGGCACATGTATGATACCGTCAAAGGGTCAGACTGGCTTGGTGATCAGGATGCCATTGAATATATGTGCCGCGAGGCACCGGCAGCGGTTCTCGAACTTGAACAGTTCGGAATGCCGTTTAGCCGCACAGAAGAAGGTAAGATTTACCAGCGTGCATTCGGTGGTATGACGACTGAATTTGGTGAAGGACCTGCGGCGCAACGTACATGTGCAGCAGCTGACCGTACAGGTCATGCCATGCTTCACACGCTGTATAGCCAATCTTTGAAGTATGACACTGATTTCTACATCGAATATTTCGCACTTGATCTGATCATGGACGAAGATGGCGCTTGTAAAGGCGTGTTGTGTCTTAGTCTCGAAGACGGAACTTTGCATTTGTTCCGCGCCCATATGGTTGTCTTGGCAACGGGTGGCTTTGGCCGTGCATACTTCAGCTGTACATCTGCTCATACCTGTACAGGTGATGGCGGCGGTATGGTGTTGCGTGCGGGTCTTCCTTTGCAGGACATGGAATTCACACAATTCCATCCAACAGGAATTTACGGTGCGGGCTGTCTGATCACCGAAGGTGTTCGCGGTGAAGGCGGATATCTGGTGAACGGTGAAGGCGAGCGTTTCATGGAACGTTATGCGCCAAGCGCAAAAGACCTCGCCAGCCGGGATGTTGTTAGTCGCTCGATGACTATGGAAATTCGCGACGGCCGCGGTGTCGGTCCTCGTAAAGATCACATCTTCTTGCATCTTGATCATCTTGATAAAGCAATGATTGAAGAACGCCTTCCAGGTATTTCTGAAAGCGCGCGTATCTTTGCTGGTGTTGATGTGAACAAAGAGCCAATTCCGGTTATTCCAACAGTTCACTATAATATGGGCGGTATTCCGACCAATTATCATGGTGAAGTTGTTGACCTGAAGGGCGACAATCCAGACGCAGTTGTTCCTGGCCTTATGGCTGTGGGTGAAGCTGCTTGCGTTTCTGTTCACGGTGCGAACCGCTTAGGTTCAAACTCATTGATTGACCTTGTTGTGTTTGGTCGTGCTGCTGCCCTTCGGGCAAAAGAGACTGTCAAGAAAGATCAGGCGCATACACCACTTCCTGAGAATGCATGTGACGCAGCGATTGCTCGTCTTGATGGGTTCCGGAACGCTAGTGGCGATATGTCTACGGCACAAATTCGCGACAACATGCAACGTGTTATGCAGGACGATTGCGCCGTGTTCCGTACGGGCGATACCTTGAAAGAGGGCGTTCAGAAAATTGGCGAAGTCGAAAAGCAGATGGCGCAAATCAAGACAACAGACCGTTCTTTGATCTGGAACTCTGATTTGATTGAAACGCTGGAGCTGGACAATCTTATCCGTCAGGCGGTTGTTTCCATGACTGCTGCTGAAAACCGGAAAGAAAGCCGCGGTGCGCATGCCCGTGAAGACTTCCCGGATCGGAATGACGACGAGTGGATGAAGCATACACTGACTTATCACAGTGAAGGTGAAGGGGTGCGGATTGATTACCGTCCGGTTCACACTTATACGCTGACCGATGAGATTGATTACATCAAACCCAAAGCCCGGGTTTACTAAGAGTTAGGGACGTTAGATATGGTAGAACTGGCATTACCTAAAAATTCACGCGTAGGCACGGGTAAGACTCATCCGAAACCGGAAGGGGCAACCAATACCAAAGCGTTCAATGTATATCGTTGGTCTCCAGACGATGGAGAGAATCCGGCAATTGATACATATCACGTGGATTTGGATGATTGCGGTCCGATGATTTTGGATGGCTTGATTAAAATTAAAAATGAAATTGATCCAACTCTGACTTTCCGGCGCTCTTGCCGCGAAGGAATTTGTGGCTCATGTGCAATGAATATCAATGGTACGAACACTCTTGCTTGTACCAAAGGTATGGACGAAGTTGACGGCGACGTTAATATTTATCCGCTGCCACATCAGCCTGTCGTAAAAGACTTGGTTCCTGATTTGACCAATTTCTATGCGCAATACGCGTCCATCAAGCCTTGGATGCAAACGCAAACACCTCCGCCGCCAGATCGCGAGCGTCTTCAGTCAAAAGAAGATCGCGCGAAACTGGATGGACTTTACGAATGTATCTTGTGCGCATGTTGTTCAACATCTTGCCCAAGTTACTGGTGGAATTCCGATCGGTTCTTGGGCCCTGCTGTCTTGCTTCAAGCCTATCGTTGGCTCGCGGATAGCCGTGATGAAAATACTGGTGAGCGTCTGGACGAATTGGAAGATCCATTCCGTCTGTATCGTTGCCATACGATCATGAACTGTGCAAATACCTGCCCTAAGGGTTTGAACCCTGCCAAGGCGATTGCAGAGATCAAGAAAATGATGTTGGAACGCCGCTAATTTTTCGGTACGAACCACAAAACAGAAAAAGGCTGCCTTCGGGCGGCCTTTTTTATTGAGATGTTGAACCCTGATCATCATTACGACAGTATGAAATAAAGGGGGGCTTCATGCTGGATTATGCGCTGGAACAATTGGTTGATGGCATTTCTCTGCCAGGTGTGCTGTTGATTACCCTACCGATTTTCTTGATCTTTGCATGGATTTCGAGCCGGAGAGGGCTTTTCTATGCAAATACGGTTTGCCTGATTGCGATGAGCCTCCCCATCACAGGCAAGGCATTGTTAATCCCCATCGATGTAGGAACGCCATTTGAGGATGTAAAGCTTGATGAAATCGGCGATCAAGTGGATGCCATCGCTCTCATTGCATCTGGTGCGGTTAAAGATAAGCATAGTAATATTGTCGTTATTTCAACTGGCGCTCTATTCCGTCTAAAGCGTGCGGAGGCTCTTGTTCAAAAGGTACCGCTTCCGTTAATTGTCTCTGGAGTAGAGGGGATGTTTGGGCAAAATCTTAAGCCGCAGGGTTTGACAGACATACTTGATGTGCCCGACAAATTGATCGAGATATCAGGAGCGAAAGGGACAGCAGAACATGCTGTAAAGATTGCCTCCGTAATGGAAAAGTTAAAGATCAAAAGGCTTGCCGTTTTTGTCACCGGAATACATGCCTATCGGACTAAGCGCGTTCTTGAGGCGCATAACTTACAAGTTCCACTTGTTATTGTCGGGCTTAACGATGCTGTGTTTGGCTGGCGGGATCTTGTTCCAAGTTTCAATGGCTTCTTCTATTGGAAGCATGCGCTTAAAGAGTATGCGGGTTTGATCGTATATAAGTGGCACGACATCATTTAAGTGGTACCGAAAGTTGCTATGGATTGGTACTGGAAACTTGGAAGAATTTGAGTGAAAAGGGTACCAATTCAAACTCAGGATATTTGTTATGTATATACCCTCGTATTTTTCGATGCCAGCTAAAGAGACCCTTCTTGAAATTTTGCCGGACGCTAGCTTTGCGCAAATAATTACGGCAGATAGCGACGGTGTGCCAATGGCCACCCATTTACCGATAGCTTACGATCCGGACAAAGGTGAATTTGGGACAATTTATGCCCACGTAGCTCGTGCAAATCCGCATTGGAAATTATTTGAGGGTCGGCAATCTTTGGTTATTTTCAGCGGCCCTCATGATTATGTCTCTCCGCGTTTTTACGCCACAACCATTAATGTTCCCACATGGAACTATGTGGCTGTACATGCGTATGGCGAGCCGAAACTTATTGAGGATCCGATGGAGACACGGAATGTTCTCAAAATGCTTACCAGAGATAACGAAAAGGATCGGCTGAACCCATGGGATGTAAGTGAGGTAGAAGAGAAACGACTGTTGGCTATGTTAAAAGCTATCGTCGCTTTTGAAATTCCGGTATCCCGTATGGAAGCGAAGGCGAAGCTGGGTCAAAATAAAAAAGCTGAAGATAAGGAAGCGTTGAGCGCGGCGCTTCAAAAAACAGATTTGGCTGACTGGCAAAAATCTATTCTGGATTAGATTTAAAAAGAGTGAGCTGGAAATACCTTAACTCACTCTTTGAAATTCAAACTAACCAACGGCACCTTTAAGGTAGTCTTCAGATCGCATTTCCATTAGGCGAGAGACAGTTCTCGCAAATTCGAAATGGCCGTGCCCTTCTTCATAGAGCGCGTCGGCATCAACTTCAGCAGACAAGATCAAGTTGATGCCGTCTTCATAAAGTACATCGACAAGGGTTACGAAACGTTTGGCTTCATTTCTGTTGTGAGGACCAAGTTTTGGAACGTCATCGAGTAACAGAGAATGAAAGTGCTCTGTCAGCACTAAGTAATCCGATGCACCCAAGGGCCGTGCGCACAATTCTTCAAAGGTAAATCTGGCGACACCGCGAGCCGAAGTTTTCACATGCAACTCTCGGCCCTTGTTTGTCAGGGTCATCTCTTCAGCATCACTTCCTTCAGTAAGCAACGCGAAAGTAGTGCTCATCTGTTCGTCCGCATCAGTGCCTAATGGGCTGAAGTAAACATTACTTTTTGAAAGGCGATCCAGGCGGTAATCAGTACCGCCTGACAAATGGAGAATATCGAGCTGTTCTTTGATGAGATCAATAAAAGGCAGAAATAATTCCCGGTTTAATCCGTTTTTATAGAGATCCTCTGGAATACGATTTGATGTCGCGATAACAACGACACCGTGATTAAACAAAAGTTCAAACAGCCGACCAAGCAACATGGCATCCGCAACATCTGTTACCTGGAACTCATCAAAACAAAGCAGCCATGCATCGTCAGCAATTTTCTGGGCAAGCGGTACGAGAGGATCATCACCAGTTTTGTCATCGCTTTGGCGCCATTTATGGATAAAGTTGTGAACTTCCAGCATGAAGCTGTGAAAATGAACGCGGCGTTTATGTTCAATCGGCGCAGTTTCGAAAAATAGATCCATCAACATGGATTTACCGCGTCCCACGTCACCATACATGTATATTCCCTGCGGGGGCTCTACCCGTGGTTTGCGGGCGCCGAGACGGAAAATATCTGTCCAGTGCGCGCTTGTTTGGGGGTTGTAGCTGGTGAGGCGACGATGAAGGGTCTGCAGTTTTTCAACCGCGAGCTCCTGAATGGGGTCATGCTGTATGGCATCAGATAGCCGAAGCGCACGGTATTTTTTTAGTGGGCCAGATGAATTCATATGGGCCTTAAAGCAATGTTATAGGGCCTTGTAAAGAAGAATGCGGAATGGGTCTTTGAATTAAAACAGGCCGTTGCTTGTTAAACGCTTACGAAGATCTCCTGCGCTCAAACTTGGAATGTCCACTTTTCGTGGCTCAAAAGCCTTAGTTGCCTGTGTTAAATGAAGGAAGCGCACTTCCGCAACGGTATCTTTGGAAACTAAAGCTGCAACGTTATTGCGATTTAAAGTAGAGAGCCATTTGTTGCCGTTTTTCAAGGCGACCTTATTCACTGATGGGAACTGATCTTTACCCATTGGAATATCGACAAGTTGAATATCTTGTCCGGCGGGTGTATCCAGAAGGGCGATTAGCCCCTTGAAATCATCTTGTGTTGCGATAGAGTTTTTGGGCTCGCATATGGCGCGGTCACTTCTGAAGATGGCATCTAGAATGCGGCAATCCTGTCCCGTTACAGCATCCAGTGCATGTTCGCCAAAACCTTTACCGGTGAGAATAGAGGATGTAATAGAACCAGCCGTAAATAGCTCACTTAGTGTCAGCCCAGCAATAATCGTTTCTGCGCAGCCGGTTAAGGTCACGCATACAACGCCACATATTGCTACTTTTTTAAAGATCCGGGCTGTTTTCTTTTTCATTTTCAAGTTGCCGTATGGTTCACGATTTATTAATTCTACTTCCGATATAACAGTTAATTCTTACTAACTACTTACTTGAATACGAAAAATTTGACTTAAATCGGCGAGAAAAACAGAGGGTTATAAAGAAGTCGTTTGCATAAGAAATGGGCATCAATGCACCAGATCTTCGCTGCAACGCAAAAAAATATCCCTTTTTGTCTTGGTGACCTTGCTCTTGGTTAAGAAACGAGGTAGTACCCACCGTAGAATATTCAATAGAGGATAACCTCTTTCCGGAGGTGTTCTCTTACATCAAATCCGGAGATTAGAATGGCTCGCAAAAAAATAGCTTTAATCGGCGGCGGTAACATCGGGGGAACACTTGCTCATTTGGCAGGTATCAAAGAGCTCGGTGATATTGTTATTGTAGATCTGAATGAAGGTTTGGCGCAGGGTAAAGCCCTGGATATCGCATCATCTTCTCCTGTTGATCGTTTCAATTCAGAAATTTCAGGTACGAGCGATTATGCCGACATCGAAGGTGCTGATGTTTGTATCGTTACTGCCGGTATTGCACGTAAGCCTGGTATGAGCCGCGACGATCTGCTTGGAACAAATATCAAGGTAATGCAGGCGGTTGGTGAAGGCATCAAGAAATATGCCCCGAACGCTTTCGTCATTTGTATCACAAACCCACTGGATGCAATGGTTTGGGTTCTTCGTGAAAAATGCGGTTTGCCACACAATCAGGTGGTTGGTATGGCCGGCGTTTTGGATAGTGCGCGTTTCCGCCTCTTCCTTGCTGAAGAATTCGAAGTGTCTGTAGAAGATGTAAACGCATTTGTTCTAGGTGGCCACGGCGATACAATGGTACCGCTGATCCGTTACTCAGCCGTTGCTGGTATTCCGGTTCCAGATCTTATTGAAATGGGTTGGACGTCTCAGGAAAAAATTGATGCTATCGTAGACCGTACCCGTAAAGGCGGCGCGGAAGTTGTTGCACTTCTTAAGACTGGCTCAGCTTTTTATGCGCCAGCATCTAGTGCCATCACAATGGCAGAATCCTACTTGAAAGACAAAAAACGTGTGCTGCCAGTTGCGGCATATGTTGACGGTCAATACGGCCTTGACGGTATGTATGTTGGTGTTCCTGCCGTAATCGGTGCAGGAGGCATTGAAAAAGTCGTTGAAATTAACCTCAACGAAGAAGAACAAGGAATGTTTGATCATTCCGTTGGTGCCGTGAAAGGACTTATCGAAGCCTGTATCGGCATCGACCCGAGCCTCGGCTAATAGAAACAAGAAAACGGGGTGCAACTTAACGGTTGTGCCCCTTTTTTTGGGTGATATAGTTTGAATTGAAATCTCATAAATCCGACCAGCTTTGCAGCTGATCCCAAATGCGAATAGCGGAATATTATGAATATCCATGAATATCAGGCCAAAGGCCTACTTAAGAAATACGGCGTGACCGTGCCAAGTGGCGGCGTTGCGTATACAGCAGAAGAAGCGAAGACTGTTGCACAAGAACTTGGTGGCCCGGTTTGGGTTGTCAAAGCGCAGATCCACGCGGGTGGACGCGGTCTTGGCGGCGGCGTTAAAATTGTAAAGTCTATCGAAGAAGTGGTGGAAGCCGCTAAAGCTTTGATCGGAATGCAATTGATTACACATCAAACCGGTCCAGAAGGTAAAGAAGTTAAGCGCGTCTACGTCGAAGACGGTTGTGATATCGCGCAAGAACTCTACCTCGGTGCCATCATCGATCGTGCAAACGATTGTGTGACTTTCATGGCGTCCACTGAAGGCGGAATGGAAATTGAAGAAGTAGCAGAAGCTACTCCTGAAAAAATTCACATGGTTACAATTGATCCTGCAACTGGCATCAGCCCTTTCCATGCACGTAAAATTGCGTTCGGTCTGGGCCTTGAGGGCAAACAGGTTGGTTCTGCCGTGAAGTTTATCATGGCGCTTTATAATGCCATCATCGAAACTGACGCGAACCTTGTTGAAATCAACCCACTGGTTGTAACTGGCTCTGGCGATATTATCGCGCTGGACGCAAAAATGAACTTTGACGACAATGCTTTGTTCCGTCAGAAAGAAATTGCTGAACTTCGTGACCCGGATGAAGAAGATCCTGCGGAACTTGAAGCTGCACAATATGACCTGAACTACATCAAGCTTGACGGTAACATCGGCTGCATGGTGAACGGTGCTGGTCTTGCGATGTCCACAATGGACATTATCAAGCTTAACGGCGGCGACCCTGCAAACTTCCTCGATGTTGGGGGCGGCGCGACTAAAGAAAAAGTAACGGAAGCTTTCAAGATCATTTTGAAAGATACGAATGTTGAAGGCATTCTGGTCAACATCTTTGGCGGCATCATGCGCTGTGATGTGATTGCAGACGGCGTTGTTGCCGCTGCTCGTGAAGTTTCTTTGAGTGTTCCTCTTGTGGTTCGTCTTGAAGGTACAAACGTGGATCTTGGTAAAAAGATCCTGGCCGAGTCCGGTCTTCCTATTGTTTCTGCTGACGATCTTGGTGATGCCGCAGAAAAAATTGTTAGAGCAGTTAAGGAGGCAGCGTAATGGCCGTACTCGTCGGTAAAGACACAAAGGTCATCTGTCAGGGCTTCACAGGCTCGCAAGGGACTTTCCATTCAGAGCAAGCAATTGCTTATGGTACTAAAATGGTTGGCGGTGTGACTCCGGGCAAAGGCGGCGAAAGCCATCTTGATCTCCCGATCTTCAACACAGTTGATGAAGCCGTTCACACAACAGGCGCCAATGCCAGTGTGATCTACGTGCCGCCTCCGTTCGCGGCAGACGCAATTCTTGAAGCAATTGATGCCAGAGTTGAGCTGATCGTTTGTATCACCGAAGGCATTCCTGTTTTGGATATGATACGTGTGAAACGTGCCCTTAAAAGCAGCGGGTCACGTCTTATCGGTCCAAACTGCCCGGGTGTTATTACACCGGATGAATGTAAAATCGGTATTATGCCTGGTCACATTCATCGCCGCGGTAACGTTGGTATTGTTTCACGTTCGGGTACTTTGACATATGAAGCTGTTGCGCAAACAACTGCAGCAGGTCTTGGTCAGTCAACTTGTATTGGTATTGGTGGTGATCCGATCAACGGCACTAACTTTATTGATTGCCTTGATATGTTCCTGAAAGACGATGAAACTGAATCTATCATCATGATCGGTGAAATCGGTGGTTCGGCTGAAGAAGAAGCTGCTGAATTCTTGAAAGAATCAAAAATCAAGAAACCAGTCGTTGGCTTTATCGCGGGTGTCACAGCACCTCCGGGACGTCGTATGGGACATGCTGGTGCCATCATTGCTGGTGGTAAAGGCGGTGCCGAAGATAAAATGGAAGCAATGCGCAGCGCGGGCGTTACTGTCTCTGACAGCCCATCTGCACTTGGTTCTACTTTGGTAAGAGTTTTGAAAGGGTAGTATTGTACTACTCTTAACTATCGGAACTTGTTTATTACTTAAGGGGGCGGGATAATACCCGCCCAGATGACCGGAAATGGCTCAGCAATTGGACAACTCTTCTTTCCTATCTGGCACAAACGCTGGATTCATCGAAGATCTATATCTTCGCTACCAGAACGACCCTGCCTCCGTCGATAGTAGTTGGCAGCAGTACTTTGAAACCCTTGGCGATGACGCCGAAACAATCGTAGCCCAAAGTAAAGGCGCCCCTTGGACGCCTGGAAATGGAGTTGCTCCTGAAGATGAGTATGGCATTCTTGGAGATGCTGCTTATCGGGCGATTGAAACGGCCGAGAAAAAGGGTCTTCCCCAGCAAGACATTCGTGCAGCAGCGGTGGATACCATTCGCGCCCTGATGTTGATCCGATCCTACCGGGTTCGGGGACATCTAAAGGCGAAGCTTGATCCACTGGGGCTTGAAATTCCGCAAGAACATCCAGAACTTAATCCGACAACCTACGGGTTTGAGGGAAGTGACTGGGATCGCGAGATTTTCCTCGATAATGTCTTGGGTCTAGAAACATCAACGATCCGGGAAATTCTTGAAATTGTACAACGCACCTATTGCGGTAGCATCGGTGTTGAGTTCATGCATATTCAGCAACCAGATCAGAAGGCCTGGATCCAGGAACGTATCGAAGGTCGCTACAAGGAAGTTATTTTTACTGCCGAAGGTAAAGTTGCGATTTTGAGAAAGTTGATCGAAACCGAAGGTTTTGAACATTTCCTAAACGTCAAATACACAGGTACAAAACGCTTCGGCCTAGATGGCGCTGAATCTTTGGTGCCGGCAATGGAAGGCGTTATCAAACGCGGTGGACAGCTGGGCGTTAAAGAAATCGTGCTTGGCATGCCACATCGTGGGCGTCTTAATATCCTTACAAACGTTATGGCGAAACCGTTCCGGGCAGTGTTCTCGGAATTTCAGGGTAATCCTGCAAATCCGGAAGACGTCGAAGGTTCAGGAGATGTGAAATACCATCTGGGAACTTCTTCTGATCGGGAATTTGACGGCAACAACGTCCATATGTCTTTGACAGCTAACCCGTCACATCTGGAAGCAGTTAATCCAGTTGTACTAGGTAAAGCACGCGCGAAACAATCTCAACTCGGTAGTGATGTTGGCGGGCAAGTTATGCCGCTGTTGCTTCACGGCGATGCGGCCTTTGCGGGTCAAGGGATTGTCGCTGAGTGTTTGGGGTTGTCCGAGCTGAAGGGCTACCGTACATCCGGTACTATTCATTTTGTTGTAAATAATCAAATCGGCTTTACGACGAGCCCTAAATACTCGCGTTCCAGCCCGTACCCATCTGATGTGGGTAAAATGGTGCAAGCACCGATCTTCCATGTGAACGGGGATGATCCAGAAGCGGTTTGCCATGTTGCAAAAATCGCGACTGAATTCCGTCAATTGTTCCAGATCGATGTTATTATCGACATGTTCTGTTATCGCCGTCACGGCCATAACGAAGGGGACGAACCTGCCTTCACACAGCCTTTGATGTACCGCACGATTGCGCAACATCCGACAACGATGCAGATTTATGCGAAGAAGTTGATCGAAGAAGGCGCGGCAACGGAAGAACAGGTAGAAACCTGGATTAAAGAATTCCGCGACTATTTGGAAAAACAGTTTGAAACTGCAAACAGTTTTAAACCAAACAAAGCTGACTGGTTTGAAGGGCGCTGGGAAGGTTTCGGACGTGCAGACAAAGGCGCACGCCGCGGCACGACTTCAGTTGATATGGAAGATCTTATATCGATCGGTCATAAACTGTGTGAAGTTCCAGAAGACCTCAATGTTCATCGGACCTTGCAAAGGGTTCTGAAGAACAAGAAGAAAATGATCGACAGCGGCGAGGGTATCGACTGGGCAACTGCAGAAGCATTGGCTTTTGGATCTCTGCTCAAAGAAGAATATCCTGTCAGGCTGTCTGGCCAGGATTGCGGCCGTGGTACATTCTCGCAGCGGCATTCTGTTTTCGTCGATCAAATGACGGAAGAGCGGTATATGCCACTTAATAACCTATCTGAAAAACAGGCTGGTTATGAAGTCATTGACAGTATGCTTTCAGAAGCTGCCGTTCTTGGCTATGAATATGGTTATACTTTGGCTGAACCAAAGGCTTTGGTGCTTTGGGAAGCGCAGTTTGGCGACTTTGCAAACGGGGCGCAGGTGATCATCGATCAGTTTATCTCAAGCGGTGAGTCCAAGTGGCTTCGCATGAGTGGTTTGGTTATGCTCTTGCCACATGGATATGAAGGCCAAGGGCCAGAGCATTCATCCGCACGCCTTGAAAGATATTTGCAGCAATCTGCAGAAGATAACTGGCAAGTGGTGAACTGTACGACACCTGCAAACTATTTCCACGTATTGCGCCGTCAAATGCACCGTAAATTCCGTAAACCATTGGTGATCATGACACCTAAGTCTTTGTTGCGACATAAAAGTGCGACGTCGACTCTCGCGGATATGGGGCATGGATCTTCCTTCCATCGTGTGCTGTATGACAACGATGTTGTGAGCAAACCAAAAGATGTGAAACGGATCGTGTTGTGTTCGGGTAAGATTTATTACGACTTGAAAGCGCGTCGTGATGAAGCTGGGCAAACAGATACGTATTTCCTTCGTCTTGAGCAGCTTTACCCGTTCCCGGAAGAAGCGTTGGCTGAAGAACTTAGAGACTTTACACATGTAGAAGAAGTTGTCTGGTGTCAGGAAGAGCCTAAAAACATGGGCGCATGGACATTTGTCGAACCTAACCTAGAAAAATCGTTCGCGAAGGTAGGGATGAAAAATGTTTCTCGGGCGCGTTATGCGGGCCGCAAAGAATCTGCTGCGACAGCAACGGGACTACTGAAAAAACATAACCAGCAACAATTAGCACTGATCAATGATGCCCTTGGCATTAAGTCCGAATAGGAAAGTATTGAAATGACAGTCGAAATTCGCGTACCTGTCCTTGGCGAGTCTGTAACAGAAGCGACCGTGGGACAATGGTTCAAAAAAGCCGGCGACGCCGTCGCTAAAGACGAAGCCATTCTTGAGCTTGAAACGGATAAGGTAACGCTGGAGGTTAACGCCACTGAAGCTGGTCGCCTTGAAGACATCATCGTTGCAGAAGGCGAAGACGTTGCAGTGGGCGCCTTGCTCGGTCACATCACAGCTGGCGCTGCTGGCGCAGCGGCTGCGGCTCCGGCCGCTCCAAAGGCAGCAGCTCCCACACCAACTCCGGCTCCAACTCCGGCGCCAGCTGCTCCTGTAGCTGCTCCGGCGGCACCAGTTGTTGCGGCACCTGTGGCCTCTGGCCCGGTGGTAGTTATGCCAGCAGCTCAAAAGCTTATCGATGAAAATAACCTGAACGTGGCAAATCTTCGGGGTTCTGGAAAAGACGGACGTATCACCAAAGGTGATGTGCTTGAAGCCCTTGAAAATGGTGGCGTGTCTGCTGCGGCTCCAGCTCCTGTTGCTGCACCAGCTGCAGCAGCACCGGCACCGGCTGCACCAGTCGCATCCGGCCCACGTCCAGAGGAAGCACGTGAAGAACGGGTGAAAATGACCCGCCTTCGTAAAGTCATTGCGACCAAACTGAAAGATGCGCAAAACACAGCAGCTATGTTGACCACTTATAACGAAGTGGATCTAACAAATATGCTGGCACTGCGTGCTGAATATAAAGAGCGATTTGAAAAGAAACATGGTGCCCGTCTTGGCTTTATGTCTTTTTTCACGAAAGCCTGTATTGCCGCTCTGCAGGAATTACCTGCAGTAAATGCTGAAATTGTCGGCGACCACATCATCTACAAAAACTACTACCATATTGGCGTTGCTGTCGGCACACCAAACGGTCTGGTCGTTCCAAACTTGCTGGATGCAGACAAACTCAGTTTTGCGGGTATTGAAAAAGGTATTGCAGAACTTGGCCGTAAAGCACGAGACGGTAAATTGACCATGGGAGATATGTCTGGTGGCACATTTACCATTTCCAATGGTGGTGTTTATGGATCTTTGATGTCCTCTCCTATTTTGAACGCCCCGCAATCTGCTGTTCTGGGGATGCATAAAATTCAGGAACGCCCAATGGTCATAGACGGAGAAATTAAAATTCGCTCAATGATGTATTTGGCACTTTCTTATGATCACCGGATTATCGACGGCAAAGAAGCAGTTACATTCCTTGTTCGTGTGAAAGAAGCCTTGGAAGATCCACAGCGTTTGCTGCTTGAAGTATAATTTTTAAAAGTTACTTCCCTAAAGGGGGATGGCATGAGTGACGATATTTTTGACCTGATCGTGGTCGGTGGTGGCCCCGGTGGTTATACTGCAGCAATTCGTGCTGCTCAGCTTGGAATGAAAACTGCTTGCGTTGAAAAACGCGGTGCACTTGGTGGGACCTGCTTGAATGTGGGCTGTATTCCGTCAAAAGCACTTCTAAAATCTTCTGAACTTTTCGAAGAAGTTCAGCATGATATGGAAGGTCGCGGCATCATGGTTGGATCCGTTAAGCTTGATCTTGGCACTATGCTTGGACAAAAGGATACAACTGTCACCAGTTTGACGCAGGGTATCGAATTTCTTTTAAAGAAAAACAAAGTGACCTACATCAAAGGCGCGGGCGAGCTACAAGGCGGTGGTCGTGTTGAAGTGACCGGCGAGGAAAACAAAGTGATCAAGGGGAAAAACATCCTGATCGCCACGGGCTCCGATGTTATGCCACTTCCAAATGTTGATATAGATGAGAAACAAATTGTTTCCTCCACAGGTGCGCTGGAACTTCCAAAAGTTCCAAAACATATGGTTGTGATTGGTGCTGGCGTTATTGGTTTGGAACTTGGAACAGTTTGGCGTCGATTGGGCGCTGAAGTAACTGTTGTTGAGTTTTTGGACCGCGTTCTACCGGGCACTGACAATGAAGTTGCGAAAACAACGCAACGGACTTTGAAGAAACAAGGGATGAAATTCAAGCTTGGGACGAAGGTTACAAGTGCGAAAACTGCCAAAGGCGGCGTTACCTTGACTATGGAGCCTTCCAAAGGTGGAAGTTCAGAAACTCTCAAAGCGGATGTGGTCTTGGTTGCCATTGGTCGCCGACCTTACACCGAAGGCTTGGGTCTAGATGATCTGGGTGTTGAGCGTGACAAGGCAGGCCGCATCATGGTTGATAATAGCTTTAAATCCAATGTGGATGGGGTTTACGCCATTGGTGATGTCATTGAAGGACCTATGCTGGCGCATAAAGCCGAAGATGAAGCGGTTGTCTGCGTTGAAATGATGGCCGGTCAAAAGCCTCACATCAATTATGATACAATTCCGGGCGTAATCTACACATGGCCTGAAGTTGCAACTGTTGGTAAAACAGAAGAGCAGCTTAAAGAAGCCGGTATTGAATATGCCGTGGGTAAGGTTCCGTTTATGGCTAATAGCCGTGCGCGGGCGGTTGGATCAACGGACGGGTTTGCAAAAATTCTGGCGGATAAGAAAACCGACAAAGTTCTGGGTGTTCATATTATTGGTCCAGATGCGGGAACTATTATCCACGAATGCGTGATTGCAATGGAATTTGGGGCATCTTCAGAAGATATTGCACGAACCTGCCATGCGCATCCAACATTGAATGAAGCAGTTAAAGAAGCAGCGCTCGCCGTTGCAGGTCGTACCATTAATTCTTGACCTTACGTTCCAAATTAGAAAAAATAGGGGGCCGGGTGTTTATCCGGCCCCTTCTTTTTTTGCTCTTCTAAATAATTAAATTCAGGTGCTCCAATGAAGCTATGCCACAGCCCCACTTCGCCGTTTGTCAGAAAAGTCATGGTGCTCGCCATGGAAAAAGGTTTGCAAGACAAAATCGAACTTGTTAGCCCAGATACAAGTGACATTTTTCAAGGCATCAACCGTGCCAATCCGCTTGGTAAAATTCCAAGCCTGGAACTTGATAGCGGTGACGCAATTTATGATTCGATCGTAATCTGTGAATATCTTGATGATATCTCCGAGGGGCCTTCTCTTTTTCCGAAAGATGGTCTTGAACGTGCAAAAGTAATGACATTACATGCGACCGCGAACGGTCTCACCGATTGTGCGTATCAACGCCGCATGGATAGTGCGGCTATGCCAGAAGGTGAAGGCTCACCAACTTGGAATGCTCGTTTACGCATCGCGATGGAGCAATCATTGGATCTTTTGGAAATTCAGGTTGCTGAATTTTCTGGAAGACTGGATATAGCAACAATTGCAATCGGTTGTGCCCTTGGGTACCACGATTTCCGCTTTTCTCACGAAAACTGGCGTGAAGCCCGTCCAAATCTGACGGCATGGTTTGATGAATTTTCAAAACGTCCGTCTATGCAGGAAACCATTCCGCCTGCGCCATAAGTCAGAATTAGATGACACCAGCGCGCCTGACCCTTTATTTTTGCATCGCCGAAGTTTTGGCGATGACACCTTTTGCTTCTTTTCCAGCTTTAACCCCCTATTTCTTTGATCATTGGGGGTTGAGCGGGACTGAGGCGGGCTGGGTAAATGGTGTCTTCTTTTTGGGCTTCACAATTTTTGGATTAATTTCGTCGACGCTCACCGACCGTGTAGATGCCCGGCGCGTCGTTTTGTTTGGTAACTTGTTGGCGATTGTTGGGGCATACGGATTCGCATTTCATGCGATCGATTTTTGGTCGGCGCTTCCGTGGCGGTTCCTTTCTGGCGCTGCCTTAGCCTGTGCCTATATGCCGGGATTGAAGTTGCTCACCGACCGTATCCCTGTATCGGCACAATCACGGGCCATAGCCTTTTATACGGCGTGTTTTTCAACTGGATCTGCGGTTTCGTTTTTGCTGATCGGTCAGGTGAACACTTGGATTGGAGCCGAAGCAGCATTGGCCTCTGCAGCCATAGGACCGCCGCTTGCTTTGTTACTCATCCTCACTGTGACGCGAGCGAAATCGCATCACGCCCCCCGCTCTTGGCGGCAACTGCTTAACTTTAAACCCGTGCTGACCAACCGCGTTACTATGGGATATGTTGCTGCATATTTCTGCCATTCGTGGGAGCTAATGGCGATGCGCTCTTTCGTGGTGGCATTTTTAACGTTCGCGCAAAGTCAGAGTGAGGCGCCGGCATGGATGGATATCAGTGTCATCGCGGCCGTTGTGATTTTTATGGGACTGCCATCCAGTGTTCTTGGGAATGAGATTTCTCTGAGAATTGGGCGGCAACGCGCTATTGGCTTGATTATGTTACTTGCCTTTATAACATCGGGGTTATTAGGTTTTTCCGCCGAGCTTCCCTTTATACTCGTTGCATTTATAGCAATTTTATACGGTGTTTTTGTAACTGCTGACTCTTCCTCCATTACATCCGGTGCCATTGCATCCGCTCCGTTGGAGCTCAAAGGGTCAACCATGGCGGTTCATAGCTTTATCGGTTTCTCAGGCGCTATGGCTGGCCCTGTGGTTGCTGGTATTGTTTTGGACGCGGCTGGCGGGCATGAAAATATGATTGCTTGGGGAGTTACCTATTTGTCTATGGGGGCTATTGCCATTTTTGGGCCCTTTGCTTTACGCCTTACAAGAACAATCTAGTTAGTTGTATCTCGGCTTTTGGGATGAGCCGCGTTGTAGACATTCAACAATTTTTCCGTTTCAAGGTCTGTATATCTCTGGGTTGAAGAGAGAGAGGCGTGACCAAGTAGTTCCTGAATAGTACGGAGATCTCCCCCGCCTTCCAGCAAATGGGTTGCGAAGCTGTGACGAAGCGCGTGCGGGGTAACATCCTCAGGAAGGCCCAGTTGACGGCGTAATGTTTGAAGCCGCAGTTGTACTTGTCTTGCACCAAGTCGTCTTCCCTGTTTCCCAAAGAACAAAGGTCCATCGGGCGCAAAGGGGAAGGGGCACTGGCGAATATAAGCATCAATGGCACTCCGGATGACAGGTAGTACGGGCACAAGCCGTTCTTTGTTGCCTTTTCCCACGACGGTCATGATGTCTGTTTCGGGTTTCTCTTCGAAGTTCAGGGAAAGGGCTTCCGCAATTCGGAGGCCACCTCCATATAGGAGCGTGAATACCGCAAGGTCTCGCGCATCGGTCCAATGATCAGAAGTGCCAGCTTGGTTAAGTAATTTTTGGCTATCTTTAACGTTCAAGGCCCGAGGCAATCGGATCGGTTTTTTTGGTGACCGAACTGTTTTCAGGTATGGATTGTGCAGTATCTTGTCTTTCTCCAGTTTTTTAAAAAAACTGCGGACCGACGATAAAACGCGCGCGAGCGAGGTTGCGGTCAAGCCATCTTTTTTGCGAGCGGCGAGAAATGCACGAAAATCTGCAGCGCGTAAATTCTCCAGATCTTTTAACTCGGTCACTTTCCCTAAATGATCCAGCAAGAATAGGCGAAAATCTGAGACATCTCGCTCATACGCATCGAAAGTGTGGGGGCTGACTTTCTTTTCATGTCGAAGCCAGTCTTTCCAATTGGAGACGGCATCTTTAACGGATGAACAAGGAGCCATTGTCTTTAGGCTGGATCCGTTTTTTCCAACCACATTTGCAAACAAGATTGAATGCATGTCGCTAAAAATGAGAGTAAATCAGTTGCTTGTTCCGCGTGAAAATGGCCGAGTTGCCGGCTTCCAATGGCGACCATGGCTTCTGCGTTTAGAAGCGGTACATCCAGTTTTATCAACGCGTCAGAAGCGACCAAATCCATAGCGGGCCCAAAGACCGCTTTCGATTTTGGCGCGGAAGGGCGCATCAAGATGTTTTTGTTATTCCAGTTAGCCTTGTTGATGTTTCCTGTTTTAAGGCGTTGCAATCCCGTCATGGGAGGAAGAGGGATTGGACCATCTTCTATGCAAAGAGTGATTACATCAACATCCAGATATTCTGGCAGATCTTGTGTTAGAATGTGAACAAAATGAGAGATGCTGGTAGCTGATAAGATGGCCTTAACAGAATTATGAACCATTTCCTGTGTGTGCAAATTGGTTCTTGCCGCGCTTACCAATTCCCCTTGCAAGGATTTCAGGCCTTTGACTTGATTTTGAAGTCGCTCAACCAGAAAGGATTGCATGTCCACAACGGCTTCGTCAGAAGCCCGCTTCGGAGAAAGCGCATCGGCTATCAGTTCGACATTATTTTCCAGAAATTCAGGATGTTCGCCCAGCCATGTTCGAACAGCATCTTCATTCAAAGTTGCAACTGCGTTTGTCTTAGGCGGTTTATTACTTGTCTCCTTGACCACGGCGACATCCTGTATTTGCTGTTAAAATTTCGATTTAACCCAGAATAGACTGACCTGTTTTTTCCCAGTCTGCCATGAAGGCTGCAAGGCCTTTATCTGTTAGTGGGTGAGAAACCAGTTGTTTAAGCACTTGCGGCGGAATGGTGCAAACATCTGCGCCCATCAAACCTGCGGTAATGATATGCATCGGGTTGCGAATAGAAGCCACCAAAACTTCGGTGTTGAAATTCGAGTAGTTATTATAAATTTGTACAATGTCACCGATCAGCTGCATGCCATCTTGCCCTATGTCATCAAGGCGGCCCACAAATGGTGAAATGTAGGTAGCACCGGCTTTCGCCGCCAAGATCGCTTGGGCCGCGGAAAAGCAAAGTGTCACATTGACCTTAGTACCAGCACGGGAAAGCTGAGAGCAGGTTTTGAGCCCTGCCATAGTGAGCGGCACTTTCACTGCAATATTTTCAGCAATGCCCGCCAGCTTTTTACCTTCTTCGAGCATAGTCTCGTAGTCAGTTGCAGCAACTTCTGCGCTAACTGGTCCGTCAATAATCGTGCAAATTTCTTTCACGACCTCGATAAAATCACGACCGGTTTTAGCGATCAGTGAGGGATTGGTTGTTACGCCATCCAGAAGGCCGGTATCGGATAATTCGCGAATTTCTTCAGTGTCTGCGGTATCAACGAAAAATTTCATTCTACAATCTCTGTCTTGTTCCAAGTGTGGCGTAAGTCTCAACTCCTTATCCAAATGCGGTGGCTTCCCAAAACAGCTTATATTCAAGGAAGTATTTGGCACCGGCTCCCATATGGATTAGGAGTTGTGATATCTGTAAACTTACTTCTACATCCTAAATATACCAGCAAAGGCCCAAATCAAAGCACAATGAATGAGTTTTCATCACCGCAAAGGGTTCGGGTTTTATTGCCGATGAGTGTCGGGGCTGCTTATGACTATGCTGTGCCTGATGGGCTTCGCGTCGAAGCAGGTGCTTTTGTGCGCGTGCCGCTTGGTCCGCGAGAGGTTGTGGGCGTGGTCTGGATGCTGGATCCAGTCCTGACAATTGATCCTTCAAAATTACGATCTCTACTTGAAATACTTCCGGCCCCTCCACTCCCGGCAGAAGCGCGGGAGTTTATTGACTGGGTGGCGACATATACAATGCAGCCCGCAGGCAAGGTGTTGCGCATGAGTATGAGCGTGCCCGATGCACTGTATCCAAAGGCACCTAGAAAAGGATATCGGGTAACGGGTCAATTGCCAGAGAGAATGACCGCAGCGCGGCAACGTGTACTAGATGTGCTTGAAGGTGGAATCGCGCAAACGGCAGCTCAAATTGCAGAAATATCAGGTGTCGGTCAATCCGTCGTAAAAGGGTTGGCAGAGCAAAATGTTCTTGAGACGATTGCGCTGCCGAGTGAAGAGCCTATTCCGGTTCCGCAAAATCTTGATGGGGGTTTTGAGCTCTCAGAAGATCAAATTGAAGCGGCTTCATCCATAGTAGATGCCGTAAAAACTGAAAAATTCTCTGTGACACTTCTTGAAGGAGTCACGGGGTCGGGTAAAACTGAAGTTTATTTTGAAGCCATTGCGGCCGCTCTAGAAGTGGGTCGGCAAGCGTTGGTGTTGCTTCCTGAAATTGCACTTTCTTCGCAGTGGCTCACTCGGTTCGAGGTGCGGTTTGGTGTGAAGCCTGTTGAGTGGCACTCAGACCTTGGCCAGGGAGAGCGGCGCCGAAACTGGCGTGCCGTGAGCGAAGGGCATGCCAAAGTTGTTGTTGGTGCGCGCTCTGCTCTATTCTTGCCTTATAGCAATCTTGGTTTGATCATTGTCGATGAAGAACATGAAGCATCCTTCAAACAGGACGAAGGGGTTCCGTATAACGCGCGTGATATGGCGGTTGTGCGGGCGCAGACAGGAAAACTTCCTGTTGTTTTGGCATCTGCAACGCCTGCACTTGAAACGTTGGTAAACGCAAAAAGCGGAAAATATACACATTTGTTGCTGCCATCTCGTTTCGGAGGGGCCAATTTACCAGATGTTGAACTGATCGATTTGAAGCACTATCGGCCAGGAGCTCAGCGTTGGGTGTCTGAACCGCTCATTGAGGCGATTACAAAAACTCTCGCAGAAGGGCGGCAGGCTATGCTGTTCCTGAACCGTCGAGGATATGCGCCGCTGACATTATGTGATGCTTGTGGATTTCGCCTGCAATGCCCGCATTGTAGCGCTTGGATGGTGGAGCATCGATTAAGCCGGCGGCTACAGTGCCATCACTGTGGGTATTGTGCATCCATTCCGAAAAATTGCCCTGACTGCAAAGAAGAAGACAGTTTTAAAGCTTGCGGGCCCGGGATTGAGCGCCTGACGGAAGAAGCGGGCATTTTATTTCCCGATGCAAATGTGACGATGATTGCCAGTGATACAATGACGGGCCCAAAAGCTGCGGCACAATTTGTTGAGGATATGAGCAGCGGAAAAATCGATTTGCTTGTGGGAACACAAATTGTTGCCAAGGGATATCATTTTCCGAATCTGACTCTTGTGGGGGTGGTCGATGCGGATTTGGGATTGGCGGGGGGAGATCTCCGGGCGTCCGAACGTACGTATCAGCTTTTGTCGCAAGTTGCAGGCCGTGCAGGCCGTGCAGGTCATGCCGGGCGCGTTCTGCTACAAACTCATATGCCGGAGCATCCGGTCATGCAGGCGATTAAGGATCAGGATGCCGCCGCATTTATCGAAACAGAAACGATGATGCGCCAAACGGCTGCCATGCCTCCGTTTGGACGGTTAGCTTCTGTGATATTGTCCAGTATCGATGCCGAATCACTCCGAAACTGTTCACAGATGCTGGCGAGAAATGCCCCTCACGGAGATAATTTCATGATTATGGGACCTGCGCCTGCTCCGTTATCAATGATTAGGGGACGTCATAGAGTACGATTCCTAATAAAATCGACAAAAGATCAGAACATTCAGGCCATCATAGGCAAATGGATTAAGGGAATTAAAATTCCGTCCAATACGCGCATGCAAATTGACGTTGATCCGTATAACTTCATGTGAAGCTGTGCCTTAAATGAGCCAATCGTGAAAATTTGGTGAATTTTGGGCAATAAACTGCGCTTGGGGATATTGCTTCATGCAATGGCCTGTGCTAATAACCCGTTGCCTTGCAAAAAGGGCTGGTGAAACGGCCCATGCGTAAGGAGTATTCGAATTTTTCTTTCGGCGCCTTTCGCGTCGTTTTTTTCAGGCTTGGGGATCTTTCCTTGTCAGCTGAGAACACAAAAGTTTCAGGTATCGCTGGTCGTTATGCTACAGCGCTTTTCGAACTTGCTTCCGACGCGAAGCAGGTTGACGCTGTTGCATCTGATTTGGCCACGATCAGAACATCAATGAACGGGAGTGCGGATCTCGCACGGCTTGTTCGTAGTCCACTAGTTAGTCGCGATGATCAAGAGCGAGCCATTTTGGCTGTTCTGGAAATGCTCGGCGTTAGTGATTTGGTTCGGCGTTTCGTGGGGACAGTGGCGCAAAATCGCCGCTTGTTTGCACTTGCGGATATGATCGACGCCTTTGGTAAATTGCTTGCTGCAGATCGCGGCGAAGTGATTGCTAAAGTTGTTTCTGCCAAAAAACTCACTGTTAAGCAGATGGAAGCTCTTACTAAAGAGCTTAAATCTGCTATCGGCAGTGACGTTGCCATCGAAGCAGAGGTTGATACTAGCCTCATCGGTGGTTTGGTCGTTAAAGTCGGTTCACGCATGGTCGATAGCTCCATACGGACCAAGCTTCAAAATCTTAAGTTTGCCATGAAAGGGGTTGGGTGATGGACATCCGCGCCGCAGAAATTTCCGAAATTCTAAAACAACAAATTGCGGGTTTTGATACGCAAACTGAAGTTTCAGAAGTTGGTCAGGTGCTGTCCGTAGGTGACGGTGTTGCTCGTATTTACGGTCTGGATAATATTCAGGCTGGTGAAATGGTTGAGTTCCCAGGTGGAATTAAGGGTCTA
>MAAC01012089.1_pt1 | contig 55798 bp, 47 predicted proteins | sample 1115981 | NCBI WGS metagenome assembly MAAC01 (sample SAMN04961126, study PRJNA320927) | seawater metagenome | isolation source: sample BD02T64 sea water enriched with oil for 64 days | place: USA:Gulf of Mexico | collected 2013-07-27 | reverse complement strand
ACTGCATCTGTTTGGGATAGCAAAGCAAAAGCGAACACGCCTAAGTTAATGAGCTTTATGAACGCGTTTGGTCTAATCACTGCACGTGATCCAAAAGGTGTTTATCATTCAATGACTGACGTTATTCACAAAGTATTGAATGATATTACGATTGATGATCGAGCGATCATCATCGGTGGTGACTCTCATACACGTATGTCTAAGGGTGTTGCCTTTGGTGCTGACTCAGGTACTGTTGCAATTGCACTGGCAACGGGTGAATCTGCAATGCCAATTCCAGAGTCTGTTAAAGTAACCTTTAAAGGTGAAATGAAAGGCCACATGGATTTCCGTGATGTTGTTCACTCAACGCAAGCGCAAATGCTTAAGCAATTTGGTGGTGAAAATGTCTTCCAAGGTCGTGTAATTGAAGTGCATATCGGCACGTTATTAGCTGACCAAGCGTTTACTTTCACTGACTGGACTGCGGAAATGAAGGCAAAAGCTTCTATCTGTATTTCTGAAGATGATACATTAATTCAGTCTATTGAGTTAGCTAAGAGCCGTATCCAGATCATGATTGATAAGGGTATGGAAAATGAAGCTGGCACATTAGTTGGTCTAATAGCACTTGCTGACAAGCGCATTGAAGAAGTTAAATCAGGTACTAACCCTGCATTAACACCTGATGATACTGCTAACTACTACGCAGAAGTATTGGTTGATTTAGACCAAATTGACGAGCCAATGATTGCGGATCCAGATGTAAACAACGATGATGTATCTAAGCGTTACACGCATGATGTTATTCGTCCTGTTTCATACTACGCAGATAAATCAGTTGATTTAGGTTTTGTTGGCTCGTGTATGGTTCATAAAGGCGACATGCAAATTATCGCGCAAATGTTACGTAACATGGAAGCAAAAGGTCAAAGTATTGAATTTAAAGCACCATTAGTTGTTGCACCACCAACATATAACATTGTTGATGAGCTAAAAGCTGAAGGTGACTGGGCAATTCTTGAGAAGTATTCAGGTTTTGAATTTGATGATGCAGTGCCTAAAAATGCTGCACGTACTAAGTATGAAAACATCATGTACTTAGAACGCCCAGGTTGTAACTTATGTATGGGTAACCAAGAGAAAGCTGAACCAGGTGATACTGTTATTGCCACGTCAACACGCTTGTTCCAAGGTCGTGTAGTCGCTGATACGGCAGAGAAGAAAGGTGAATCATTACTAGGTTCAACGCCTTTAGTAGTTCTTTCTACTATGCTTGGTCGTTTTCCTACAATCGAAGAGTACAAGAGCGCAGTAGAAGGTATTCACCTAACTAGCTTTACTCCACCGACTGAAGCGATGACTACTCACGCTGCAGTGAAAATTGCAGATCCTAGCTAGGTTTTCTATTTTTACTAGTTAGACAGAATAAAGCTAAAGGGTCACTTTACTTATGATAAGTAAAGTGACCCTTTTTTATTGCTTAACAAAAGCTATATACCCGTTCCACTTGAAGATGCATGAAACGAGCATTTTCAAGTGGAGCGGGTATAGCTATCAGTTGTTTTCGTTAGCAGCGACTTCGGCTAGCACTTAATTTTGGCAATAAGTGAAGGGAATATATAGTTAGGCATAGCCCGCTTGTCGTCGAAGCCTTCAATACCTTGAATCATCTCCATTTGGTAATGGTAACCACCACACAAACTATAAGATTTACGGAGTAAAAAAGTGGCTAAACGTTCAAAGTTTACTTTGTTGTTAGGGATAATTTCGAGTTGATAATGGTTAGTTGCTATTTTCACTTGGCGAAACTGTATACTATGGTCAAAATCCCATTGAGCGCTACTATTCTTAAAAGGCTTCTCTGTATCCAAAACACTGCAGGCAGAAAATGTGATGCAAAAACAGGAGATTATTATAGCATGTCTGATTTTTAGCATTGGCACTCCATTTGATAATGATACACCTATATCTATAGTGTACTAAGTTTATGTCAGTGTATCGAATAATGAGTTAATAAATAGTTAGAAAGGATATAAAAAAAGTAAGCCAGAAAACTAACTGACTTACCTATACCCGTTCCACTTGAAGATGCATGATTCAGCTGGAATTAGAAACGCCTTTAGGTAAGGCATTGGTTGAGGAGAATAGTTATTCTATTGTCGAAATCAATAACGCAGCATAAAGCGTTTCTAAACCAGCCCCTTGGGGAAGGCTGAGCAAATCATACTCTGCGTTGCATTTCTTTTTAAGGGAAATAATCCTTAATAAAAAAATTCGACTTGATTATGAATCGCTCAGACTTCCTGAAATGAGCATCTTCAAGTGGAACGGGTATAGACTTAGTGCTTAGCTTTAGTGCCTAATTTGGTAGTGTTAAGTTACTTTTTATCATTAAACAACGCTGATCTTCTTGATGCTTTATCAGTAAACTACGCTTAGTCCCTGCAGACAACTCAGTTAATTCATTTATCGCTGTCGATAATCTTGCCACGCTGATACTACTACAGGTAGCAGGAATTAAGTTATTGTAACTGCGCATGAATACAGGCTCATTGGCTTTATCTATTTCCATTAAGCTCGACATCAATTGAGTCGCGCTTTGTTCTCTAAAGCTATTTTGCTCACTTGGGTAAAGTGCTGACATGGCGGTACGTAACTTAGAAAATCCAATGTTGCTATTCTTTTGTTGAATTTTTACTAACCAATTAGTTTTTACCTTAGCATCAGGTGCTATAACTTGTGCGTAAATTGCTGATTTTTCACCTGTGTCAGAGCTATCTAGTGTTAATTCTTGAGCAATTAATTCAGCCGATTTTGTGTGTTGAAAGCGGCTCAGTTGCGCGATTATATCCCAACGAATATCTTGGTTTATAGTTAAGCCTTCTAAAGAATATTGACCATTAAGTAGCTTGTATAAATTATCGAGGGCACTGTCGGTGTGAGCAAAGTTCAAATAACTGTTAAACCAACGACGTTGCATGTTTTTATTATCGCTATTGGCCAATGTGCTTTGCCAGGTAATTTCTTCTAGCTGCTGCGCAATATCTTTAGCGTAGGCATGTTGGCCTCCTAAACCTTTATTTAGGTAAACTTTAGCAGAGGATATCTGCCTTAGAATTTGCCCTAACGTTGTGTAATCTTGCTCAAGTGGCGCATTCGCCAAGGCAACTTGTAGGTATTCATTTAGAGGCAATTTACCGTCACGAACACTATCCCATAAACTTTGCCATAACATAGAGCGCAGCAGTGGATCTTGTATTTGAGCCAAGTGATTTTGAGTGGTTTTAAAAGACCTAGCATCTAGGTTTACTTTGACAAAGGCCCAATCTTGATAATTTGGGTAAACCAAATCAGGACACGTAACACCGACAAGCTCATTAACTTGAGTACTCTTTCCTTGATAAATAACACTTATCTTTTTCGTTAAATCAAACCCTGGTTTTTTGGCTTTGAAAAGTGCAATTTGAACTTTTTGCTCACGTAATGTTGGTTGGCTTGCATCTGCAGTTTGCAATAGCTTGAATGAGCTGATCTTACCTGCATTACATTGATAACTGGCTTCAATAGTATTAACGCCAGCTTGGTAAAGCCATTTTTGCTGCCATTGCTCTAAATTTTTACCACTTGCTTTGGCTAAACTGTTAATAAAATCATCTAACACTGCATTGCTATAGGCGTTATCACTAAGGTAATTATGAATACCTTGCTGAAAAATTTTCTCTCCAAGTAGATGGCGAAGTTGGTTAAGAACTGACGCGCCTTTGGAATAAGTAATGGCATCAATATTATCGAAAGCATTGGCGGTTGAAGGCACTGGTACTTCTATTGGGTGGGTGGTAACTCGTTGATCAGCACGATAAGCGCTTTGCTTTCCACTGGCATAAAAACTACGCCAAGCATTAGTGAATTCGGTGGATTCTGCGGTTGCTAAAGTTGCCATAAAAGCAGCAAAACTCTCATTTAGCCATAAGCCATTCCACCATTTCATTGTGGCCAAATTACCAAACCATTGATGTGCCATTTCATGCATAATAACGCTAGCTAAACGTTGTCGACGGCTTTGGCTCATTTCACCATTAGTTAAGAAGCTGCCTTCGGCAAAGGTAACTGCCGCAGCATTTTCCATAGCGCCGTATAAAAAGTCAGGCACTAATACTTGATCATACTTCTTAAATGGATAGTCAATACCAAAATAATCATCAAAAAACTCGAAACCTTGTTGGGTGTAAGTGAACCAATGCTTAGGTGTTATTTGATTTGAAACAGATTGCCGAGTGAACAAACGTAATGGGTATTTTCCGCTATTGTCCTGCCACACTTTATAAGGGCCAGCATGCAATGAAAAATTGTAGGGGCTTAAGGTATTACTTTTAGGGAAATGCCAATTATTAAAATCACCTTGCTGGATAATTTTATCTTCCCTCATCGCTGAAAATACTGCCCACTCTTGTGGTGCTGATACTGTCATTTCAAAAGTTGCTTTTAGATCTGGCTGATCAAACAGCGCAAACATTTGTTGAGCTGCAGCTGGTTCAAAGTGCGAATAAAGGTAAACTTTATCATCTACAGGGTCTTTAAAGCGATGTAAACCTTCACCATTAGTACTGTGTTTGCGAGTAAAGTTCACGGTTACTACGTTGTTACCCTTAATAAGTTGTTCTGTGGGTAAGGTAATAAACCACTGATTATAACTTTTTTCTAGCTGCGCACCGGGCATAGAAAGCCCATTAATTTCTATACTGGCTATTTGTGCTTTGTTGAGATCTACCGTTATAGGGGAAGTATTGTCGCTTAACGTAAAGTTAATCGTTGAACTAGCTGAAAAATGTTCTTTACCGGTTAAACTATAATGTAATTGATAACTAACATTAGATACTCGAGCAGAGCGCTTAAATGCTTGTTCTTGACTCAGGTATTGGTTCTCTGCGCGAGGGGAAAAAGTTGTTGCTTGACCTACCATATTGCTCGAATCATCTTGTGCTTTTTTATCTTTATTTGTTGTCACACAAGCGCTAAGCAGTAACGTAGTAATAACCGTTGTTACAGCAAGGAACGTTTTTTTTGAAGTTATAAATTTCAAGTGAGTTCTCATTATTGTTTTAGAAATTTGTCAAAGTATAAGGCAGAAATGCGAGAGTAAAAAGAGACTGTTTTGATTAGATGGTTATAAAGAAGAAAAATTTTGTAAAGAAGTAATACCAGATTCTAATAATGGAGGGCATAAAAAAGCCACTATCTCAAGGTGATATAGTGGCTTAACTAGTTATTAACTATGAATTTATAGTTATTCTATTTTTTCTTTTTAACTGCTTTAGCATTTGGTAAATCAGTAATTGAACCTTCAAAAATTTCAGCCGCTAAGCCGATTGATTCGTTTAACGTTGGATGAGCATGAATGGTTAAACCAATATCTTCAGCATCTGCGCCCATTTCTACGGCTAAACAGATTTCACCAAGCATTTCACCGGCGTTGATACCAACAATAGCACCACCAAGAACACGACCAGTTTCTTTTTCGAAGATCATCTTCGTTTTACCTTCAGTACGTGCAGAAGCGATAGCACGTCCAGAAGCAGCCCAAGGGAAGTTAGCAACTTCGATGTTTAAGCCTTGTTCTTTTGCTTCACGTTCAGTAACACCAACCCAAGCCATTTCTGGATCGGTATAAGCAATTGAAGGGATACAACGAGGTTCGAAAGTATGCTTCTTGCCAGAGATAACTTCTGCAGCACAATGTGCTTCATGAACGGCTTTATGAGCAAGCATAGGTTGACCAACAACATCACCGATAGCGAAGATGTGAGGTACGTTAGTACGAAGTTCGTTAGTTACATTGATGAAACCACGCTCATCAACATTTACGCCCGCTTTATCAGCAGCAACTAAATGACCGTTTGGCTTACGACCAACAGCAACTAAAATTTTGTCATAACGTACTTGTTCAGTAGGTGCTTTTTTACCTTCAAAAGTAACGTATAAACCGTCATCTTTTGCTTCAACAGCCACAACTTTTGTAGCCAACATAATGTTGAATTTCTTTTTGTTGTAGTTAGTGTAAATTTTAACGATATCTTTATCAGCAGCGGGTACCAATTGATCAGCAAATTCAACCACTGAAACGTTAGAGCCTAATGCGTTGTATACTGTGCCCATTTCTAAGCCGATGATACCACCGCCTAATACAAGCATTTCACCTGGGACATCTTTAAGTTCTAAAGCACCAGTTGAATCAATAACACGAGGATCATCTTTTGGAATAAAAGGTAAATCAACAACTGATGAACCTGCAGCAATAATGGCATTATCAAAAGTAATTGTTGTAGTTTTACCGTCATTACCTTCTACTGAGATTGTCTTATCGCTAGTAAATTTACCAAAGCCGTAAACTGTTTTAACTTTACGTGCTTTAGCCATACCGCCTAAACCACCCGTTAATTGACCAATTACGCTTTCTTTCCAGTTACGAATTTTATCTAAATCAATTTGTGGCTTACCAAAAGTAACACCGTGAGAAGCCATTGCTTCAGCATCATCAATAACTTTAGCTACGTGCAATAATGCTTTAGAAGGAATACAACCAACATTTAAACAAACACCGCCAAGTGTTTCGCGGCTTTCAACTAATACTACATCTAAACCTAAATCTGCTGCGCGAAATGCTGCAGAATAGCCACCAGGGCCTGCACCCAATATTACTACTTGAGTTTTGATTTCGTTACTCATACTGTCCTCAATAAACTGTTTAAAGTTATTTATTTTGTGTAAATGTTTTTATGGACGAAATTCTAACCTTATCTATTGAATTTCGCCAATATTAATTGATAAGAACCGACTAAAGTCGGTCTTTCATTATTATAATATCAATTTACGTATATCTGACATTACGCTAGCTAAATGTACAGTAAAGCGTGCTGCAAGCGCACCATCAATAACACGATGATCGTAAGACATTGATAATGGTAACATTAGTTTAGGAGTAAACTCGCTGCCATTCCATTTTGGTTTCATTTCAGATTTTGATACACCCAAAATGGCTACTTCAGGCGCATTTACAATTGGCGTAAATGCTGTGCCACCAATACCGCCAAGACTAGAAATTGTAAAACAACCACCTTGCATATCGGCGGCTTTTAATTTGCCGTCACGTGCTTTGATGCTAATTTCTAATAATTCACGAGATAATTGATGAATACCTTTTTGGTCAACATCACGTACTACTGGGACGACTAAGCCATTAGGCGTATCAACGGCTATACCAATGTGAATGTATTTTTTCAAAATTAAGCTTTCACCGTCTTCACTCAAACTTGAGTTAAATACTGGGAATGCACGTAGAGCGTCTGCCGCTGCTTTTAAAATAAATACTAGAGGAGTAATTTTAAAACCAAGTTTTTGCTTTTCACAAGCCACGTTTTGTTCTTTACGAAAGGCTTCAACGTTAGTTATATCGGCTTCATCAAACTGAGTAACATGGGGGATGGTTACCCAGTTACGGTGTAAAAATGGACCTGATATTTTTTGAATACGCGTTAATGGCTTAGTTTCAATTTCACCAAATTTAGAAAAATCAATTGCTTTGGCGCTAACTACTTGTAAGCCACCTTCACCAGTAGAGACTGAACTACCTGCGTTGGCTTTCGGGCGAGAGAGTTCATATTTCACGTAAGACTGTACGTCTTCTTTTAAAATACGACCTTTATTACCAGTACCTTTGACAAGTGTTAAATCAACACCAAATTCACGCGCAATGCGGCGAATAGAAGGTGAAGTGTAAATAGCACCTTTACTCACTTTACCCGCTTGCGGATGATGCGGAACAGGTGAGCTACCAGGTGCTTTTATTGGTGCTACTTTTACTGGTGCAACAGCAGCGGCAGCGGCAGCTTTTGGCGCTTCAGTAGCAACAGCAGCACCGCCAGATGTTTCTAGCTTGATAACAAGGCTGCCTTCTTTTACTTTGTCACCTAGGCTAATAAAGACTTCTTTTACGGTACCTGCATGAGTTGAAGGTACGTCCATGGTGGCTTTATCAGTCTCTAAGGTAATTAAACCATCTTCTTCTTCAATAACATCACCAACGTTGACAAGTACTTCAATAACATCCACTTCACCGTCTTCACCAATATCAGGTACGGAAATTTCAATAATTGCTGCAGCGCTAGCAGTTGCAGCAACAGGCGCTGGTTCAGCTTTAGGCTCAGCAGGGGCTGACTGTATAACTTCAGTAGCAGGCTCTACTTGGCTTGTTACTTCATCACCAGAGGCTTGAGATTGAATTTCTCCAATGATATCGCCTTCTTTGATTTTATCTCCAACACTGACAGACAAGCTTAATAGCTTACCAGCCAATGGTGCGGGGATATCCATCGATGCTTTATCCGTTTCAACGGTGACAATCCCTTCATCTGAGTCTAGTGTGTCACCAACAGCAACACATATTTCAATAATTTCAACTTCTTCGCCGCCAACATCAGGGACTAGAATTTTTTCAATAGACATTTTATTTTCCTTATTCTAGCTAGATTTATGCGTAAAGTGGGTTAAGTTTATCGCTATCGATATTAAAGCGCTTAATGGCCTCACTAACAACACTGCGTTCTACATCACCACGGTTAGCTAGTTCAAATAAAGCCGCAACGACAATGTAGTTTTGATCTACTTCAAAATGTCGACGTAAGTTATCGCGACTATCACTACGACCAAAACCATCTGTGCCTAACACGCGGTACTCAGTATCTATGTAAGCGCGTACTTGGTCTGAGTAATTTTTAATGTAATCAGTAGCAGCAATTGCTGGGCCAGCTTCTTTAGTTATTACCTTAGTAATGTAAGCTGTTTTTTGTTTGCTTTCTGGGTGTAGCATATTCCAACGAGTCACATCTTGACCATCACGAGCCAATTCGTTAAATGAAGTAACGGAGTACACATCACTAGATATGTTGTAGTCGTTCGCTAGTATTTGCGCTGCTTGACGTACTTTTTCTAAAATAGTCCCTGAGCCTAGTAGCTGTACATTAGCGATAGCTTTTTTCGATGCAATTTTTTCAAGCTGATAAATACCTTTAATAATCTCATCTTCAACATCTCTGCTTTCAGGGATTGCAGGGTGTTGGTAGTTTTCATTCATTAGTGTTAAGTAGAAGAAAATATTTTCGTTTTCTTCATACATGCGACGTAAACCTTCACGGACAATAACAGCGATTTCATAACCGTAAGTGGGATCATAAGTAACACAGTTAGGAATTAAACCAGCTTGTACATGAGAATGTCCGTCTTGATGTTGTAAACCTTCACCATTAAGCGTGGTTCTACCGGCTGTGGCACCTAGTAAGAAACCTTTAGCTTGGCTATCACCAGCAGCCCAAGCCAAATCACCTACACGTTGGAAACCAAACATAGAATAATAAACATAAAACGGAATTGTCGTTGCATTACAAGTAGAATATGACGTACCTGCAGCAACCCAAGAGGCCATAGCGCCAAGCTCATTAATACCTTCTTGTAATACTTGGCCTTTTTTATCTTCACGATAATAAGCGACTTGGTCAGCATCTTGAGGAATGTATTTTTGTCCTTCGTTGGCATAAATACCTACTTGGCGGAATAAACCTTCCATACCAAAAGTACGCGCTTCATCAGGAATGATTGGCACAATACGCTTACCAATTTTCTTATCTTTAAGTAAGGCATTTAACACACGTACAAAAGTCATGGTAGAAGAAACTTCACGTTCACCCGAGCCTTTAGTGATAGCATCAAATATTTTCAATGATGGAATTTCTAATGACTCTTCTGCTTGTTCACGGCGTGCTGGCATTGAACCACCTAAGGCATCACGACGCGCTTTCATGTATTTATATTCTTCACTATCTTCTGGAAATTGATAATATGGCAAGTCTTCAATGTCTGCATCAGCCACCGGAATATTAAAACGATCACGGAAATGCTTGAGTGAGTCAACATCCATTTTCTTCACGTTATGAGCAATATTTAATGCTTCACCTGATGCACCTAAACCAAAACCTTTAACAGTCTTTGCCAAAATAACCGTTGGACGACCTTTAGTTTCCATGGCTCTTTTATAGGCAGCATAAACTTTAACCGGATCATGACCACCACGGTTTAAGCGGTAAATATCCTCATCTGACATATTAGCAACAAGTGCTTCGGTTTCAGGGTATTTGTTGAAGAAGTTTTCACGGGTGTATTTTCCACCTTTGGCTTTACAATTTTGGTATTCGCCATCGACGGTTTCTTCCATTAACTGTAATAATTTTCCTGAGGTATCACGGGCAATAAGCGCGTCCCAGTATGATCCCCAGATAACTTTAACCACTTCCCAGCCTGCGCCACGGAAAGTACCTTCAAGTTCTTGAATAATTTTACCGTTACCACGAACAGGACCATCTAAACGTTGTAAGTTACAGTTAACAATAAACGTTAAGTTATCTAAACCTTCACGTGAAGCTAAACCAATCGCACCTAGTGATTCTGGCTCATCAGTTTCACCATCGCCTAAGAAACAATAAACACGTTGTCCTGAACAATCTTTAATTCCGCGATCGGTTAAATATTTAAGGAAACGCGCGGTGTAGATAGCTTGTAGTGGACCTAAGCCCATAGATACGGTTGGGAATTGCCAGAAATCGCCCATTAAATGAGGATGAGGATAAGAGGATAAACCTTTGCCATCACATTCTTGACGGAAATTATTCATCTGCTCTTCAGTTAAGCGGCCTTCCATAAAGGCTCGAGCGTAAATTCCGGGTGAAATATGGCCTTGAGCAAAAATGAAATCACCACCATCTTTTTCAGAAGAGGCTTTAAAGAAGTGATTAAACCCCACATCATAAAGCATTGCTGAAGACGCAAAACTACCAATATGACCACCAAGCTCTAAATCTTTTTTAGAGGCACGTAATACCAATACTAAAGCATTCCAACGAATAGCTGAACGAATACGCGCTTCAAGCGTCAAATCACCTGGCATATGGGGTTCTTGTCCAGGAGGAATAGTGTTCACATAAGCTGTTGTTGCTTCAAAAGGCAAATGAGTTCCACCGCGACGAGCTCGGTCGATTAACTTTTCTAATAAAAAATGTGCGCGCTCCGGCCCTTCATTTTCTAATACTGACTCCATTGACTCCAACCACTCTTGGGTTTCTAATGAATCGATATCAATGTTTGGTAGATCTGACATATTGTTTTGTCTCCAATATTATTTGTTTATAACTGAATTAAGTATTTTTACTTTCTGCGCATGGATCTTTCCATGCGTTTACTTGTATTAGCTTTCTTGCGTAAGTTATTACATTCGTCTCATGGATCTCTCCATGCGTTTACTTGTATTAGCTTTCTTGCGTAAGTTATTACATTCGTCTCATGGATCTCTCCATGCGTTTACCTGTATTAGCTTTCTTGTATAAGTTATTACATTCGTCTCATGGATTTCTCCATGTGTTTACCTGTATTAGCTTTCTTGTGTAAGTTATTACATTCGCCTCATAGATCTTTCCATACGGCTATTTTCTTGTGTTAGCTTTAATAGAATTTCTTCTATAAAAGCTAAATGTCGGTGGCTAGCACCCCATGCTTTCTTTGGCTGTCCGCTAATGATAGCGTCAAGCAAGTTTTTTCTGTAATCTGTTATTTTGCTAAATATCTCTGGACGTTTAGCTAACACTGTTAAGTTCTGTTCTATATTGTCGATCAATAACTCAGCCATACTACGGGCAGTTTGTAATATCACCACATTATGTGATGCTGCACATATCGCTAGATAAAACTCATATACTGCTTTTGCTTCTAAGTGGAAGTTATCTTCTAATTGACAATTACCAATATCGTTGTGCTTAGCTTGTATTTGTTCAAAATCAGTTGCCGTGCCTCGCATGGCCGCATAATAAGAGGCCATACCTTCAATACCATGGCGAAATTCCAATAAATCAAACTGTGACTCATTACTATTTGCCATCAAATCAAACATAGGTTCGGAAAAAGACTTCATTATGTTTTTACTAACAAAAGTACCGCCCCCTTGTTTACGCGTGACCAACCCTTTCACTTCTAGCTTTTGAATGGCTTCACGTAAAGATGGTCTTGAAACTTCAAACTGTTTTGCTAATTCACGCTCAGGTAATAATTTTTCACCTGGTTGTAAACTACCTTCAATAATCAACTCTTCTAGTTGAGCTAAAATAATGTCTGACAGTTTTTGTGGACTGACTTTTTGTTTTAATAACTGTGTCATTAACGGATTAACCTTCAATAATGTTTGCTTACTTCTCTATATTGATTACTTTCACAGTAATCAATAACACCGATAGTAATTGGTAAATTGGTATTACCAATTGTATTTCAGGTAAAAAATATCAAAAAACAACAATATTTGCAATGCAATATAGTTGAAGGTTGGCATTAAAGCAAGGTTATTTTATAGACAAAATAGAGCTAAAACTTGAAACGATCGTTTGAATTTTGATTGGTCTTACCAATTATTCGGAGGGGTTTTGCTTAAGTTGAGAGGTAATATATTACTCCCATTCGTCTTCCAGCTCATTTTCCATGTGCTGTAAATGTCTATCTAGTTTGTTTAATAAATGATGTAACGTTGATAGTTCGTCATGAGTAAAGCAGCTATCAATCATGTCCCCTGTTTCAATGCGTTTAGGTGTGATTTTGTCATAGAGATCTGCGCCTGCTTGTGTTAGGTAAATCAATACCTTGCGGCGATCTTTTTTAGAACTAAGCGTATCAATGAGTTGTTGTTTTTTTAATACTTTTACTGCTCTCGAAATAGTGGCGGCATCGGTTTTTAAAGCTTTAGCAACATTGCCATTCGTTAAACCACCGTAGGCGCCTAAAATAGAAATAACCCGCCATTCTCGCTCGCCAATCATTACACCTATTTCATTAAGTAATTCGGGTAAGTCATAGCCCGCTTGCGACATTTGTGCGGCTAAATAGTACATGCGATAGGGCAGAAATGTTTGTAAATCAAGTGTGCAATTTACTTTCCCTTGCGGGGGTTTTTCTTTTTTTATTGCACTTGATAAGTTTTCAGGCAAGGTCATGATAAGTGATCCTGTGGGGTAGGGAGCCAAAGTAGTTTGAATTCATGAACCTGATTCTACTCTGACCCCTGTTAAATTACTACTGCCCCCAGTTTTCTATTACGTCAACAAAGTGACTTAAAAATAGGTTGGTTTGATGTGCATCAAGTGCACGATGGTCAATACTTAATGAGACATAACATTTCGGCTTAATGACCATAGTATCTACACCTGAAATTTCTTCTACTGATACTCGCTTTTCTAACTTCCCTATTCCCAGTATTGCCACTTCTGGTTGATTAATAATAATCGGCGTAGCAAATAAACTACCACTAACGCCATGATTAGAAATAGTAAAGGTGCCATTTTTCATATCACTTGGGACTATGTTGCCACTGCGTGCTTTTTCAGTTTGACTATTGAGTGCTTGAGCAATAGAAAATAAGTTCATCGATTGAACTTGTTGAACAACAGGAACCACTAAACCTTTATCACCTAAAGCCGTACCAACACCAATATTAACATCACTAAATAGCTCTAATGCATCTTCATGAAAGCGAGCGTTTACTTGTGGAACTTCTTTTACAGCTTTAACAATTGCCGCTAAAAAATAAGCGGTAAAGGTTAATTTAACACCTAACTCAGCATATTCAGTTTTATGCCATTTTCTATGCTCAATAATATTACTCATGTCCATTTCAAAAACACTAGTGACATGAGGTGACGTTTCTAACAAGCTTTTAACCATATGATTGGCAATTGCTTTACGCATATTGGTATGCTTAACCATAGTACCTTTGAGTGGCCTAGCGACGGGAGCATGAATAGAGTTTGGTGTATTTGTAGCTAAAGCGGAATTAGATTTGGGCGTATCTTGGATGTAAGAACGAACGTCATTTCTAGTGATCCTACCGTGGTGACCTGTTCCAGCAATAAGGTTTGGGTTTATTTGATTACTTTTTAATAAACGACGCGCGGCAGGGCCAAGCAAATATTGTTCGCTATCATCTATATAAAAGTCGGCTTTAATATTCAACTGTTCGCTTGAAAGGTTATCCGAGCTTACTTTACTGCTCTGTTCATCGCTGTTTATTTCAAGCTTCACTGGTTCGTTATTTGTGGCTTGATTAGCTTCTTTTGTATCAGCAGCAACAGTTGAGGTTATAACTTTTGTAAACTCAGTATCTAATTGCCCTAATACCGTATCAACAGCAATTTCTTCGCCTTCAGCAAAGGTAATAGTAGATAAAGTACCAGAGTTAGGTGCACAAATTTCCATAGAAACCTTATCGGTTTCTAATTCTATCAGAGGGTCACCTACTTTAACTTCTTCGCCAATAGCAACTAACCACTTTGATAGCGTAGCCGAAGTACCTTCTAACTGGGCAGCAGGTAAGATAATATCAATTTTACTCATGTTTTTACTCGCTATTTAGTTAAAATTCTACAATGTCGATAATTGTTTGTACTATGCGTTCAACGGTCGGAACCGCAGCATTTAACAAATGAATATTATGTGGATTTGGCGTATCTGGCATCGTTAAACGTTCAATAGGCGCGTCTAAATCAAAAAAGCCATCTTTTGCTATTACTGCAGCGATTTCCGCACCAAAGCCAGCAGTCATATTATCTTCATGAACAATTAAACAACGACCCGTTTTCTTCACTGATGCCAGTACAGCGGTTTTATCCCACGGTTGAATAGTACGTAAGTCAATTAATTCAATACTGTCAGGAGTATGTTCTTTTTTAAGCTCTTCAATAGCAGCATCGCAACGCTCTACCATAGCTCCCCAAGTAACTAATGTTAATTTGTCGCCTTTTGTTAATACATTAGCTTTACCAAAAGGAATGACGAAATCGTCACCTGGATATAGTCGACGAGCCCAACGATTATCAAGTAATGATCTGTGCTCAAAAAATATGGTTGGATTATTATCACGTAAAGCATAACGTAATAAACCTGCGGCATCTTCGGCATTTGAAGGCATAACCACTTGCCAACCCGTTTTATGTGCCCATTCAACTTCATCACTCATTGAATGCCACGGATCACCTCGACCAGCAAAACCGCCAGGTATACGAATAACCATAGGCGCGGCAAATTGATTGTTGGTGCGCCAGCGCATAATACCAGTGTCGGTAATTTGTTCAGCTGCAGGCTCAGCGTATTTTCTAAATTGAATTTCAGGAACGGGCATTAAACCAGACAAAGCCATACCTACCGCACGACCAATAATGCCTTCTTCTGAAAGAGAGGTATCAAAAACACGAAGATCTCCAAATTGTTCATTTAACCCAAGTGTTGCGCCATGAACGCCACCTTTAGGGCCTACATCTTCACCAAAAACAAGCACTTTTGGGTTAGTTTCAAGTTCGTGTGCTAATACTTTGCGAATGGCCGTTTGCATATTTAAGCGTTGACCTTCAGGTTTAGCAATTTCTGTTACGGTTGGAAATTGGTGATGATCGCCATGAAGACCACCACGAAGTTGTACATCAGCTTGACCATCTTCATGTTTTTCTGCATAGACGTAACGAGTCAATTTACTGGTATCTGGCTCTGGACGCTGCTTAGCACGTTCTACACTGGCACGAATTTCAGTATAGGCTTTTTCTTCTAACGTTTGCCACTCACTAGCACTAATGATATTTTCTTGTGCTAAATAGTTTTTAAGCTTTGGCAAAGGATCATTTTTTTGCTCTTCTGCTATCATAGCTTCAGGTTTGTATGTTTGGGTATCTTGAAAAGTATGACCACATAAACGGGGGACTTTTAAGCGTAATAAACAGGTACCTTTGCCGTCACGTACATAATCAACCGCTTCTTGCACTAGTTTTGGAGTAAGCACTGGATCGGTACCGTCACCATCAATAATCTTTAAGTTTTTGTAAGCACTAAGGTTAGCTACTTGATCGCCGCCTGGGGTTTGCACTGTTTGTGGTACTGAAATACCGTAGCCATTATCTTCTATATAAAACAAGTGGGGTAAATTATTAGTTGTTGATATATTCAATGATGCCCAAAAACCACTAGTAGACATAGATGAATCACCACCCATGGATAAGCCTAATGCGCCTCGGTATGATTCATCTTTTAATTCATCTCTATGATAAACAATTGATTGTGCCCAGCCTGCAATTGGAGAATATTGTGCGCCAACACCACCACACATAGGGAATAACATCGCCCCTTTACGCTCAACATTTGGGTAGTTACATACAACGCCAATATCACGACCATCACTGTATCCACCTGATTTAGCCATAGGTGAAGCAACAGCTTCATCAATATCCAAACCGAGAGATAAAACGAAAGGACGAGAACGGTAGTAACCTGTAGCGCCATCATGCGGGTGTGTTAATTGAACGCCTAATAGAATTTGAGCGAAATCATGGCCACGGGCAGAAAATTGATTAAAGACTAATTTTGCTGGCACTAGCTCTTGCTCTTCTACGTCATCCATTGCTCTGGAAAGCAATAATAAATAGCTAATTTTTTGCCAATCTACTGATGAAGTACTATTTTGTTTGGCTGATTCTTTTTCTGTGTGTGTTTGACTAGAGGCTATACTCACAATGCTACCTTCCTACATACTTGTGGTGAATTCTTGTTAACTTTATTGTTGATGTATTAATTGCAAACAAGAACTATTATTAAAGGTAAGATTACAAGTAGATTGTTGTATCTGCAACAATCTGTGGTATTTTGTATTTATCGAATAGTAATGAAAACATTACACTTGGTAAAAAATTGAGGGTTATTGAGGAGGGATTGAGGGCTAATGAGTTTTAATTTTAGATGGGTGGACCCTAAACCGCCTCAAGATGCGAGTGTCAGCAAAATTCGCATCTTGAGGCTGTTTAGGGCTGTGGAGCGGGTATACGTTAGCGAATAACGCCAAGCATCGTTAAAATCGCTATTGTGGCAAGCAATAATAAAACATTGCGCTTAGATAAACGTACTAATAAGCATGGCTCTGCAGTGCAATCATCTTTGTCTATCATGGTGTCTTCCGATTTTTGTGCAACATCGATTAAAATTTCGTGCGTTGGTTTTTTACCATCAAAGAAACTTTCTAACCACATCGGTAGCGCTTTAGAAAAATGACCGACAAACATGTAGCCAAATGAAGTAATGCGAACTGGCAACCAATCTAAATAAAATAAAATGTCGTGATAATTTTTACAGCCAGATGAAACACTAGGAATGCTGAATTTATCGTCTTCATTGATGGTGTTTTCTTCCTGATGATTTTGGTGGTCAATTTCAATTGAATTGTCATCACCTGAATTATCGTCGCATGAAGTACGTTTACTTTTATCTAATGAGCAACCATTTTGCTGTTCAATTACCGTTGTGAGCAAACGGTAAAAAACCACACCGGGAGCACCAAAAATAATAAAAAACAGCATGATGGCTATATAATAACGGTAATTTAGCCAGACGAGTGCTTGTCCAAACCCTATAAGAGGTAAATTTTTATCTTGTAAAAGTTGTTGATGAAATAACTCTGACGTTGTTTCTTCACCACGAAAGGCGGCATGTAAATACTGCTTATAGCTATGTCGTGTAGTCAAGCAGCCAAAACAAACAATAAGCACCAAAGTAGATATTATTAAATGTAGTAAGCCGTCACCAACTAAAAATAGAATGCCATAGACTAACGCTACGGGTATTAATAAAAAAATAGTATAGTTAAACGTGCTACCTTTGAAGGTAGAGGGACTTTTATTCTGTTGGAATAAGCTAGCATATTTTTGATAATAGTAATCAAAACGCCATAGAGAAGAAGATAGTGATTTTTCTGCAGCTAGAGCAATTAGTAAACTGAGTAAGCTCATGTATAACCTTATTATTTATATAGTGATGTAAAGCTCAATTGATGCGTCAATTGTACTCATTGACTAACGCCAACTCCGTACATTTTCCTTTCATTAGAGCCGTACGGCTTTAAGCTATCTATCGGTATTGTTGTTATGGGTATTATTTTATTTACTAAAACTAACACTGTTATTAATTAACTTTTAGTTGTTGTAATGTTTGTCGATAATAAGGCCAATTAAATGCTTGTCCCGGATCAGTTTTTCTATTTGGCGCAATATCACAATGACCAACAATACGCTCATTACTTATCAAAGGGTAATGTTGCTGTATAGTTAATGTTAACCTTGATAATTGCCGATATTGCGCCTCTTCATAAGGTATATCATCACTACCTTCAAGCTCTATTCCGATAGAAAAATCATTACATTTCTCTCTGTCATTAAAGCATGAAACACCGGCATGCCAAGCCTTATCATCAAAGGATACATATTGAATAATACTGCCATCACGTCTTATTAAGCAATGAGCAGACACTTCTAACTGAGCAATATCAGCAAAGCTCGGGTGGGCACCGGCATTTAATTTACCTAAAAACAAATCGCTTATATGATTACCGCCAAAGTTACCCGCAGGTAAAGATATGTTATGAACAACTAGTAAACTAATATTATCTTTGGGCTCTCTTGGCGTAAAAAAGTTAGATACCTGATGTACAGCATTTTGCAGCCAACCATCTTTAATGATTAACCTGTTCAATATTTCGTGGGGAGAACTTGGTCGCAAATTATTACTATTTGAGGCTTTGCTCTTGTCGATTAACGACATACAATAACTTTTTTAATAAAACCGTACCCTATTATGACTGAAGATGACTCGACAAACAAAATTGGTAAACTTTTTGTTTGGCTTGCATGGATTATGGCTATCGTGTTGCTAATGTTCTTTTTTGAAGACGAGCTGGATAAACAATATAATCCAAATAGCCAACCACAAGTTAGCTTAAATAGTTCAGGCCAGGCTGAGGTGATATTAAAGCAAAATAGGCAAGGGCATTATGTAACTAAAGGCACTATTAATGAAACGTCAGTGACATTTTTACTCGATACTGGTGCCACTCAAGTTTCTATTCCCGCGCATATTGCTGATAAATTACAACTTGAAAGTTATGGCAATTATCCTGTGCAAACAGCAAATGGTAGGGTTACTGTTTATAAAACTAAAATAGATCAGCTTAGCATTGGCAATATTTTCCTATATAATGTTGCCGCACATATAAACCCTGCGATGAAAAATGATGAAATATTGCTAGGCATGAGTGCTTTAAAGCAGTTAGATTTTCAACAAACAGGCAAACAATTAATTTTGCGAGAACCTCTTTAACAGGAATATAAGTAAATGCTCACTTCTCAATTAGCTAAGCTACAACAAGATATAACAGCCACCACAACTTGGGCACTTAAAGAAGATTTAGGTGCCTTTGATAGTGAAGATGCCTGTGCAGAACAAGATATTACTGCAATGTTAATTCCTGAAAATGAACAAGCAGTTGCGACTGTAATTACTCGTGAAGATTGTATTATTTGCGGTGTTGCTTGGGTGAATGAAGTATTTAAGCAACTAGATGCATCACTTAGCGGCACGACTGAACAAGCTACAAAAATACCATCTACCAAAATTACCTGGTTCGTTAACGATGGCCAAATGGTAAAAGCGAATACAACCTTGTTCGAATTAGAGGGTAATGCCAGAACATTACTAACAGGTGAGCGTGCAGCACTTAATTTTCTACAAACGTTATCAGGCACAGCAACCTTAACTAGCAAATATGTTAAAGAGTTACAGGGCAGTAACACCAAGTTATTAGATACACGTAAAACCTTACCTGGCTTACGTAGCGCACAAAAATACTCAGTACTTTGTGGCGGTGGTGTTAACCATCGAATCGGTTTGTTTGATGCGTTTTTAATTAAAGAAAATCATATTGCCGCGTGTGGCGGTATTGCACAAGCGGTTGCTACGGCAAAGAAAAACCATAGTGATAAGACTGTGGAAGTTGAAGTGGAATCAATGGGTGAGTTGCAACAAGCGCTTGATGCCGGGGCTGATATAATAATGTTAGATAATTTTACCCCTACGATGATTGAAGAAGCGGTTATAGCAACACGTAATAAGGCAAAACTAGAAGTATCAGGTAATATGACAATAGAGATTTTGCGAGAATACGCTAAAGCTGGAGTCGACTATATTTCTTCAGGCGCATTAACTAAACATGTACAAGCTATTGATTTATCAATGCGATTTAAATAAATCAATAGACTTTATAAATACTGAATCAGTTTATTGTTTATTTAACTGATTCAGCTCTTTTTTCGCTAAATAATTGTCCATGGTTGAACGTAATAGTTTATAAAGCAAAATAGAGCCGTCAATTTCTTCTTTACGATTAGTTAAGCTTTCGATATTCAAACCTAAGGGTAAATCGTAAGGAATAACAGCATCTAATATTTGTTGTAAGCTGTTAGTACAAATACGAATAGATTCATAAAGCGGGCTTTCTGCATGGAGAATACGTAAACTTGTCGCTTCGGGTACGTTTACTCCTAACCACTCAATAAACTCTAGGGTTTTCTTACTGCCACAAGGCGAAAAAGTTAAGATTAATCGTTGCGGTTTCAAGCCTTGTTTTTTACACTCAATAGCATAGCGAGTTAGCATGTCTATTGTTGCTTGTGGATTGTATATTGCCTGAGAAATAAAGAAATTACAGCCTTGTTGGTTTTTTTCTATTAAGCGTTCATGTTCATTTTTTTTGCTTGCATGGCGTTCAGCAATAGTGACACCGCCAATAAAAAAATCATTTTTATTGTTTACAAGTGTTTTGTAAGCATCGGCTAAAGGGAGTGATATATCATTCTTTTTTGAAGGGCTACCAACCAGTACAATATCTCTAATACCATAATCTTGCCAAGCTTCATTGGCCCATTGATTAAAGTCTTCACCGTTTGATTGCACAACACTTTTATAAGTGATCACCGGACGGTTTGATTTTTTGTTAAGCAATGATGAATACAGACGCGTGTCGTGAGTTAGTTTAAATGGGAAGGGTCTAGGTTTACTCGTGCGAGAATCTTCATCTTGAATGTCATAAACGATAAGGCCGTCATAATCGATATCGCTAACACGCTCCAATAGTTTCTCGGCAATCGTTTCAATCGCATCTAAAGGGGTATCATTTTTTGGTGGTGTTGTGCCAATAAAGTAGACACCACGATTAATATCGTTATATCGAGCTCGTAGTTCTGATTGCTTATTCAAAATTTATCTTCTTGTTAATTTAAGATTATAGACGTTTAGATGTCTATATGATCTTGGAAATTGATTGAATTGTCAACTGTTGATCGATAAATAATAGCAATTGAAGTAATGAATAGATCATTCAGCTAGAATTAAAAGGTGTAGAGGCACAGGTTCATCGTTCCAGACTGAACCTAAGTTTCTACCATTATCCATGTAGGCAAGGCATTGATTGAAGATAATGGTGTTTCCTTGTCAAAATTAATAACGCACATTTTAGCTTAATAGTATCCTTGAGTTTCGATATACACGTAAAGGCTGGAAAGTGCGTTGAAGACATTAGGCATCAAAGGTATTGCCATATATTTTCTAATGAATTATTCGTGTCATATTACAGAGAAGCCTCAGAAACACCCTAATTCAGATAAAGGTTTAATTTCTGTACTATCTAATTTGTTGAAATTAGGGAGCATTAAACTAGACTAAATAAAGACTTTATGACGGATATTACTGGGAATTTTCCATAATATACTATTGAGCATAATTTAATCAGGGAGAGAGCAATATGTATAAAGGAATAATTACAGTAATAATCGCCATATCAATAATCGGATGTATATCATTTGTTAACGCAAATACTGCCTTTGTTGGTTCTTCGAAGGAGTTAGCTCAAAAAGCCTATTTTATGCTTGAAGAATCCCCATTTGACAATGACGTATTTGAAAGCTCGGTTATGCTTATTAACAATGCTGCGGCTAAAAATAAGGATGAACCTTGGGTATATATTGCGCTTACTGAAGCTACCCTCCTGAATGGATATAATTATGGAAACTTTTTTAGTCGTAAATCATATTCACAAGGGACAATTGAAAAGGCTCAAAAATATGCAGACAAAGCAATAGTTTTAGGAGGGTCTGAAAGTCAAAGTTATGCAAACTTAGCTCGTATTTACATTATTCAAAAAAAATATAAAAAGGCTTGGTTTGAACTTAATAAAGCTTACCAATTAAATAACGCATCTTTTTATACTTGGTACTACAAGGCTGTAATTAACTATTACATGAAAGACTATACCAAAGCAGCAAGCCATCTTGACGAGGCTGAGCCCTTTAGGTTACACAATTACCAAAAAAGATTCATAACTCGAATTCGTCAAAAAGTTGCTCGGGCTGTCGGGAACAAAAAGTTAGAAGAAGCTATGTACCTTCGTAATATAAATGATTTTCCTGAAAGCGCATATATGTACGGTAACTATGGTAATTTTTTGTTAAAAAATAAAAGATATAACGAATCTATTGAATATTATAAAAAAGCAATCCAAATCAATCCCTACAATCTTGCAAAAAGACAACTTGAAAAGGCAATCAAGTTGAGTAACGGTAGTTAATGCCTAATAAACCAATCAAGTCGGACAAATAACAGTTGGTTTTTGTTCTTGCGTCGCTTATGTTAACCAACTATTATTTGCCCATTATTGTGGGCGCTATGTATTTACTTATGATTAAGTATCACATTATAGTTGGAGTTTTTTTTCTCTTTTAATATCTCTAACAAGTTTACCTGCCTTATATAAAATATTTGGCTGTATGCCATTGATTGATACAAGGTATCGTCTCTGTTTAGGGATCATAACTCTAGCTTCACTGTTTTTAATTAGCTTTCTTATTAGTTATAAATCATTAAAGGTAAATCAAACTAATGCTAAATTAAAAGTGCACGCCATAAATTTATTAATGGCTTTTATCGCATTTTTTAGTAGTTTGTTTTTAATTTATACTTTTGGGCTTTCACAGATAATGTTACCTTTTAGTCCAGTGCGCTGTTAATACATAACAATTTGATTAAACGGACAAAAAACAGTTGGCTTTTGCTCGTTCCTCGCTAATTTTAGCCAACTATTTTGTTGCCGCTTAGCAAAGCGTTATAACTACTATCAAACTTCAGAGTAGTATTGATATCAAGGAGAGATACAATTAATAAATACCTTACGAAAAAAAATAAAATATTAGCCGTATTAGGCGTGTCTCTTATCATCGCTATTAATATAATCTCATGGGCAAACGATAAAACCCCAATCTATCGTCCACTTATCCAAGACATGAGGTTAGTTGACTCTGTAAAAATTTCTGATGTTTTAGATCAAGAGCGAATTAATTACTATGCAGATGTTAAAAATCACATGTTATATGTTAACCAAGAACAATCAGAGTTGGCTCGTGTGTCATTAGCTAAGATAGGTTTTGTTTTAGATTACCCAAAAATTGTTAAACATAATGACTTAAATAAAGCCTATGCTGAATTCATTAAGCAGCAGAAAGAATCTGAGGTGTCAGGGCCTATTTGGCAACAACTTTGGTTTCTTCGAGTTATAAAGTTGGCTATGGGTGCTCTAGTTGTAATTGTTCTCATTTTATCGGTTGTTCGCCCTGCGTTAAAAGAGCTCATTTATGCAGAAGAGGAAAAGTAGCTATAACAGGTCATTTTAGCAGGACAAATAACAGTTGGCTTTTGCTCCTGCGTCGATTATTTTAATCAACTATCATTTGTCTCTTAGTGATGCGTTATCGATAAAAAAACTAATCCGAAGCATTGATTGGCGCTTATTAGCTAATGTTTTCAAAGTGGCATAAGTGAATATTGTGTAGAAAACCTAAATTTAATTTCCTGTCGCAGATCTCATTATTTACGGCGATCAACAAGTGTACTGTGATTTTATGATGTGTGAAGTTATTGGGATGCTGGTTTTATACCCACAACACTTCAAGATGCTAAATATTGCGTATTGAAGTGTAGTGGGTATATAAGAGGCATGTCAGGGGAATAGCGCTATGTTCAAATCAGTTACCAATTAACGATAAGTTATTTCAATTTATCAATGAAAGTTTGTCTAAACTTAGCCAGTTTAGGTGAAACAATCGCCTGACAGTATTGATTTTGTGGATTACTGTTAGCATAACCTTGATGATACTCTTCACCAGTATAAAAAATTTCGGCAGGGCAAACCTTTGTGACGATATCTTGCTTGAATATGTTAGCTGTAGTCATTTCGTGAATGTTTTTTTCAGCTATAGACTGTTGAGATTCATCATGATAAAAAATAGCAGAACGATACTGAGTACCAATATCGTTACCTTGTCTATTTAATTGGGTTGGATTGTGCAAAGTGAAAAAGATCTCAATAATCTCTTGGTATGTGATTTCCTGCGCATCAAAACTTAGTTGAACTACTTCCGCATGACCACTGCTGCCAGTACAAATGTCATCATAAGTGGGATTTTCAACGTGACCCCCCATATATCCAGAAATAGCAGAGTGTATTCCTATAAGTTGGGAAAATGCACCTTCTATACACCAAAAGCAACCACCCGCTAAAGTGGCCCGTTGTAGGCTATTTTTGTGAGTTATATCTGTCATTTTTATGATTTCGCTCATTACATTAGTTATGATTAAAGATAGTATAATATGTTGAAACTACATAGACCTATCGAATAAACAATTTATGTCACCATTTTTTAAAATAAACAATACGCTGACAAACGCTAAAGTGAATAATCAAATTGAACTGGTACTTGCCTTGCGTAGTGCCGCGATTGTTATTCAGTTATTGTTGATCTTTTTTGTTAATCTGGGCTTAGCATATGAATTGCCCTGGATGCCGTTATTTAGCGTGATTGTCTTAGAGCTAATATTCACTTTGGTCAGTTTTATTTTTTACCGTAATAAGTCGCAAATAAGTCAGTTGGCACTGTTGATGCAGATTTGTGCCGATATTTTATTTTTATCGTTTTTATTGTATTTTAGTGGTGGGGCAACCAATGCTTTCGTTTCTTTATTATTAATTCCCATTGCGATCGCTGCGGTTACCTTAACGCCGATTCTGTTAGCATTGGTCGCCTTTTTGGCGATACTCTCTTACAGTGTTTTGTTATGGAATTTACCCATGAGTGTTATGCACGGTAATATGGATGGACACTTTATTGGTATGGGAATTAATTTTTTATTCTCGGCTTTAGTGGTAGCCATTGTTGTTGGGAAAATGGCGCGTAGCATTAATCAAAGAGAATTAGCCATCGCTGCTTATCGGGAAAACCTATTAAAGCAAGAACAAGTTACTTCCTTAGGGGTTGCTTCTGCACAAGTTACTCACCAACTTGCTACGCCTATAGCAACAGTGCAATTACTTGCTGATGAGCTCCAAGAAGATTTTCCTAATAATGATATTATTAATGATATTCAAAGCCAATTAAAACGCTGTAGCGACAGCCTTGATGCTTTTCGTGCTATGGTGTTTGATATTAAAGAGCAAACTATTGTTGCGACTAACGTTGGTAACTTACTTGATAACCTAGTAGATAATTTACGTGTAAATTACCCCGAAATTAATGTTGAATTAGTCGCGCAGCAACCAATGAATACCGAGGTAATGGCAGATGCAGCTCTATTACCTGCTATTTTGAATTTGATTAATAACGCTATTAGGGCAACTAAAGCAAATAACAGTAATGAAATTACCTTAATCAGCAAAGTTGATATAGACAATTGGCAATTTACTATTCGAGATTATGGTGTAGGTTTTACGCTGGAAAAACTTAAGCAACTTGGTGTTAAACCAGTAAATAGCGAACAAGGGTTAGGTATGGCAGTACTTTTAAGTCATGCGAGTTTAGAGCGTTTAGGTGGAAAGTTGGCCTTAACAAATCATAACCAAGGCGGCGCTTTAGTCACTTTAAGTTTACCCGTGAGTAAATAAAGATGAAAAATTTATTGATAGTCGAAGATGACGTTATTTTTGCTAATACATTAAAAAGGCGGTTAACTAAACATGACTTTGACTGTGTTCATGTAGAAACTAATTCAGAAGCTTTGCTAGCGTGTCAAAGGCATAAACCTGATTATGTTTTATTGGATATGAAATTGGCACAAGAAACAACATTAAATATTATTACTCCAATCCGTAAGTCACTCCCTAAAAGCCGTATTATTCTGTTGACTGGTTTTGCGAGTATTGCGACAGCTGTCGATGCAATTAAATTAGGCGCGGATGATTATTTAACTAAGCCACTTGATACACAAACATTACTAGCGGCGCTTAATGAAAGTAAAGCTTGTGAAATACCCACAAATAACGAATTAGATGGTGAAACACTTTCAGCAGAACAAGTGCAGTGGCAGCATATTCAACAAGTACTAAAAGCCAACGATGGTAATGTTTCAGCTACAGCAAGACAATTGTCGATGCACCGAAGAACTCTGCAAAGAAAGCTGCAAAAAAGACCACAAAGTGTGCCATAACCTTATTACGAAAACACTAATATTAGTGTTTAAATACTTTATCGAAATATTTAATAAAATCTGTTTGGCTATCTTTACTTATTGTTCGGTAGTGAATATCAAAGAACACGCCACTGCTCACGGTACTTTGCAGTGCTTTATCATACGCCTTGATAAAAGCTTTGCTAGAGTCTGTTTTACTGCACATCATATGACTAAGTACGTATTCATTAATATTTTTTATTGGGTAACTGTAGAGCTTTTCGTTACTCACCTGAGGCCAAAACTTTGCAATTTCCTCTGAGTACTCAATCATATAATCAAAATCTCCTGCTTTAAAGCTAGATAATTTAGAATAATTTGTTGAAGGTATCTGCACAAGTTGAGATTCATTGATTTCATTTAATTGTTTATCGATTTTAGTGCCATAACTTCGACCCGATCTAACGCCTAATTTACTTGTTGACTGCTTTGAAAAAAAGTTTTTTAAATCGATGGGGTTAGATGATTTTAGTTTGGTTTTACTATATAAACGCAAACCCATATATAAGCCAGAGGGTTCGCTAAATATAAAGTTTTTAGCACGTTCATCTGTTTTTACCATTAAATCAAAACAGGTGTTTTCTTTATTTCGGTATTCATTAATACCTAATAAAGAATGTAATACTTTAAATTCTACATTGTAACCTTTTAAATTGGCTCTAATTAAATTGAACACTTGGCCTTCAAGGGTTGCTTCATTTAATTCGCCACTTACATTAGTGAGACTCGCATCTTCTGTAATAACTACTATTTGTTTTAAATTACTATCGAACTGCGCTAAATCGGAATGTTGATATTCATTACCAAAAATTTTAGCTAGCTCTCCAGATGCTCTTAGTTTAGTCATTGATTGATCAAATTTTTTGGCTAAAAATTTACCATTTTTAGTGTTTTGAAATGCTAAGTAAATATGGCGAGCAGGGACTATTTCAAAAGATAAAAATTTTTGCTGATATTTTTTTGGTATATTCTTTGGGTAATCCATAAAAACATCAACGCGTTTTTTATTCAGTAGCTCAAAGCCAGTTTCGGTATTATTGACTAGGTAAACATTTTTAATGTCAGATATAAATAATTCAAAATGATAACCCCGTTTCCAAGATACTAATTTATTTTTAATGTCTGAAACATTCGTTATCTTGGTAACGCTAGGATCATAAAATGCAATTACAGGATATTCAGTATCTAAAAACCAATCAGGTATAATGCCTTGTTGCACATGTTCTCGATAGACACCAATAGCAATATCAAGTTTATTTTGATGAAAGCTATTGAGTACTCTATTGTAAGTCTCTATTTTAATCTCAAGGTTATGTTCAGCGTATATACGTTTTAATAAGTTGTAATATATTCCTGTGCCATCAGCATTGGTAAAACCTGGCCACTGATCAGAGCCAACATTTATTTGTTGAGCATGAGAGAAAACACTCACTAAAGAGAATAAAAAAAGTAAAACTCTAATAATCAAGCCCACCTATACTTAGAGAGTACATTATAATCTAAGTATATTTATTCATCTAAATAATAAAAGCAACCTCTGTTACTTTTATTATATTTGGAGCTAAAGGTGTGAGGAGTTCAACTTTATAATTATAATTTAGAAATTATAAGCGATATGCTGATGAAATCTAACGATAACCTCATCTTTGTTAGGCTCCATTTTTAATTCAGTTGTCATTAACCTTAAAGCTTGTTCTATTTGATTTAAGAAACGACCAAAGCCATACTCAGTTTGATTTTTATCGGTGGCAACAAAAACTAGCTGTACATTATCAACTAATTCACTAGCATCCCATTTACTGATAATGCCACAAGGATTTTGTTCTGGGTTGTAGCCAAGCATCTGTAATTCGCCAATGCGAGAAACAATTTCGTGAATACTTAAACGAACAATAGGCACTAAACCGTTGGCTATTAAAGCACCATTATTTAAATTATAGCGTTTTGCTGACTGGATAAATGTGTCAGTTAAATAAGTATAAAGTGGGTTGTAGGGGTCATTCGAATTAGGATCAACCTCAACCATGTTAAGTAGTCTATTCGATATGGGTAAAGTAACTATCGCGTAAGTCATGGCACTATGATACATAGGTAATGTTACCTCTTGGCTAGCATAGCGCTGAATAATAGGACGCAACATATGTACTTGTGTTGTTAAAGTGTTGTCGTCGTTAGTCGGTTTGTTTTTAGTAAACTTATTTTTAGTAAATAAGTCATAAGTAATATGTTGATGATCACGTAGACGAATGTCACTGACATTAATGGCTGTTTTTTGAGCAAAGGCTATTACTAGTTGTGATACTTTGGCATGAAATCTTGCAGCATTTTCTCTGATATTTGTGCCTGTAGTCAAAAATAATAACGATATTTTTTTTGCGCGTTTATTAGCATCAAAAAATGATTTCTTTAAATGGTGACTTTCAGGATTATAATAAAACAAAATCTGCTGATTGGTTTGCCACTGGTGCATTTCTTGGTTAAAGCGTACTCGAGCTAGCTTATCATTGGCGATAAAAAGGCTATTTTCTACTTCAAAAGACTCAGATAAATCAAATAGTACTTTGGCGAGTTTTTGATAAAACTCACCATAGTTTCCTGACGAGTTATTCGTGATAAAAGGTGCTGTTTTTGCCGCACTAGCTTTGGGTGAAAATTGTTGAATTAGTGCATCGGTAATTGTAAATTCGGCCAGAATGTATTGATTGTCACGAGCGCTTTTTGGGAGGTAACTTTTATGAGCGGCACTACGCTTTCTAATAATGGACATAGTCTTTCCTTGCTTTTGAAAGTAATAATTTGATAATTTCGATGATTATAATGACGTTAGGTGACATTTTTATGTCAGGTTAATGGTAAATTACTGATAATATGATTTTGAATAATCATGGTTTTGTATAAAAATGAGAAAAGTGAGAGTTTTGTGTTAGAAAATCAACAAGCGTTAATTGAAGCCATTAACCAAAATATGCCTTTTGGTAAATATGCTGGTCGAAAATTACTACAATTACCAGAGCCTTACTTGGTATGGTTCCACAGTAAAGGTTTTCCAGAAGGTAAATTAGGACAGCAATTAGCTTTAATGTATGAAGTGAAATTAAACGGTTTAGAAGGCATGTTAAAGCCTTTATTAAGAGAAGCATAACAGCGTTAATTAAACTAAATTTGCCTATAAAACTTCATTCTTATAGCACCTTATTCTATAAAAAATTGATTGCATTTTTATAAAGTTCTGTTTTTATAATAGAAGTTTCCCGCTCAATAAGTAGACGTTCATACTTTCCGGTTTGAGTACTTGATAATCCCTTTTTAGCTTGTTTTTTGTACTTGCAACCGCGCTTTAAATCCTTTTTAATAAATCGTCAGTTTTGTTCTTAGGTCGTAGTTTTACTGGCCGCAACGTAGTTTGTCACTGTAGGGGATTAGTTTTAATACAGTGATTTAAATAGGATTTTTTAATAGTTACGAGGTGTTAAAAAAATGAGAAGACAAAAAAGAGATAAATTAGGAAGAGCGCATGCAAATGGTTATCAAGCAGGTTTAGGCGGTAAGTCAAAAGAGCATTGCCCTTATCAGGGGGTTGATGCAAAATCACAATGGCTTGGTGGATGGAGAGAGGCGGTTACCGACAGGAATATGGGCTTGTATAAGTAGCCTTTACATTAGGTTAAGTAATCTAGCTCTGAAATTTAAATTAAACGCTAAGACAATAAAGAATTACTCCTATTGCGTAGTAAATTAGCGTTTTGTATCTTTTGCATGTCATCCTGAGTCGAGCTTAGGGTGACAAAACTAATCACTTTTAGTCTCAATTTATTGATCATTTAATACAACGTTATGTCTTCTCACCACAAACAGTGCATTTTTTCTGCTTCTTTATCGTAAAGTGTTGCCATTGATTCGATAAGCCATCAAATAAATTCAATTTATTAATTTGAGCTTTATTGCCAGTGAGTAACTTTATTGCTTGTAACGTTTGCATGCCTGCGACTATAGCGAGTACAGGGCCTAAAACTCCAATCGTTTGGCAATTGTTATCAGGTGCTTTTTTTGAGGCTGGAAATAAACAATGATAACAAGCACTGCTGTCGTCTCTTGGATCTATCACCATTTGTTGACCATCAAAGCCGGTTGCTGCGCCGACAACCAAAGGTACTTTATGTGTGACACAGGCTTGGTTAATTAAATAACGGGTGGCAATATTATCAGAACAATCTAGTACTAAATCTACCTGTGGCAAATAGTAATCACATAGCTCTTGATCTAGCATGTCATCGATGGCTTCAACGTGGCAATCAGGGAATTGTTGATTGAGCTTGTCTGCAGCCGTATCAGCTTTGTTTTGATTAAGATCGTGCTCACTAAATTGTATTTGTCTAGGTAAGTTACTTAACTCTATGGTATCACCGTCAGCTAAATATAAAGTCCCAACGCCTGCGGCAGCCAAGTATAAGCTCGCTGGATTACCCAAGCCGCCAACACCGACAATGAGTACTTTGGCGTTACGCAGAGAAATCTGACCTTGCTGACCAATTTTATTGAGCATAATCTGTCTTGAATATTTTAGCTGTTCTTGTGTTGTTAGCACGCTTGTTCCTTTTTTATATTATTCTTTGAATCTTAGTACAGATAAGTGCGTACGGCACCAGCTTTAAATTGTAAATACACTTGTTGTTTGATGCTTAACGCTAGCTTTTGTTGTGAATAAGTACTGATATGTACAAAAAACTTTTGTTCTGAGCAAATCACGGTAACTAAAACAGAATGAGTAGATTTATCACTGGTACTCGACTCTATGGCGCTAATCTTACCTGATAAATGATTAACGATGGTGCTATTTTGGGGTTCAGATAAGCAAATACTGATATCGCTAGCAAGAATAAAGCAACGTAGGTGTTGATTCTTGATAAATTTACCCTGCAAACGCGGTAATAAAATTTTCTGCTCAGTTAGCGTAAGTACCATTAATCCTTGGCCATTGTCTGTGCTTGCTATCGGTAAAGACAAACTGGTTTGTTGATGGATTAATTGTTCATTTGGTAAACGAGCTGACAGAAAATTCAGTTGATGAATTGCATGATGAATATTACTATAATTTATTACCTTTCCTTGAGACAATATCAACATGTTGTCACACACTTGTTGTAGCTCATCTACCGAATGGCTAACGTATAAAATTGGTAAATCAAGTTGTTGCTGTACTTTGACAATTAAGTTCAATAGTTTAGTTTTACTTGTTTGATCAAGGGCGCTTAATGGCTCATCAAGTAGCAATAATTTAGGTTCAGTTAATATGGCTCGTGCTAAGGCAACTCGTTGCTTTTGACCACTAGAAAGCTCATATACATTGGCATCAGCTAACTTGTCTAATTCGGTTAACTTCAGTATGTCAGTGATATTTAGCTGGCTACTAACACACCGTTTAGCAGCGTACTTTACATTATCGCGTACGGTTAAATGCGGAAATAACCGACTGTCTTGAAACACTAAACTGATATTGCGTCGTTCAGGTTTCTCACATAAATTTTTTGTCGTGTCGATTAACGTTTTTTCATGAAAAACTATCGAGCCAGTGATGCCTTTCTCTAAACCTGCAATAGCCCGTAGTAGAGTAGACTTGCCCGAGCCAGAATGTCCAAAAACTCCAGTGATGCCAGTTAAATTAATCGTTTGATTAATGGTGAAATTAAAGGCTTTATAATTAAGGCTGAAATCTAGGTTGAGTTGAGTCATTAGTTAGCTCACTCTCTTTCTTTACGACTAGGAAGGTTTAACAAATAAACTGAGGCTAACAAAATCATTGAACCAATAAGTAAACTGATGGCAAGTACATGCGCTTTGGCATAATCAAAGGCTTCTACATGATCAAATAACGCAATTGATAATACGCGGGTTTCACCGGGAATATTACCACCTATCATTAAAATCACACCAAATTCGCCTACGGTATGAGCAAAACCTAAACTCGCAGCGGTAATAAAACTGGCTTTTGTTAAAGGGAAAACAATAGTGAAAAATCGATCTATAGGACCGGCACCTAACATAGCGCCGGCTTCTAATAATGAGTCACCTAATTGCTCAAAAGCTTTTTGTAATGGCTGGACTACAAAAGGTAGTGAATATAATACCGAGCCAATAACAATAGCCGAAAAACTAAAGGCTAGTTGTTGCCCCGTAATTTGTTGCCAAATTTCCCCGGGTAAGTGCTGCGGTGAAAAAGCAATTAATAAATAAAAACCTAATACGGTTGGCGGCAAAACTAAGGGGAGGGCAACAATGGCTTCAATAATCACTTTAAAGCGACTAGTCATTTTTGCTAGATACCAAGCCAGTGGCGTACCAATCAATAACAGGATCACGGTAGTGAGTGCCGCCATTTTTAAGGTAACTGCTAAGGCGAGAAGGTCAGGGCTTGGCATTACTTTTCTCTTGTTGGGTTAGCTGACGAGTGAATGCGTTGTTAGCGTAGCCAAAGCTTACTATTTTTTGCTGAATTTTTGGAGACAATAAAAATTGGCTTAATCGTTTGGCATGATCAATATTATTCTGGTTTTTAACAATAACTAATTGTTGCTCTATAGGGTGATGATAACTACTGGGAATAATAACGCCGGCTAGTTTGTTAATGACTAACTGGCTATTGGCCACTAAGCCACTACTGACTGCTTGGCTGCGTACCTGGGCAAAGGTTTGATTAATGTTAATTCCTGTAATTAAGCTTTTTTGATACTGCTGCCATAAGCCTAAATATTGCAATGTTTGTTTGGCGGCTTTTCCATATGGCGCTATGTTGGGGTTGGCAATAGCAAAGTATCTTGGTGTGCTTGTTAAGTCACTCAACTGTGCTTTGTTATTCATTGATAACAGTGCTAACTGCCCTATAGCATAAGTTTTTCTACTGTCGATTAGTATTAAATCTTGTTGTTCGAGTAGTTTGGGCCTAACACTGTCGGCAGATATGAATATATCAAAAGGAGCGCCGTGCTTTATTTGTAAAAATAATGCCCCAGTAGCGCCACTTATTATTTGAGTATTAATATTTGTTTGTTGATGAAACTCAACCAATAACTTTTTTAATACGGGAGTAAAATTTGCTGCAACGGCAATGCGTAAGGGGTTGTTATTATTATGGTTCGAAGCAAAGCTTATGTTCATGCACAGTAGTGTACTAATAAATATTAGTGGATATAGCCTTGATAATCTCATTGCTTAGCTTACCACTTCTGCGCTTTAGTATCGTCAGTGGCTTTTGCATCAAGCCAAGCTTCGCCTCGCTCTGTGCGTTCTTTTTTCCAAAATGGCGCTTGTACTTTTAAAAAGTCCATAATAAATTCGTTTGCAGCGAAAGCATCGTGTCGGTGTTTACTGGTTACGCCAACAAAAACAATTTGCTCACCAATGTTAAGTTCGCCAATACGATGGATCACTTTTACTCGACCAATTTGCCAACGTGTTTTAGCTTGGCTAATTATTTTTGCTAATGACTTTTCTGTCATGCCAGGATAATGCTCTAATGTTAAGCCACTAACATTCATGCCGTTGTTATGATTTCTTACCCGGCCAGTAAAAGTAACTACCGCGCCATCGATGACATTATCTTGCTCAAGCAAAGCAACTTCGTCAGCCAAACTAAAATCGGCTGTTTGGATAGATATTTCTTGATTCATATTTTTGCTCTTTAACCTTTTTTTACTTACCGTTTGCCCTGATCTTGTCGAAGGGTTAACCGCCAGTAACGGGCGGAAAAAAAGCGACTTCATCACCGGATTTAATGAGCTGTTCGCTATCAACCAACTCGTGATTGACGGCGCTTAATAATGAGGTATTACCAAAGAGGGCTTGCCATTGCTCATTTTTACATGCTAATTGCAACTTTAAATCAGCCACGGTAGTAATATGTTCACTACTTACGGTTAGTTCACTACACTCTAATTGCTCGCGTAGTGCGGCAAAAAAAACAACTTTGATCATGATTTTTCCTACAATTTTTTATTTGAAACTAGTTAGCTTGCCAATTGCCTGATTTACCGCCTTCTTTGGTCAACACTTTTATGCCAGAAATCTCCATGGCAGGATCGGCTGCTTTACACATATCAAACAAGGTTAAACAGGCGATAGAAACTGCCGTTAACGCTTCCATTTCTACGCCAGTTTGTCCTGTTAATCGACACAAGCTTGTTACTTTTACTGATGAGTTTTCAGAGTCTAAAGTGAAATCAACTTGTACTTTACTCAGCATTAGTGGGTGGCATAAGGGGATCAAGTCACTGCATTTTTTTGCGGCTTGAATACCAGCAATGCGTGCAACGGCAAAAACATCGCCTTTTTTGTGCTTACCTGTGGTGATTAACTCAAAAGTTGCAGGATTCATTTTAATGAATCCTTGAGCGGTTGCTGTGCGCGAAGTCATTGCTTTTTCGGTGACATCAACCATATTGGCTTCACCTTGTTGATTAAGGTGACTTAATTCTGGCGCGGAGGTTGTTGAATTGCTCATTAGCCGCGAGTCTCACATTGTTGAGCCGACATATTTAAATGTGGCACAAAATTACACGGTCTGTGACTGGCATCAAGTTGTTCTTTAATTACCTTATCCCAAGCGGTTTTACAGGCATTGGTTGACCCAGGCACACAAAGCACTACGGTTTTGTTAGCTATACCACCAAAGGCGCGAGACTGAATGGTTGATGTACCAATTTCCACTAAAGACACATGACGAAACACTTCCCCAAAGCCTTCAACATTTTTATCAAATAATGGCATTAGTGCTTCTGGTGTATTATCTCGCTCGGTAAAACCAGTGCCACCCGTTGAAATAATAGCGTTTATACTGTCATCGGCTATCCACTTAGACACTTGCGCGCGTAGTTGGTAAACATCATCAATTACAATGGCTTTATCGGCCAGATTATGGCCTGCCGTCGTTAAGCGTTCAACCAATGCTTGACCCGAGGTATCGTTTGACTCGTTGCGTGTATCTGACACTGTTAATACAGCTATATTTAAAGGGATAAACGTTTTGCCGCCATGTGCTGACATAATGGTTCCTTTTACTAATGTATAAGTTATTGTATATATTAAATTAAGCGTTTAAAAATCAAACTCTTTTATTGCTTGTTGCCATTGCTCTGGCGTATTGGTATTAAATAAAGCCTTGCTATCACTACTCTGAATAGCTTGATGTGGTATTTGTTGTAGCAAAGCTTTTATTGAAGGGCCATTTTTTTTCGTTGCTTTTTCTGATTTTTTGCCGCTAATAGCAAGTAAATTATTAGAAAAAACTTTTGAAAAAAACAGTTCTGCATAAGCATTGTTAGGTAAGTATAATGGAATGTTATGACCTTCAAAGTAGGTGGCTTTTTGGCTCAACTCACCTTTAATGCGCAGATCAGTTAATGACTTTTTGGTCATAAAGGGTAAATCAACAGGTAATATCAATAATGACTTAGCCTGAGGGAAACTTGATAATACGCTATAAATACCACCAACAGGGCCATTTTTTTTGACCTTATCTGGTATATCATATTCATCACCACTAACCACAATATTACTAATACCTGAATCAAGCAGTAACTGCTTAGAAAAGTTCAGCATATTAGTTGAATTGCGTAGCAATTTAGCTTTATCTTGGCCCATACGTGAAGATAACCCACCTGCGAGTACTACACCTAAGCACTCATTACTTGAAAAAGTATTTTTAAATAACATCATACTAACCGCCTAACATAGCCAAGTGCTTAGTACCGCCAGTTAGCTTTTCATGCAAAAAGTGAGTGGCTTTCTTATCGCCTAACAGTGATAAAATTTTCGTTTGTAATGGTTCAATATTGTCCGATTGCAATTGCTCACGTAAAGACAAACCATTTTCTCCAAATAAGCACAAATGTAATTTGCCTGATGAGCTTACGCGCAAACGGTTACAGCTATCACAAAAGTCTTTTGAATAAGGCATAATTAAGCCAATGCGACCTTGATAATCAGGGTGGTAAAATTCTTGAGCAGGTCCTGCAGCTCTGTCTTGAATGACAGGTAACCAGCCATCAAGAATTAAATTTTGTTTAATACGAGAGCCTTGCACATGCTGAGCATCAAAAAAGCTTTTATTATCACCGGTTTGCATTAATTCGATAAAACGTAAAGTGACTGGTGTGTCTTTTAACCAATCTAAATAACTTTGAATACTCTTACCACTGTATTCACGCATCAATACCGTATTTACTTTAATGCTTGGGCGGCCATCGGTTAGCGCCATATCAATACCTTTTAAAATGGTATCAAGTTTATTATGGCCAGTAATGGCAAGAAATTGACGAGGATCTAAACTATCAATACTGATATTTATGGCATCAATCCCCGCATCTAACCATTGAGGTAAATGTTCAGGTAGTTTAAAACCGTTACTGGTAATGGCAACTTTTTTAATTCCTGGGGTTTGTTTGCATTGAGCTATAATGTCAGGCAAATCTTTACGAAGTGCTGGTTCACCGCCCGTGATACGAATCTTTTCTGTGCCTAAACTTGCAAAAGCAGTAGTTAAACGCTTTATCTCAGCTAGTGACATAAAATCGCGCGGTTGATCACATTGATAACCGTCAGGTAGGCAGTAATTGCAACTAAAGTTGCATACGTCAGTAATTGATAGGCGCAGATAATAAAATCTGCGACCGAAGTTGTCTGTTAACATGTCACCTTTCCAAATGTCGGGAGGCTAACGCGTTTCCTTGTTAACCCTGGCAGCAGGCTATTTCTATAAAATAGTTGCTACGGCTTATAATTACCTGACCCTATTTGTAAAAAATTTGGGTGTTAGCAATTACAGCTCGGTGTAAATTATTTAATTTTAGTCATAAGACTAAAATTTAGTATATATCATTTAATAACGATTATCGTAATTGATTTTGATTTTGATTATTTTGATTAGCATCAATAAACGCACAATCTAACTAGCATAAAAAGTTAAATCGCTATTACTTTATTGTGAAAGTAAGCGATACTAGCGGCATTGAAAAGTTAAAGTAAAGTGAGTGTTTTATGTCTGATTGTTGTTCTGCCCCTGGTTTATTGCCTTTCGAACAGGCGATGCAAAATATGTTGTCACAAATTACCCCGGTCACTGAAACGGATAATTTACCCATAGTACAAGCACTGAATTATGTGTTAGCACAAAATATTTCGAGCCCCCTTAATGTACCTAATCACGACAATTCAGCGATGGATGGTTATGCTTTTGCGCTTGAAAGTTTAAACCAAAGTAAAACGTTAACCTTAGTTGGTCGTTCTATGGCTGGTGCGCCTTATCAAGGAACATGCAAGTTAGGTGAATGTATACGTATTATGACGGGTGCTAAAATGCCTTCGTGTTGTGATAGCGTTGAAATGCAAGAAAATATTCAAGCAAAAGGCGATGACATTACTTTCTTACAGGAAAAACAATTTGGCTCTCATGTGCGTAAAGCAGGTGAAGATATTCAATTAGGGCAACAAGTCCTGGCTGAAGGTCATAAGCTATCAGCAGTAGATATTGGTATTTTAGCCTCGTTAGGTATTAGCGAAGTGCGTGTTTATCGCAAATTAACGGTCGCGTTAATTGCTACAGGTGATGAGCTGAAATTACCGGGGCAAGCGTTAAATTCCGGTGATATATATGAAAGTAACAGTTTTGTGTTGCGAGGCATGTTAGAGAAATTACATGTTGAGGTAATTGATTTTGGCGTGATTAAAGATGATTTTGATGCCATTAAAGCGGCTTTTATCAGTGCTGATAAGCAAGCTGATGCGGTGATTTCATCCGGTGGTGTTTCTGTTGGTGATGCTGATTACACTAAAATGGTATTAGATGATTTAGGTAAGATCGGTTTTTGGAAAATAGCGATGAAACCAGGTAAACCGTTTGCCTTTGGAAAGTTGCCTAACAGTGTCTTTTTTGGTTTACCGGGTAATCCAGTTTCAGCATTAGTCACGTTTCACCAATTGGCTTTGGTTGCGTTAACTAAAATGCAAAATGCACAGTCATTAAAACGTACTATACTACAAGTGAAATGTACTAGTGCTTTAAGAAAGTCTTCCGGGCGTATGGATCTTCAACGAGGTATACTGAGTGTAAATGAACAAGGTGAAAATGTTGTTTCGTCAACTGGTTCGCAAGGTTCAGGTATTTTATCTAGTTTAGCGCAAGCTAATTGCTTTATTGTCTTAGCATCTGAACAAGGAAAAGTGGCTGCTGGAGAAACAGTGACAGTACAATTGTTCGATGAATATCTTTATTAAAGTGGCTTTATACCCGTGACCATTCAAAATACATGTTTCAGTGGGAGAAAAAAGCGATTTAAACAAGGCATTGATTGTAGAGAATGGTTGTTCCATTCACAAAATCAATAACGATGTATAAATCGTTTTTAGCCCCATCGTAGAAGCGCTCGAGTAAACCCACTTTATTGTTGCGTCAAAGAAATAGGGAATAACCATGATTTAATTGACGCGCCTCAAACTAGATTTTCTCAAGCACTCTGAATAGAGCATTTTGAATGATTACGGCTATATAACCTATATCTGAGGGACTCATTAGGATGAACTTATGAAAAATAAATTAAGTTTTTGCTCTATAAATATTTTAAGTGATGCCATTGCCGAAGTCATTGTTAATAAAGATGTGGAAATATCACTGGAGATGGTTGAAGAGTACGAGGCTTTTTTAGCAGAAAATTTTACTCAAGCTTTTGGTTTGCTAATTAATAAAATTAATTATTATCATTTTTCCTTTGAAGCCAAATTAAGTATAAACTCTCATGCTAATTTAAAAGCAATAGCCGTGGTTGATTACAATGAAAAAAGTAAATTAATCACTGAAGACATTGCTAAAATTAGAAAAATTGATGGTTGGAATTTATGTGCTTTTTCTGGTTTAGATTTAGGTTGGCAGCAAGGGCTTAATTGGTTGAAAAAAGAGTTATCCGCGACTAGTGAATAACTCTTTTTATACCCGTGATACCTCAAAATGTGCGTTTCAGGATGTATGAACGATTCATGATCAAGGCGCATCTTTTTATTAATATTCCCTTAAAAACAGATGCAACGAATAGCATGATTTGCTCAGACATCCCCGTAGGGCTGGTTTAGAAACGTTTTAAGCAGCGTTATTGATTTCGACAATAGAACAACTATTATCTTCAATCAATGCCTTGCCTAAAGACGTTTCTAATTCCAGCTGAATCCTGCATTTTGAGGTGACACGGGTATAGCTGTCATTTAATTGATAAAATGTATGTTTATCTCTTGTTACAGCTGTGCGAAACACTTAGCCGCGGCTTCGAGGGTTTTCTCGATAATATCATCGCTATGCGCGGTAGATAAAAAACCGGTTTCAAACGCTGATGGCGCAAGGTAAACACCGTGCTCTAGCATTAAATGAAAGAAACGATTAAATTTATCACTATCACAAGCCATTACTTGTTCAAAAGTAGTTATTGGTTGGTCGTCATCAGTAAAGAAAAAACCAAACATAGCGCCAACATAGTTAATACTTAAATTAACACCATGTCGCTCTGCCGCTGCTTTTAAGCCCATGGCTAATTTTTCAGTAGCAGCACTTAATTGTGTATGTTTATCACCTTTCGCTAATTCTGTTAACGAGGCTAGGCCTGCAGCCATTGCTATTGGGTTACCTGAAAGTGTACCTGCTTGATATACTGGACCTACTGGTGCAATGTAATCCATGATTTCTTGTTTACCACCAAAAGCGCCTACTGGCATACCACCGCCAATAACTTTACCCAAGGTAGTTAAATCTGGTTTAATATTGTAATGTGCCTGAGCGCCACCCAACGCGACTCGAAAGCCTGTCATTACTTCATCTAGAATCAATACTGAGTTGTATTCATCACATACCGCACGTAAGCCTTCAAGGAAGCCTTCAACAGGCGGAATGCAATTCATATTACCGGCTACCGGTTCAACGATAATACAGGCTATTTGGTCAGGATATTTAGTAAAAATTTCTTTTACTTGTTCAATATTATTATAGCTAACGGTTAACGTGTGCTGAGCAAAATCAGCGGGTATACCTGGAGAGTTTGGTACACCTAAAGTTAATGCACCAGAGCCTGCTTTTACTAGTAATGAGTCAGCATGACCATGATAACAACCCTCAAATTTTAAAATTTTATCACGGTTAGTATATCCACGGGCTAAGCGAATTGCACTCATGGTAGCTTCTGTACCAGAGCTAACCATGCGTAATGATTCCATTGATGGTACTAATTCACGTACTTTTTCTGCCATGGTTATTTCTAGCTCTGTAGGAGCGCCAAAGCTTAACCCTTTTTGGGCAGTGTTAATTACAGCATCTAAAATAGCAGGATGGTTATGACCTAAAATCATTGGTCCCCATGAGCCAACATAATCAATGTAAGCATTATCATCAGCATCATAAATATAAGCACCTTGAGCACGCTTAATAAAAGGTGGTATACCACCAACACCGTTAAAAGCGCGTACAGGTGAGTTAACGCCACCAGGGATCACTTTTATTGCTTGAGAAAAAAGTTGTTCTGACTTATTCGTCACTAAATTTGTCGTTTGGTTCATAAGTTCACTCTTGATTTTTTCACTGGTTACTTAATTGGCCTGAAAGGTCCACTTTCACTCAGTAAATAAGGAAAAATTAATAGTTATTATCGTTATAAAAAAGTATTTAGCGCTTATTTGTGTGCCAGTTTACCTCTTTTTCATATTGGGTTAATTGATCTTCAACACCTAAAGTTAAAGCGAATAATGCCATTCTGACTAAAACACCATTTTGTGCTTGTCTGAAAATGGCTAAGCTGTCTAAATCATTTAAATCTACATCTAATTCATTTGCTTCTGGGCGAGAATCTCGCGGAAGAGGGTGCATAATGACGGTATTTTCACGACAATATTGCTGATATATACTTTTGTTCAAACTGAAATGACCACGATATAAATCGGCTTCGTCTTTGCTAGCAAAACGCTCTTGTTGAATGCGGGTCTGGTAAATCACATCGCAAGATAAATTTCCTGCCATAGTGTCGGTGATAATTACTTGATGGCCTGCATTTTCAAGTGTTGAAATTACACTGTCAGGCATTTGCAGCGCGGTTGGTGATACCATTGTAACTTTGACATTATTATAAAGGCTAAGTAGCTTTGATAATGAATGTACTGTGCGACCATGTTTTAAATCACCCATCAAGACAATATCAAGGTTATCTAAGCCTTTATGAAAGTGCATCATTTCTGATTGTATAGTAAATAAATCTAATAGTGCTTGTGTTGGATGTTCATTAGCACCATCGCCACCATTAATGACCGGTACTGTACTGCCTTGAGCAAACTGTTCAACTGAGTGCATTTGCGGATGACGCATGGTGATAACGTCAGAGTAACCACTAATTACTTGTGCTGTATCAAATAAAGACTCACCTTTACTAAGTGATGAGTTCTCTTGCCCTACAGTTTCGCGTACATAGCCACCTAATAGATTAAAAGCGGTGCCAAAACTAACACGAGTACGAGTGCTTGGTTCGAAAAATAAATTACTTAAAATTGCACCATCAAGTACTGTACACCGTTTCTGGCGAGCTGCGTAAGGCGCCATCTTTGCTGATATATCTAATATTCTGGCTATTGCTTCGCGATCAAATTGCGAAACGGACAAAATATGACTGCCTTGAAAATTCATCATATTGAAAAGTATTCGAGAAAAAATTTGCCGAAATATAGCATAAAAAAGCGCTTTTTAAAATCACTTGTATTAGAGCAATTGAATTAAAGAATTCTCCACTTAGCGATAAGTAAGCTCAGGTATAAACAATGGTATAAAAAAAGGCCGCTAAGCGACCTTTCTTATATTAGTTTTAACTTACTATTTACTTTCTGCGAAGACTAACAACAATCATAAATATCAATGACAACCAAGCGATGCCGCCGCCGCTACTGGAACGTGCATTTGGGTTTGTTGGCGTTGGTGCAGGGGGGGTTGGTGTTACAATTACTACCGGAGTAAAAATAATATTACGGATGTGGGCATTATCATCACCTTCTGCGGAAAAAGAGTCTTTTTCATATACCCAGGTAATAGTATGCTCACCGTCAGTAAATTTAACAGTTTCACTTTTGTAAGCAACATCACCAGAAATAAATTTAATTAACTCACCATCAACATATAAATGTAGGGCATCATAAGGTATGTCCGGTTCATCAATATTTTCTTCAGAGGATACTGACCATTCAAATGATAATTCACCTTCTCCAGCGACAGTAACCATTACGATACTCTCTTGGCTATCAGTGATATTACCGCTGACAATAGCCGCTTCAGTGTTATCAAGCTGCCATGATGAATTGCCTCCACTATACCAAGTTAATGCATCGTTAGTGCTAGAGAGTTGCGTTTTAATTTCACTGGCTAGCGCGATAGTTTGTGCTGAAATCGTCGCTTCGCTAGTCGCTATTTCACTATTATCTGAGGTAATAATAACATTGGCGGTATGCTTACCAACTTCTTTAGCATCATAGTTAATCTGCAACAGACAAGTTGCTCCTGCGGCTATGTTACTACAATTATTATTGACTATAGTGAAGTGTGCGTCTCCATCTATAGTAAATGTTAGATTTGCAATTAATTCACTATTGTTAACCACTTCTAGATCTGCACTTGCTGCTTTATTCTGTGCTTGAATGGTAAAATCAGAAATTTTATTAATAGCGATGCCTTTGGTTATTTCATTAACCCAATCGCTAAAAAGTGCGGTACGCGTATAAACACCAGGGAAACCATCAGCTGCACAACCTATACCCCAACTAACAACGCCTATTTGTTGCCAGCCTTCATTAGTATTGATCATTAACGGACCACCACTGTCGCCTTGGCATGAGCCTTTACCACCACCAGGAATATAAGCACAAATCATTGCATTAGTAATACCTACATTATTGGCGGTAAATGTTCCCTCAAATGTATCAGTAGATGATTGTGCCAGTATGTTTTTACATTCATTGTTAGTAAGGAGCTGCAAGTCAACTTGATGTAATATATCAGGAAAGTCTGATGTTGGACCATCGTCAGCGGCGTAACCTTGTCTACCGCCCCAACCTGCAATGGTTACGGTACTGTTGTCTATAGCAAACTGCTGTGTTGCAGCTAAATCAACTAATGTGATTGATGGGTTGTTTACACTCTCTACTAGTTCAATTAAGGCTATATCGTTGTTTAATTCAGTATCTAATTGGTAATCAGGATGTATATAAATACGCTTAACTGCTTTTGCATCTTCAGCACCGTTACTTAAGTCATACTCACCGACATTAACTTTTAATTGTTGTGGTGATACGCCTTCAACACAATGAGATGCAGTTAATAGCCATTTTCCGCCAAGGAAGGATGCACCACAGGTTGATGTTTGCGCTACAGCAAGTTCTTCAATAACGGTTAAGCTAGCACTTGCGCCTATATTTGCTTGTAAAGTAGCTCCGTCAGCTCGAGTGATCGAAACTACCGGTATTGACCCTTTGAAATTTTCACCTAACGTACCACTGATAACACCTTCTTCATGATTGTAAATAATAGCGCCAATACCACCACCTGCTTGGCAGTTTTCTACTTTCACTGCAAAAGTTATGTCACCACGTTCAATTAAACAAATTTTATTAGTGGCACCGGAGCACTGTGTATCACCAAGGCCACAGTCGATGGAATTACCGGTGGCACTAGCTGCAATGCCACCACTAAATGCTTGACTTGCATAATTAATAGAATCAACGGTTAATGTAGTTGATATTTCATTTTGGGTATAAACCAACGCTGACATCCATGGCCAGTCACCTTCGTTGGCTACTTCTCCACCGACAATTTTAGATTTGATTGGTATTAATTCGCTGCCTTTTGCAAAGCTGTTATCGCTAATGAAAATTGTACATAAGAAAGCCGAAATGACGGCAAGCTTTAAATAGTGTTGCATTTTTTGAACCCCTAACTGAAATTTAGTGCTATGGATGAAATAACACGAAACTCAAAACCGTTAACTGAATGTTATCCATTACAAAAGTAAAATACGTGAACTTTAAAGTGAGAGCAATAATTATTTTTGTGTAAAATACTCAAGTGGAAATGATATAAGATCATGTCAGGATAAACGTTATAGCTTTATCCTGGCAAATGAAGCACTACGCTCGGAAAATGAAACTAACCCGGTTTCACATAAACTAAAATAATGACTGCAAACAGAGCTAACACCGGAATTTCATTGAAAATACGGTAAAACTTACCTGAACGCGTATTTTGATCTAAATTAAATGTTTTGACTAACTTAAAGCAATAGCCATGATAGCAGAGTAATAAAATCACTAGCGTTAATTTTATATGCAACCATTTTGCGGCGACAAACCATGAATAGCCATAGGCATAAATAAGCATCGAACCTAACAATACGGTTAAAAAAGCAAAGGGAGTAATAAAATAAAGTAGGCGTCTTTCCATCCCCTTCAAGTGCTCCGCTACTTCAACAGAGGTAGTTTCTGCATGGTTTACAAATAACCGAGGTAAATAAAAAACACCAGCAAACCAAGCTACCATGAAAATAACATGAAAGGCTTTAAACCATAAAAGGTGATTTATTATAAACTCGTTCATTACTTTAATTTTCCTTTAATTTGTTTGAATGGGAGAACACCAATAGGATTCACTTCTTACTTATCTTAGTAGAGCTTACCTATCATTAATTTACCCGTAACAAGATACTGCCTGATTTGCTCAAAGGTAACTATGCCCATTATATCATTAACATTATCTTGGTATATGTATACTCCTCCGCAACGCTCGGCAAGTAATAGTTGGTATGCCTCTGCCAAGGTAGCTTGATGAGATATAGGGATAAGTTTATGCAAACGCATTTTATCTGAAATTTGGTAAGTAACTGTTTCGCCAAACATGGGGGGATCTATATTGTTTGATGATTTACTGGCTAAGGGGATCTTTTCACTAAATTCAGCCCAATAATAATCAACCTTTTCTATCACCTTTTTATGTTTGGTGATTTTTTTAATCGTTTTGTTGATCACGGGTACGTTAATATCATTACTGACAACATAGCCTGCAAGCGCGCTTTGTGATGCTTTTTCTACGAGTTCGAATTTTTCTATCATTAATCCTAAAACACCAATTTTTTGCAAGGTTTTCTCGATGGGGGGGGTGCGATAAATAAGGTTTTGAACATCAAGTTGCATGGTAAACACAGAACGATTTTTAAATAATTGACCAGAGGTTACGCTTGAAATTGTGATTACTATCATAGCAGGTACTACTATTTCTAGTTGTCCAGACAATTCAATAACTGCTAATAGTGCTGCTAGCGGAGCATTTAAGCTAGCAGCCATAAAACCAGCCATGCCCATCAAAATAAAATCACTGCCAATGTGTTCACTAGGATAAAATTGCATTGTTAATGCACCACTTAAGGCTCCTGCAATAGCACCGATACCAATAATAGGACCAATAATCCCCCCTGGAATACCTAGCCCTAGGGCAAATGTAGTCATTAAAAACTTTGCTAGCAATAAACTTAATAACAGCCCAATCTGCCAGTTGTTGGCTAAAGAAACATCAATAGCACCTGTGCCTGTGCCCATTGCACCGGGAATTAAATAGCCTAAACTACCTGTTATCATGGCAGCTAACATTAACCTTGGTACTATATGTAGTTTGACACTGTACTTAATAATGCTAACCAAACTTTTATTGAAAGCGGCGGCAAGTACACCTAAAAAAATGGCTAGAATCACCAAAGGAATATAGTGCTGGGGGATTAATTCAATTTTATTAAAATAATCAAAGTTGTGTGACGTTTCAAAAACAGAGCTAGTGACTAAAGAGCCAACTAATGAAGCCAACATGATGGGAATAAAAATATGCACTTTATATTCACGCATAATAACTTCCATGACAAAGAGCACTGCGGCAATAGGGGTGTTAAAGGTAGCGGCAATACCTGCGGCAATACCACAAGCGCATAAAGTACGAATACTATTATGAGGCAGTTTTAACAGACTGCCTAAATAACTACTGCATGCTGCGCCTAGATGTACCGCAGGCCCTTCTCTACCGACCGAAAATCCGGAAGCAAGCGCTACCGCGCTACCAAAAAATTGATTTAAGGTGTTTTTTAACGGGATAACGCCATGAGCGACTTTTAATCGATGTAAGACAAAAGGAATACCTGTTCTTAAATATTTATAGCCGGTTAGCCAAGCGAATAATAAAATAACCAAAGAGCCAATGATAGGTAAATCAAAACGACTTATTTTATCTAAGGTGTTATAGTTATCGCGCTTAACTAAGTAGAGTTGCTGGATTTCTTCAATAGTTAATGTAAATAAAACGACTAATAATGCTGATGCAAAGCCACCAATAATGGCAAGCAAGCAAATTTGCCATGAGGTTTTAGGTAATGCTAAATGTTTTCTTATTGCGTTAAGAGGTTTCATTATTATTAGTAACTAGTGTCAGTTCACATCATTTTTATTGGGTTATTATACGTTACACATGAATTGGTTAGCAAAAATAAATCTTACCGTGGTCATCGAGCGTTTAGGGCCATTTAAATCGGCATTGTTTTTAGTCATTCTAATGGTACTTTGTTTATTTACGGGTTATCGGTTAGGTAATTTCTATCATCACTTTCAAACAACTACATTAGACAAACAAAAAAATCGACTTGAACATTTATATAAAGAACAAGCGCTAAAAGTTGAGCGAATTCATACGTTAGAAGTAGAGTTGGCGGTAGAGCAATTGGCCAATCAAAATGCGCAAGTCACATTGCAACAGATGGCTGGTGAGCATTATCAGGTTAAGAAGCAATTAGGGTTTTATGAAAAAGTGATGGCACCTGAGAAAGGAGCTAATGGCTTAGTCATTGATAATGTAAAAATTACAGCCAGTCAAAGCCCGAATCATTATCACTTTCAAGTGACTTTAGTGCAACAACAGCTCAAAAAACGCTACGCTAAAGGTTATGTCGATATTATGGTAATGGGCAGTTTGGCAAATAAGCCTAGCCAATTGGCATTGTCTGATATTTCTACGGTGACTAAAAAAAACTTATCGTTTAGTTTTAAGTATTTTCAAGTTATTTCAGGTGATTTTACCTTGCCTAATGACTTTGTTGCTGAAAAAATACTCGTGTCAGCAATATTAACAAAAAGTAAATGGCAGAAATATCAGAAGCTTAATGAATATATACCTTGGATTTTAGAGTAATAGCTGAATAATACTTGATTAAATTAGTCAGGTTTAAGATAATTAGCCCGTATATGTTGTTTACCTCTTTGTTTGCCCTTTTTTTTAAGTAGAAAGTTGAGTTCCATGCCTGATCCTATCTCAAATCCAGAATTACCAATTAAGTTCACTGATGCAGCTGCTAGCAAAGTGCTGTCTTTGATCACAGAAGAAGAAAACCCAGCATTAAAACTTAGAGTTTATGTTACTGGGGGAGGTTGTTCTGGTTTTCAGTACGGCTTTACTTTTGATGAAAAAGTGAATGATGGTGATATGACCATTGAGAAACAGGGGGTAACAATGGTTATCGATCCTATGAGCTTACAATACTTAGTCGACGGTGAAGTTGATTATCTCGAAAGTTTAGAAGGTAGCCGTTTTGTAGTGAATAACCCTAATGCGTCAACAACATGTGGTTGTGGTTCATCTTTTTCTATTTAGTATATTTTGTAACACTATTCTTTTTATTAAACCATTGCAGCTTTTTATGTAACCTGAACTTTGTTTAAGAGATAGTTACACCATTGAAATATACGGATTAAATTTCTTTGATATCTCTAGCTTGATAGTTTTACTTAATTCAAGGCAAATTTGCGAGTCAATAGCTAGCCTATTGCAAGCGAATTTAACGCAGAAGTTAGTAAAAATAGCAGTTAGAGAAACATTTATTAAGCAGAGTTTAGGTTATGTAAATAAAGTTGCTCATCGGCTTGTTTTAATAGCTCATCCATCGTTTTTTTACTATCGCTGGCAGCTGCACTGCAGCTAATTGTGCTTCTTGCTAGGCCTGACTAGCTAAAATCATCAAGCTGCCGTTGGTTTTATCCCTCCATCAATAACAAATCAATAATGACATTCATATCAAGGTTAAACTCTTCGGCTCTCACACTTTTAACAATATAGTCTTCAGTATTGGTTAAATCGATATCTTGGGTGTCTAAGTATTGATTTAATTTCACACTATAAAAAGAGCGCACCTTAGGGTTAATAGGATCATTATTATTTCGTTGCTCTACGATCGCTAATTTTTTTGACTCTAACTGTACTAATGAGCCAATAGGAAAAACTCCAACACACTGAATAAATTGATCAACTAGGGTACTATCTAAATGGTTACTTTTGGCTAATTCTCGTAAAATTGAAAAGGCTTTATTATGTGGAAAACCCTTTTTATAAACTCGATTTGCTGTTAAAGCATCAAATATATCGCAAATGGCAATCATACGGCCATATTTATTAATATCATCTCCTTTAATTTGAAAGGGGTAGCCTTCTCCATTAAGTTTTTCATGATGCAGGGCGGCAACTTCTAAACTTAACTTGCTAATTCCAGGTGTTTTTTTAATGATATCAATAGAATGATTGGCATGAGTTTTCATAATAGTAAACTCTTCATTAGTCAACTTACCCGGTTTATTTAGCACTTCATCAGGTATTTTTATTTTGCCAATGTCATGCAAAAAAGCACCGACGCTAAGGTGTTGTACAATTTCTCTCGTCATTTTTAAGTAATGGGCGAAAATGGTGATATAAACAGAAACCGCCACCGAGTGCTCTAACAGATATTCATCTTTTTCCCGAATGTTTACCATGCAGGCTAAGGAATCAGGGTTGTTAAAAATAGCATCAACAGATTTATTAGTAACAGCTATAACAGGCTCTAAGTCTACTGCGGTACCACTTAATGCTTGTGCAAAAAGCTCTTTTTGAATATCTTTTGATTCATTAAATATAGCTTTTGCTTGTTCAATTTCAGCTTTAACGACTGCTCTTTTTTCTGCCTTGCTATTAGTGTTTTTTACTGGGGCTGGGCTAAGAATGGTTTTACTTTCATCAATGAATACAGAAATAACTTTTTTATTTCTTAGGTGATTAATGACCTTGTCGTTTTTAATGTGTCCCGGTGCACTTAATGAAAAGTGACCACTTTGTTGGGCTATTTTTGTAACGTAATGACCGATATTTAATTCGGTAAGCTTTTTTTCTACAATCATTTGATTTGTGGCCAATTAACGTCAATGTTATAAAGTTATTATCCCTAGTGTAATATTAGCTATTTTTTTGTGATTAAACAATTTATGTTGTTCGGTGTCCTGTAATTTAATTTGATTTAAATCATTATTATGGTCTTTAAATTGCATTAAAAAATAGCAGTAAAGAATTAGTTTCGGTATCAAACGTCCGTGAGTATATAATTATTTAGTTTTATCCTTCATTGCCGATAACGAATAAATACTATTTTTGCTTATTTTTATTATCTTAATTTTTGGAATTGATATGCGTATTTTATTTTTCATTATCTTTATGTTTTTTTTGCCTTTGGTTAAAGGGCAAAACTTGATTGCCGTACAAATTTATACCGATGATCAATTATTAAACTTAATTAAAGAAAATAAACATTTAAGTCAAGTTGTCATAGATGAATGTCAACTAGTGCAAGACATTGAAGCACGTGCTATCAAAGCTAAAATGCCTTCTTATCAGTTTTTATGGGGTGATATGTTAGCCTATGGCGTTTGTGTAAAAAAAGATATTGCCTTAGGCTTGTATTACATGCGTTTGGCGGCTGATCAAGGTTTGGTTGAAGGTATAGAGCAAATAGGGCGCTATTACCATGTTGGTAAATTCATGCAAGTAGACATGAAACAAGCCATCCTTTTTCTTAAAGCTGCCGCGGCTATGAATAACCTTGCCGCTCAAATGCGCCTAGCGTCAATATATCAGCAAGGCTATGGTAGCCCTTTAGATTACCCTGCACTTTATTCTCAATTACATCATGCAATAACTGACGATAAGACTACGTATAAAAAAATTACCCATTTATTATCACAACTAGCAACAAAAATGCCTGAGCAAGTAATTAATACAGCTAAAAGCAAAAGCTATACTAATTAGTCTATACCCACTCCATTTGAAAATGTGCGTATCAGGAAGTCTGAATTATTCATATTCAAGTGGACGGGTATATTGATATTATTGCCGAGTTAACAGTAATGAAATGAGAGTTTGTGGTATACTGCTGTGTAATTAAACTATTAAAAACATCAAATTATTGTGACTTTTAAAGACCCCCACGCTAAACGCGAAGCAAAAAAATATGAGAAACCAGTAGCTTCCCGTGAACTATTACTTTCTCTTATTGAAAAGAGTTCTCCTCCGCCAACTTTTAACGCCCTAGTTAAAACATTAAAGTATCAAGAAGATCATTTGCTTGTTGGCTTAAAGCGTCGTTTACGTGCGATGGAAAACAGTGGTCAGTTGATTTTTAATAAGTTCAAACAATACGCCTTACCAGAAGAGAATAGCTTATTAACAGGAAAAGTTATTGGCCATAGGGATGGCTTTGGCTTTTTTGCACCAGATGATCCTGCGAAAAAAGATAAACGTGGTAAAGATTTTTATATTTCTTCTCATGAAATGCAGCGAGTATTTCATGGCGATGTCGTCAAAGCCATTTTGGTAGACCGCACCGATAGAAAAGGCCGTAAAGAAGTTAGAATTCTAGAGGTGACTGAACCTAGAAAGGCTCCTATCGTAGGGCGTTTTTATGTTGATCATCATGTTTGCTCGGTAGTACCCGAAGATACTAAAATAAAACAAGAAATTTTAATTGATCCCAAAGAAAAATTAGGTGCACGTCATGGCCAAATGGTGGTGGTTGACCTAGTACAGAGGCCCACTAGACGATCACATGCTATTGGTAATGTTATTGAAGTTTTAGGCGACCATATGGCGCCGGGTATGGAAATTGAAATAGCCTTACGTGCGCATGATTTACCTCATCAATTTTCTCATGAAGTTCAGGCAGAAGCGGCGTGTATTAGTGATGAAGTTGAAGAGTCGGCAAAACTACCACGCACAGATCTTAGAGCGTTACCGCTGGTAACGATTGATGGCGAAGATGCCCGTGATTTTGATGATGCAGTATACTGCCAACCAAAAAAATCGGGTGGTTGGCGCCTATGGGTTGCTATTGCTGATGTTAGTTATTATGTTCGACATGGCAGCGCCTTGGATGATGAAGCTATTTCTCGTGGTAATTCAGTTTATTTTCCTAGCCAAGTTATCCCAATGTTGCCAGAAAAACTTTCCAATGGCTTATGCTCTTTAAAACCTGATGTAGACCGCCTATGTATGGTGTGTGAAATGACGGTGAGTGCAGCAGGTAAACTTTCAGGGAGTAAGTTTTATCCGGCAGTTATGCGCTCACATGCACGCTTTACTTACAGTAAAGTCGCTGAAATATTGGATGGTAATGAAGCGTTAAGGGCAGAATATCAAACATTAGTGCCTGATTTAGAGAACCTTAAGGATATGTACTTATCGTTAAGTGATGCGCGAAATAAGCGTGGTGCTATTGCTTTTGAAACGGAAGAGTCACTATTTCTTTTTAATGATGAGAAAAAAATAGAAAGCGTAGTACCGCTTATTCGTAACGACGCCCATAAAATCATTGAAGAATGTATGATTTTAGCTAATGTTGCTACCGCTAAGTTTATTGAAAAGCATAATAAACCAGGATTATTTCGTGTACATGAAAAACCAACCGAAAATAAGTATAATAATTTTGTCAGTTATTTAGCAGAGTTAGGTATAACACTGCCTAACAGGACAGAGCCTGAGCCGAAGGATTATTGTGATATTTTAGCGAAAGTGGTAAATCGTCCAGATAGAGAGCTAATTCAAACTATGTTGTTGCGTTCAATGCGCCAAGCGGTTTATCAAAGTGATAGTCTCGGGCACTTTGGTTTAGCATTGCAATCATATAGTCATTTTACCTCTCCTATTCGTCGCTATCCAGATCTTGTGGTACATAGGGTGATCAAGAGCATTCTTATCCAGCAGCTTAACTCCGATGAAGCTACGGCGGCAAATGCGGGGTTATATGATTATAAGCTTGAAGAGGTTATTGAGCTAGGTGAGCATTGCTCCATGACAGAACGTCGTGCTGATGAAGCAACTCGTGATGTGAGTGACTGGCTAAAGTGTGAATTTATGCAAGATCATGTCGGTGATAACTTCACCGGTGTTATCAGTACTGTGACTAATTTTGGCCTTTTTGTGCGTTTACAGGACTTACATATTGAAGGCTTGGTACATATCACTGCCCTTGGCCGTGATTATTATCATTATGATGATGTACGTATGTGCTTAAAAGGCGAAAATAGTGGTGTTAAATATAGCGTTGGCGATGTGGTAACAGTACAAGTTGCAGCGGTAAATTTAGACGAAAAGAAAATAGACCTTACCATGCAAGCGACTGAGGATGATAAGCCACAAAAGGTACATAAAAAGCCGAAGCAGTCATCAAAGAGTAAAGTTACAGAACCTAAAAAAGAAAAGAGTAAAGCTAAGAAACGCAGTGCACGTAAAAAACGTCCGGGTAAAAACGCACGTAAAAAAGAAAATAAATCATAAATTAACAATCAGTTATGAAAGAGGTAGGTCGCACATAGGTGCGACAAAGGTAAATAAAACATGGCAAAAAGTGAAGAGTTAGTCTTTGGTATTCATGCAGTAAATGCTTTATTAACAAGTGCTCCTGAGCGTTTTATTGAAATATGGTTATTAAAAGGACGTGAAGATGACCGTTTAATGCCTATTATTAATCTAACGCGTAAATATGGTATTGCTGCGCAAATGGTGCAACGTAAAGTACTTGATGATAAAAGTTTAGGTGAGCAACATCAAGGTGTGGTAGCCCGAGTAAAGCCGGGTAAGGTATTCAATGAAAATGATCTAGATGATATTATTAATAAAGCTGAAAAAGATGAAACGCCGCCATTTTTGCTTATTTTAGATGGTGTTACCGATCCTCATAACTTAGGTGCTTGTTTACGAAATGCAGACGCTGCAGGCGTACAAGCTATTATTGTTCCTAAGGATAATGCTGCGCGTTTAACCGCAACTGTGCGTAAAGTAGCGGTTGGCGCAGCAGAATTTGTACCTTTAATACAGGTAACTAACTTGGCACGTACAATGAAACATATACAGAAAATGGGTGTATGGATTATTGGTACAGCGGGAGAAACTGATACCTGCCTTTATGACGTTAAATTATCAGGCCCTATGGCATTGGTGATGGGAGCCGAAGGAAAGGGTATGCGCCGATTAACGCGTGAAAACTGTGATCAATTAGTAAAACTTCCGATGGCGGGCAGTGTTTCAAGCTTGAATGTTTCAGTTGCCACGGGCATCTGTTTATTTGAAATAGTGAGACAACGCTTAAGTTAAGATAACAATATCAGTAAATAGTATTATGAAACATGCTATTTACTAACGCTTAACTAGTTAAGTAAATGAACTCTACTCCAAGGACGAATTCAAATGAAAAAATTCTTTATTATAATCACTTTAATTAGCGCTATTGTTTTGGTATCACCTAAATTTATTGGTGGTGTTGTTGAAACAGAATATCAATTAGCTTTAAATAAGTTGAATGAAAATCCCGCTATTACTGTCAAATCAACTACCTTTAACCGAAATTGGTATAGCGGGCAAGTAGTGACTGAGATGACTGTGTTGCTTCAGCATGAAGAAATAGATGAGATTAATATTATTATGGTAGACGATATATCTTTTGGGCCGATAGTGTTTACTGATGAGGGAGTTAGGCTTGCGTTAAGTTATTCGAGATCTGATATCAATTTTACTGAGCTTGTTATTGAAGAAGTAGAGGACTTTATTAAAAATAAAATTCACCTTTCGGCATTATTAACATTTTCTAAAGATATTATTACTCGTATTACTATTGATGAAATGAGTAAAGAGGTGGAGGGTAACAATATTGTATCAGCTAAAGCCGTTGGGAAGTTTGTGCTAGAAAATGACAATAGGCTTTATGGTGATTTTAATTGGGCTGGTTTATCGGCTAAAACTGCAGATGAAACTTTTACCATTGAAGCAGTTCAATTTTCATTAGATCAAACGCTTATTGCTGGAAGCTATTATCAAGGTAACGCAATTTCAACAGGTGATTTCGATTTTTCAATATCAGCTATAAATGCCAAAGATGCAACGGGTAACCCGGCATTTTTATTGAAAGACTTACTTGTTAATGTCGTCTCATCTGTGAAGAGTGACTTGTTGAAAATTAAGATGAATTACAGTGTTGAAAAATTAGCATTGGCGGGACAGCAATTGGAAAATGCTAATTTAGATGTTGTCATTAATGGCTTAAATATTACCGTGATGCAGGAAATAAATGCATTCTTGACAGAGTTATCAAGTACAGATCAAGAAGTCTTTAGTTCAGATAATATGGGTAAAGTATCGGTATTAATTACCAAATTATTAGCAAATGATCCGGTAATTGAAATTGAAGACTTTAGTGTAGAAACTTCTGAAGGAAAACTTGAGTCGGCAATGCAAGTTAGTGTCGATAAAAAACTGTTTGATTCTGCAAACTTCATGTCAATTATGGCAGCAATTAACGCAACAGCAAAGGGTAAAGCGCCGATGGCATTCTTTGGCAAATTAGGCTTGGCACCAATGGTTGAACAGTATGTTCAGCAAGGCTTCATCAAACAAAAAGACGATGAGTTAAGTGTTAATGTTAATTTTGTGCAAGGCCAATTAAATATTAATGGCAATGCTATTCAATTATAACTCTTAATCTTGGTAACCCGCACTAGCAGGTAGAGAAATAAACTCTCTTTTTAATTATCTTTACTTGCTTTTATTGCGTCATTCTTCTACTATACGCGTCCTTAATTCAGCCTGAACTTTTTGTTCCTTGCCTCAACTGGTGCTTGGCTGAGCCAGATTATGAGGCTACAACCGTAAGGAGCTCGTAATGCGTCATTACGAAATCGTATTTATGGTTCACCCTGATCAGAGTGAACAAGTAACTGGTATGATCCAGCGCTACACAGATTTGATCAATGCTGCTGAAGGCAAAATCCATCGTCTTGAAGACTGGGGCCGTCGTCAATTAGCATACCCAATCAATAAACTACACAAAGCACACTATGTTCTTATGAACATTGAAGCGCCACAGTCAGTTATTGATGAATTAGAAACAGCTTTCCGTTATAACGATGT
>MAAC01011214.1_pt1 | contig 55886 bp, 58 predicted proteins | sample 1115981 | NCBI WGS metagenome assembly MAAC01 (sample SAMN04961126, study PRJNA320927) | seawater metagenome | isolation source: sample BD02T64 sea water enriched with oil for 64 days | place: USA:Gulf of Mexico | collected 2013-07-27 | reverse complement strand
TCATCATCTATAAAAAAATTGACGTAAATTGCGGGCCTAAAAATACGCTCAATTTTTTGAGTTTCAAAGCATAAAGACAAGATGCTGAAAGAGAAAAGAGTTGCCTTTCATACATTAGGATGTAAATTGAATTTCTCAGAGACCTCTACCATTGCTAGACAATGTGAAAAAGAAGGTTTCAATAGAGTTGATTTTCAAGAGGAAGCAGAGATTTATGTATTAAATACCTGTTCTGTTACAGACAATGCTGACAAGGAGTGTAGAAGATTGATCAAAAAGGCAAAGGAAAGATCTCCGGAGGCCTATATCGCAATTATTGGTTGTTACGCACAATTACAACCCGAAGAAATTGCAGCACTAGATGGTGTAGATTTGGTTTTGGGAGCAACTGAAAAGTTTAAACTTCCAACCTATATCCATTCCCTTTTACAAGATGAATCAGTTGAGACTGTTCATTCGTGTGAAATCGAGGAAGCAGACCATTTTGAAGGCGCATATTCCATTGGTGATAGAACCAGAGCTTTCCTAAAAGTTCAGGATGGCTGTGACTATAAATGTACCTACTGCACCATTCCTCAAGCCAGAGGAATCAGCAGAAGTGACCGTTTGGAGAATGTGCTTAAAAATGCCAAAGAAATTTCTGATAAGGGGGTAAAAGAAATCGTGCTTACAGGTGTAAACATTGGTGATTACGGAAAAGGTGAATTAGGCAATAAAAAGCACGAACACACTTTCCTAAATTTGGTGGAAGCACTGGACCAAGTAGAAGGCATCAGTAGAATGCGTATTTCGTCTATTGAACCCAACCTGCTTAAGAATGAAACGATAGATTTCGTTTCACAATCCGATCTATTTGTTCCTCACTTTCATATCCCATTACAATCTGGTTCCAATAAATTATTGGGATTGATGCGTAGAAGATATAAACGTGAGCTGTATGTAGAACGTGTTGAACGTATCAAGGCAAAGATTCCAAACTGTTGCATTGGAGTGGATGTCATTGTTGGTTTCCCTGGTGAAACTGATGAATTATTCATGGAGACCTATCATTTCCTGAATGAATTGGATGTATCCTATTTCCATGTCTTCTCTTATTCTGAACGTGCCAATACGGTTGCAGCAGAAATGGAAGAGGTGGTTCCAAAAAATGTACGAAGTAAAAGAAGTAAAATGCTACGTGTGCTTTCTGCAAAGAAGAAGCGTAAATTTTACGAAGAAAATATTGGTAAGAAAGGAAAGGTTCTTTTTGAATTTGAGAATAAGAATGGGTTTATCCAAGGTTTCACAGAAAACTATGTAAAGGTAAAAGTACCGTACGACCCTAGTTTGAAAAATCAAACGGTAGATGTCGAAATGACTGAAATCGATAATGAAGACGGCTTAATGATGGCCAAACTCCTTTTTGTACCGCAGATAATAAATGAATAACCCCTGTTAAACGAGATAACATGAGTGCAGAAATTAAAAATATTCAGCCATCAGAAGTATGGTCTCATTTTTATGCATTAAACCAAGTACCACGTGGTTCTAAAAAAGAAGAACGTGTAATTGCTTTTGCAAAGACCTTTGGTGAAGACTTAGGTCTTGAAACATTGGTTGACGAAGTAGGTAATGTCATCATCCGTAAGGCTGCAACGCCAGGTATGGAGAATAAAAAGATCCTTACACTACAGAGTCACTTGGATATGGTTCATCAAAAAAACAACAGTACTGTTTTTAACTTTGATGAAGACCCTATTAAAATGTTTATCGAAGGGGATTGGGTAAAAGCTGATGGTACTACCCTAGGTGCGGATAACGGAATGGGTGTTGCTGCCATTATGGGAGTGTTAGCATCTAAGGATATTCCACATGGTCCAATTGAGGCGCTTTTCACTATTGATGAAGAGACAGGGATGACTGGTGCAATGGGTCTTAAAGCCAATGTTCTTACCGGTGATATCTTATTGAATCTTGATACGGAAGATGAAGGTGAACTATGTATTGGTTGTGCTGGTGGTGTAGATACTACTATCAACATGGACTATATTGAGGAGCCTACTCCAGAAAATAGTGTTGCCTATGAAATTAATATCCAAGGTTTGAAGGGTGGACACTCTGGTTGTGATATTCATCTTCAACTAGGGAATGCAAATATTCTTCTTTCAAGAATCCTTTGGGAGGCTGCCAATAAATTCAGCTTAAGAATTGCTGCATTTGAAGGGGGAAGTTTAAGAAATGCTATTCCAAGAGAATCTTATGCCATTGTTACTGTTCCTATGAACAACCAGGAGAGCTTCAAAGCATTCTTCTCTGACATGACTAAGATCCTTAAATTTGAATATAAAAATACGGAGGCAAACCTTGTCTTAGAACTCAAGGAAACTACTGCTGACTGGGTAATGGACCTAGAGAAGCAAAGTGGTATTCTAAATAGCCTTATCGCATGTCCAAATGGTGTGCATAAGATGAGTGATGATATTGAAGGTTTAGTAGAAACTTCTTCAAATCTTGCTCGAGTTGAAATTAAAGGTGGTCACTTCAACTGTAAGACACTTCAAAGAAGTTCTTTAGAGTCAGGTAAATGGGATATCGCCAATAAGGTGAATGCTTGTTTCACTATGATCAATGCTGAAGTAAGCCATGGTGGAGCATACCCTGGTTGGATTCCAAATCCTAAAGCGTCTATCCTAAAAACGATGAAAGCACTTCACAACGATATCTTCGACTACGAACCTAAAGTATCTGCCGTACATGCAGGTCTTGAATGTGGTTTACTAGGACAAAACTATCCAGATATGGAAATGATATCATTTGGACCAACCATTCGTGGTGCTCACTCTCCAGATGAACGTGTACATATTCCAGCTGTTGAAAGCTTCTGGAAATACTTATTAGCTACTTTGGAAAATGCTCCAGAGAATAATTAAGATTTTAAAAATAAAGCTTGCTAGAAATAGCAAGCTTTTTTTTATTTAGTTTAAATTCCCTGTGAGTCACTCGGAGGTTGTAATCCCCTGCGTGTCACTCAGAGAGGACTCGGATGCTGTACCAAATTGCAATGCCTCTTTATTTCGCTCAAGCCGCTGGGCTCTTGCTTTTTTCATTCGATAAAAAAGTAAGCAAAAAATCTTGTCAATATTTGGTCTTCCCTGCGGGACATTCATTTCGCTACTACAGGCTATTTTTATTTCCCTTTGGTCAATAAACGCCATTTCGTAGCTACATTCATTAAATCTTAATATTGACCTTTTCCTTTTTAATGACATTCAAGCCAGTAAAACTATATCGACCTTTTTTAAATCATCCCGGACGTCCGGGATCAAGATGACTGAAAGGTGTTTTGTCAAAAATCTGTCTGAGCGAAGCGAGTTATTTTTGCTACCTGCAAGGAGCCGTAGTATTTTCTACTTATTTAAAAGAAGTCTTGTCCCGGATGTCCGGGATTGGTTCATTTTGCATCAAGGCAAAAGAACAAACAAACCTCTCCTTAAGTTAATTTTCAAACAGACAAAGCATAAAAAATGAGCTACCCATTTGAGTAGCTCATTACAATTTAAATCCGTAGCCGAAATCTAAACTTATTTCTTCACAATCTTCTTGGAAAAAGATCTTTGGCCTTTCAGTATACTAAGGGTATAAATACCATTTGGTAATTGACGCATATCTAAATGAGCATCCTTACCTGTATCCTTTAAACTATACAAAAGCTTACCATTCAAATCTAGTATCTTTAGTTCCTTCTCCCCTTCCTCCTCAAATGAAAGAGATATATAATCACTCGTAGGGTTTGGATAAATTGTAAATACTAAATTCAGTTGCTCATCAAGGCCTACTGTATTGGTATAGGTATAGCTAGACCTTTCAAAAGTCTCCAAATCCCCAGTAGAAACACTTAGCTTATTTTTAAGTATTTCATGTATCGTTCCATTCTCATTATAGGTAAAAACCTCTTCTGAAATCACCTCCCAATCCTCATGAAATAAATCCCAATCAAAAACAATTCTATTTGTTACGGATAAATCCGCATCAAAAATGGTTTCTATTTTATCAACAAAATACCAAGATGAATCTCCAAAATTCAAATTCTCTTCTTTTATCACTAGATTACTAGTGTTATAAGTCAACAATACCTGTTGAATATTTGTCCAAATAGTATCCGTGAAATTCTGTTTTACCTTCTCAATTACTAGTCCATCTTCATAGATAAATACTTCCCGCTGATAATCATACCACTCATCCTCATCATCGTCCCAAAGTTGAAATAACTCTTCAAGAACATTCCCGAAAATATCATAACTATATGCATGTCTATACTTTTGATCCCATTCTGATCCACCAGGAAGATATTCAATTTTATCAAACAGTAAATCATCACTATTGTAAGTATGTGCTACTCTAGACTTTTCAGACCAATGTGTAAAAAACCATAATTTATAGCTTGATGAATCCAATGATCCATTTGAATTATACTTGTAGGTATATTGATAATTGTTCCGCCATTCTTCTACATCGGGATTCCAATTTTCAAACAAATCAGTACGTTGGTTGCTATCCAAATCATACCCAAATGATTCAAGTGTGAAATTCCCCCAAACATCATCCTCCCACCTTTCGGTTAGAATAGTAGAGACCAATTGAGCCTTAACCAAATACAAAGGCTGCATCAAAAAAAGAAATATGAGAACTTTTTTCATTTCAAAAATTTAAAAAATTATTAATTCTATAGGTTCGAAAAATTATAAAAAGAGACTAAAAACATTTATCAATGGTATCGTTATTATTCATTATTGGTTTCCAAATTAACCAATATTTAAAAACAACGGAAGGAATTTAACCTTTTATAATATTGGTTAACATACCATCCTTTAGAATTTTACGTTTTAACTACTATCAGAAAATGTACCAAAATCAAAAATTACACAGAATGAGACAATTAATCTTAATTTTACTCTTTGTCATTTTACCACTTCAAAAAGCAATATCCTGTACTACATTTGTTTTAAAAAATGGTCAAGAATTGGTTTTTGGTAGAAACCTTGATTGGGTTTCAGACAACGGAATTATAGTTGTCAACCATCGGAATATTCAAAAAACATCTCTAGTCTTCCCTCCAGATACCCCAACCATTTGGACTTCTATGTATGGAAGTATTAGCTTCAATCAATTTGGAAAGGAATTTCCTTTTGGAGGCATGAATGAAAAAGGTTTGGTAGTTGAAATAATGAGAGCTCCAGCACTATACCCTTCTCAAGACAATAGATCCGCAGTAAATGAGCTACAATGGATTCAATACCAACTAGACAATTGCAAAAACATTGCAGAGGTTATACAGTCGAATAAAAAAATAAGAATCAGTAAAATAAATCAAAACCTTCATTTTTTAGTTTGTGATGCCTCAGGAAAAACGGCCGTACTTGAATTTATTGATGGTAAAATGAAAGTATATACTGGTAAAGATCTTCCTCAACCTGTTTTGGAAAATGACCCATACGCGCTTTCACTTGACAAATACAAGAACAAACAAGAATGCCGTTTTACAACTGCCACCGACATGGTTAAAAAATATCCAATCCCGGACGTCCGGGAGTCTAGTTCGATTGTGGACTATTCCTTTGACATTTTAGAAGAGGTCGCACTTGCTGGATCTTGGTCTATTGTATATGATATTCAAAATCTAACTATTCATTTCAAAACTGAAAGCAACCAGAAAGTACGAAGATTTAGCTTTAATGATTTTGACTTTAACTGCTCGAAAAACAGCCTGGTTTACGATCTAAAAAGAAAAGATTCCGAAAATATCAAAGGACACTTTGAAAGCTATTCAGATAGAATCAATAGCCGTAAATTTCAAGATGGCTTGAAGACTAATGATATTCAATTACCGAGGGAGGTTTTGAATAGGTTTAGGGGCTATGTTGGTACTTGTGAGTGCACGTAGGCGCTTCGCGCTTAGATCAAAGGAGCAAGATTAATGTTGTATTCTCTGAACTTCATTGTATAAAAAGAAATCTAGCATACTTTATTGTTTAGCAAAAGCTTTCGTTAGGGGCTAGTTACAACTACAACTAGTGGTTTTTTACACCTTCTTTCTACTACTATCCTCAGAGTCACTCAGAGAGGACTCTGAGGGAAATTAAGCCCGAATCATCAATGTTATCTTCTATTATCTGGAAAGCATTATTTATTCTCATCATTCATTTACATTATTTACTCTCTGGATGTTCAATAACAATTACCTTACTAAAATCCGTTTTCCATATATCAAGTTCGAATAAATTACCACTCTTATCTAAATATAAAGAGGCAATCACTTCAATACCATCTTGGTCAGTAAATTGATACTCACTTACTGACTCCCCAAAACTTCTATCATTTTCTTTTATTTCACCTTCTGGAAAGAGATATAAACTTCCCATTCCGCCATCATTCATAGAACGAACCAGTAAATTATCCTTCCAATTTATTGGAAGAAAAACTGAAGACTGCTTAACTAGAATCGTTAAAAGGTTTTCTTCTTGTGGTGTTAATTTTCTATTTGACGCCATGTATCCTTCCTATATTAAAAAATTCATTAGAATCATTGATTTCTAGCTATGAGGTTTTAGGGAACCGAAACCTCGAATCCTTTTCAAGCAACTCATATAAATACTGTCACTACCCTATTACATGATTTATATATCAAAATCCCTTCTTTTTACATTTATACTCAGAGTTCTCTCAGAGTACCCCTGAGGGAGATTACTATAATTTAGAATTTACTTAGTCTATTCTTTATTAAAAGTTGTTTTTACAATTTTTTTCTTTTGATTAGAATATATCCAATATGGAAAATGTTCAAAGGTAGCTCCATCAGGATATTCGTAAGAAATTTTTTCCTTACCAATTATAGTAAATTTTCTATACTTTGATAAAATTAATACATCAGCAATACTTCTATTCAAAATAGCAACATCATACTTTTGAACTTCAGCTTTTACAACAAGGGCCTCTATCAAGGCCTGACTAATAATTGCACCATTAGCCATATATTCTATATACCATATATAATCTTTACTTAATAACTCAGGACCGATTAGTATAATCGAATCCAAAACGTCTAATAACTCAATATTTTCACTTGTAATCAAATCCAAAACAACAGAATCATTTAAGTATTCAATTTCAATAATTTCTATATCCAAAGATTCTGAATTCTCATTTTTCATTCCTCTTTCAAAAGGGCTACAACTCACTAAAGAAATGAATATGCTTAACAATACTATTTTACTTAAATTCTTCATCCTATTACTTCATTATTTAAAAAATATAGCCCTATAATTTTCACATGATACATTTCAAATTAAGAAAAAATGACTGGCTAACATCAGAACAAAATAACCATTCTCTACCAATTAGCTAAGGTAATGATGATCCAATTCACTTATTCGCATTAAGTAGAGTAACATACTATCCATACTATTAAAAAAAAACTACCTCGGACTTCGAGGAAGGACTTAACAGGTATTTCATAAACATTAAAAAGTCAAAATTAAGATCAAATGAATGGAGGAGCGAAATGGCGTTTATCGACCATAGGGAGATAAAAGAAGCCTGCAGCGACGAAATGAATGTCCCAGAGGGTGATCCTTATTTTGGTAAGATTTTTTGTTTCTTTTTTATCGAATGAAAAAAGAAAGAGCCATGCGGCGGAGAGCTAAACATCGACGCGTTTTAAAACTAACACCCCCTACCCCTCTCAAGAGGGGATTCTCTCTTCTGACCTTTCATCTAAGCTTAGATTATCAGCCCCCTTCCCTCTATAAAACAGATCAAGAGTAACGATAAAGGCAAAAGAAGCCCATACAGGTACAGAAGCCTTATCTACATCAAGATAATTATTCAAAATACCGTGGGAAAAATAAGTAACGTTGGCTAGGATGATTCCTAAAACGAAATTCTTCAGTCTAGGGTCATCAAGAGCAGAATACAATCGGATGGACTTGGTGAAAAAGACGATAATAAGAATTAAAACAGAGATCAATCCAGGCACCCCAGTTTCTGCTAATGGACCTAGGTATTCAGAATGTGAATTCCCCATATCCCCTTCCATAGTACTGATGATAGTTTTATCATAAGACATTTGCTTTGGTGCATATTGAAATTGATAGGTCCCAGGTCCCCATCCAAATAAAGGTTCTTCCTCCCAAAGGGTAATGGCCGAATTCCATCTATTCAACCTTTCCAAGTTGGAGGCATCCGTAGAGATATTACTCATAGACTGAATATGCTCTGAGAAATTCCCTGAAGAATCTTGCGTATTTTTGGTCAGCATAAAGAAAATCTCCGTTTGAAAGGAAAAGAACATAGTACCTAGAATAACCAATGTGGTTGCTAAAAACCTAAATGAGATTTTCATTTTTATAACCACATAAACCCCTAGTGCTAACACTAAGCTCAACCAAGCCGCTCTTGTATACGACAATATAATACCAGCAATCAGAATCATATTGGAAATGATAAAGAATATACGGTTCCTATTGGACCATGCCTTATTCCACATTGCCCCTAAGGTAATAGGCAATAGGAAGGCTAAAATAGCACCATAGACTGTATGATCTTTAAAGAAAGGGGACATGATAAAGTGAGCTGAAAATTTATCGAACCCTCTAAATCCATGGCGAATAATGGTTACAATCACCACCAATACCATTGATAAAGTAAAGAGGTAAATAAAGCGTTGATAATTCTTTATATCCTTAAAGAAGATATGCCCTAAGACAAAGAAGCTGAATATAAACCACAATTTGGATATAAAAAACTTTGCAGATACCATTGGCATGCTACTCCAAAATACGGTGAACAACATCCAAGCCAAGTAAAATAAAATTGCCTTTGTAATTCCATGTGTCATCATCGGTTTGAATCGATCTGCATGAAAGAAACTCTTATATATGGCAATCATCATCAAACCAAAAAGTATAGGCTCAGTAGGCAAAGCCATCTCTACACCCAAAGGATTGTAGATTCCTAATTCTTCCAAACTGGTAGACAAGGGAGTAAAAAAAGCAACAAATAGCAATAGCGAATTAATCCTAAAAAAGGACCAATACAAAATCAAAATCCCTCCTGGAATGACTGCAGCATAGCTAAACTTGTTTTGGGTCATCATATAGACCAAAAACAATACATAGCCCAAACTGATCAGCAATGGGAGACGTTTTTTTAATATGTTGATTAATTGAATCACGCAGCGTCTTTAATTTCCTTCACAGACTTAATCACGAACTGTAAAACAAATGTAAAGGCCATAGCAGCAAATACTGAAGCTACCACAATCAACCAACGAATTGGGTATGATTTTTTAACGGCAGGATAGGCAGAGTTGATCACAAATCTACTAGACATCGTTTCATTGGCATCTATCAATAAGTTGTCTCTTTGCATACGTACTAAATCGAGGTTTTCCTGTAATAATTCAGAACTTTCCTCCAGTCGCAACCACTCAGCAGCATGGATTGCGAGTTTATCTATTTCCTTTTTGATACGATTTCCGCCACTATTATCATTTGCACGTAAAGCAATGGCAAATTGTTCCGTAAGACGTTCTACTTGTAATTCTAGTGAGATAACTCCAGCTTTATTGATTTCACGTAAACGGTCATCTTGCCCTTTTAATTCAGCTGTAATTTTATTGAATTGTTTATCCAATACTACCAATGCTTCTTGAGCTCTATGACGACGAACCTCGTAATAATACTTGTCTACTAAATCTACTATACGATTAGCCATTAGTGCTGCTGTATCAGGACTAAAGTCCAATACTTTAACATCTATAGATATATACTTTGTCTTTTTAACGGAGACATTTTGCCCGTACATGAAATACATTAGATTAGTGTATTCCTTATCTTCAGGGTTTAAGCGGTAGTGCTTACCAAGGTCGAATTCTTCGATAATTTGATTTCTGATTCTATCAGAATTCAGTATTTGAATCAATTGCTCTGTTTCCTCTTCTTCACCAAATTCCATTACATTTTTACGGTAAGGATTATCCTCCACGGTAAGTGCTTGAGAAACCGAAGGTGTAGTAGTTGCGAAAATGGTCGTTTCCGATTTGTATTTAGGGCGAATAAAAGCAGGTCCTGAAAAAATAGCAGATAATACCGCAGCTACTAGGGCTACGATTCCAAATAATTTCCAGTTTCTGATAATAAAAACAATCAGGTCGTTTGCCTGAAATAGCTTTTGATCTTCTTTCTTCATAATTTTTACTAAAATAGATGGCAAATATAAAATATCTTATTGCCTAAATAGAATATTCAGACCGTAAATACAATGATGTACTATTTATCTATCGTATTTAATAATACGGTATAAACCTGGTATAGAAATCATACGTATACCGATGGCCAATACAAAGCCAACAATGATGAATGCAAGCATGCTCAACAACCAGGATTCAAAAAAGTCTTTACTGTAAAAGCCAATAGTAAGCAATACAATGCTGAAACCTGTGATTTGGGCTATTTGAACAAATGGAAATTTCAAATTCAAATAGCGTTTACATAAAACCACTTGAGCCACGGTCACAAAAAGTTGGGTAATCAAACTAGCGACTGCAGATCCCAATGCTAGGTATTTTGGGATTAAGAGTAGATTCAGGCCTACATTTACAAAAACAGCTCCTAAAGCCATAATATTCAATGCTTTTAGATTCCCATTAGCAGTCAATAAGGTCCCAAATATATACGTGGTTGTAACACATACAAAACACATCATCAGTACTGAAAAGGTGACGGCAGAATAGTGGTGAATATCATCATATTTCCAAGCCATAATTTCATCTTGGAAAAAGTAACAGGCAAAACATAGGATTAAAGATCCTGAAAAAATCAATTTAAAAGACAGCATCACCAAATCATCTATGGCCTCTTTCTTTTTAAGCATATTGGAAAATATGGGTAATAAGAGTGCTGCAAATAAATAACCAATCATATTGGCTGCTTCAAAGAATCGATAGCCCTGGGCATAATATCCGGCTTGTTTAGAGCCATCTTCCAACATTTTCTCTAACATGACACTATCGCTTCGGAAATAGAAGCTCATCAACAATACGAGTAAAGCATAGGGGTAACTTTGCTTTAATATCATCAGTGAAAATACTTTATTGAAAGAAAACTTAACCTTCTCCGTCTTCGAACTTAATAATAAGAACGTAACAATTGCCGTTATCAAATATGAAAAGGTCTGTGCATATACAAACCATTCTATTTGAAAAGCTTGCTCAGTAACTCCACCCCACAGCAGGACCGAACAAATAATAATGAGCAGCAATCTATCTAAAATAGAAATCAGACTATCGTGTTTAAACATGTGTAGACCACTCAGGTTGGACCTGAGGTACAAAATCACGGCTACTATACTTTGATTCAGAGCAAGGAAAGCTAAAAGGTGAATTTCGTTGGACCGAAAGCCCCACCAAAAACCAAGTCCTAGGGTTATTAAAATATAAAAAAAGGAAAGTAGCAATTTCAAACTCAACACCTTAGACAAGTGTTTCCCCATTAATTGCTGATTTTGGGCAATATTTTTGGTGTTGAAATTGGTTATTCCTAAATCTAAAAAAATGTTCAGTAGGAAAGTGAAATTGATGATCGCAAAATAATTCCCATAGCTTTCAGGGCCTACCCTATTTAGAATCTCGGCATCAATACCCAAGATATAAAAAGGCTTAACCAAGAGGTTGAGCAATAAGAGAAAAAGTAGATTTACAATAAACTTCTTTTGCATTGGTAATTACCTTTTACAATCATAGCATAAGCTAGACAATCTTATCAAAAATAAAAAAGGTCTTTGCTACAGCTTGTATAATTAAATAGAGGATTTAAAGTAGCAACGGCAAAAAAAAGAAATTCGTATCATATAGACAATAAAAATTTTACATTTGCTTCATGAATATTGGTGTCAACACACGATTATTATTAAAAGATAAACTGGAAGGTATAGGAAGGTTTACAGCAGAAAGCTTAGCTAGAATCTGTAATTCTCATCCTGAGCACACCTTTTTCTTTTTCTTTGACCGCGCTTACGATGCCTCTTTCGTATTTGCAGAAAATGTGATACCTATTGTTGTTTCACCGCAAGCCAGACATCCTATTTTATGGAAAATTTGGTTTGACTGGAGTTTACCACGTCTGTTCAAAAAACATCAAATTGATATATTCTTTTCTCCGGAAGGCTATTTATCCAAGCGTACATCTATTCCACAGGTAAATGTTATCCACGACTTAAATTTCGTTCATCAACCCAAGGACGTACCTGGATGGGCAGGAAGGTACCTGAGGACTGAATTCCCTCTCTTTGCTAAAAAAGCAAAACATATTCTTACCGTTTCCAACTACAGTAAGCAAGATTTGGCGAAGACCTATAAACTGGATCCAGCAAAAATAGCTATCTGTTATAATGGTGTTGGTGATCATTTTTCACCAAAATCTGAAGAAATAAAACAAAATTTAAGAAGTAAATATACAGATGGTCATACATATATTCTGTACTTGGGAGCCATTCACCCAAGAAAAAACATCACCAGAATGCTACAGGCCTTTGAAAAATTCAAGACTCAGAATCAGAGCAGTCTAAAATTTTTGATAGCCGGTAAAAAAATGTGGTGGACAGATGAAATGGAAGCTCAACTTAAGACGATGAACTTTGCTAGCGATGTAATTTTCACGGGACATGTTCCGCAAACCGAACTACCTGAAATTTATTCAGCAGCAGAATGCTTAGTCTATATTTCCTATTTTGAAGGATTTGGAATACCCATGATAGAATCCATGAAATCCGGGACTCCTGTTTTGGCCTCTAGTACTAGTTGCCTACCAGAAATTGCAGAAAATGCTGCACTTTTTGTGGACCCCTATTCAGTAGATGACATTTCTAAAAAACTACACATTATTCTCACAGATAAAGGTATATCTCAATCTTTAGTAGAAAAAGGATTGCAGAGAGCAAGCTATTTCACTTGGGATAGAACTGCCGAAATCATCTGGGACACTATTGAAAACACCTATGCTAGAAGCCTTTAAAACCGCAGGGATAATGGAAGCAGGTACCGATGAAGCAGGCCGAGGTTGCCTAGCTGGTCCTGTAGTTGCCGCTGCCGTTATTTTATCACCAGATTTCCCTATCGAAGCGCTAAATGATTCAAAAAAGCTGACAGAGAAAAAGAGATATGCCCTTAGACCCTTGATTGAGGAATCTGCCATAGCATGGGCCGTTGGGATTGTTGAAGCTGATGAGATTGACAAAATTAACATTCTAAACGCCTCCTTTCTTGCTATGCATAGAGCATTGGATCAACTTAGCACTAGGCCAGAACATATCCTAGTAGATGGCAATAGGTTTAATGCCTATAAAGACATCGCACATAGTTGTGAAATAAAAGGTGATGGTAGGTACCAAAGCATTGCAGCAGCATCCATATTGGCAAAAACATATAGAGATGATATTATGCAAGCATTACATGAAAAGTATGCTGTCTATGGCTGGAATCAGAACAAAGGCTATCCAACCAAAAAACACAGAGCTGCCATCGCTGAATTTGGCCCTTGTATTCTACACCGCAACAGCTTTAAATTACTTCCCACCGAATTGACCTTGGATTTATAGCATTAATAGCTACTTTTAGCAATCACTTATTTCAACTAGCCATTTCATGAGATTAAGTTTTAGAACACTTATTCCTACCCTACTTATCCTCCTCATCTGTATTGTTTCTTGTAACAATCTTTCGCAGAAAAAGAATAGTCTTATTAAGGCCATTCCTACTTCTGCTTTTGTTGTAATGGAAACCCAAGATATTCATGCTTTACTTTCTGAGATGGGAGACAACGAATACTTGTCCAGACTTACCAATATGCATCAGTTGGAGAATCTTAAAGGTCAGTTCTCCAAATTGGTTCTAAGGCTACGTGAGCAGAAAATCCAATTGAATTTGGACGAAGCCGTAGCATTTTCCATTCATAAAACGGGGAGTGAACAAAGTGACCTTCTTTTCACCACCAAAATAAAAGAAAGCGATTTTAATTTGCAGGAGGTAATTTCAAAATTGTCCAACTTTACTAGAGTGACAGAAAGAACCTATGATGAAAATTTAATCTATTCCATAGACAATGAGGGCTTACGATTCTACTTTGCCTATGTAAATGAATACCTTTTTCTAACAAAGAATAGTGGTTTGATCTCCGATGCAATGAGACAATGTAGAGCGGAACATAACTTGTTGGACAATTCTACATTTTCTAAAGTATATAAGACTGCCAATCAAAAGGATATTCTGAATGTTTTCGTGCATACAGATGGCCTCAAAACCGCACTGACACCACACAGTAGGGCAAAGTTTAGAGATGTAAGGAATTTTTCAGATTGGATGGCCTTAGACCTTAGCCTAGGGGATAATTACCTGTTGTTTAACGGGATTAGCAGTACAAAGGACTCCTTGAATAGCGTTCATAATTATTTCAAAGGGCAAAAGGCACAAAGCCCAAAATTGTTTGAAATAGCACCTCGAAATACAGAATTTTTAATCTCCTACCATTTTGAAGAGTACCCTCTTTTTTTCAGAAACAAAAAGAGACAATTGGATCGGAAAGGAAAATTCACACGGCTTAAAAATTCAGTAAAGAAACTACCCATCAATACCGTTGGTTTACAAGAATTTCTGGGGGAAGAATTTGGCTATTTAATGGTTGGTAAAAAAATAGGCCATGAAAACAATATGGGGATCGCAAAAATTCAGGAAGCCAACAAATTCATGGAGCAACTTTCTGTAATTAGTGACAGCCTAGAGAACTATCGTGAATACGCATTATTTCAACTTAACAGTGCAACCCTTTGTGAATATTTATTTGGAGAAGATTTTAGAAACTTCAAAAGGCCCTACTGGACAGTAATAGACAATTATTGGGTCTTTTCCATATCCAAAACCAATTTAAGACATACCATAAACGAACACCTTTTAGAACATAGTTTAGCAGACCAAGAAAATTTCCAAAAGCTAAGAGAAAATTTATCCAACACCTCTAATATCTGGATGTATGGGGCCAATATGGGAAATAAAAGTCACTTCAATCAACTTTTGAAAAAGGAGTATTTACCGAAATGGCAAAAAAGCATTACTCAATTAGACTACTTTGAAGGTTGGATGTTACAAATGAATAACCAATCAGATTTATTCAATGTAAATATCACCACTAAATTAAAGGAGGAAAGAGCACAAACCTTGGTTCATTCTGAGTGGTCTATCAACCTAGACAATCCTATTAATAGATCCATTGAGAAGGTTTGGAATCACCATTCTGAGGAATGGGAATTACTAATTCAAGATGAAGGCAATATTGTATACCTCTTAACTACTGGGGGCGATATAAAATGGACAAAGCAATTGGATGAACAAATATTGGGGAAAGTTCATCAAGTAGACTTGTACAAAAATAAGCGTTTACAAATGATGTTTAATACCGCTAGCAAGGTATATGCAATTGATAGAAATGGAGAGAATGTAGATGGCTATCCATTTGAGCTACATGACGATTCTGAACTAGGAATGGCTGTATTTGACTATGACAATAACCGAAATTATCGATTGGTGATTCCGACCGTACATAGTTTGAAAATGCTAGATGGAAAAGGAGGTAAAGTTAAAGGATGGTTAGGTCATCGAATTAGACCAAAAACGCTAACCACACCTGTTCATTATAGTATAAAGGGTAAGGATTATATTCTGACGGTAACCGAAAAATCTGAAGTTTTAGTTTTAGATAGAAAAGGAGAAGAAAGACTGGAACTAAAACAAAAATTCAATGTGGATGCCAGTACCAAAATCTTACTAAATGAACGTTCTAAACATCCCCAATTTGAATTTGTAGACACCACAGGATTTTTGGTTCAAATTGGTTTAAATGGAAAAGTAGAAAGATCAGAATTCCTTACTGAAGGTGAAGTCCCTTCAGGGCGATATTTAGATAGCCAATTTATTATAGATGATTTTGAACTTACGAATACAGATCAGAATTTCTCCTTTGATTTAGGAGAAAGTAACCAATATGAAATAGCCGAATTTAAGGGGAACAATGAAGCCTACCTAGCTATATGTTTGAATAGTCAACACAAAACCTACTTAGTGGACATGCAGGGTGAAGTAGTGAGTGGCTTTCCTGTATATGGAAATACAGGTGTCTTTATTGACAGACTTAATGACCACCAATTAAATCTAATTGTAGGTTCTAAGGAAGGAAGTCTATATAAGTATATAGTATCGCCAACTGAGGAATAATAGCCCTATTTTATTTAGGATCTATTTATCGTAGAAATTCCAGTTCAGACCAAACTTTATCCTTGGCTCTACCCATGTATAATGTGGTGCAATAAAAATATCTTTATCACTAAACAAGCCATTGATATTTTCATATTTAAGAAAAGCTTTTAAACTTTTCACACGCACATTTAGAAATAGATCCACCATAGGATAGTTTCCAATTTCGACTTCATCTGCAATATAGAAAACCGATGTTGCGGCCATATAGGAAGGGGCATTATACGCAGAAAAATAATTCACCTGTGCACCTACTTGAAGATCATTCTTTCCAAAAATTACAGATTGGTGATACACTTGCAATCTAGTCGTCCAATCTGGAAGCCTCATAATTTCACTATCCGTTTCTTGCCAAACTGCTTTTAGGGTAGCGCCCCATTTTTTCCACTTAAATCGTTTAGAAACCTCCACTTGAATTAACTCTTGCTTTTCAGACTTCTGCTCGGGCCTTGCTAATTCATTATAGTAGATCCAATTATTCAAACTATAATAATTCGCTTGAATTTTAAATTTTTGCTTGCTATCCTTTACAAAGGCATACAACCTTTGAGATTCTGTATGTTTGAAATCATTCATCCAACTTAGGTGATTTCCAGAATAAGAACGCATAAATAATTCAGGGAAACGCTCTGTATATTCGTAACCTACTTCAAAGTCTTTCACTATCTGACTAGCCAAACTCCATGAATTAGCTCTTTCATTAAAAAGTGTACTTTTTTCAGAATGAAATGTATATTTCACCAAGCTTTTTAAGACATCGATTTCCAAATTAAGGGCTTGTCTATCTTGATTCTCTGTAAAAATTCCTGTTGTGAAATTATCGAATTGGATACCATAACCAACCTTTGCGTCTAGCACTGCTTTGATTCCATAATGCCATTCCAACTGATGACCAAAAGTCTGAAATCCAATACTGTCATTTGTCTCATCCGTATCGAGAATGGAAGGGTAATAATTAGCTATAATTGTACCTTCAACATTGGCTTGGAAATCTGGATTCTCATCGGTATATAGCTCTTCTTGATTTCGGTAATTGGACCTAAGACTTAAATAACTATAGTTCGAAAAGGAATTCTCTTTACGTAAATCATACTTTTGATTTAATTCCAAAGTAGTATTCCATTGTTCAATCTTTGCCTTATCCAATCTTACTGGATAGACTTTTTCATTACTGAAGGCTTCGTTAATGTACAACGAATCTGAAGCAAGACCTCCGTTCTCTTGAGAACTTATAGTATTGTATCTGGCATATACATTTGCACTATATCTGCTTTTTTCTGGATGATACTTCACCAATAAACTCGTAGTAGCATGCCGAGCCTTTTGATTAATAAAAAAACCTTCTGATAATATTTTACTGTAATCTAACCCAAAAGAAAATTGTTTGAACTGCTGAGAATGATAGGCCGAAATATATTGCCCTTCATCATTGGCCGGCATATAATTTAAACGTGTAAAGCGATCATAGCGACTAAAAAGAAAGTGTTCCTTATTTCTGATATATCCTTGATAAGCATTGGTCTTAAATCCAAGGCTATCTTCACTAAGTCCAAAAATCATATTTTGAATAGCTGCTCCTTCATTGGCTATTCCGAATTGTCCAAATCGATCATTCTGATTAATATGAAATTGATTCAAATTCTGAATATCCAACCCATTCTGCTCCTTTTGAAAGGCCAAACTGTCTTGAGCATAAAGCTTCGTAGCGCCCAATAAAAGAGCCAATAATGTATAAACTATTCTCATATTAAGTAGCCACTAAAGCATCATGTTCGATTTGAAAATCTTGATAGAAATAGCCAGCAGTATTATTCCGAATACACGTCTTAATACGTTGATTCCACCATTCCCTAACAATTTTTCTATTTTTGAAGTAGTCTTTAAAACAATATACACCAACACCAAGTTGATCAAAATCCCAAATACTACATTGATCGTTGCGTAATCTGCTCTCAAGGACATTAAGGTAGTCAAGGTCCCCGATCCAGCGATCAACGGAAAGGCGATAGGTACTATAGAACCCGAAGCACCCGCGGATTCTTCCTCCTTATCAGCTTTGAAGATTTCTATATTCAATATCATTTCCAAAGCCAATAGAAACATTACAATAGCTCCGGCAATGGCAAATGAAGAAACGTCCAATCCAACAAAGCTCAGAATACGTTCTCCCAAAAACAAAAAGGCAATCATCAAACCTCCTGAAACTAAGGTGGCTTTTTCAGATTGTACATGTCCCCATTTAGATCTAAGGTCTATGATAATAGGAACCGAACCCAAAATATCGATAACAGCAAAGAGCGTTAGCGATATGGTCATCATCTCTGCAAAATTAAATCCCATCTTTTCGATCGTTAAATTTGAGCAAAATTATATTATTTATGGCTTAGAGACCTTCAAAATAAGGCTTTTTTTTGGATAAGTATAATTCAATTATTTTGTACCTTAAGTGAATATAATATTCAATTCAAATTTAATATTCACTCAAGTTCATGTTCCTATTCCAATTCCCCTTGGTTCGGCTTTTTTGCGCCTATATTTCCGGTATTATTTGGGCTTTCTATTTCCCAATTGAAGTCCATACCATCTATTTACTAATCGCCATCTTCTGCTTTTTATTGTACTTCTTAGTGTACCAAAATAAAATTCCAGGAGTTGTTTTTTACCCCATCTTCTTTGTTTTTGGAATACTTAATTTAAACCATAGCATTCCTGCAAAAATACTACTTGGCAAGCATAGATGTCATTGCACCGTTCTTAAAAAAAAACAACAAAAATCTCGATTGATCTACTGGATGGATTGTCAAACAAAAAATGAAACAGTAAAATGTGAAGTTCAATGGTTTGATAAAATATGCATGCCCGAATTAAATGAGGAAATTAATATAGACCTAATCCTTTCTAGTATACCTCCAACCAAAAAGACGGCAGCCTTTGACTATACCGCCTATCTAAAACGAAATGGGATATCTACAATGGCCAAGGTTAAAAATACAAAGGAGGCCAATTATATCTCTATTAACATTCCACAAAACCTATCTAGTATTTGGAGAGAAAAGTGGGTAGCATTGTTTAGGCATAAATTATCAGAAAGGGCCTCTGTACTAACCCCAGCTATACTTTTTGGTGATAAAACAGGACTTGAAAAAGAAACTAAAGCATTGTTTAGTCAAGCCGGAATCATTCACATACTTGCAGTCAGTGGCTTACATGTAGGTATGATCTATATATTGGTTTTCCGATTTCTATTTTGGATTGGTAAACGTCCAAGAGCTGAACATATTCGAAATTTCATTTCCCTCCTAGTCTTGGTATTTTATGCCTGGATTTGTGGCTTTAGTCCTTCTATAAGCAGGGCTGTACTAATGTTTGCCATGCTTTTTAGTGCTCGTCTATTTCTAAAAAGCATCCCTACCCTTCATCAGTTAATCCTTTCTGCTTTTATCTTATTACTCTATGAACCACTTTGGCTCTTTCACCTGGGCTTTCAATTTAGCTATCTAGCTACTGCTGGAATATTAGTAGGCTTATCCTCTCTCAATAATTTTAAAATTAAATCTAAGCTTGTTAAATATATAGTAGAATCTACAGCTGTTTCGTTTTCGGCACAAGGTGCAGTAATCCCCATATCTCTTTATTATTTTAAACAGATTCCGATATGGTTCTTCTTGACAAATATTCCCGCCTTTATTTGCGCTTTTGCATTGCTACTATTTAGCATTCTCTTTTTATTGTTTTCAGGCTCCGATCTTATTTCAGACCTATTGGTATTCCCAATAGAATGGAGTACAGATGGAATATATTTCTTAATAGAGGCTGTAAACTATATACCTATACGGATGATCACCTTACCCATAAGCTCAATAATTGGCCTGATAAGTTGCTATTTCATTCTTTATGCAAGCTTTCTTTTCTTTACTAAAAAAGCTTTTTCCTTAGTGAAATGGATTTTGATAGCCTTTTGTATTTTGCTCCTATTCCCCTAATTATGGCTATTATTAGACACATAGCCAATCCAATATAAAAGCTTAACTTTCTACCATAAATCAAGCTCAATATCATTTCATGAAAGCAATTCTCCACATTTCATTGCTAATTCTATTTAGTGTTTTTCACCAATATAAAGGACTCGCACAAGTGGAAAAGAGACCTGTTGTACAGGTTAAAACACTGGTAACAGATTTTGAGAATCATATCCGGAAAGGTGAACAAATATATTTTGTAAATATTCAGTCTGGAACAATTTTCAAGGCCATTAGTAATGAATATGGGAAATTTGATATTGACCTACCGTATGGAGCTACGTATAGTATAAAGATAAAAAGCATTGGCCAAGCACATGACTATAATGAACTGGCCATAAAGCCGTATAAAGAAGGTGAAGGTTTTGCCTATATGGAATTAACCATTCTTTTTGAACATCCCAAATACATCACATTGGAGAATGTATATTTTGATACTGGTAAGGCTACTTTGAATCGGAAGTCCTTCGTGGAGCTAAATGAATTGGTTGAATTCATGCGCCTAAAAGAAGATTTGAAAATTGAAATCAGTGGACATACAGACAATGTTGGGGAAGCGGAGGACAATCTATTATTATCTCAAAACAGGGCCAATACCGTTAGAAGATATCTAATCTCCAAAAATATTTCTGCAGATAGAATAGTTGCTGTTGGATATGGCGAAAGTCAACCTGTAGAAAGCAATGAAAGTGCCGACGGGAGACAAAAGAACAGAAGAACAGCTGTTAAATTCCTGGAAGATTAAATCAAAAAAAAGAGCATGAAACCATGCTCTTTTTTAGTACTTGATATATTAGAAGTTGGTATTTGGTAAATCACCTAATAGCGCCAATAAAGTTGCTCCAAACAAGGCAATAAATACCACACTAAATACTATCCCAATAGCCAACCAAACAAGCCTAGCTTTGGCCCAATTTGCTTTTGCCGGTATTGTATCATCACTAAATGCCCATACAAATAACATTACTAAACCAACTACTGGAATTGCAGTGATTAATATAGTTAATACCCAATCCTTAACACTTACTGATTGATTATCTTGCTGACTTCCCATTACTTCCATTTTATTTAATTTTCATACAATGTAATATATTTATTTAAAAAATTCAAAAGCAATATGGTATACCAATTCTATTTACTTTGTAAATAGTTATCAAAAATGAGCAACCTATTACCCCTTTCGGCATCTTATTATTAAACCTTTAGATTATGAAGAAGTATTTTTACCTAAGTTTTCTTATTGTGGGCTTGCTTTGTGCATGCACAGAAGATAATAATGAACAAAGCAGCAATTCAAACAATAAAGTTGTCCTTTTAAAAGTAGACTTTCTTACAAATACCTTTGAGGGTGGTAAAGAAATAAGCTTCGATAGTAATGCGAACTTTACTATTTCTCATGACTACAACCCACCTGGGGATTTTGGAGATATCCAACTCTACTATCAAGAATTGGATGAACTTATATTTGATGGAACGATTGTATGGATGGGACTTGGTTTAAGATCTTTTCCCAGTTCTCTTATGGGGCCGAATGATTTCAGCCAAACTAGTACTGGCCTACCTCTACCGGACACAACACTATTTGAAAACCTAATGTATGATACCTATGCCTACTACCCAGACAGCATAAATCATCAATCAATTTGGAACGCCATAGGTCAACTTGAAATAGTTTCAGAATATAGAATTTCCAATCCTTCAGAGCCGATCCATTTGTTCCTATATACCCCAAGTGTTGGTGTTGGTGATCCTGCAGACTGGGATTGGTATATAATTTTAAAAAATTAATTTGTCTGGGTTTCATCATCCGTAATGAAACCCAGACAAATCTATCCGTTCTAAAAGCTGTTATTCCTTTGGCCTTCCTTCATGCCTAAATTGAGGAGGGAACTGTGCTGCTTACGTCCAGTAATTTTAGGATATCTTTCATTTTTTAAGAAAGATGGCGGCTTCAATAATCTATTCAACCTGCTTATTCCACTTTCATCCTCCATTTTTCCGCGCTCATTACCAAATACTTTTTTATAGGTCTATTAATGCTTTGATTTGTAGCGTTAAAAAACCTATTGATATGACAATGCACAACATTAAACATTATTTACTCTTGATTCACTTTAGCCTTTTAGCTATGGTTTCTGGTCAAGAATTGGTACAGACTATTCACGGTACCGTAATAGATAAGGGAAATCAAATGACACTTCCTGGCGCTTCTATCGTAGTTCAAAATGGCGATTACAGGGATGGTGTCACTACGGATATAGATGGATTCTTCAAAATTCAAAATGTACCTATTGGTAGAGTTAACCTAGAAATTAGTTTTATAGGCTATGAATCCATGTTTTATTCCAATGTAGACTTATCATCCGCAAAGGAATTAATTCTGCATGTACAACTTGAGGAAAGCGTAGAGAGCCTTGGAGAATTGGTTTTAACCGCCAAACAGGAGAAGGAAAGAACGCAAAATGAAATGATAACCGTTAGTGCTAGAACCTTCTCAATTGAGGAAAGTCAACGCTTTGCTGGAGCCAGAAATGATGTATCAAGAATGGCCGCAAATTATGCAGGAATCCAAAGTGCCAACGATGCTGTAAATGATATTGTTATCAGGGGGAATTCTCCGAATGGCGTTTTATGGCGATTGGAAGGTATTGACATTCCAAATCCAAATCATTTTGGTGATGGGGGTGCAACAGGAGGACCAGTAAGTATCTTAAACAATAATGTACTTTCTAATTCCGACTTCTTAACCAGTGCTTTTCCCGCAGAATATGGGAATGCATTATCTGGAGTATTCGATCTAAGTATGCGCTCTGGAAATACGGAAAACCATGAATTCATAGGTCAAATGGGACTGAACGGTTTGGAATTTGGTGCAGAAGGCCCAATTTCAAAGAAAAATCGTTCTTCATACCTTATAAATTATAGGTATTCCACCCTAGGAATCATGCAAGATATGGGAATCGACTTTGGTACTGGAACAGCAACACCTGCCTACCAAGACATCAGTTTCAAATTGAATATCCCAACTAAAAAATACGGTTTATTTCAAGTATTTGGTTTAGGCGGAAAAAGCGATATATCTTTTATGGATAGTGAAAAAACGGAAGATGACGAAGACCTCTATGATGATGGGACATTGAAAGATGTTATAGCAAAGTCACACTCAGGAGTAGTAGGAATATCCAATAAGTTCCTTATAAATTCTACCACCTATACAAAACTGACCTTAGCGGCCTCTACTATCAACAACAATAACTTAGTAGATTCCGTTAGCCATATTACAAAAGAACCCTTCGACTGGTACAAAGGAGACCTAACGAGAACTACATATACTGCCTCAGCCTTTCTTCACAAAAAGCTTTCGAGAAAAAATAATTTCAGAATTGGAGCCATTATAAAAGACATGCATTTTGATATGGTAGACAGTACCTATCTAACACATTTGGATGTTTTCAAAACCTTGACAGATTACAACGGGAATACCCAACTCATTCAACCTTATGCGCAATGGGTGTATAAACCAACCAATAGACTTACTTTTAATACAGGGCTTCATATGCAGTATTTCCAACTCAATAAAAGTAAAAGTGTTGAGCCAAGATTTGGAATGCGTTATGCCTTGGATGAAAAACAAAGTATAAGTGCAGGTTATGGATTACACAGTATGATAGCTCCCATAAATTTATATTTCTCACAGGTAAGATTGGACGATGGTACACACACTACTCCAAACACCTCTCTTGACTTTGTTAAAAGTAACCATTTCATAATTGGCTATGATAGATCACTAGGTGATAAGTTAAGACTTAAGGCTGAGGTATATTACCAAGATATTTATGATGCGATTGTGGAGAAAGAAGCAAGTTCCTTTTCTCTTTTGAATCAAACATCATTTGGTGATTTACCTCCAGACCAGCTAACAAATGGTGGTAAAGGGAAGAATTACGGTATAGAATTGACGCTAGAAAAATTTATGGATAAAGGACTGTACTTTTTAGTTACGACCTCCATTTATGATTCTAAATATGAAGGAAGTGATGGGGTTGAACACAGTACGGCTTTTGATAGCAAATATGTATTCAATGGATTAATTGGAAAAGAATTTCAGCTCCAAACCAAAAAAGGAAAAGGTAAATCAAAACAAAAAATCATCAGTGTTGATGCAAAAATAACAAGTGCTGGTGGAAAAAGATACTCCCCAGCCTTACTGGACGAATCCATCATTAAAGGAGAAATAGTTCGAGATGAAGACAAGGCATTTAGCCAGCAGTTCTCAAATTATTTCAGAGCTGACTTTAGGATCGCTTATAAAACCAGTACGAGTAAAATCTCACAGGAATGGGCCTTAGATATCCAGAATATTTCCAACCATACCAACCCATTGAACCAGATTTTAAATCTAAACACTGAGGAAATCCAAACTATCAACCAACTAGGTTTGTTCCCTGTTCTACAATACCGAATCATTTTTTAGTAACTTCGTTTATTCATGAAAACTACCAAGGCATTTATATATTTTATTATTGGAATTGGTGTAATTCCTCCCATTTTCTACAGCCTCCAAGGTTGGGTTACGGGGACAGAAATGAAACCAGATGAGCTCTTGGAGGGGCTCATCTTTTCAATTCTTGTAACACTTTTGATTTGCCTTAGTGTTTTATTTTCTAGTAAGGTATTTCAAAAGAAATATCCTTGGGAATTCACTAGTACACGGAAGCGAATTGCATTACAATTGACTACAAGTATTGGGGTAGCTATTGTAATAATGGTCCTCTTTATGACCTCTTTTCATTTCATTTTTGAAGGAGGGGTCCCTGGATGTGAAATTCCAGATGAAACCAAAGTTCATTTCTTCAACAATATCGTCATGACCATTGTATTGACAGCTGTTGCAAATTTGACACTCGAAGGAGGTTATTTGGCAGATCAGTGGAAAAAATCCTTACTAGAAACAGAAAAGTTAAAACGGAAGAATACACAAAGTCAGTTTGAAAGCCTTAAAAACCAAGTCAATCCACACTTTCTGTTTAATAGCCTAAATGCACTCTCCTCTTTGGTTCAAACTGACCAAAATAAAGCAGAGGAATTCATAGATGAGTTTGCAAAAATTTATAGGTATGTGTTGGATATGAAGGATAAGTATTTAGTTCCATTAACAGAGGAATATCAATTTATAAAATCCTTTATTTTCTTGCATAAAATTAGATTTGGTGAAAATCTATGTGTAGATATTCAAATTGAAAAGGATCAATTTGATTCATTTATCCCACCTCTTAGCCTACAAGAGTTAATTGAAAATGCTATTAAACACAATATTGTATCCAAGGAAAACCCACTTCATATCACTATTTTCATAGAAAAGGATCATCTGGTGGTGAAAAATAATATTCAACCTAGGTTACAAGATATTCCATCCACAAAAACTGGTCACAAAAATTTAATAGACCGTTATAGAATGTTAAGTTCTAGAGAACCCATTTTTCTAAAAACTGAGCAACATTATATTGTACAGCTACCGCTAATTAAAGAAGAAGACTGATGAAAATACTAATCATAGAAGATGAGAAAATTGCGGCAGACAAGTTGGAGAGGCAACTTAAACAACTAGATCCGGATTTTGAAGTGGCAGAAAAAATTGATTCAGTTATAAAAGCTGTTGATTGGTTGAATAATAATGAAGCGGATCTGATCTTTTTAGATATCCACCTTTCAGATGGATTGAGCTTTACCATTTTTGAAGAGGTGGAAATAAATACCCCAATAATATTTACCACTGCCTATGATGCCTATGCTATTCAAGCCTTTAAGCTCAATAGTATTGATTATTTGTTAAAGCCTATTAATAAGGGAGATTTGGAATTAGCCCTTCAAAAGTTCCATAGACTTCATGGAGAAAATAGCAATCAAGATTATCTTCATCTTATCGCCCTATTAAAGGGGAAGGAACACGCCTTCCAAGAGCGCTTTATGGTATATACTGGCGAAAAAATAAAAAGTGTAAATATCCAACAAGTAGCCTATTTCTTTGCTGAAGGTAAATATGTTTTCCTCGTTGATAAGGATAACAAACAATTCATTATCGACTTTACCTTAAGTAAACTTCAAACACTTCTTGATCCTAATTTATTCTTCAGGATTAATAGAAAATTCATCATTCATATTGATGCTATTCATCAAATGGAGCCATATAGCAAAGCAAGGTTGAAAATTGATCTGACCCCTCCAGCCAACCAGGACGTTATTGTAAGTATTGAACGATCGTCAGAATTTAAGAAATGGTTAAATTCTTAGGCCAGATGCTTCCAATCCTTTTTGTCTAAATTATAACACCTATCCATACAATTATCCTTGGCATTAAATACTTCTTTCACACGATTCAAAAATTTATCCAAAACCTTTATTGAACCTATATTATCAATGCATACATCCGCTCGAATTTCATCAAAATTTAGTTGCTCAAAACCATAAGAGATCAAGCCTTCAGTAATTTCTGTTGCGTAACCGTTTCCCCAAAACTTTTCTCTAAAGACATAAGCTAATTCATTAGCTACAACATCATTATTATTAACAAAACCAGCAAGACCAATAAATTCGTTCGTTGACTTCAAGACTACTGCCCAAATTTTATTATTATCCTTTTGCTCAGCCCTAATCAACTTCTTCAACTTTAAATTGCTCTCTTCTGGAGTTAAAACCTTTCTAGGAATTGGCCGCCTCACATTTGCATTCCCCATCATAGCAGAGAAAGGAACTTCATCCTTCATAGTCAAGGATCGAACTACTAATCTATTTGTTTCAAAAATCATCATGCTAAAGTAGTTTAAAACCTTATAAGGACCAGATTCCGATAAGAAAATATCCTTATAAGGTTTATTGCTTTTTACCCTAGAAGCTATAGCCAATATGTAAGGTTGCGAACATAGCGATTGGAGCTAAATCATATTCTTTATCCTCTATTTCATTCGAACCAGAAATTTTGTCTGTATATCCGAAACCTGCCCAAGGCTTTAAGTATAATCCATTTTCCCATTTCCAGGTATAACCGATATAACTCATGGTTAATAAATTGGTGTATTCTGAGGATCCGTTAATACCATCTATTTCAATAGAATAGTCTTGTAAACCAAGTTGCACACCAACAAACCATTCATCATGGACTTGCTTAAAATGATGCTCTGCAAATAGTCCAAAACCTTGGTCTAAACGAACATCCCAACCTTTCCCTTTATTCTTACTATTGAAATCAACCAGTTGTTCTGGCATATCCATAGCATACACTCCCAAACCTAACAATAAGTGGTCACAAGATTTAGGACTGTAACGAAGATGGAAACTATACCCATCTAAGGCAAAAGTGATGGGGTCAATTTCAAGGGAAAATTGACTTACTGTTTCTATCTTGTCCAATTCTTGTCCAAATAAATCCAGCGTCGATAGACCAAATATGGCAAGAATAAGAAGTGTAAAATGTTGTTTTTTACTGTACATAATTTTGTTTTTTTTTTTAATTGATATACGTTATACTTATTATATATAGTTAAGTGCAAAAAAATATTAGCCGTTCATCTCGACCAATATTTCTTCAATACTCTTTTTCCCTAAAGAAATTTTCATTTGCCCCTCTGCATCATTCAATAAATACGCTACTGATTTCTGAGCATTATTAGGACGCTTCCCTTCAGCCAAGATGTTGAAAGAAGTATTGAACAAAGGCTTACCCTTTTCCATAGCTTCCAAAATATCCAAAATGGTAATATCCGATGGACTTTTCATCAAACGTATACCTCCTTGTTTTCCTTCTTTAGTTTCAATCATTCCTGCCGTTGTCAAATTTTGCAAAATCTTAACCAATGTTGGTTTAGGAATGTTCAAGATTTCAGAAATATACTTGGTGGATAAAAATTCAAACTGCCCTTGACGGATTTTGTCAGAGATAAAAATCACCACCAATATAGACTTGGAAAAAGACATTGAAAAACTCATACTATATATTCTTTATATTTAGTTTACAAACTAAGTAAATCCATTTCACATCTCCAAACGAATAATAAAAATTCTTCCTAAGAATGCCATCCCCTTTTTGAGAAACACAAATAATCACCTTATTATTGACTTCAAACTTTTATCAATTGTTTGATTTTTATATTTTCGTTCCATGAGCAAAATCAAAACGTATATTTCCGTTCTTTTTCTTTTACTACTTATAGGTTGCAATAAATCAGACAAAGCTGTAGAATACCCTATTGGACTCGTCCAAACAAGGTTGGGAGATATGTATTTCTGGCTTTATGATGAAACACCCAACCATAAGGCAAAATTCATAGAACTAGCAAAGGAAAAACATTATGATGCTTTCACATTCAACAGAGTTATCAAGAAATTTGTGATTCAAGGAGGTTGTCCAGACTCCGTCCAATATTTTGAAAATTCGCCCTATTTATTGGAACCTGAATTTATCGATAGTATTGGACATAGCTATGGAGCACTAGGAATGGGAAGAGATAGTAATCCCGGAAAATTATCCAATGCTTGTCAATTCTATATTGTCAATGAGGAAGCTGGTCTACCTAACTTGGACAATAATTATATGATCTTCGGAAAATTGATAAAAGGATTTGACGTCTTAGAAACTATAGAAGTGGAAGAAACCAATAGTGATAATCAACCCCTTACAAATATCCCATTGAATGTTAGTATTCAATATCTTTCGGAGAAGAAATTGAAGGATCAACTTTCGTTTGAGCTTCCAAAATAATATAGTTAGTATTCACCGATACTTTTCTAATCCCGAATTCACAAAAAAATAAATCATCATGTTCAATAATTTCGTTGCCCTAGACGTTGAAACAGCACAAGGGAAAAGATGGAGTATTTGCCAGATAGGAATAACCGTGGTTGAAAATGGTATTCTACAAGATACTATTACCATGCTTGTCCAGCCACCAAATAATGAATACTTCGGAATGAACATAAGCATTCACGGTATTCAACCCTACCAAACAGCTCACGTGCCCTTTTTTCCGGAAATTTGGAAAAAGATTTATCCTCTTTTGAAAAATAAAAAACTGGTAGCACACAATGCTAGTTTTGATAAAAGCTGTTTAAACCAGGCCTTAGATTACTATAATCTGGAGGTACCAAAATTTGATTTTGATTGCACCTATAAGATGACTGGGAAGAAACTTAATATAGCCTGTAATCATTATGGTATTCCCTTATTAAATCATCACGATGCTGGTTTTGATGCAGAAGCCTGTGCAAAGATTTACTTAAAAGTGCTGAAAGAAAGATACCCTTTATTCTAAAAAAAATGGCCTTCAATATTGTATTAATAGAACCAGAAATCCCTAATAACACTGGGAATATCGGACGTCTCAGTTTGGGAACAGGATCTACGCTTCACTTAGTAAAACCATTTGGTTTTGAAATCGATGATGCTAGATTGAAAAGAGCTGGTCTAGATTATTGGAAACATCTGGATGTAAAAATTTATGAAAATTTGGATGAGTTTCTATCCACTCATCAAGACAAGAAAATGGCTTTTTTCTCTAGTCATGGAAAAAAGGACCATTGGTCTGTAGACTTTACAGATGATATGTTTTTAATCTTTGGGAAAGAATCTAAAGGATTACCTCGTCAACTAGTGAAAGATCATTCCGATTCTGTTTATAAAATCCCACTTTTTAGTGAGCATATTAGAAGTTTAAATATAGCAAACGCAGTAGGGATTGTAGTTTATGAAGGATTGAGAAATATCCGACCCTAGCTAAAAAATCATACAATTGTTGTAATTTACCCCTAGCAAACAAGGCAGCATACATGGTACCGGTATTCAAAACGTTGACATATAAAGGAATGGTAGTTTTTGAAAAACTATCTATGCCCTATTTTGATAGAATTCCTAAAATGTATCAGAAGGATGAAGCCTGCTTTATGTTTGTCCAAAAGGGGGAATTCTCCGTCAGAACACCTACAGAATATATCTCCTTTAGACCTGGGAATGCTGTTCTCGCCAAATGCTTCGATTATTTTTTCGAAACAAGCAACCAACAACAAAATAGCAGTGATTATATGGAGGTTCTAGGGGTAATGCTCTATCCTTCACTTGTGGAAGAATTGTTCCAATTTGAACTATCCACTTCAAATCATAGCACAGACTTCAATGTGAAAAAAATTGAAGTGGATGCCCTGCTAGAAAATTTCAGGCACAGTATAGACATTCTAATCGAGAATCCGGAAATAGCGGATGAGGCCATCATCCGAACTAAATTGAAAGAGTTCATTCTACTGCTTTCAAAAACTGTTCAAGCTCCTTCTGAACTAGATTTTTTAGCCGGAATGTTTAAAATTAATCGAGATAGTTTTAAGTCTATCATCCAACAAAACATGTTTAGCAATTTAAGCCTCCAAGAATTTGCTACACTATGTAATATGAGCTTATCTTCCTTCAAAAGAAAGTTCAATGAAGTATATAACGAAAGCCCAAAAAAGTTCATTTCTCTACAAAAAATGAAAAAGGCTGAACAATTACTTACCGATCCTAAAAATCGTATCTCAGATATTGCTTTCGATTGTGGCTACGATTCTGTCTCTTCCTTCAATAGAAATTTTAAAAGTCTTTTTGGAGAAAGTCCAAGTCAATTTAGGCTGAACCAAAATGATCAGCAATTGAGCTAAAGTACCTATTCATTCTTTGCAGTCTTTGGGATATTTGTAACTGACATTATTCATTTATATCCTACAAATATGAAAGCAAAGATACTAACGAGTCTATTTCTTATTAGCACTCTACTACTACAAAGTTGTATTTCAGATCTTAGATCAAAATCCCTTAAACAAGAAGGTCTCACCACTGAAAATGAACTAAAGGGAAAAGAGATGCTAGAAAGTGCCTGGAAAAAACAAGGCTACCAAAATTTAAGCAAGCATCGCGTATATACTTTTCATGGCAACGATACTTGGAAAGGAATGCTGGGTAAAGTTGGAAATATCTGGCCACAGATGAAATCCGAACTACAATTCAAGTACAAAATTGGCACCTTTGATGGGCAGGTACAGTTTTTAGACGGCAAAAGGAAAGGTGATATTTCCGGTCTGCAAAACTGGAACTATTATGAAATTCCTAATCAACAAGAACCAACCTTTTCAGAAGAAAACAAGAGAATAACTTTTGGGATTGCAGCCATTCAATATTTCACCGAAATGATCGACAGAATAAAGAACGCTCCAATTATAAGTTATGCTGGAGAAGGTGAACTACGCGGTAAAAAATATGATTTGGTTTTTTGCACATGGCATACCGAGGAACCAACGGATGAAGCAGACCAGTATATTGCGTGGATCAATAAAGAAACAGGCCTTATGGAATTTACCCAATATACGATTCGTGAAAACTACCTAAAAACACCTGGTTATAAAATGGTGTATGGTGGTGTAGAATTTGGAAATTTCAAAATGGTTGAAGATGTGCTAATAGCTCATGAGCATACCGTATTCACCTTCGATTTAAAAGAAAAGAAAAAGAAGAATTTACATCAACTCATTATCTCCGACTTTACATTTGATGCTTTCGAATCTTCAGAATTAATTCTGGATGCCTCAATTCCAATGGGCGGAAACTTTAAATAACAAAACACTTAGCTTTATGTGATATCCTTCATGGTTCTATTAAAACCTTGAAGGATATTTTAATTTTATCCAATAATCATTTTCAATCCTCAGGTTAACAGTTAAATTAGCCATTCCCTAATACTAATTTAAACTGATTCATGGAAAATTCTACTATTGAAGAAATTGATTATTCAGAATTCAAGAATAATAGTAAGAGAGCTAAAAATGCAATTACTATCTTTTGGGTTATTTGTATTCTGAATGCCTTTAATATCGTAATAAACTATCTGCATTATACGATTCCATTTACACTCCCTTTTCAAATAGAAATGCTCCTACGACCAATGGTCTATATGACTTCAGTCCTTCTTTTTCTGATGTGGTTTTATCGCGCGCATAAAAATTTACATGTACTAAAAGTGCACGGCCTAAATTATGGCAAAAATGCATCCATTTGGTATTTTTTCATCCCCTTGGCCAACCTAGTCATACCCTACCATATAACAGTTGAAATATTTGAAGAAACGCAGGAAAAAATAAGACAATCTAGAAAGGATTTTAAAATAAACTGGGACTCCAATTTTATAGGAATTTGGTGGGGTCTATTTATCATCACAAAACTTATTGATTCAGCTTTTCGAGATAAGGTATCACTTACGAATACAGAACTTTCAATTTTTTCAAATCCCATTATCTATTATGATGTAGTTAGTATCTTAGCCTCAATTGCAACAGCCTTGGTAATTAGAAAGATAATGAAAGTTGAAGATGTTCTCCGTGAGGTTGTACATGAACAAGCCTTTCTCAAACCTATTCAAACTGAGGATAAAGTAACTGACCTTAACAAGGATTAATCCCAAAAACCAAATCTTCTAAATCCAATTAGACGATATTCTTTACCTTTAAGCATAAAAGATAAAATTATCAAACCTATCAAATTAAAAATATCGCCGTTGAAAAATAATAAGAGAGGTCTTATACTATTGTTACTTTTGGCCCTAGTATCAATTGGAGCTATACTACAGATGGACCCCATAGTTCAAGATGAAAACTACCACCAATTCAGTGATGAAAATACGCTATTTGGTATCCCCAATTTTTGGAATGTAATTTCCAATCTCCCTTTTATTTTAGTTGGGCTTTTAGGCTATAAAAAATTAAAGTTAGGAGCACATTCAAAATGGAAATACCAGCTACTCTTTGCCGGAATAGCATTGGTTGGTTTAGGATCGGGTTATTACCACTGGATGCCTTCTAGCGAAACGTTGGTTTGGGATAGACTTCCAATGACTATCACCTTTATGACCTTGTTTGCTATAATTATCAGCGAGTTTGTATCGGTAGAATGGGGTAACAAATTAACCATACCACTCATAATACTTGGTTTTGGTTCCATTCTATACTGGAGATACAGCCCATCAGGAGACCTACGGCCTTATGCCCTAGTTCAATTTTACCCTTTGCTCGCTATCCCAATTATTCTTACCCATTTCAAGTCAAAATTCAGCAATACTTCAGGCTATTGGTATTTATTGCTAGCTTATGTTTTAGCCAAATTCTGTGAGCATTTTGACCAACAAATTCACGATAGTTTATCCCTGATTAGTGGACATTCCTTAAAGCATATTTTTGCTGCTGCAGGATTATATTGTTTATTCTATGCTTATAGGGTACGAGAATTGAAATAGGCTGAAAATTCCTGTACTTTTGTGCCGTAATAAATAGTTTTTAAACAATTCTCACTTGAACAAACACAGGCATTTCATTATAAATAAACCCTATGGTTTTGTTTCCCAATTTGTATATACACAAAAGAGGAAAAAAAAATTACTGGGTGAACTGCACAATTTCCCAGAAGGCACCATGGCCATTGGTAGATTGGATGTTAATTCAGAAGGTCTACTATTGTTGACTACCGATGGTAAATTGAGTGCCGAAATTTGCAGCTCAAAAGTGGAGAAAGAATATTATGTACAAGTAGATGGTATTATTGATGATAAAGCCATTGAACAACTTCAAAAGGGCGTTGAAATTGGACTTTTTGGAAAACGATACACCACTACTCCTTGTATTGCTAAAATACTTACAATACCACCTTCCTTTGCTTTACGTTCTAGAAAAATTAGAGATGAAAGACATGGGCCAACAAGCTGGGCCAGTATCACCCTTCGAGAAGGAAAATATAGGCAGGTAAGAAAAATGACAGCTGCAGTTGGCTTCCCAACCCTTCGACTTATTCGAGTGCGTATAGGTGAACTATATTTAGGGGAATTGGGAGATGGAGAGGTTCAAGAAGCCCAAGATTTGAATAAAGTATTTAACTGATTTTATTCCTTGCCTTTACAATTTCAGGTAGTCTCTAAGGCTATAATTGTTTGTAGTTCCCCTTCAATTTCCTTAGCTTCGTAAGCATTCAAAATTATCAATTGATAAAATTGAAATGCGGTGGAGCCAGACCCCACAGAAAAAACGGGGCGATTCTGAAAAGCCACAAGAGTAGGATATATTAAATTTTATTGATATGAATTGGTATTTACAAGTGATTAAGCAATATGCGAATTTTGAAGGTAGAGCAAGAAGAAAGGAATATTGGATGTTCGTTCTTATTAATACGATTATTTCCTATGCCTTGCTATATTCAGTGGTATTACTTGGTTCAACTGGAACAATAGCCTATTATGCTTATTCATTACTAGTGCTAATTCCAAGTATAGCAGTAGGTATTAGACGATTACACGATACAGGTAAAAGTGGTTGGTGGCTATTAATATCACTAACCATTATCGGTATAGTTTGGCTTCTAATTCTTTTATGTCAAGATAGTGAAGAAGAAACAAACGAATATGGAGAAAACCCTAAAGCGGCAATTTTTGCTTAAGGATCTTCTTCGTTAAATATAAAAAGGTGTAGTTTTCTACACCTTTTTTTTTGCTTTCATAACTGGATGTCAACTTTTCACTATACTTTTGTAGCGACTATGGAAAATACCGAAAACAAATTACCACTAGAGAACCAACCGAACAATCCATTGCACGGAGTGAAACTAGCAGATATTCTAGACCTTTTAGTTGAAAAATATGATTGGGAACATTTAGGTGCCTTGATTGACATAAATTGTTTTACCAATAACCCATCTAAAAAGTCAAGTCTCAAATTCCTAAGAAAAACCCCTTGGGCACGTGCTAAAGTTGAGCAATTGTACCTGGATACTATCAAGTAATAATTCACAAAACAAATACCAGTCTATTAGCAATAGAGTATGCTTCCCAAATATGGCCAAATTTGACCGCGGAACAGCATGATAATAGTAGAAAATCCCCATTCTAATAACTGGATGTCAACTTTTCAATTTACCTTTGTACGGACTATGGAAGAAACAGATAAACAATTACCACGAGCGAACTATCCTGACAATCCTTTGCATGGAGTTAAATTGAAGGCAATATTGGAACTTTTAGTAGAGAAGTATGACTGGGAAGGATTGGGAGCATTAATTGACATCAATTGTTTCACCGTCCGCCCATCAATGAGATCAAGCTTAAGATTTCTACGAAAAACCACTTGGGCTAGAATCAAAGTAGAACAACTGTATTTAGATACTATTGGAGAAAAGAATAATGGTGAAAAGATTTAATTTACCAGCACACAAATAAAAAAAAACGCAGTCCTAAAGACTGCGTTTTTTTTTGATTCTATCCAACTTTAAAATACAATCATTGAGAAAAAGAGGTCCTTCATTGAAAATTGTATAGAATCAAATTAAATAATTGGATCTTAGAGGGAGTTAAAACCATCTGATATGAAAAAATTGATCCTCCCCCTGCTAATTTCCTTTTTCACTATTCAATGTTCTAGTGACGATACCGACACTGACAACGGCATAAATTGCGAGGTGGATATAGCTATAGATACTTCTAGAGGTGCCTGTAATCAGAACCTATCAGCATCCCCCCAATACACTGAAAATATACAATCCAGCACAAGAATCATATATAGTAATAGCATACCAAATCACCAAGTAGGTTTATTCGGACAAGCTGCTGGTTCCCTAAACCCTAATGCTATTTCCGCTCAATCTGAGCAATATGAAATCACCACTGAACCCGTTATTGCAAATAATTTAACTCCCCTATTATCAACTACTGGAGATGGACCAGCTGCTGGCCCTCAATACTCCTTTGGGGTATTACTTAATGGCGTTGAATTGGATCCGGTAGCAGCGGAGCCCTTTCCTCATGAAGGCTTTATGAGTGCTAATGTAAACTGGGAATGGAACCTAGAAGCCTTAAATGTAAACTTAGGCCTAGATTGTAATAATGCACATGTCCAACCTACTGGAAAATATCATTACCATGGATCCCCTACCCTATTTTTAGATCAATTGGATATATCTATCAATACAATGACTTTAATAGGCTATGCGGCTGATGGGTTTCCCATATATTATAAATATGCCTATTCCGATCCAACAGATATGGGTTCAAATTTAGTTGCAATGACAAGTAGTTATCAATTGAAAGAAGGAGAACGGCCTGGAGATGGCGATACAGCTCCATGCGGTTCTTATGATGGCGTCTATTCGAACGATTATGAATATGTAGAAAATTCAGGCGACCTAGATGAAGCCAACGGTAGAACAGGGATCACAACTGAATATCCCAATGGAACCTATTATTATGTGCTTACTGATGCATTTCCAAGTATACCAAGATATTTTAGAGGAACACCGTCCAATGATTTTAAAATTGGAAACTAATGAAACTATTCTACCTCATTAGCTTGTTTTTCAGTGCTCAACTAATGGCACATGAACCGAATACTGCTTACTTTCAAATAGAGGCATTGGACAGTACTATACAGGTGAGGGCAGAATTACCTTGGACAATTAGACATGCCCTAGAGAATTTTCAGCCAGACTTAAAGGAATCCAATAGCAGCGCTAACTACGAACAAGCCTTTCTAGCCTATATTAAATCGCATTTGGTGATTACAGGTCACTCTGGAAAACCAATGGATCTTATAAATTATGTAGAATTAGATAATAAGGGCCACAGTCATCAAAACGATTTTTTATTTCATTTTAAAGGTTCGACTATCAGTTCCGTCACCAACTCCATTTTATTTGATGTTTACAATAGTCAAAAAAACTATCATTATTTCAATTCCACTCCTGAAGGAATAAGGTACGTTACTATGCCAGGAGAAGAATCCTTTAGCTATAATGCAGCAACAGACAATACTCTATTATGGCCTATTCCTTTAAGCATAATCATTTTATTAACATTTGGCCTTTTGGGGTATCATCAAGGGAAAGCAGGTAATGAATGAAGAGTTTTAGCAGATAATTATCTTATATTTATTTCCAATATATCATCCAAATTAAAAGGCATCACCATGAAATATCCAATCATCTTCTTAGGCCTACTTCTATCTCTTAGTATACTTGGCTGCCAAGAAATACATCAAGAGAATAAAACTACTGAAATACAAAATGGCTATGATGCTGAAGCAGCGCTAAAATACGGAGCGGACGAATATGGAATGAAGAAATACATCCTTGCTTTTCTTAAAACAGGTCCCAATAGAGACCTCAGCAAAGAGGATGCTCAAAAATTACAAATGGAACACCTCAAGAACATTACAAAAATGGCTGAGGAAGGAAAATTGGTGGTTGCCGGCCCCTTCTTTGGAGAAGGAGATATGCGTGGTATCTATATATTTAATGTTGAAAGTTTAGAAGAAGCTAGAACACTCACAGAATCGGATCCAGCAATTAAAGCAGGTAGTTTGGTCATGGAATTGAAAGAATGGTATTGCTCAGCTGCTTTAATGGCCGTGAATGATATTCACAATACCCTCACTAAAAAATCCATTACAGAATAATCCCCATAATTAGTTGATCACAGCTATTACTGACAGGAACTATTGTTTCAATAGTTCCTTTTTGTTATATTCCTAGTTCACCAAAATCCAAAAAGGATGCCGTACACTAGATATATAACCAAACTTATCCTTATATGTACTATCTGCTTCGTTCAAAACAGTATAGCTCAATATGATACACTTAACCATGATGGTTTGGAGCGATCTTATTTTGTGCATGTGCCATCCTCTTATTCCAATGGAGATAGCATCCCCTTGATCATTGCTATGCATGGTGGATTTGGCAGCGCAGCAAATCTCCAAGTTCAATCCCAATTAAATGTAAAGGCAGACAATTCAAATTTCATTGTAGTCTACCCCGAAGGCGTTAAGAATCTTTTAAATATAAGAACGTGGAATGGTGGCGCCTGCTGTGGTTACGCGGTAAATCAAAACATTGATGATGTAGGATTTATCTCGACACTTATAGATAGTCTTCAAGAAAATTATTCCATAGATTCAGATAGAATTTATGCCACTGCTATTTCAAATGGAGGTTATATGGCGTATAGATTGGCTTGCGAATTAAGTGATAAAATTGCTGCCATTGCACCCGTATCAGCCTCTATGAATTTACCCACTTGTACGCCAGAAAGAGCGGTACCCATCATCCATTTTCAATCTTATCTTGATGATAATATCCCCTATTTAGGAGGCTATGGTAATGGACCATCCGATCATTATAATCCACCATTAGATTCCATATTCAATGTTTGGGGAAACCTAAATAACTGTACTACAATTCAAGACACACTAACAGACAATGATGAATATACTTTAGTCCAATGGTCAGATGGGGATTGCAATGCTGAAATCAACTATTATATAACGCAGGATGGAGGACACTCTTGGCATGGAGGAAATGCAACAGTTATAGGTGATGATGTTTCTACTTATATCAGTGCAAATGATTTAATGTGGGCCTTTTTTCAAGAACATTCTATGGACTGTTCAGAACTTGGGATTGAAGAAGCAACTAATCAAAACCCTGTGAAGATCTTCCCAAATCCAAGTACTGGAATAATATACCTAGAACTTCCCAATACAACTATCGATTATCAAGTATATATTTCTGATTTAACCGGAAGAACAATAGAGAAATATACTAGGCAAAAAGAAATTGACCTCCGTCATTTTCCAAAAGGATTGTATACCCTATCCATAAAAAGTCATAGCTTCAATTTCGAAGAGATAATACTACTTCAATAGTAAAAAATTAACAGCCAACCTTAATAAAAAAGGTAAATGGCTATGGTCCATATTGCTTAATATTTACCTTTTTTTTTCCTTAAGATTTAAGGTGAATTTTAATCCATTTTTTTTCATTAAATGGGAATAGAACATAGTTGAATTACTGTTCGGTATCGTATATTTGGGAAGCGAAAATATCATCACTCACGAAAAATAGTACAAAATGAAGTTCGGATTTAATTTTAAACATTTCAAAGGAGATCTATTTGGAGGCATCACAGCCGGGATTGTTGCATTACCTCTGGCATTAGCCTTTGGTCTTCAATCCGGCTTGGGAGCTACAGCAGGTTTGTATGGAGCTGTATTTATCAGTTTTTTCGCTGCACTTTTCGGAGGAACCAATACACAGATTTCAGGACCTACTGCCCCAATGACAGCAGTAAGTATGTTGGCTGTCTCAGGAATCCTTGCTTTAAATGAAGGAAATTTAGAAAAAGCCTTACCTGCCATCTTAATGGTATTTCTTATGGCCGGACTTATCCAAATGGGCCTAGGTTTTCTTAAAGTAGGTAAATATATCCGTTATATACCATACCCAGTTGTTTCTGGATTTATGACAGGTATTGGAGTTATCATATTGTTCACTCAAGTACTGCCAATGCTTGGTTACTATCCAAAGGAAGATGTAAAATATGTCAATGAATTTTTACCGCTAGCGGAAGAAGTTATACTAGAGGGAATCCTAAAGGAAGAGGCTGCTGAAGAACTATTGGTTTTAGAAGATTTTAAAGAAACCATCAAAAGAGCAAGTCAAATATCACAGGACGATATTTTAAGAGAAGCATCAACATTAGCAAAATCTGAAGCATCAGGTGTCTTAGGTTCTTTAAAATTATTTCCTAGAGCCCTACAATCAATAAATTTTTCAGATTGGAAAAGTTATATCGACCTTATTTTAAGTTTGCTTACCATTGCCATTATATACGGATTCAAAAGAATCACTACAGCCATCCCTAGTACCTTGGTCGCCCTTGTTTCTGTTTCTGTTGTTGCCTTTATATTTATTCCCGATTATAGAACCATTGGAACAATTCCTAGTGGATTTCCAGACCTACATTTCGAAATATTTACAGGTTTTGAATTTGGACTCATACAACCCTATATCCTAACGGCAGTTTCTTTAGCCATTTTAGGAGCTATCGATTCCTTACTAACTTCTGTTGTGGCAGATAATATGACTAAAACCAAACACGACCCTAACAAAGAACTAGTTGGTCAAGGTATTGGAAATAGTATTGCCTCTCTATTCGGTGGGATTCCAGGTGCTGGAGCAACCATTCGTACGGTTGTAAATATCAACTCTGGTGGTAAAACAAAATTATCAGGGATGGTTGCAGGGGTCTTACTAATGATAGTACTTCTTTCTCTAGGACCCTTTGCTTCACAAATACCAGCAGCAGTACTTGCAGGTATACTTATTACAGTAGGAATTGGTGTAATGGATTATAAAGGTTTAAAACATATCAGACAACTGCCAATTTCGGAAGTTTTAGTTATGTTAATCGTTCTTGGTCTAACGGTATTTGTTGGATTAATTGAAGCAGTAGGAATCGGACTAGTATTAGCTTGTATTCTCTTCATGAAAAAGATTTCTGATGTAGTTGACCACAGAACTAAATCGGCTCCTCTAAGAGAATTTTCAAGAGAGATCCCATGGTCAGATGAAGGGGATATCGTCGATAAAGTCGGTAATAAAATATACATCAAACACCTTGATGGACCCCTATTTTTTGGATTTGCTTCTAGGTTTCAAGACATGGTAAATAGCTTGAAGGAAATAGAAATAGTTATCATTCGAATGGATAAGGTCCCTTATGTAGATCAATCTGGTTTATATGCCATGGAAGATGCCATTCAAAATTTACAAGCTCAAGGTATTACAGTAGCCTTTACAGATATCCATGGGCAACCTAAAGATATGTTCAATGAGTTTAATTTGATTCCAGGTCTAGTTTCTTCTAAATATTGCTTTAAGAACTTCTCGGATTGTATGGATTGGTTGGAAGATTGCTTAAAAAATGGTCATTCAGATAAAACCAGTGATTGCTGTTAAATTCAGTATAAAATAAGTTTTAAAAGCCCTGTGAAAATATTTTTTCACAGGGCTTTTTTATTCCCAAAAATCAATTTACACAAATCATAACAATCTGTAATCCAATATAGTAAAGAGAGTATTAAATAGCAATTTTGGCAAAAATTGACTACTTTTATATCAATTAAAAATTAACCAACTAACTGTAATTCAAGATTTTGAACTACCGTATTTTGACCTATTCAGAAGTCAAGGTATTGGTCGTATAATGAGAACTCTAATACCTATTAAAATGAAAAAAGTAATCTTCACCCTATTGTTAGGAACGATTTTCACATTTGCAGGGTATACGCAAACTACAGTTAAAGGTTGGTCCGCCATGGACGATAAAAAGTTCAGTAAAAAATTAGCCTACGGGAAAGGAACAGGGATGGTAGCCAAACGTGTTGAAGATGCCAGTCAGCTAGCAAAATTTGATAAAATAGGCATACTGGGATTTTCCTTGTATCAACCAACCTACAGTGACAAAAAACCGTTTTCAGTTGTCACCCCCTATTTAACAGATGCTGGATCAACTTTCTTTGTGGATGAATTTTTCGCTGTTTCCTTACCAGAAATTAGGGATGAATTCGCAAAAAGTCAATCGGCACTTTTAACACCGGATGAGTATCTGGATACGGATGAGAAAATTCAACACTACAATTCCGTAGAATTTGAGCATGCAAAAATGTGGAAAATGGTGGGTAGCATTTCCAATAAAATCAGAGGTGGTCGAGTAGACGATATCAAGGGAGCTCCAAAGGGCTACAAATACCTACTTGCTGTAAATGCAGATGCAAAGATGTGGCGAGAAATTGGAAAATTCACAGGTGAAATAGAATTAGATGCCGTACTCGTAATTGAGACAACCTTTGGATTTGATGGAAGACAAATAGTACTACAAAAAATAGAAATGGCACTGATTGGTCCCAATCCAGTACCTTACAATAAAAAACACAAAAAATATTATGCGCCATTCGGTCCTGTAAAAGGATATTTAGAAGGACTTAATTATGGATTCGTCAGTGTAATCCCACCCAAAGGTGGTATACTTATAGCAAAATTGAAAAAAGGAAAAATCACCGAATCACACTATGAAGGGATCGGAGCCATTTATGGTAGAATTGCCGCTATCTTATTGGCTAAAACAAAAGCCGATTGGAATGATATCCTTAAATAATCCTATGGCAAAATTTAATTCTATTGAAATAGGAAATATTAGGCACAAAACTAAAACAACTAAATAAAACACCATAAAAATGAAAAGAACAGCAACATCCGTTTGGAATGGAAGTGGTAAGGAAGGAACTGGCCATCTAACAACTAAAAGTCAAATCCTAAACAAGACACAATATTCTTTTAGTTCAAGATTTGAGGAAGGGACAGGTACCAACCCAGAAGAGTTGATTGCGGCGGCACATGCAGGATGTTTCAATATGAAACTTTCATTTGTGCTTGGAAATGCAGGTTTTACCCCTGAGGTACTTGAAACAAAATGCGTAGTCACCCTTGAGGATGGAACCGTAATATCTTCACAATTATTCTTGACCGCAAAGATTGATGGAATAGACACGAAAACATTTGAAGACTCCGTGAAAGATGCCGAATTAAATTGCCCCATTTCAAAATTATTGGACACGGCAATCACTGTGGAATATTCTTTGATGTAATTATCTAAGATTCAGACATCACCACTGGATTGATTGGAATGAAAAGGTAATCAAAAGCCTATTTGAATGTTGAATATTCAATCCACCATAAGAAACCTACTAGATAAGTTCTCAGCTGATAATGAAAATTTCAGCTGGGAAATGTCTTGTGCCTATAGCGACGCTATGGGTACCACGATCAATCAAATAACCATTTTTCACCGAGATTCTAAAACTATCATCGGCATATTCACCTATCATGTAGAGACGGGGAATGTCTTGTGTTGCATGTACGACAAGCTCACCAAGACACCTACAGAAGGAATTGTTGATATGTTATTAGATATGATGAATTATGAAAAATCGAATGAAAGGAATTGAAATTTTCCTAAGATTGTTTGGAGCAGAGAAAACTATTGCCCCATAGTATTCCCAAAAATTAATTGCTGTACATTTGCCATTCTATTAAGAATTCAACCACTGAAACAAATAATCAGTATGTCTTTTGCATCCTTAGGTTTATCTCCATTTTTACAAAAGGAATTACTTCGCCAAAATTACACGAAACCATATCCGATTCAAGAAGCGGCTATTCCAGCTATTCTAAGGGGAAAAGATGTTTTGGGGATCGCACAAACAGGTTCCGGAAAAACGGCGAGTTATGCACTTCCTATCTTAATGAATCTAGATGGTAAGACTGGATCAAAAAATAGACATATAGATGCCTTAATTCTAGTTCCAACTAGGGAATTGGCCGTTCAGGTAGGTGATGTATTTAAGCAATTTGGATCTGTACTTCCGAACCGAATTAAAAGTATGTCTGTCTTTGGAGGAGTTTCTATAAATCCACAGATGATTGCCATGCAAAATGTCAATATTTTAGTGGCTACTCCAGGAAGACTATTAGACTTGGTAAATGCTAAAGCAGTTCATCTTTCGGCGGTAAAAATGTTGGTATTAGATGAAGCAGATAAAATGCTGAATCTAGGCTTTAAAAAGGAAATAGATCAAATTTTTGATAAGCTTCCGGCTAAAAGACAAAACCTGCTATTTTCCGCTACTTTAAGCAAAGATATTAGCACCATCAACCAAGTTCTTCTAAAGGATCCAGAAGTAATAAAAATAGAGCCTGAGACAGAAAATCTCGACCTTATCAAGCAATCCGCTTATGCAGTGAGTGAAGAAAGAAAAGGGCCTTTATTAAGGTATATCATCAAACAAAATGATCTCCAACAAGTTTTGATATTCACATCTTCTGTTTACAAAGCAGATAATGTAGCTGATAAATTGAGAAAAAATGGAATTCAAGCGAAGGCCATTCACAGAAGAAAAAGCCAATTAGCCAGAACGGAAGCACTTCAAAATTTCAAGGAAGGTAGATTGCGTGTTTTAGTAGCTACAGATTTATTGGCTAGAGGGATCGATATTGAATTTCTACCTTGTGTAATCAATTACGAATTGCCAAGGTCTCCTAAAGATTATATTCATAGAATCGGGAGAACAGGTAGAGCAGAAAATCCTGGTGATGCCATTGCATTAATCTCTCCTGAAGAGGAACATCACTTCAATGTCATCCAGAAAAAGATGAAAAGGAAAGTAGAAATGATCGAAACAGAACAGATCGATTTATTTAAAAAATAAATCTCTAAACATAAGAAAAGCCCTTTATATAAAGGGCTTTTCTATTTCCAATAATGTAATTAGTCATCACGTTTAAATTACCCCTAATTCACAGATTTCTAATACGTATGGAAATATTATTTTTTACAGCTAGGAAAGTTTCTTGACTAGTTATTGCAGTATCTATTTTCAAAAACAAACACCCGAGTTACAACTATTTCAGCTTCAATTTCACAGGTATTGCAATTGGTCCTATCTGGAGGAGAAACAATAGTATAAACCATTTCATCGCCTATAGGACTCCCTATCGTCATTAAAAAATCAGTTGCTGGATTTTGAGCTAAAATAGAATATGAGGAAAATAAAAATACAGAAAGGATCGAAATCTTTGATAAAAATCGCTTCATATTAGAAATATATTGAAATTATAAAAAGTACTAAAATTGAAATTATTATACCACAATATACATTTTTCAATGTAAATCCTCGTTAGAACAGATAATAAATAATTCCCCTTTATATTTTTTCTGTAAGTTTTCACTAATTATTCATTACCTTACATATAGTACATCACAAAAGAATTTGCGAACCTAAAATTTTGACCCCATGAGTTTCCTAAAAGCAGAATGGCGAAAATTGGCAATTGCAAACTTTGTAATTGATCCTGAAACCCTAAAGGAATTTGTTCCTGCGGGTACGGTATTGGATTTCTGGGACGACAAATGCTATATCAGCCTTGTTGGCTTCCTCTTTAAAAACACAAAGTTATTAGGTGCAAAAATCCCTTTCCATGTAAATTTCGAAGAAGTAAACTTGAGATTTTATGTTAAACGATTCGTAGATGGAGAATGGCGAAGAGGGGTTGTTTTTGTTAAAGAAATAGTTCCAAAACCAGCACTAGCCATAGTAGCCAATACCATTTTTAGAGAAAATTACGAAGCCTTTCCCATGCAACATTCATGGACCGAAGAATTGGATTATACGTCTGTAGAATACAGATGGAAAAAGGATGAAAATTGGCAAGGCTTTATGGTAAAAGCGGAGAAGCAAAGTTCTGAAATCAAACAAGGAACGGAAGCCCAATTTATCACAGAGCATTATTGGGGGTATTCCCAAGTAAATAAAAGTAGAACGAATGAATATGAAGTTGTCCACCCTAAATGGCTAACCTATAAAGTCATCGATTTTACAATATCGGTCGATTTCGGTTTGACCTATGGGCATAAGTTTAGCTTTATCAATGATCTTAATCCAAGCTCTGTAATGCTTGCAGAGGGATCTGAAGTATCCGTAGAGAATAAATCAAGTATTAGACCCTAAAAAAAAAGCAGCCCCCCAGCGAAAGGGAGCTGCTTCATCGAAGAAAAAAGTATCCAAATTCAGAACTCATTCACTCACGAAACATTCTGAACCGGACAAAGGCCCCTTCTTAAGTATCAAAGAAGAAGGGGCTTCTTTTTAAATAAATTCTACCTTACCTGAATTGGTATGATACATCGCTCCTACAATGGTAATTTTCCCTGCTTCCATTAAATTTCTCAATACCTCTGAGCGATCTAAAATAGCTTGAATAGTAAGTGCAACATTTTTATCAGCTACCTTCTGAACAAAACTAGCATTGGCTGAGGTTCTATCTTCTTGCTCATCTGTAATGGCATCAATTGCAGGTTGAATATTATCCAACATCGGTGTGATGTTCCCCAATTTAACATGATCACAAGCACCTTTTACTGCTCCACAAGCACTATGTCCCATAACCACTACGGCTTTAGAACCGGCAACGGCACACGCGTATTCTAAACTTCCTAAAATATCTGTATTCACAAAATTCCCAGCTACTCTAGCGCTAAAGATATCTCCAATACCTTGATCGAATACGATTTCAGCAGGCACTCTCGAATCTATACAACTCAATACTGCAGCAAAAGGCCATTGCCCACCAGTGGTAAGACCTACTTGCTCTTTATAATCTCGTTCAATTCGTGTACCAGCGGTGAATCTATCGTTTCCAGCTTTTAACATGTCAACAGCCATTTCTGGGCTAATTGCTGTTTGGCTTTCTTTATTTTGTGTCTCAGTAATTACATTCATAACTAATTTTTTTTTTCTTAACCTACTAGATTAAACTTTCTCTTTTTAGGACTTTCCTTTAATACAATTCTACCAAACTGCTCTACTGGATCTACCTTATTATCTTGTAATAATCCCAATAAACGAACTTGAACATTTCGTGTCTTAGCATTTTCAATGAAATCGTCAATAATCTCCAAAACATCAGGATGAATACTTCTTGTTTTTGAGGCATCGATGGTTACTTCAGTACCATCTGGTAATTGATTTAAAGATCGTAAAATTCTAGCCTTATTCAAAAAACTAACGTCCTCAGATAGTGAAATTAATACCGATTTATTCTCTGTATAACCCCCTTCATCAAAATGGTACGGGATTTTATAGTTATTCCACAAAATTTGCACAATGGCAACTACCATTCCCAAACAAATCCCTGTCAATAGATCGGTAAATACAATTCCTAAAACTGTAATAAGGAAAGGTATAAATTGTGATTTCCCTTTGCTCATCATTTCTTTAAAGACAGCTGGTTTTGCCAATTTATACCCTACCATAAGTAGAATGGCTGCCAAACTAGCCAATGGAACTAGGTTTAATACTGACGGAATAGAAACCACACAGACTAACAATAATATTCCATGTAGAAAGGCCGATGCTTTTGTTTTACCTCCCGACTGAACATTTGCAGAACTACGTACTATAACTTGTGTAATAGGAAGCCCTCCAATAAATCCAGAGACTATATTACCGATCCCTTGTGCCGTTAACTCCCGATTTGTGGGAGTTACTCTTTTTTGTGGATCCAATTTATCTGCCGCCTCTACACAAAGTAGGGTTTCCAAACTAGCTACTATTGCCAAGGTCAATGCTACAGTATAGACTTTAGGATTGTTCCATTGACTAAAGTCTGGAAATGTAAATTGACTAAAGAATCCTTCTATAGAATCTGGTACAGGAATACTAGCCACTTGATCTGGACTCAATGCATATCCATGTATGCCTGCAAAAAATAGATTGAAGCCTACTCCTAAAACAACGGCTACCAAAGCACCAGGTATTCTATTCAATACAGGAATCTTTTTTACCATCCCTTTTTCCCATAAAATTAAAATGAGCAGAGATACAGCTGTAATGATTATAGCCCCAGGGCTAATGGAATCCAACATATATCCCAATTCACTAAAGGTATTGTGACCATCTACTTGCTTGAAGGCAAAGTCTCCTTCAGGATCAGAATCATAGCCAAATGCATGCGGGATTTGTTTTAAGAATATGATAATACCAATCCCCGATAACATTCCTTTAATAACGGAGGAAGGGAAATAATAACCGATAATTCCTGCCTTTAAGAATCCCAATATTAATTGGAAAACACCGGCTATTACCACGGCTAATAAGAATATTTCAAAAGCACCAAGCTCCAATATAGAACTCAAAACTATTACTGCTAATCCCGCTCCAGGACCACTGACACCGAGTGGAGATCCACTTACCAAGGAGACAACAATCCCCCCAACAATTCCTGCAATAACACCGGAAAACAAAGGTGCACCGGATGCTAAGGCTATCCCTAAACACAGTGGTAATGCCACAAGGAATACTACTATACTCGCTGAAAAATCATTTCGAAGGTTCGCGAAAAACCCATCTTTATTTAAATTACTCAAATCGAACTTGTTTATACCCCATTCTAGGGCAAATAAAACTAGTGGGGAGAATCCCACCTATTACAAAAAGATTGCAAACAAGCTTAAGGCAGTACATGCCTTAACAGCTTAAGATAAAAGCTGCTCGGGAGGAGGTGTATGAATGTCTGTATCGGGATTTGCCCAGCCATACAGTTGACGTTCTTTGGTTTGAAGACCCATTTCTGAAAGGAAAAAATAGCCCATTCCCTCAGATAAAAATTCATCCATATCTGTCAATTCTTCTAAATTTTCAGAACTTTCTTCATTCTCTTCTTCTGAAAATTCGAATTCTTCAACATCGTAGGAATTCAGGTATGTAGACATCACATTATTCGACACCAAAATAAAGGCAAAGAACAACAAGGCTATGCGAAAGATAGTCCGAAGGGACCCCAAATTTCTATGCGTTAGTCTTATCATTTTTCCACCGTTTTGATTGCCTTAAAAAGCATGTCTTTATAAAAGTCACTTATGGCATCTTCCCCCTGAATGACATCTGTTAATGCAGGAAGGTGTTCTGTAAAATACCTTTGATGGTGTACACCTTCAATGAGCGTAGACACCAACATATGAGAATATTTATAGTTAGGGTTTATCTCAAGGATAATTTGACTCATTCTTTCAACCAAAGCCTTATAACCAGAAAAGAATCCTTCTTTGTTTTCTTGATCAACAGATTTCGTTAAAAAAGCCTTTGAAGATTCAGCAAGGATGATATGATTTAGCTTGATCTCATTGATATGAGAAAAGGTACTATCCTCTTTGACTATTTCAGTCAATAGATTTATCGCCTTTCTTAAACGATCCTCTGGAGAAGCAACATTCGCAAGTCCAAAAACCATACGATATTCCATCCATCCCCAATACCAAGCCGTTAGATAAATCAACAACTTGTGTTTATTCTCAAAATACCTATAGATGGATGCTTCCGTAGAATCAATGGATTTAGCCAGTTTTCTAAACGTAAAGCCTTCGAATCCCAATTCATCTATCAACGCTATACTACCCGCAACAAGCTTTCGCCCCAAGACACTTGTATCGGGGTTTTTCAAGTAAATTTTCTCATTTACCTGTATACTTATTTTAGATAACATTTCCTTCATATGATATTCTAGAGTGCAAATATAATAGTATTACTATCATTTTCAAAGAATTTACTATTTATTTTATTGAATATCATCAAAATTGAATTGCAACCACAGCCAATTTGCATGAAGTTTTATCCCTATATTCGTAACAAGATTTAAGAAATATGACCATGCAAATAGAAACTTTCCACATCGTAGGTATTCAAGTAAAAACAAAGAATGCAGACAATAGAGCTGCCCAAGACATTGGTGGACTTTGGGGAAGGTTGTACCAAGAAGGAATTGCTCAGCAGATTCCAAATAGACTTTCAGATACTATTTATGCCGTTTATTCAGATTATGAAAGCGACCATAATGGCTATTATACGATGACCTTAGGTTATACCGTTGCCGATCTAAATACGATTCCGAATACCCTTTCTGGAAAAACCATAGAACCGGGTACCTATACTCCCTTTTTAGCAAAAGGAACCATGCCTATGCCAATTATTGAAGCCTGGCAAAAAATATGGTCCATGGACAAAGATCTGAACAGGTCTTATGCTACAGACTATGAAGTTTACGATGAGAAAGCCTCACAAGGAGACCAATCTGAAGCAACTATCTTTATTGGAGTTAACGCCTAAAAAGGATAAACATTTATACTGTTTCAAATAAAAAAAGGCCTGTCTTAGACAGGCCTTTTTTTATTCGGTTTCCTCCGTAAATTCATATTCAAGTATATCTCCTGGCTGACATTCCAATACTTCACAAATAGCGCTTAAAGTAGTAAAGCGCATAGCCTTTGCTTTTCCCTTTTTCAGAATAGATAAGTTTGCCATGGTGAGGCCTACCCTTTGAGACAACTCCGTTAGACTCATCTTTCGCTTGGCCAACATTACGTCCAGATTTACAATAATTCCCATATCTATACTGTTAATTCATTTTCTTCCTTAAGCGATAATCCCTCTTGGAAAATTATACTCAATGCCCAAACAAATAAAGCCGCTACTAATAAATAGATAGAAGGAGTCCCTACTGTAATATTTATATAGGATTCTGCTTCACTAAAATAATTACCGATAATATTCTTAATTGCAATTGAACTAATTAAATCATAGCCCCAACTGATAAATAAAATCAAGGATAACGATTTTAAACTTTTGATGCATATATCGGCAAAATACACTCCTTTGTATACCTGAACTACCAACCTTCTAAAATAATGAGCCATCAAAAATATCAAACTAATCATGAATATTGGATGCAACCAGATTATCCCTTTAATAAATCCAGGTAATTCACCTTTCGACTTGTTTAGTTCTTCCATTTGTGTATCCGCCATTACGAGATCTACATTATTTTCAAAAAGAGAATAATTATAACTCAATCGCTCACCCAATTCTGAGGGTAAAATTGGATCACCTGAAACTAAACCTTTGATAGTCATTCCAACGATAAATAAACCAATGATTCCAATGAACCAATAGCTCATCTGTGCCAAAATATATAATAAACGTAAACTTGATGATTTCTTTTTCATAGCCTGTTTTAATTATGATTACCCTACAAACATAAATAATTTTAATTGAAAAACAATAATATTTTATCGTAAAACGATAATAATTTATCTTTTAATGATAATTTATTCAAAAAAAAGTAATCCTAAAATCTACTTAAACTTCAATCAAAAAAATCGTATCTTAGTGATTATCAATTAAATAAAGCATCTCAATCTAATAATTATTGTCCGCTAAATTGTCTGAGACTATTCAAATACACGAAACCGCATTTATTACATCAAGTTATAGAGCAACCGATAAAAACTTGAGTCAAGATTCCTATGCTCATTTATGGAGCAATCCAAAAACGGATGTGTGGATACAACAAATTCTTGAGCAAGTTTCAAAGGAAGAACCACTCATGCACTGCTTGAGAAACAGGTATTTTTTTGATCAAATAAATACGCAATTTAGAAAAGGTAAAATCGATTACTTGATCAATTTTGGAGCTGGATTTAGCATGTACCCTTTTATGGTAGATGAAGGAATACAACATATAGAGATTGATAAATCTGCCGTAATTGACTATAAATCGAATAAAATTAAGCAATGGACAGCGGAAGGTCTTTTACCGAAGAAAAAGATTCAATATATCGCTGCAGACTTTATAACTGATGACTTCAGTACTGTACTGAATACGATCAAAGGTATTACTGGCGAAAGCAGATCATTCATTTTATTGGAAGGCGTTTTATTTTTCCTTAGTCCAACAATAACCCAAAGTCTTTTCTCCCTATTCCATGACATTCAAAATTCTGGAAGTATAGTTGGAGCTGTTTCATTCAACCCAAATGATGCATCCAAAAAGGTGTATAAAAGGCTCATTGAATTTTTTAAACGAACCATCGACATTAACTTTAGCCCCTACCTAATAAAAGATAGTTTTTATAGCAGTATACCACACTATACACTAATTGAACATACGAATTACACCGAATGTCTAAAACAATATTGTAAGGCATACAAAATTGAGGAACAGGATTACCTCAACGAACACATCTACCTTATGGAAAAGATATAATTCAACTCCTGTTAATAGTAGAATAGCCAAAGCCGACTATTCATTTAAACCGGCCAATTATGAAAGAATTAAAAAATCACCTCCTTTGCTTAATTGCAGTGTGCATTTGGACCATAACCCCTTCTCAGGCACAACTAAAAACTGCTAATATTGACACCTTGGTAGAACATGCAATGCAGAAGTTTGGGGTACAAGGATTATCCTTAGGCATCATCAAAGATGGGCAAGTAGTTCACAGTAGAGGCTATGGCATAAATACCATTCATCAGAATAAAAAGGTTGACGAGCATACCCGATTCGCCATTGCCTCCAATACCAAGGCTTTTACCTCTGCCGCCATCGCCATTCTGGTAGATGAAGGAAAATTAAATTGGGAGGACAAAGTCATCGACTATATTCCTGAATTCAAAATGTATGATCCCTATGTAACGGCCAATTTCACCATCATAGACCTACTTTGCCACCGTAGTGGACTGGATCTTGGAGCTGGAGATTTAATGTTCTTTCCTGATGGCGCCGATTTTAAACTCAAGGATGTGCTCAATAGTTTTCAATATCAAAAGCCCGTATCTGATTTCAGAACAACTTTTACCTACAACAACCTTATGTACATTGTTGCTGGAGAACTAATCACTAGAGTCAGCGGTATGAGCTGGTGTGCCTATATTGAGACCAAAATAATGAAGCCCCTCGGCATGAAAGAAACTGGCTGTAGTTATGAAACCCTGACAAGCAAACAGAATATAGCCAGCCCACATGCAGTAACAAAAGAGGAGACCAAAGCCATCAAACCTTTTCAAATAGGTCTTGCCGCTCCCGCTGGTGGGATATATTCAAGCATAGGCGATATGATGAAATGGATGAGCCTACATCTGAATGCCGGAAACTTTCAACAGCAACAACTCATTTCTGAAAAGAATCACCTTAAAATGTGGACTCCTCATATTCAGTTGGCCTTCAACCCTACTCCTAAAGCTCCCTATAGGATCCATAGCTCCAATTACGGATTAGGCTGGAGCATCTTCGATTTAAATGGATATGTACTATTCGGTCATACTGGAGGACTACCTGGGATGCTTTCACAGGTAATATTGATTCCAGAATTGGAAATTGGTGTTGTAGTACTTACCAATACTTCAGAAGGTGGGGCCTACGCCCATGCCAGCATTGTGAGAACTATCGTTGACAATTATCTAGGGTTGAATGATTTCAATTGGACCAACAAATTGTATAAGCGATATGAAGATTATCAGGAAAATGGAGACTCCATAACTGTACAGGTGTGGGCTACCATTGCTAACAACACCTCTGGACAGCCAGATGTGGAAGCCTATACAGGAACCTATGAAGACAATTGGTTTGGAAAAGCGGAGGTCTTTATGAAAAATGGCAAAGCACATATCCAATTTTTGAGATCACCTCAACTGAATGGTGAACTACAGTATTATAAAGGCAATTCATTTGCAATAAAATGGCAATATCAAGATGCCAATGCTGATGCCTTTGCCATATTTAGTTTGGATGAAGAAGGCCTAGCCCAAAGCATTAAAATGAAAGGCATATCCCCCGAAATAGACTTTAGCTTCGACTTCCAACATCTAGACCTACAAAGGGTACAAACAGATCCCGTAAAAAAATAATAGTATGAAACAGTCTATTTTAAAATTAACAGCGCTATTCGCCATTTTCGCCTTAATGAATTGTAGTAAAGATGATAATGGATCGGACACCATTTCGGGCTCCTTGGAATATGAAGTAGCCGGAACACATCAATTTGAAATTGCAGCCGACAATATAACCGCGACCATAACCATCATTGGTGCCGGTGGTGGTGGCGGTGGTGGTATTGAACATCAAGGTTTCTTAACCAACTCCACGGGCGGTGGAGGCGGTGGTGGTGCAGGAGAGAAAATTGTATTAGAAAACATTTCCTTTAACCGAGACCTGATATATTCCGTAAATATAGGTGGTCCAGGATTGGGCGGGACCATCAACAATGATGGAACAAATGGACAAAACACTACCATTACAGAGGGACTCTCTACTTTATATTCTGCTTCAGCTGGAAATCGTGGACGTAGTAATACCATTGGAGAAATTGTAGGAGGAACTGGTGGACTTGGTTTTCCCGCAGGTGCAAAAGGTGGAGATGGTGACTTCTTAGATATCAGTTGGACAGCCCCTGCTGGGGAAGGTGGAGTTGGTGGGAACAATGGTTCAGGTTATGGGACTGGAGGTACAGGTGGACGTGGTACTGCTTATCAACTTACGGAGACTTTATCTCCGTCCAATGGATTGAATGGTGGTAGTGGATATGTATTAATAGAATGGCGAGGGAAGGAATAGGGATGGATCTACAAATAGAGCTACTATTAGCTGTTGACCTGAAGACGTTTTTCCATATTTGATATGTTTTATTCCAACACTTTTGATACACTTAGGTAACATTTGACCAATTATTATTTGATTTAAGGCGTTAAAATTAATAAAGGCGATCAATATGATCACCTTTCTTATAAGTATATTTCTCTTTTCGTTCTATGAAATTCAAATAGTTAACTAACTTTTATTAGTCTATCAACATATCTGATACACTACCCCGAATACCACTACCAGGACAAGGAATCGAAAGGTCTCTAAAGACAATTTTATCACTTAAAAAGAATAATAGTATCGCTCTAAATTCGTTATCATTAAAAATTATTTCTGGCAAATTATCCACAGATAAAATTCCCATATATTTTTTTTGATATATCTCTCCATAAATGTCCATTAAAGCAGAAGCATCCAATGCATTACTAACAAATTTACTGAAGAATTCAGTAACTATTTTATCATCATAAAACCCGCTAATACAATTTTTCATTTGCTCTAATCGATGAACATCAAACCCCCCTTCAATAAACAATGAAGGTGTAACTTTTGTTTCGTTATACAAATCACAGCTATTAACAAGTAATTGATTAACGGAAATCTTAGTAACCAAATCTACATACGCCTGTTTATTTTTTCCATCTAAAAGTTCAACCTTAACTAAATAATCCTCGAAAATTAATATTTTTTCTACTAAAATTCCCTTACTTGACAAGCATTCCCCCAATTTATCACCTGTTTCGCAGGAATTTAGGATTAAGAAAAAAAATACCATTTTAATCAAGTGCCCCATCGTTACCATGATTTCTATTTTGTGTAAAGTTGCTTAATACAGATAAATTAAATTTTAAAGTTACATTATCTACCACATCACCAAAATTCCACATCCATGTCCTCATTCAAATTAAAGGCTCCATACAACCTATCAATATAGTCATATTGGAATTTTTCACTTTTAAAAACAAATTTATAAGCCAAATTCAATTGAATCTCCTTTATTTCATTCTGTAATTCAAAATTAGAAGATTCAGTAAATTTTTCTATCAAATCAGAAATCTGTTTCTTGTATTGAGTGTTTTCCGATAAAAATAAATTGAGAAAATTAAATTTATCTTGGTACGGTATTTTTGGCAACTCTATATATCCTTTATTTTCTATTTCTTTAAATGAATTAGATTCCAAAGATATCAAGATGTTCTTTTCAATATGAAGAAAATACCGATACCCCCACTGGGTGTAGTTTACAACTACATCCCTCATATAATCTCAATTTGTAATTGACTATCCAGATCGGCATATTTTCCAGCGCTACTATATATATAATCCTCAGCTTCCCGTACTATACCAGAACGCACAGGGTTCAGGTGAATATAGTTCAATTTTGAATCTATAATACTATTTGTATCCAATTCTATTACATGATTCTCATGTGTCCAAAACTGATACTCAACTGAACGTCTGTTGTAAGTTGCGTGGTATTTAAAAATCGACAACAACCATTCTTTTCTACTCTCCTTACCACTGTAGGTTATTTCATGAATAATTTTCTTGGATGTATATTTCTTAAAATCTCTGACAATTCCAGACAAATCTCCCTTTGCACTTCTCATTATAACATGAAGATGATTGG
>MAAC01018310.1_pt1 | contig 55917 bp, 48 predicted proteins | sample 1115981 | NCBI WGS metagenome assembly MAAC01 (sample SAMN04961126, study PRJNA320927) | seawater metagenome | isolation source: sample BD02T64 sea water enriched with oil for 64 days | place: USA:Gulf of Mexico | collected 2013-07-27 | reverse complement strand
CAAATACTTTGCTAATGGTGGTTGGGTCCATGATAATCTCAGGCAAAGACCATTATATGCCATGGGTAAAAAGGATCGTCAACTTGATCCTAGAAGTTCCTGAAAATAACCGAAAAAAATCGGGATTCTACCTTTAGCAAATCAAATTTGTTCAATTTAGACTCGTTTGCCCTGGAATCCTTCCCTATCGCAAATTGTTCACGATATTTTAAACAACCGAGTTTAATTATCTCGTTCGTCGATTACCGAGTTCTTTCACTGGTTTTAGTATGCTAATCAGTAACATGCCAGGCTCTGAACAATGTGGACAAATCACCTGGCTTGATGCTTCAAGCACTTTGTCTAATGTTTATTCAACCAGCGCTAGGCTACTTCGAATCACTTTTAGACTCTTTCGTCGTATCGCATTTGCCATAAAACCATAATACCGCAGCCGCATGAAACCTTTGGGCAGAACATGGAGCAGAAATCGTCGCAACAATTCTTGTGTTGAAAGAGTCATAGACGAATGCTTACCTGTCCGATAATCCTTGTATCGTAATATCACTTCATGGCGGTTCACTAAGCTTAATCGGCTTGGGCTAACACCAATTCGATTGCAATATCGAGCAAGATATTGCACTACACTATCGGCATGCGATATGGCGGGTTTACTGTAAACAACCCAATTAAGTGAACTGACATCATCTAGCGTTTTGTTGATATCCGTTGTATCCATCCGTGTCAGTTTTTCGTCAAGTTTGGCTTGATGAATATGTTGTAGCATCGTCTTTTTGAACTTGACCGACAGCGCTTTAACAGGCAACAAGTACCCTGGTTTTCGAGTACCTTGCCACTCATTTTCCGCATTTATCACCCCGCTGGGTATTAAACAATGCAAGTGAATATGCTGACACAAGCTTTGCCCCCAAGTATGCAATACCGACATCATGCCTAGCTTACCTTCTAAGTGATGGCGCTTGTTGGCAAAATGATTCAAGGTTTCCCAAACGGATTTAAACAGACTCTTATATACCACTTCAGGACACACTTGTGTCCAGTGATTAAACTGATGTGGCAGCGTAAATACCAAGTGATGATAAGTCACGGGTAGCAAGTCTTGCTGACGAGTCCGCAACCACTTTTCTCGGGCAGTGCATTGGCACGTAGGACAGTGTCTGTCTCGACAGGAGCAATACCATGTCGTATCTTGGTCACAATGACGACAATGCCATTGAAAACTTCCCATACGTTCCGTTCTGCATCCTTGTAAGTGGTGCAACACCTGCCATTGATCTGGCGAAAGTGAATCCTGCTTTAAGCCTTGCAAACCATCTTGAATGATCTGCTGTAGCGTTGATGTTTGAGTCATAACGACAAACCCAACGAACCAATCAAATCAAATTCTGCCCCATCTCTTGCCTGATAATTTGGCAGCCAATGCGTGTAACGCAATGTAGTTTGAATACTTTTATGCCCAAGCATGTGTTGCAGTTGCACCAAAGGCATACCTGCACTTAATTGGTGGGTTGCAAATGCGTGCCTTAAACCGTGAATGCCCCCGCGTTTTTGGATACCCACTTGTTGTTTGACCTTGGTATACATTTTTTGAACTGAAGAGCGACCCAATGGTTTAAAGGACTCAGTACCATAAAATAGATACTCTTGTGATGGGTGCGTTCGCCAGTATTTGCGCAATATATGAAGTAACTGCTCAGCAATAATGATGCGTCGGTCTTTTCTCCCTTTACCTTGATGAATGTGAACAATGCCTTGCGGCCCATCGATATCGGAAACTCGCAGAGCTAATACCTCACCAACCCTCATACCACAGCCGTAACACATAGAAAAAACTGTGCGGTACTTCGTTTTTTTACATGAGGTAATAATCAGCCTGACTTCTTCAGGGCTTAATAATTCAGGTATCTTCTGGGTTCGTTTTATCGGCGGTAGCAATCGTTGTTGAAAGACTCTGCCAAGCACTTCTTGGTAGAAAAAACGAAGAGCATAAAATGCTTGGTAGCAAGAACCGCCAGCGAGGTGTTTATCGATACTTAACGACCACAGAAACTGCTTTAAATCGTCGTCACTAAGCTCATCGGGCGAACGGTGATAAGCCTTGGCTAATTGTTTTACCCAATCAATATATGAGCGTTGTGTACTAGGCGCAAACTGTCTAACTTGCATGCAGTGTATTAACTGCTGTCTTAACGGTGTCATAACTTGCCTCCTTTTTTAAATGGCAAGTTAAGTTTGGTTCATGAGGCAGAATTGGAAGGGAGCTGTCTCCGCGAAGCGGTTTAGTTCAACAATTGAATAGTGCGCAATTTGCCCTTTTTTCCAACAAGTCGCGCACTATTTCACTTTCACTACTTATAATAAATTCAATTAGTTTTTTATTTGTTAGCTTTTGTATTAACGTGACGGTTTATTATTGATTTCTTGGAGGTCAATTTAATGGTTATTGGTTGGCAAAGTAAATGATATTAACTGGCAATGTGATCGGCTCATGCAATGTAATTAGGTGGCCAACTTAATGTAATTACCCATGTAGACAGATAAGTCTTTGATGTCCGCATTCGTACCGGTGAACTGCCAGTTTAAAACTGGTCATGCCCTTTGTCGTTCACTGGTCAATTAAAATGTTTTGAGTAGGTTAATTGGATGCTATTTCAGTAATTCACACACTTTGTGTATTTTCCACATTATTTACGCTCATGAGGCGTAAAAACATCTGATTGAATCAACTAGGGCATCCATGCACTAGTCCTCAGGGATGACGTGGTGTAAGTTAACTAAGCTCATGAATACTCAGCATTATTAGAAAGCATACACCGTCATTCCGTTGCAGAACGGAACCTCCTGACGCCTATCGTGCTTTGATTACTTGGCCTACGACCGAGTTTGGCCTTCGCCAAAGACGATGAATTTCTCTGTGGTTAGGGCTTCCAGACCCATTGGTCCGTAGGCGTGTAACTTACTGGTGGAGATGCCAATTTCTGAGCCCAGGCCCAATTCACCACCATCCGAAAATCTCGACGAGGCGTTCACCATGACCACCGAAGAATTAATGCGGCGGACAAATTCATTGGCGCGTGAATAGTCTTGCGTCACAATCACTTCGGTATGATCTGAACTGTATTGCTGAATATGGGCAATGGCTTGCTCAAAGCCAGTCACTTGCTTAACGGCAATCTCCTGCGCCAAATACTCAGCATCGTAATCCGCGTCGGTTGCCAAGGTAGCGTCACTAAAATGCTCTATGGTGTGCTCACAAGCGTGTATTTTCACCTTAAATTCGACAAGTGCTGTCGCCGCCTTTGATAAAAATTCAGTACTGATATCTTGGTGCACCAAAACGGTTTCCAGTGAGTTACAGGCACTTGGACGCTGGGTTTTACCATTGACTAAAATGTTAATCGCCTTATCGAGATCAGCGGCTTTATCGACATAAAGATGACAAACACCTTTAAAATGCTGGATCACTGGAATTCGCGAATTATCACTGACATAACGAATTAAGCCTTCGCCGCCACGAGGGATCACCAGATCTATGTATTGATTCAGGGTTAGCATTTTTTCAATAACCTTGCGATCCGGATCAGGCACCACAGATACCGCTTCCGCTGCTATGGAAAATTCTTTTAAGGTATTATGTAAAATATCGGCAATCGCCAAATTACTGTGCAGCGCTTCGCTGCCACCACGTAAAATTACGCCGTTGCCCGACTTAATACAAAGTGCTGCAGCTTCCGCCGTTACATTAGGACGCGCTTCGTAAATCATCGCGATAACACCTAATGGAATACGCATTTTGCCAACTTCAATGCCATTCGGGCGTTTTTGCATCGCCGATTTACTGCCTACCGGATCTGGCAAGTTAACAATATCGATAATGGCAGCACGAATACCCTGGATGCGCTCTGGCGTTAACAACAACCGATCCAGCATGGCGGTCGACAATCCTTTGCTTTCGCCTTGGGCGATATCTTTGCTATTTTCACTAATAATATGTTGCGCATTAGCGACAATATTATCTGCCATTGTCGTTAATAAACGGTTTTTTGTTATCGTATCAAGTTGCGCGGTTTGCAATGCCGCTATTTGCGCTTTTTTTGCTAAATTGGCAATATCAAACTGTTCTATTGTTTTCATACTCTTACTCTGCTTTTCCCATCAACACCAAATCATCTCGGTGGATGATCTCTTTACTTGGGCAATAACCCAAAATGGTGTCAAAATCATTCGAATTTTTGCCTTTAATTTTTGCTAGATCCAGGCTGCTATATTGGCATATGCCTTTAGCCAACACTCGGGTACCACATTGGGCGGTAATACTTACCGATTCACCTTTGACAAAATCACCAAAGATTTCAACAATACCACTGGCTAGCAAAGACGCGCCTTTATTCCGTAAGGCATTAATCGCCCCTTCATCGATAATTATAGAACCATGACTCTTCAGCGTATGTTTGAGCCAGTGTTTTTTCGCTTTCAATGCACTTTGTTTGGCAATAAAGCGCGTGCCCGGGTTTTCGCCAAGCAATAATTTATCAAACACGGCAGAATTACTGCCGTTTAAAATATAGGTTTCAATGCCATGTTCAGTCGCTTTCTCTGCCGCCTGGATCTTGGTTTTCATGCCACCGGTGGCAATTTTATTGGTGGTGCCGCCAGCCATTTGATAGAGAGCGTCATCGATAGTCTCAATTTCACTAAACAACTTGGCATTACTATTATTGCGCGGGTCGCAATCAAACACACCGTCAACATCGCTTAAAATAAAGAAACAATCGGCATCACTTACCATAGCCACCAGCGCGGCAAGATTATCATTATCTCCCACCTTGAGTTCATCGGTGGCCACAGTGTCATTTTCATTGACCACCGGCAAAATATTATTTTCCAGTAACATTCTCAGTGTATTTTTAATATTGATAAAGCGCCGTCTGTCTTTTAAATCACCATGGGTAATTAATAATTGCGAGCAGGGCGTATCAAAAAAACGCTGCCAGTTCGCCATCATTTGCATTTGCCCAACAGAGGCCATCGCTTGTTTCGCCGCAATCGATGGGTTGGAGGAGCCGTGTTGAATTAATTGACGACCGGCTGCCACGCTGCCAGAAGAGACCAAGATCACTTCTTTATCGCGTTTATGGCATTCGGTAATAAAGCGGGCAATCGACAATAGATATTTGCCACTGCAGCCTTTGCCATCTGGGGCAACCAAGGCGCTACCCACTTTTATCACAACCCTTTTAAAATTCATTTATTGTCCGAATAACCTAGTCTCTGCCCTAAAGAATACAGTTTGCACCGTCACGATCAAATAACTTTTTGAAAATACATATAATTAATTCCATTGATAGCATTGCTAACCACCACAATGGGCGGTAATCTCAACCATACAACCAACAACAATAAAGTTAGAAATTAATGTCAGAATTGATTCAAACCTGGTTAACGGCAAGTGGTTTAAGCGGCAATTTAATTGCACCGGTATCCGCGGTAATAGGCTTAGTATTATTACTCAGCATTTGCTGGATTAGTTTTTACATCGCTAAACATCAAGTCTTACTGTTAGTGCATAAAATCGTCACCCGTTCCAGCAATCAATGGGACGATTTATTGGTCTCAAATAAAGTATTTGACCGTATTGCCTGGCTAGTACCGGTATTGCTGTTGCTGGCATTGATGCCGTACTTCATTAGCGAAAATCCAAGATTGGTCGAAGCACTCACGGTGTTTGCAAAAGTCACCATCGCCATCCAGGTTGCGCGCAGTTTAAGTTCAGTGTTAAATGTAGCAAACGATCTGTTTCAAGAGTCGAGTAAAGAAAAATACCTGCCTCTCAACGCCACCATTCAGTTGTTAAAGCTGGCCATCTATCTGGTAGCAAGCATCCTGGCGATTTCGATATTAATTGATCGTTCACCAATTTACCTACTCAGTGGTTTGGGAGCGCTAACGGCTGTACTATTATTGGTGTTTCAAGACACCATCAAAGGCCTGGTCGCGAGTATACAAATATCCGCCAACAAAATGGTGGCACCTGGTGACTGGATAGAAATGCCACAATATGGTGCCGATGGCGAAGTGTTAGAAATTGCCTTAAATACGGTAAAGGTGCAAAACTTTGATAATACCGTCACCACCATCCCCACCTATGCGCTGATCAGCGAGTCATTTAAAAACTGGCGTGGTATGTCCGTCTCTGGCGGCCGGCGTATTAAGCGCAGTATCAGTATCGACATTGCCAGTATCCATTTTTGTTCTAGTGAATTAATCGCAGAGTTAAATCAGTTTGATTTTTTACGGGATTATCTCAGTAATAAAAATAGTGAAATTAACGATTTCCACCGCCAGCAAGGCATAGATGACACAACGAACCCGAATAGCCGAAGATTAACCAATATAGGGACGTTTAGAGCCTATATCTCTGCCTATTTAACCAATCATCCCAACGTGCACCAGAATATGACCTGCATGGTAAGGCAACTGAAACCGACAGAAATTGGCGTCTCGCTAGAGTTGTATTTTTTCAGCAATGACATTAACTGGGGCAACTTTGAGGCGATACAGGCCGATATTTTTGACCATTTGCTTGCCATTGCACCACTGTTTGAATTACGTATATTTCAAACCCCAAGCGGTTTTGACTGGCAGCAAAGTCATTAGTACTGCCTGATCACGCCTTCCTGAACTGTTGAGGCCACTAGTTGACCTTGACGATTATAGATCTTACCGCGCACTAACCCTCGGCCACCACTGGCCGATGGGCTATCGATATCGTACAGCAACCAGTCATCAAAACGGAAATCTCGATGAAACCACATGGCGTGATCGATAGTGGCTATCTGGAAATTTTTCGACCACACACTGCGACCATGCGGGTGCACGGCCGAGGGTAAAAAATTATAGTCGGAGGCGTAGCCCAACACGTACTTATGCACACGTAAATCGTCTGGCATTTTACCTTTGGCTTTCATCCAAATTTGATTAGTGGCCGATGATTTTTCTGGCTTGAGCCAGTCATATTGTTTGATTGGGCGAAACTCAATTGGCCGTTCAGCAAATACCGCGTCATGCATGGCTTCAGGTATTTTATCTTTATGCTGCAACTGTAATTCTTGCATGCTTGCTAACCCTTCAGGGTCCACCACCTCGGGCATGATATCCTGGTGTTCAAATCCACCTTCATCAATTTGAAACGATGCCATCAAGTTGAAAATCACTTTACCATTTTGCATGGCCTGCACTCTGCGCGAGCTAAAGCTACGGCCATCTCGGGTGACATCCACCAAATAAGTAATCGGCTTGTGTGCATTCCCGGGTAATAAAAAGTAGCAGTGAAAGGAATGCAAAGCTCGGTTTTGGGCAACGGTTTCTTTCGCTGCAGACAACGCCTGACCAATAACCTGACCACCAAATACCGCGGGAAAACCAAGATCCTGACTCTGCCCCAAGAATAAATTATCATCCAGCCTTTCCAGCGTTAATAACGCGAGTAAATCGTCAAGCACTTGGCTCATGGTGTCGTCCTAAATGAAAATAAGTACTTATTATCATAAACTTTTTGAAGGAATTCAGCAAATTAACTTAAAATATGGTTTTAATAGATAAAAACCTAACAAAAGGTTTACAGCAAGAGATATTTGTCTATAATCAGTGTTAGGGCTACTTAGCTCGTCCAAGGCAAACCTAGTGAAAGCTAGGGACGCAAAGTTACCGGTCTAAAGGTTTTTTAATAATAATAATTACCTATGACAGCGGAACTGCCGACTAAGATATTGCGGGGGCTTATCTTTTTTAGCAATCCAACTTCAGAGACTGTTTCTTTGCGTGCCTTGCCTACTTTTCCAGCGATCGCTGAAATTCACTCAATACTAATACCAGTAAATTCAATATTTGCAACTAAACTAGTTCCTAATTTCTCGTTCCTAATTTCTCGTTCCTAATTTCTCGTTCCTAATTTCTCGTTCCTAATTTCTCGTTTCTCGTTTCTCGTTCCTAATTTCTCGTTTCTAATCAGCATCCTTGCCAATTCATACCAATGTCTGCTATTTTTTAGCTTTTATTTCTGTCAATTTTTGTCAATTTTTGTTGAATATACTCTCTAATCAGCGTTTCTAGCAACGATAATGGAATAGAGCCATTTTTCAATATTTGATCATGAAACTCGCGCAGATCAAAATCCTCAGCCAACGCCTTTTCCGCTTCAACGCGTAAACTTTTTATGGTAATTTCGCCCAACTTGTAAGAAAGTGCTTGCCCCGGCCAAGAGATATAACGATCAATTTCGGTTTTCACATTGTGTAAGGATAACGCCGAGTTGCTCGCCAAATAATCCATCGCTTGTTGTCTGCTCCAGCCTTTCATATGCATGCCGGTATCCACGACTAAGCGAACGGCCCGCCACATTTCATAAGTTAAACGACCAAAACGAGAATACGGGTCTTGATAAAATCCGGCTTCAACACCTAAATATTCAGAATATAAGCCCCAGCCTTCACCGAAAGCTGAAATATAAGTTTGGTTACGAAACTCAGGCACATTTTCCATTTCACGGGCAATAGAGCCTTGTAAATGATGCCCTGGTACGGCTTCATGTAAGGTTAATGCTTCTAATACGTACAAAGGACGACGATCTAATGCATAGGTATTTACCCAGTAATTACCTGCCTGATCATCTCGACTCGGGCCAGAATAACGACCCGTGGTGTATTTAGGCGCAATACTTGCCGGCACTTCCACAACACCATACGGCGTACGTGGCAAGGTTTTAAATAACGATGGTAATTTCGCATCCATCTTCTTCGCAATAAACGAAGCTTCTTTTAACAGTTGTTCTGGCGTGGTGGCATAAAACTGTGGATCGGTACGTAAAAATTGCACAAACTCGGCAAACGTACCGTTAAATTCAACGTCTTTTATTACCTCTTCCATTTCACCACGAATGCGCGCGACTTCCTGCAGACCAATGTCGTGAATTTCATCGGCAGTTAATGTTAACGTAGTGTAGTGTTCAATACGGTTTTGATAAAATGCTTCCCCATTTGGGTAATCTTTGGCCGCGATGGTTTGTTTTGCATTTGGGATGTAAGTATCTACCATAAAATCATAGAAACGCTGATACATGGGGTTAATGTTTTCTAAGATAATTTGTTTCGCTTTCGCTTGTAACTGCGCTTGTTGCTCCGCCGAAATATGTTTTGGCATGCGGTTAAACGGGCGATAAAAATCACTCTTGGTTGCATCATCAACAATAAAAGCACTGATACTGTCTTCAAACCCCGTCAGCACGACTTTGGGTTGGCTGATACCCGTTTTCAAACCTTGCTTTAACCAGTAGGTTTGTTGTTCAAAATATGTATCTAATGCCACCAGCCGGTTTAAGTAAGTTTCAAAATCCTCAACCTTTTTAAAACTTGAACGTGACGCCATAAACGTCATATAGGCATGAAACCCGGCTTCGGCGGTTAATGGCATATAGTGATCAAGATTTTTATACGAATCGATATCATTTTTTAGTTTGTAAGCCAAAATGGTTTGGTTGATTTGATTGGCTTTGGTTAAGCCATTGCTATCAATGAATTGCAGCCGGCTGTAGATATCACTCACTTTATCATTATGCCTGGCTAATGCCGCAGGTGAGGCGTCATAATAAAGAATATCATTCTCCTCATTAAACGGGTTCAGTGCATCCTGGTAAGCCTGCTGTTCAGCAATAATTTGCATTAACGTGGCATCTGCCAAGTTAGCGGTTACATCTTTTGTCACTTGCGCACAAGCAAGCAAAGATAAGATCATCATCAAGCTGATGGCAAATTTATTCATGATTTTTACTCTCAATTAGCGCATAACAATCCAGAAGCAGATCATCATTATAAATACCAAGTCTTTATAGAGTTGGTATCACATTTCTATATTGACGATATCTGACATCAGCTTTGCCAGCGTGAGTTCGCTGTAAACTTTTATGCCACTGGCAGTAAGCAGCTTGGCAGTAACTCCCATACCAATAATTTTTTTGCCCTGAAAATGGCCATCATAAACTTCGCTGCTACCACACGATGGACTATATTCTTTCAATAATGCGTATTTGATATGCTGCTGCTGACACAGGGCCAGGGCAGCATTGGCACCTTGCTGAAATGGCTTTGTGACGTCGTTGCCAAGCTCATCAATTACCCTTTCAGCCACATTGCCGGCCAGCAGCTCAGCCCTTGGTCTGGGCACCGCTAAGCCACCGGCAGTTTCCGGACAAATCACCAGCAAACGCCCTTGTTGTTGCCAGGTAGCAATTTGAGGGTCGATTAAAGTTTTGGTTTTGCCGTCAAAACGTACCTTGTTGCCAAGGAAACAGCTACTGATCAGAATTTTTTGCATAATTATACCGTTTAATCTTGGTGATCGCGGTTAAACAAAGACTCTAACTCGGCACGACCGGCTTTACTCACTTTGATCAATTCTTTCATATCAAATTTATTTCCCTGATAGGATTTATCCAACAGTTCTTCATCATGTACTTTAAATAATTTCACCATATGCTCGGCTCGAGCCTCGTCAAAACCATATTCTTGCAGCACCATTTTCGCCGCCACTAAACTGCCATCGAACATCTCCCGAACATTGGCATAAATTCCAATATCCCGGTATTTCATTACGCTTAAACGGCTTTTTGCCCGAGCGATAATTTTGATGTGTGGGAAATTTTCGCTCACCGTTTTGGCAATATCAAAACCATGCTTGTCTGAGTCGGCGGCAATAAACATCACCTTGGCGTGTTCGACTCCGGCCGCTTTCAGTAATTTTAAATTGGTAGCATCACCAAAAAACACTTTATTTCCAAATTGTCTTATAAATTCAATATGCTCTGCACTGTTATCTAACGCGGTATAATGAATGTTGTTAGCGGTTAGGATGCGGCCGGTGATCTGGCCAAAGCGACCAAAGCCAGCAATGATCACTTCCGGCTCAAGCACATCGGATGTTGAGTCATATTCCGGAGCCTGGTGTTTACGCTGTTGCAGTTTTTCACAAATAATCACCAGCGGTGAGGTCAATGCCATCGAAATCCCCACCACTAACGTCGCTTGCGCCGCCAACTCACTCGGTAATAATGAGTCGTTAACGGCCACATTGAAAATCACAAAGGCAAATTCACCGCCTTGCGATAACATCAACGCCAGCCGTAATGGCTGAGTACCGGGCTGATTATTGACATTAACGCAAGCAAAAATTATTGCGCTTTTAATGGCGATTAATGCCAAACTCGCACCGAGAATAAGTAACGGTTGCGCAAACAGTATATGCAGTTGTAAATTCATCCCGATGGCGATAAAAAACAAGCCGAGTAACAAGCCCTTAAACGGGGCAATTTCCACTTCTAGTTGGTGTCTGAAACTGGAGTTGGCCAATAAAATTCCCGCTAAAAATGCGCCTAAGCCCATAGATAATCCAGCTAACTGCATTACCAACGCAGTCACCATCACAATCAACAACGTCGCTGCAGTCATCACTTCTGAGCTGCCGTAGTGAGTTATCATTCTTAGCAGCGGATTAATTAAATAGCGACCAGAGAATAATACGCCAATAATCACCAACACGCTGACCCACCAGGCCGGATCATCACTGTTACTGGCCCCAGCAAGCGCAGAAACCAATAATAAAATAGGGATCACCGCCAAATCTTGCATCAACAATATCGAGAAGCCTTTTTGCCCTAACGGGGTTTTTAACAGTTGTTTTTCTTCCATGAGTTGAATGGCGAAAGCAGTAGACGATAACGCGAGTGCCAAGCCTAGCACTAAGGAAATTTTCCAGGAAAATGAGAACAGTAACAATAGGGCGGTGATAGCTAACGCACAAAACAATAATTGTCCGCCACCAATAAATAAAATGTTATTGCGCATCCGCAGCAGTTTTTCCGGCGCTAACTCCAGGCCGATGACAAATAATAAAAACACCACACCGAGCTCGGCAAAGTGTAAGATTTGTTCAGGGTCATTAATTAAGCCAAGCACAGAGGGGCCAATCAGTAAACCCGCGGCAAGGTAGCCGAGTATGGCGCCTAATTTAAAGCGAGTAAAAATCGGCACGGCAATGACTGCGGCACTGAGGAAAATAACACCAGAGGTGAGGGCGCTCATGAAAAATCCCTGTTGGAGAAGAAGCCTTTGATTAAAGGTTGTTTTAAAGATTAACTCATTATAAGCACCGAGATGGTGTAAATCGCAAGTAATTTTGCAATAACTTAATCTCCTTGCGGGTCTGTACAGTTAATTAACAACTTTATGATATAAACAATGAGTATTTTATGAAAAAACTTTTCCTGGGCATCAGCGTGCTAATGCTGAGTATTGCCAGTTTTGCCAGGCCCGTTGCTGAATCTGCCGACTTGGTATCACCATTATTACCCGGACAAACCATCCCCAGCATCAACACCACCACAATTGCGGGTAAGCAAGTGAGTTTGGCCAGTATTATCAACAACAAACCAACGATATTATTTTTCTATCGTGGCGGCTGGTGTCCGTTTTGTAATGTGCAAATGGGACAACTGCAAGCCATCGAAAAAGATTTAACTCGCCTTGGCTTTCAATTGATTGGCATATCTACCGATTCACCGGTAGACTTGCAAAAAAGTCTTCGCGATAAAAAACTAAGCTATCAATTACTTTCCGATTATCACAGTGAGGTCAGTCAGGCTTTTGGTTTGGCATTTTATGCTTCAAGCAAAGTGACCAAGCGCTATTTGACGAAAATGAACTTGCAAAATCCTCTGCAAAAAAATGCTGCTGGCGAAGCACGTCTGGTATTGCCTGCGCCTGCAGTTTATGTGATTGATGCCAAAGGGTTAGTGCAGTTTCAATACGTAAATCCAAACTATAAAACCCGATTAGCGCCGGAGTTATTATTGCACGCGGCTAAACTGGCGAATTAACCCGAACTCAGGTTTACTTCGATGCGCTGATGGTTTCGTAGGTCACCGGATTAAAATCTTCAACTTGCTCATTGATATCGATAGCGGCAACATATTGTTTGCTCGCCATTTCAGCTTGGGCAAGCGAGCGGGCATGCACTCTGGCAATTACATCACCGGCGTTCACTCTCTTGCCAACATGGACAATCGAGTCAAAGCCGACACTGTGATCAATCTCTTGCTCATTGCTGAGTCGGCCTCCACCAAGCCACACCACGGTTAGACCAATATCACGTGTTTGCATTGCACAAATAACGCCAGATTTTGGTGCAAAAACATCGAGAACCACCTTTGCCTCGGGCAAGTATCTATCGGGATGCTCAAATAAATCGGCCGGCCCGCCCATGGCAACGATCATGCGTGCAAACACTTCAGCGGCTTCACCTGACGTTAAGGCATGTTCAACCAATACACGTGCTTCGTGATTATGTTCGGCAATACCAGCAGAAATTAGCATCGCACAAGCTAACGCACTTACCACTCGATGCAACCTCGATTCGCGTTTATCCCCGCTTAAAAAATGCAGAGTTTCGATGATTTCAACCGCATTGCCGGCACTACTGCCAAGTACTTGATTCATGTCGGTGATAATTGCCTGTGTCTTCACCCCGGCACCATTGGCGACATTGACGATACTTTGCGCTAACGTTTTCGCAGCATGCATGTCTTGCATCATCGCACCATTGCCCACTTTCACATCCATCACTAATGCGTCTAAGCCGGCAGATAATTTTTTCGATAATATGGAGGCGGTAATTAACGGCACTGATTCTACGGTGGCGGTAACGTCACGAATTGCATATAGCCGTTTATCGGCAGGCGCAATATTACCGGTTTGACCAATAATGGCCATGCCCACATCTTTGACTATCCGTTGGAACTTCGCGTTGTCAGGATGGGCATTAAAGCCGCTAATACTTTCCAGCTTATCAACCGTACCTCCGGTATGGCCTAATCCCCGACCAGAAATCATCGGCACATAGGCGCCGTTAGCCGCAACAATTGCCGCCAGTATAAAGCTGACTTTATCTCCGACACCGCCGGTAGAGTGTTTATCAATTATCGGGCCATCAATATCAGGCCATTGCAACACTTCCCCTGAGTGCATCATTTGCATTGTTAAGGCGACAGTTTCCTCAACATTCATCCCTTGTTGCACAATAGCCATCGCCATCGCGCCTACCTGCGCATCATTAAAATCACCATTAACCAAACCATCGACAAAGCTTTTTATCTGTACAGCGTTGAGAACATGACCATCACGTTTGTGGCGAATGATTTCTTGCGGTAAGAGCATAGCGATAGCTTACTCTAAACTTTCCGGAGTAAATGCATCTGGTAATAATTGCTGTACGGTCCAATCAATCCGAGCGCCCAAATGGTTGACCGAAGTTACCAGTGCATCTGGTTGGAGAAATTCTGCAATCACCTGACGACAAGCGCCACAAGGAGCAGTAAATGCTTCTTGTTTAGTATAAATAATCAAAGTAGATTCGCTGGTGAATACTGATCTGTTAGCACCCGGTAATCAGACTCGACATCTTTTTCCAAGTCCATAAAACTGATCACATTGAACAGTTTTATATCGTATTTTGCCAATGGCAGAGTCAATGTTTCGACATTATTACCTATCTCACTAGCCAGAGGCATTTTATTGGGAATGATAATCACCCGATTTCCCGAACTGTTTTCATTGCTAATGGAGTAAAAGTCGCCGAACACGGCATGATAAGTGGCGGATTCATGATGAAAAAGCTTGCTGCTAGAAAATGTATTTGCCACCAATACCCCTTGCTCGGTGAGCAGTGATTTGGTTTCTTCTAAAAACTCCTGAGTTAATAGGTGTTCCGGAATATATTCGCCATTAAAAGCATCAAGAATTATCAAATCATAACGCTGTTGTTTACGTTGTGCCCGTTTGATAAAAATCCGGCCATCTTTGGTATGGCTTCTAACCTTGTCGGTTTCTTTAAAATCAAAATAATTTTTTGCCACCCGTACTACCGCAGGGTCAATTTCGACATTATCAATTTCAATCTGAGGATAGAGTTCTAATAAACTATTCGATAGCGTGCCGCCACCTAAGCCAATAATTAGCACCTTTTGCGGGTTGGGAATAAACACTAAAGATGACATCACATATTTGGTGTAATTAAATACCAGCTTTTGCGGGTTATCTTTATTGATACATGATTGACTGCTGGTTTTGCGTTTTACTGAAAACTTCAAGCAACGAACATTGCCTTTATCTTCAACGAAGATATTCCGATACAATGAGCGCTCTTCTTTAATGACTTTTGCCTGAGTCGTAAACGAGGCACTAATGAATATTGCTAAGGCGATGAATCGACTTAGATTTAAATTAAGACTGTAAAGGTACTTTTGCATCTTTTACCTCCATTTTATTCACTAACATCGCCACCAAGCCAAGCGCTATCAATAGCAGGCAAAAAGTAAAGATAATAGTATTTACCTCAAACCATAATACCAGATAAAACGAGGTGGCCAGGGTACCCAGTGCCGACCCTAAAGTAGAAACAAAGTAGAGTACGCCAGCTATATGGCCACTTTCCGCTTCGTTGGTCACTAACAAGCGTACCGAGTAGGGCGAGATCATCCCCAAAATAATGGTTGGCACAAAAAATAACAGCATCGACGCGGTTAATGACCCATAGCGAGTGTCTTCGATATTATCAAAAACAAAATCGAGAATAGGAATAGCGAAATAAGCCAGAGGCAACAACGTAATGCCAGCAAATAGAAATATCCGCCCATATTTTTGCAGTGAAGGCTGATGTAAAGACAACCGGCCACCAAATAAGTAACCCAAAGATAGTGATAGCATAAACACAGTGATGATACTGCCCCACACATGCACACTTGAGCCGAAATATGGCGCCAGAATGCGCCCGCCTAACAGCTCAACCCCCATAATGGAGAAGCCACTGCAAAAGGCGAGAAGATAGATAAAATAGTTATGCCACTGCTTGTTCATACTGTTTTTTTATAGTGATCACATTAATCGATTGTGCAATCAATTAATGTACTTGCTATTACTGCTGTTATTCAAATTGTGACACTAACTTAACAGCACAGTAGGTAGCGAGCAACCTAAAGTTTATGAAGAAGATCTTTCGATAAGCTGGCTTTCAATTAACACCGTTGTGGGCTTGTCGCCGGCGATCAGTTTCAGCAGGTTTTCCACTAATAACTCCCCTGCCAGCATGGTGTCTTGTTTTGCTGTGGTCAGCGGTGGATTTACAAAGCTGGCCATCGGAATATCATCAAAGCCAACCACGGCGACATCATCAGGAATTGCCAAACCATGCTCAGTTAATGCCCGAATCGCGCCTACGGCGATTAAATCGCAAGCAGCAAACAAGGCATCAAACTTGGCGCCGGTGACCAATAACTGTTTAGTGGCCAAATAACCCGCTTCTTCGGTATACAGGGCATCAATTTGTAAATTTTCATTCCCCTCTATGCCCGTATGTTTTAGCGCAGCAATATGACCTTTATAACGATCATAAAATTCCGGCGCCCGGCGGGAAGCGGTGCCAATAAAGGCACATTGTTTATGGCCTTTTTCTAATAAATGTTCGGTAAGTTGGTAACCACCATGAAAGTTATCGCAGCCTATGGTCGCCACGTCCATATCTTTTACTTCTGCACCCCAACGCACGAAATGGGTACCTTATTGATGCAAATGCACCAATTTTTCTTTGTAAGCGACGTAATCACCGTAGCCGAGCAAGATAATACCATCGGCTTTGTTGGTGTCTTCAAATTCGGCGTGCCAGTCGTTATCCATTTGTTGGAACGACACTAACAAATCGTAACCTTTATTGGCACAAGCTCGGGTAATACTGCCCAGCATGGACAGAAAAAATGGATTGATTTGCGAATCATCCGAGGTGGGATCTTCAAATAACAGCAGCGCTAAAGTATTACTCTGTTGGGAGCGTAAATTACGAGCATTTTTATCGACCTTGTAATTTAACTCTTTGGCGATGGCCTGAATTTTTAGACGCGTTTCCTCATTCACCAGAGGGCTATTGCGTAGTGCTCGCGACACCGTAGATTGTGAAACACCGGCACGATAGGCGATGTCAAATGAGGTTGCTTTCACGTTAATATACATCTAAAAAATTTAACTTAAAAAAATAGTAACGCAAGATCATAGCAATGTATAGCGGATTCAATAGCCAGCAATGTGCCAATTTGTAATTTGGCACATTGCATTAATCACCACAGTCATACCAATTGGTATAATGATTTACCCACTTAGCGAGAGTTTATCCGGAATGGTATTCGCTTAATTTTACTCTTGATCGTCTTTGACAAAATACACCGAGGCACTGGCTAACAGCATAGCCACGCCTGCCAGCATAATGATGTATATCGCTTCGTTATCAAACACACTGCTTAAGATCCAACCAGAGAATAAGCCGGAAACAATTTGTGGTGCGGCGATGGTGAAATTGAAAATCCCCATATACACCCCGGTTTTAGTTGCCGGTAATGAACCCGCCAAAATGGCATAGGGCATTGCCAAAATCGCCGCCCAGGAAATGCCTACGCCGATCATTGGAATAAATAGATTAACCGCCGCTTGCGGGACAGTAACCGAGGAAATCAATAAATCAACGACCACTGGATCAAGGTTATTAGACGCCATAAAACCAAAATAGCCTAACGCCCCGGCAAACAAAGATAATGAGTACACTAATTTACGGCCAAACTTATCCGCTAGTTTCGACAGTACCACCGAAAATACCGCGGCAAATAACGAGTAAGCAGCAAAGATAATGCCTACCCAGTCAGCGGCAGCACCTTTCGCATCAAGGAGAGCTTGCGGCACCGTGCCGATTGCATGTAAATAGTCGGGATCAAACCATTTTGCCTCTACTCCCCAAATGTACTGGGTGATTGCCGGCATCGAGTAAACCCACATAATGAACAGGGCAAACCAGGAGAAAAACTGCACGATCGCCAGTCGCTTCATCGTTTCCGGCATGGTTTTCACCAGCCTAAAAAACTCGACCAGGCTGCTTCTAAGCGATTTTTTCTGTTTTTGCTGTTGCGCAATGGCCTGCGCATCGATACCGCGGTAAGCATAAAAATCTTTCGGTGGGTGTTCTTTGGTGCGAAATACTGTCCACAACACTGAACCCAACAATACCGTAGCACCGAGATAAAATGCCCAGGTTACTGAAGGGGCAACCTCACCAACCTTCGCGGTGTTTTCTAAACCAATGACATTGGTTAATACAAACGGTAAAATCGAGCCGATAACCGCACCAATATTAATCAATAGCGATTGAATCGAATAACCCAAGTTGCGCTGTTTGGCCGGTACCATATCAGACACGAGAGAACGAAATGGTTGAAAGCTGACATTAAACGAAGCATCCATTAGCGCCAAAATCATCGCACCAAATAGCATAGGCGCAATAAAGGCAACAAAAATTCCAGCATTTGGCATTAGCACCATACCGATAGCCGCGGCAATGGCACCCGCGAAGATAAACGGCTTACGTCGGCCAAATCGATTCCAGGTGCGATCAGACGCGGAACCAACAAGAGGTTGCACAATCAGCCCCATGATAGGTGCCACCAACCAAAATAGTGACAGTGAGTGTAAATCGGCGCCCAAATCTGACAAGATCCGACTGACATTGGCATTTTGCAGGGCAAAACCAAATTGCACGCCTAAAAAGCCAAAACTGACATTCCATACCTGCCAAAACGATAACTGCGGTTTTTCTTTATTCATCATCAATTTCTTGCTTTCATCTAACATAGTTTAGTCCATTGCCTTAAAGCGAATGGCGGCGCCACCACTTGTTGCCATTTTAATGTTCAGGGTGTCTTTTGCTGACACCGTTTTCTGCTCAATCACCAGATCATAAGGATTATCTACCCAGTTTGCCTTGTCGCCATCACGATAAATTTCGGCGAGATAGGTTTTATCGTGGTCTAAAAAGTCTAATTCAACCTCGATAGAGCGGGATTTGTCATCGGTCAATGCGCCTAAATACCAGTCATTACCATTACGCTCTTTACGGGCAAAAGCAACATAGTTGCCCACTTCACCAGCCACGGCGATTGATTGCTGCCAATCGGTGGGTACATCCAAAATAAACTGAAATGCTGGTAAATTGGCTTCGTAGTTACGCGGTAAATCCGCCGCCATTTGAATAGGGCTGTATAACACCACATATAACGCTAGTTGTTTTGCCAGCGTGGTTTGTGGTCTGTTGGTATTCGCACCCAAACCATTAAAGCCCATGTCAAATATGCCTGGAGTAAAATCCATTGGCCCGGCTAACATCCGGGTAAATGGTAACATTGCCGCATGTTCCGGTGGATTAGGTGGTGTGCCCCAGGCATTAAATTCTTGACCGCGAGCCCCTTCACGAGCAATCCAGTTTGGATAAGTACGGCGCAAACCGGTATCTTTTATTGGCTCATGCGTATTAATGCTGATGTTTCTTTTCGCCGCTTGTTTAATATTATAGAGATATTCATTCACCATATATTGGCCATCGTGCCATTCATGACGAGCAATGCCATCGTCATCGATACGCTTTATGTTACCGCCATCGGCAACATAGCCGGTTTTCACCTGAGCAACTCCCATGCTTTGATACAAATCTAGCGCATCCGCCATTTGCTTACGGTAATTAGTCACATTACCCGAGGTTTCATGATGACCAATTAACTTAACCCCGGTTTTCTTGCTGTGAGCTTTAATTTCATCAATATTAAAATCATCGTAAGGCTTGGTAAAGTCAAACACATCACCATTAAAGAACCAGTCACCATCCCAGCCGATATTCCAACCCTCTACCAATACGCCTTTAGAGCCATACTTAGCGGCAAAATCCATATAGCGTTTTACTTCACTGGTGGTAGCGCCATGGGTTTCACCGCTGCCCCAGGTGTTTTCTTTAACGTGCATGCCCCACCAAATACCCACGTATTTACCCGGTTCTACCCAAGATACATCACCCAGTTTATTGGGCTCATTGAGGTTTAAAATCAGATCCGAATTTAATAAGCCAACCGCATCTTTACTCACCTGAATAGTGCGCCACGGCGTGTTAAAATTTGCCGTAGTTTTCACCAAAACACCGTCTGACCAAGGTGCTAGATCTGCCTTTAACACACCCAGTCGACGCTGGTTTAGTGACATACCGGCATAATCGACTAACGCCGCTTCATGAATACTCATATGTATTCCAGATCCCAAGGTAAAGGTAAATGGCGTAAGTGTTTACCGTTTCCCTGTCGGCGGCGATCGTTACCTGCAGTTCATTATGGTGATCGGTAATGGTTTCGCGCTCTCCCCAAGGTTGCTGCCAACTGGTATTCACCGATTTGCTGTTGCTATCAGTAATGTTGAAGCCCAGATCAAAGTAGGGGCCCGATTTAAACACCATACCCAAACGAGAAGGTTCAATCACTTGTTCGCCATTAAAACTAACACTGTACTTTGGCACCTCAGCTTGATCATTTATGGTGAAAATCAACTTGCCATCCGGAGAGGAAACTTTGACTTCTTTTGCCGCCAGTAAAGAGCTGCATAGCGCTAACGCCAGTAGGGTAAATTTCACTAAAATCTTCATATTTTTCTTAACCTTCTATTTTTTGACAAACACAGCGGTGCTGAATTTATTCACGCTAAAGCCATTAGCTCCGACACTGTTCTTAGCTGTGCCATTACTGGCGGTTAACGGATCAGAACTTGCTAACTGTAATGGGTGTAAACTAAAACCTTGTGCACCTTGATAAGCAAGATGTTGTGGTTTGGCTGAACTGTTGAATAGCACTACGATTTGCTCATAGTGTTGATCCATTAGCTCAGATTCTTTATTGGTATTGGTTTCGGTATTAGTATTCTTTTCGGTATTAGCATCGGTAAGGCTCATCACATGAGTCCGAACTGCTGATCTTTACCGGTATTCAAAAATTGCACTTGCTGATTGATGGCATCGGCGGTGGTTAAACGAAACAGTTTTGACGTCATGCGAATTTGTAAAAACTCAAGAAATCGATCGCGACTAAAACGAATATGCTCTGGGGTTACCATGTCGCGGCCTTCATTTTTGCTGATAATGTCGCCGATCAATTGCCAGTTTTGCTGATCTTTCTCTTTCGGTGGCAAACCGACATGGTAATTATTAGTTTGCATGCTAAAGTCGACTTTGTTGAACCAGTCACCATAATCATAGCTGTCGCGCAAATAAGACTTGAACGCAATAGCTCTGAGCCCATATGGATAAACGGAATGCCCTGCGCCATTAACGGGTAGGACAAACTCAAAGCATGCATTCGCACCCGGTCATCAATATTTAAACTAAACGCATTTCGATATTGGTTATTGTCCCAAAGCGTTTGGTTATCATGTTTTGACACATAATTGATGGTGTCCGCTGGGTCTAGTGCATAGCCGGTTGGTTGGTTGCCATAAGGAATGTCTTTGCCGGTTACCTTTTCTCCGGCGGCGTTCTCAATGGGGAAGTGTTGCAGATTACCCGCCAAACCCACGCGCAATTGATCGGCCAGTAATTGGTAATTTTTCAGGCTGTCGGCACTGGTGCGCAATTCATTGGGCAGGGTGTATAAACCATTGCCTATGCCTTGTGCTTTACGAATGCCATCACCAGATGCCATCATGCCAGCGCCACGTACGGCATCACGTAATCGGTCGGTAAAAGTACCAATTTCGCTGCCGCCAAGTTCCAATTGGCTGGCCTGAACAAACCGCTGGTTATTGGTTACTTCACCAAAATTCCAGCCTTCGCCATAAAAATAGCTGTCTGCGTCTACGGCTAACACCGCCGCTCTTGCCGCCAACATCACCGCTTTCGGCTGGTGCGCCATTAAATCAAAGCGAAAACCGTCAATTTTATAATCTTCTGCCCACACCACTAATGAGTCGGTCATCAACTTTGCCATCATTTTGCGTTCGGTGGCGGTGTTATCACAACAGGTTGATTGCTCAATTAAGCCGGTAACCGGGTGCAAGCGCTGATAATAACCCGGGACAATTTTATCCAAAACCGAGGTCTTTTCCATGCCGGCCTGATGTGTATGGTTATAGACCACGTCCATGATCACCCGAAAGCCGAGATTATGGAGGTTTTGTACCATCTCCCGAAACTCAACAATGCGGGCATTACCTTCAGGGTTTTGCGCATAACTGCCTTCCGGCACAGTGTAATGAAACGGATCATAACCCCAGTTGTAATCATCAAAGGTTCGAATTTGACTCACTAATTGCTGGGCCTTAGAGCCATTTGGATCATAACTTTCGAGTATCTCGGACAAGGTTTTATCTTGGTTTTCGGCTTGCTGACACGACTCATGGCTGGCAATAATGTCGCATAATTTCAGCACCGTATCGGTTAATGCCAGGCGCTTGGTTACCTCTTCATTCACCGTACCAATATCAAAGGTTGGTAATAAATGAATGTTATTTAAGCCTGCCGCTTTTAGCGTTTTTAAATGTTTGATACCGGTACTGTCTGGTTGCGCAAACGCTTTGTATTTACCTTTAACATTTTCCGTTTTTATCGAATTATCACTGGCACTAAAATCGCGAATATGCAGCTCATAAAACACATTATCTTCAACATTTTCAACCACAGGGACCGTTTGACTATGCCAACCTTGAGGCTTGGTTGAGCTATGGCTTAAATCGGTTACTTGTGAGTACTTACTATTTGCCGATAAGCTTAAACTGTATGGGTCAGTAGTGATTAACGTTTCAACCTTTTGACTTTCTGGATGAAATACTTGCACTTTAAACTGGTAGTAGCTGCCGAGCAACGATTCGCTAAAGTTTGCTTGCCACACTCCGGTGTGCTGATTTTGTTCTAAGACCACTTCTGCTAACGGATGTTGAGTTTTATCCTGGTTAAATAATAGAACGGATACTTACTTTTCTGTCGGTGCCCACAACTTAAATTGCGTACCTTGCGCCGTAATTACCGCTCCCAGATCCGCTTCTTCATCGGCATCGGTTGCGCCACGGGTAAAAAGATCATCAATCACATTGCCGGTTTGCACTTTGCTTAAGCTGACCAGCTGCTGCTCATCGTTAACGCCGGCAATGAATAATTGCCCTTTAATCAAGGTTTTTGCCAACATTTGAGCTTGTTTTTTAATGCTGTCAGCAAAACTCAACGCCTGACCAGTTCCAAGCAAATAGCCGAATTTAGCTGCTTGTTCGCGACTCAATTGTGAACGTTTCAGAGAAAAGCTAGTTGTTGAGCTATCGGCTAAATTGTTTTTTGAAACTAAAAAGTAATTTAGCTGTGGATTCATTTCAGCATGCAAATATAAAGTATCGGCTGCCAACCAATGCCCGGCAGAGGTGGTGGCCAACTGACGAATACTGTCTTCGCTAACCTGAATAGTTTCAGGTTCGGGTGGCGAGCATGCCAGCAGTAACGAAGATAAAAAAAGTGATGCAAGTTTCTGATTCAGAATGTAACCAAGCGCTGTTCAAAACATTAAAATGAAATGAAATGAAATTTAAGTTGCGACAAGCATGATACAAGCAAATACAATAATCAATTACATACGTATTCAGAAATTATTCAGTGTATTTTTTGACCAAGGCATGTTTTATAAGTTGCTGTATATGAAGGGTTTACTGTTGTTTTGTAAAATTTTTGTGACGTCAACTTCGGGTTTCTCTGCATATTGATGAATACGTATGCACGTCATTCTCTTTGTTACAAATTGTAATTAACATAATGGTTATCCGCTTAACGTGGGTTTCATGTTAATCAACATATACCTTGGACAGGACGACCAAGAGATACTAAATAGAATGGACGCATGGGGAGATACAATATGTTAAATTTTAAACCTAGCAAACTGACAGTAGCACTATTATCGAGTGGTCTGTTATCAATGAGTTCAATCGCCTTTGCCGCTGAAGACGCAGCAATAACCGAACAAGCTGAAGAAGTTGAAGTTATTGAAGTTATTGAAGTCACCGGCTTTCGCCGCAGCTTAATCGAGTCAATGAATGTTAAACGCTATTCATCTAGCGTTGTTGAAGCCATCTCAGCCGAAGATATTGGTAAATTACCCGATTCTTCAATCGCTGAATCCATTGCCCGCCTACCAGGTTTAACTGCACAACGCCTTGATGGTCGTGCCAGTAAAGTCAGTATTCGTGGTTTTGGTGAAAACGAAGGCGCCACAACCTTCAACGGTCGTGAACAAGTTTCTATTGGTGATAACCGTGGTGTTGAGTTCGATATTTATCCGTCAGAAATTATGAGTGGCGTCACCGTTTATAAAACACCTGATGCAACCATCTAAGGTGAAGGTATTGCTGGGGTTGTAAATTTACAAACTGCCCGTCCGTTAAATCAAAAAGAGCGTGTTATTTCAATTAACGGTACCTATGAAGAAACCAGCTTTGATAAGCTGAACCCGGATGCCGATAATAACGGCTTCCGTGGCACCTTTGCCTATATGGACAAATTTGCCGATGACACCGTTGGTATTGCCATTGCACTTTCAACCATGAGCTCACCAAATCAGGAAAAACGCTGGAATTCTTGGGGCTATCCAGAATTTACTTATGAAGATGGCAGCGCAGGTTCTATTTTAGGTGGTGCTAAACCATTCGTGCTTCATCAACGCTTGAACGTGATTCGGTTATGGCGGTACTTGAATTTGCTCCGAACGATGATTTACACATTACCTTTGATGCTTTATACGTAGATTTCAGTGATGAAAAAATCTTACGTGGCATCGAAGTGCCATTTGCCTGGGGCCAAGGTTCAATCTCTGCAGATACTGCGATAATTGACCCTGAAACTGGTTTTGTCACCAGCGCCATCACCGAAGGTCAACGGGTTGTGGTTCGTAACGATTACGAAGAACGTGAAGCCGAACTAACTTCTTTTGGCGTCAATGTTGAATATAATGTCAATGACAATTGGTCTGTAGAATTCGATGCAAGTTATGCCAAAGTAGAGCGTGAGATCTGGTCTTTAGAAAGCTATTCAGGAACGGGTCGAGGGGATAGCCGTGGTGTTGCCGATACTCTTGGTTATACATTTGACGGCGGCAATACCGGCGCGCAATTTAGTCACGAATTAGATTACTCAGATTTTAACTTAATTCAATTAGGTGGGCCATTATCTTGGGGTGCAAGCTCAGCGCTTAACGAAAAATACGGTATCGACGGCACTGAATATGCCAATCAGGCCCAAGATGGTTTCTTAAACACGCCATCGGTTGACGATGAACTAACGGCCTTGAAATTTGCCGCAACGCAAGTCCTAGACAATGATTACGTCAGTGCAATTACCTACGGTGTGTCGTATAAAGAGCGTGAAAAAACCAAAGATTCCGATGGTGATTACATGACGATTTCATCGTTCTCTCTAGAGAACCCGGGAATGTTGTCGGTACCCGAAGAGTATCGTTTAGGCAGCGCCAATTTAGATTTCATCGGCATGGGCGATATGATTGCTTATGACGTACGTGGCTTAATGAAGGATGGCTACTACGATCTGCTTTCTGAAAAATTAACAGGTGCCCAGCACCAAACTAAATCTTGGACAGTAAAAGAAGAAATTCTTGCCTTATTCGTGAAAGCAGATATCGATATGGAAGTTGGCGGATTACCATTAACGGGTAATGTAGGCGTACGTTATGTACAAACCGACCAATCATCACAAGGTAATGCTTTTAATCCGGGTAGCGGCATCGTTGAGACCAGCCCAACGGATATCAGTCACGATTACTCACATGTATTGCCAAGCTTAAACTTGTCATTAGCCATTGATGATAAACAAACTGTGCGTTTTGGCGCAGCGAAAACAATTTCTCGTGCCAAGCTAAGTGATATGAATGCATCCGTGGAAACTACTTTCAGTGAAGTACCAAACAATGAAGGCTATAACTGGTCAGTAAGTGGTGGTAACCCAGAGTTAGAGCCTAAAGAAGCATTTGGTTTAGATTTAACTTACTCAAACTACTTCTCTGATGAAGGTTACTTCTCAGTAGCCTTATTCCACAAAGATCTAAAAAAGTGGATTTTGGACGGTACTTACCAAATTGATTTAACTGGAGTAGCAGATCCGATATCTGGAATTGTTCCAGAAAATCCATTAGGCCTAGGTACTGGTAAAGTTAACGGTGGTGAAGGTACTCTTTGGGGATACGAGCTATCGGTTGCTTTACCATTTAACGTATTTAGTGAAGACCTTGACGGTTTTGGTTTAATTGCCAGCTATACCGGCATTGATGATGACATCAAAGACCAACACGGTAATAAATTTTCATTAGAAGGTTTATCAGATACCATTTCTAACGTTACTGCTTACTACGAAAAAAACGGTTTCCAAATTCGTGCTAGCATGCGCTACAGAAGTGATTTCAAAGGCCAAGTCTACGGTATTGGTTTCGATGCTCAACAAGTAGACATTGAAGGTGAAACCATTGTTGATGCGCAAATCGGTTACGATTTCGGCGAAGCCGGTTTTACTAGCTTAGATGGCTTATCGGTATTCATTCAAGGTTACAACCTTACCGAAGAACCATTTACGACACTTTCTGGCGACAACAGCTTACAAGTGCGTGACTATCAGGATTATGGTCGCAGCTACTTAATTGGTTTCAGCTACAAGCTGTAATTTAGCGATGTTTAGCTAACCTTGAAAAACCCTTGTGAACTAATAACGCAAGGGTTTTTTTATACTCCCGAGCCATGGACTGTGGATAGGGGTGCTTATTCATTTGATAAGCTATTTAAACTGATATCGTTAAGTTACAGTGGATTATCAAATGCATAAAGTGAAACCCGCAGCTAAAACTGACAGTTAAGGTGTAATGATGAATCAAGATAAAATTCAAAATGTGGTTATTGTTGGTGGCGGTACCGCCGGTTGGGTAACTGCAGCTTTGCTTTCACGCGTATTAGGTAAAACCTTAAACATCACCTTGGTTGAATCGGAGCAAATTGGTACTATTGGCGTTGGCGAAGCTACCATTCCACCGATCATCACCATCAATAATGCCCTGGGCATTAGCGAGCAAGAATTCTTACAAGCAACAAACGCCACCATTAAACTCGGCATTGAGTTTGAAAACTGGAAGCAGAAGGGCGATAGCTACATGCACGCCTTTGGTGGTATCGGCAAAAATTTTCCCTTTTGTGATTTTTATCACTATTGGCTAAAGGCCAAGCAGTTGGGGGATAAATCCGATTTTTGGGATTTTTCGCTGAACTATCAGGCCGCCAAACACCACAAGTTTTCAAAAGCGGCAAAAATTGACGGCACCAATATGCCAGGGCTGAAGTATGCCTATCACTTTGATGCCGGCATGTACGCTCAGTTTCTGCGTAAATTCAGTGAAGCGAAAGGCGTTACACGCATTGAAGGCATGGTCTGCAAAGTCAATCTTAATGACGACAATGGTTTTGTTGATTCTATTGAACTGAAAGACGGCAATGTCATTAGTGGTGACTTATTTATTGATTGTACCGGTCTTGCCGGATTACTCATTGAGAAAGCGTTAAACACCGGCTATGTCGACTGCTCTCATTGGTTACCTTGTGATCGCGCCATGGCCGTTCCCTGTGAATCGGTGACCCCAATTAGCCCATATACCAAATCGATTGCTCATGATTCAGGCTGGCAATGGCGCATCCCACTACAGCATCGCATAGGTAACGGTTTAGTCTATTCGAGTAAATACCTGAGTGATGAACAGGCAAAAGAGTTGTTGTTGAATAACCTCGATGGTAAGCCTTTAGCAGAGCCTAAAATCATTCCATTTCGAACTGGAAGACGCCGAAAACAGTGGCATAAAAACGTTGTCAGTATTGGTTTATCCAGTGGTTTTCTCGAACCTTTAGAATCTACCAGTATTCCTTTAATTCAAACGGCGGCAATCCGCTTGATCAAGTTATTCCCGTATCAAGGCATTAAAACCTTTGAGGTGGCGGAGTTTAACCGCCAGGCGAAAATTGAAATCGAGCAAATACGTGATTTCATCATCTTGCACTACAAAGTCAATGAACGCGATGACAGCCAGTTTTGGCGCGCCTGCCAACGCATGGATATTCCAGAAAGTTTGCAGCGCAAAATTGAGTTGTTTCGAACCACAGGAAAATTATTCCGCGAGCAAGATGACCTGTTTACCGAAATTGCCTGGCAACAAGTATTAATGGGCCAGGGCATTATGCCAGAAGATCATCACGCCTTAGCCGATGCGTTAACCGATCAACAAATTACTGAGCTGATGCAAAACTTGAAAATTCTTATCGATCGCAGCGTTAATAACATGCCGAGTCATGATGATTTCATTAACCGCGCAAAAATTATTTAAAATAAATAAAATTAGATGAAAACTATATTATGAAAACAATACAAATTGGCAACATTAGCTTACCCTCGTCACGCCTGATCTACGGCTGCATGCGCATTAATGGTGATAATTCAGCAACGGCAATACAGCAGGGCAAAAATGCCATTCGCAGTGCCATTGATGCCGGCTATAATCATTTTGACCACGCCGATATTTATGGCGGCGGCGAATGTGAGCGCATTTTTGGTCAAGTATTAAAAGAGAGCCCTGAGCTACGCGAACAATTAATAGTCACCTCGAAAGCCGGCATTCGTTTTGCCAACACACCAAACATTGGCGATGTTGGTCGTTATGACTTTTCCAAAGATTATCTCATTAATCAGGTGGAAGGTTCATTAGAGCGCTTAAACGTTGAAGCCTTAGATTTATTTTTGTTACATCGTCCAGATTACCTATTTAATCCTGAAGAGGTAGCAGAGACGTTTGAACTGCTTAAACGCCAAGGCAAAGTTAAGAGTTTTGGCGTCAGCAACTTTAGCCCATCTCAGGTAAGCCTTTTACAGGCTGCCACCACTGAAAAGTTAATGGTTAACCAAGTTGAAATCAATATTCATAACATCAGCTCATTTACCGATGGTACTCTTGATCAATGTTTACAAAATAACATTACACCGATGGCATGGTGCCCAATTGCAACTGTGGTATACGAAGCATGGGGCAATACTTTTAGCGATGAAGATCATACTCGTATTCATCAAGAGTTTGAACGCCAGGGGCAAATTTATGACTGCGAAAAATGGATAGTTGCATTTGCCTGGTTATTAAAACATCCAGCCAATATTTGCCCAATCGTTGGTTCTACCAATCCACAGCGCATCCTCGCGGCCAAACAAGCGTTAGAGTTAAATTACAGCCGTGAAGACTGGTATCGATTGCTCGAAGCCAGAAATGGCCAGCCAGTGCCTTAACCACAAACAAACACACAACGCCTTCACTCTACATCAGCATTAAGAGAATTTTATGTTAGCAATTCAGCAAAACCTAAGTAAGCGTTTTTACATGTTACTTAGCTTACCTGCCACCGCCATGGGTTTTGCCCTTTCGGTGCAAATTTCCGCGCTTAGCTGGATTTTAACCACCCAGTATGGTCTCGATATTCACCAAGTGGGATTAGTCTGGGCGGCAGGCCCCATTGCGGGCATTTTAGGGCAAGTGATCGTTGGCATTATTTCCGATAACGTTTGGTTTTGGCACGGTCGCCGGCGGCCATTTATTCTCATCGGCGGGGTGCTTGCCGGCATAATGTTATTGGCGCTGCCAAGTATTGACGTTGTTTCCGCCAGCCTTGGCATTGAAGGCATACTCGCCGTGGCCATTGCCATTGCCTTAACCTTAGATTTATCAATCAATATCAGCTTTAACCCCACCCGCGCAATTATTGCCGATGTCACTCCAGAAGGTGAACAACGCACCAAAGGCTATACCTGGATGCAAACCATCTCTGGCAGCTTTGGCGTATTGGCCTACGCCATAGGCGCTATTTGGGGCAACTATGTATTGATCTACTTTGGTGCGGCATTGGTATTAGTAGTATCCATCTTTCCACCATTTTTTATCTCCGAACCAAAACAGTTAGCGCAAACAGAAACTACAACCTCAACGTCATTATCGTTTACCGAAATCTTAATCAACATAAAGCCGCTGTGGGGATTTATCGTTTATGATATCTACGCAATGGCAAGGCAACTAACCGGCATTGAAGTCAATCATTACTACGTAGAGCTTATATGCGGGCTGTTAACGCTGGTATTCATTTGGCAAACCATCACCGCCAATGAAGACGATAAAAATGAACAGGAAGCGGGATTGCTTGGCTTTAGAAAGGTAATGGCAGCACACTCGTTCAGCTGGATAGGCATTCAAACCATGTTCGTTTTCATCTTTGCTTTTTTGCAAGACAAAATGGCCAACATTAGTGACGATGAACTCGGCAAAATTATCTCCATCAGCTTTTTGATCCTCAGTGCCGTTTCGGCAATTTTACCGGCAACCGTGTTAGAGCCTCTGGCGAAGAAAGTGGGCCGGGTAAAAGTACATACCTATTGTATCGCATCGATGGCGCTTGGTTATTTTGCCGTCGCCCTGGTAGGCAGTTCAGAATACTCACTTTACCTGCTTATGGCTGTTCTGGGGGTAGGCTGGTCGTCGGTGATCAGTTTGGTATTTGCCATCATGTCGGAAAAAATCGATCAAAACAAAATGGGCATGTACATGGGCTTATTCAACCTTTCGGTAGTGGTGCCACAATTATTGGTGAGCCTAGGTATTGGCTTGTTTATTTCGCAAACCGATGACAAAATCGCAATATTTATCCTTTGTGGTGTCGCCTTAACGCTGTCGGCAATTTGCTGGAGCCGGGTAAAAGAGCATAGAAGATAATACCAATCTGTATTGAGGTACATATGAAAGCAATATTTTTAACCTTAGCACTCGCAGCCTTTTCATCGCAAGTTTGCGCCTCGGAGCCACTGCTAATAGTTTCAAAAGGTAAAATTGAACGCATTATGCCGTTTAGCTCAAAGCTGGTTGCATCGCGCTACCTCGATGTATGGTTACCGCCGGGTTATTCAAGCAAACAAAAGTATGACGTATTGTATATGCATGATGGCCGCATGCTCTTTGATGCCAACACCACCTGGAACAAACAGGAATGGCGGGTTGATGAAGTAGCCGGAACATTAATTGAGCAAAACAAAGTTCGACCGTTTATTGTGGTGTCGATCCCCAATGCGGGGGAAAATCGTCATAGTGAATTCTTCCCGCAACGGCCATTTGAAAGCTTAGCGGAACCACACCAAGCGCTTTTGTATCAACTCGAAAGAAGTGAAAACGTAGTGCTTTTCAACAGCCAGGTTTATTCCGATAACTATTTAAAATTCATCGTCACCGAAGTCATCCCTTATATCGAATCGAATTATTCGGTGAATGTCGGTGGCGCACACCGATATTTGGCCGGTTCGAGTATGGGCGGATTAATTTCCTGGTATGGTTTAATACAGTACCCGAATGAGTTTGCCGGTGCTATTTGCATGTCGACTCACTGGCCCGGAATATTTGCCGACGATCCCCTGGTTTTCAATGCTTTTAAAGGCTATATCGAAAAGTATTTGCCAATCCTGAGTAGCCAAAAAATATATTTCGACTATGGCATTGATTTATATTCGCCTGCTACCGCATTTGGCAGTACCGCACTTGCCCACCAAGGTATTTCATCAGCTGGCTGACAAGAATCATTCTCTGTTTTTGAACATTCCGGTTCTTTACCTGCGTGTGTCGAGTCAACCAAGACAACACCTAATACCTCTTCCGGGTAAGTTTTTGCGAAAAGTTGCATGTAGAGTCCACCAAGTGAATGGCCAACTAAAATATACGGCGGACTGGCATTGACCTGTTGCAGTAAGGTTCTTAATTCAACGATAATATTTTTCGCATTTCTTTCACTGTGTAGACTACTGCTGCCAGAGTAACCCGCACGGTTATAGGCAATTATTTGCCTAGAATTGTCCATTTTACTGATAGCTTCCTTCCAGCTCGTCATATTATCGCCGAGCCCCGATTCCAAAATAACAGTAGGCATTTGTGCACCGCTTTTAAAATAGGTGTACTCTCCATATTCAGTTTGAACAAGGGTGAAATTCGTTAGACTGGAGCAGCCCATAATAATCAGTGAAGCTATTGAGACCATTAGCAATATCAATTTATTTACCTTATATCTCAGTGTATTAAGCAGATTTTGTAAGCGTCAGACTGATGGGATTATTAATAGTTCAGTATGACTGAACCGCCATTTAAAAACAAAAAAGCCGAACTTAGTTCGGCTTTATATTACGATTGATTTTCAGCTAAAAACTATTTTTCCGCTTTGTAAATGGCGTAACTTAGTGGTGCTAAATTTATGGTCACTACGCCATTGTTTTCAGTTTTATCTTTTGCTAAAACTACAGGCGCATAGCCGTGTTGTTGCATGGTAAATGTTTGGCTTTGATCTGTGGTTGCGGTGTTGGCAACGATTAAGTATTCAGCATTTTCATCACTACGGGTAAACGCGTATAAGCCCGGTGTTGCTTGTGAGTATACTTGCTGCTGCTTACCCTGTCGCAAGGCTTTATTCGCCGCATAGATGTTAGCCAGGTTTGCCAAGTCTTGATAAAGCACATGGCTTTGATCGAAGTTGGCATCCGCTGTGGTTTTATCTGTGCCGAGCAAGTCATCGTCGTTATAAACATCGACCAATGATGGCATCATGTCCTGACGTGAGTTTTTGTCATTACCATCGCCAACAAAGCCTTGTTCATCACCGTAATACACTACCGGGATACCACGAGAGAAATACATTAAGGCATTAGATAATTTAACCCGTGCCAGTTTTTCCTGCTCGCTCATTTCAGGGTTTTCTTTATTCAACATATAAGCAAAGCGGCCCATGTCATGGTTGCCAGTAAAGGTGACCAACATGCTGCTGTCACTGTCTTCATCCTGGTAATGATGGTCACCATTAAACAGTTGCTCTAACTGGTCGGTACCTTTACCTTCGATCAGGGCTTTTTGCATTGCGCCTTGGAAGCCAAAATCTAAAATCGACTGTAAGTTCCCTGTCGTGGTGAACTTACTAAGAAACTCCGGCGTAAAGTCGTAAACTTCGCCAAACATGAAAAACTGTGGAATGCCTATCGATTTTGCATGGTCAACAATCGCCGGCGAAAATTCAGTCCAAAATTCCAGATTTACGTGTTTTACCGTGTCAATACGAAAACCGTCGGGTTTAAACTCTGATACCACACCTTTAAATAGCTCGATCATTTTTTCGACCACCACCGGGTTGGCAGTATCAATATCGTCAAGTCCGGCAAAAATCGCCATAAACTGCGCTTTCACCTTGCCAGGTACTGTCGCCCTGATTGTTGTAATATTGAGTGTCATTAAGCCAGGCCGGTACTTTCAGGTTTTCTTGGCCCACCGGGACAAACGCTGAATAGCCCTCACCCTTGGCCACTTGCTGCAGAGTTTTGTAATCACACAAACCAGGAGCTTTTCCTAACCATTGCTGGCCGTCTTCGCCATGACATTGTTTGAATTTAATCACATCGGCCGAGTGATTGGCGATGATGTCAAAAAACACTTTAATGTTAAGCTTATGGGCGGCGTCAATTAAATTTTTCAGGTCTTGATTTGTGCCTAAGTGCGGGTCAATCTCGGTGAAATCCAATACCCAGTAGCCATGATAACCTGAGCTGTCACCTTGTACTGCCTGGTTGCGCATGATCGGCGTCATCCAAAGGGCAGTAATCCCCATTTCCTGAAGATATGGCAGCTTTTGTTGTAAACCGATAATGTCACCTCCGTGATAATGGCCGTTGCTACTTGGATCAAAACCACCTTGTGATTCTGGCAAAGTTTTCGAACCATGGTCATTGTTCTTGTCACCATTTTGAAACCTGTCAGGCATGACGAAATAAAACACTTCATCACGAATATCGCGCTCAAGATAGTTGGGCAACTGCGTGCTAATTTTAGCGGGTGTTCTTTGCAACTCTGGAATTTGCTGCTCTGGCAATTGCTGCTCTGGTGTTGCGTTTTTGCCATTAGTTTTGGCCGTATCACAGCCGGTTAGCGCTAGGGTGCATAAGCTTAAAAAAGTCAATTTATTCATCTTCTTACCTATGTTATAGCATTTGGTATTAGTTTAACCCTTCGGGCGTTCCTGGTTCATCACCCCTACCAAGTTGTTCATATCCTGATGTTGCCAAAACTCATTGATGGTATATGGCAAACGACGACGCCAGTTTGGATGCTCATCAATCGTCCCCGGGATGTTCACTTGTTCATGCAAGCCTAACGCATCCTCTAGGGGTACAAGTAACACTCGGCTTGGTGCTTTTGCTAAGAACGCTTACACTGCTCGTGATAACTCAGCATTCATCAAAGCAGGTTTCGTTTGTGGAAAATCAGGCTGATTTAACACCCCCTCAAATTCTAATGCCGCTAATAACTGTTCTCTGTCGGTGACTCGGCCCGATCTCTCATCCTGACCCATTTGCTCATTGGGATATAAGTTCAGCTCTTGCCGCCATTTTAAATCATTACCTGTCCACCAGCCGGCCAGCGTTGACAAATCGTGGGTAGAAACCGTTACCATAGATTGTTCAAGATACGTTTCTGGGCGTAAATACAAGCCCGACTCCCAACGTTCAAAACACAATACTTTATACGATAACAAGCCGGCAGAGGCCATAATGTCGCCAAAACCATCTGGCACATTGCCCAAATCTTCACCTATCACTACACAGTGATTACGGCGAGATTCAAGCGCGATAATCCGGAAAATATCTTCTAATGGGAAGGTAATATATACACCTTGATCAGTGGCCATGGCAGGGGCTACCCAATATTGACGCATTAGCCCCAACACATGGTCAATACGTAGCGCGCCGGCATGACGCATGTTGCTGCGCAACGCTTTCACTAGTGGTAAATGGCCTTGCTCTTGTAAGGCTACTGGATTAATTGGCGTAAGCCCCCAATCTTGGCCTAACGTGTTCATAGCATCAGGTGGTGCGCCAACGGCCGCCCCCGATACATAGCTATGTTTATCGGCCCAGACTTCGGCGCCACTGCCGTCACAGCCTACGGCTAAATCGAGATATAAACCAATTGGCATATCATCGGTTTTGGCCTGCTTGGCTGCAGCGCCTAATTGGCTATCGGCAACCAATTGTAAAAATTGAAAATAGTCAATGCGTTCACTGTGCTCTTGCTTGAATTTTGCCACTGCCGTGCCCGCTGGCTCTTGATACTCTTCTGGCCATGCTTTCCAGCCATAGGCGTTTTCATCTATGTTTCTAAAGTGCTCATAAAGGGCATCAAATGTGGCAAGTTCATATAGATCGTCGCCCATTTCCTGACAAAAAGTTTGGTATTGCCGAGCAAAGTCAGTGTCTTTGGCCGAGTGCTTGTTAACGAAATCAGCATATAACAGTTCTAGGGCCTGAAACTTTAAATGCGCGGCATAGGGGTAATCGATAAATTCTTTATTGTTGGCTTCACTGATATGGTGTTGAAAGTCTTCGCTGTTTACTAAGCTTTGTACCGCTTTACAGCTTTCATAGTTGGCAACGCCAGTGACATCGATATAAAGGCTGTTTAAGAAACAACGACTCGTCGGTGAGTACGGGCTGATGTGATCTGGGTTATTCGGATATAGCGGATGTAACGGGTTTAAACCTATGGCAGTTACGCCACGTTTCGCGGATTCAGCCACCAAATTTTTTAAGTCGCCAAAATCCCCCATGCCCCAGCTATTTTCTGATTTCACGGAGTAAAGCTGTGCCGCCAGCCCCCACATACGATAATCTGCGGCTTCATTTGGGCTTAAGCACTTTTGCGGCGCAACAATTAAATGACAGCTAGCCGTTTGTTCACCAAGAATTAGGGTAAGTTGATGATAGCCTTCTACCAATTTCGGTAAAATCAGGGTTAATTTTTGATAATGGTTGCCGCCCACTTGTGCTTCATCGAACACCGCCAAATTCTGTAGCGCTACCGTTCGCCTGATTATGGCGTTGCTCAAAACTGACCAGGTCGTGCAAGCTATAACCGTCATGGCTGGTGATCATATTAACGCTGGCAGAAGGCCGGCGGCCATGATGTTCAAAAATATCGGCACTGCCGTGTAAGCGTCTGGCCAGCTCAGGGATCATGCCGTCATCGCCACGCCAAAATCGGCGCACCGCATCACGAAACCTGTCATTCCATTCTTGCCAGTTGCCCGGAAATTGTCCCAGCTGATAACCGCCATGACCAATGTCCCACGGCTCGGCGATAAGTTTGATATTGGCCAATACCGGATCTTGGCGCAATGCGGCGAAGAAACTGCTGTTAATGTCAAAATTGCCATTGGCCTGATCATTTTTACGGCCAAGAATGGGTGCTAAATCAAAGCGAAAACCATCAACCCCCATCACCTCAACCCAATATCTGAGGCTGTCCATCACCAGTTGTAACACCCGTGGATGGCTCAAATCAAGGGTGTTGCCACAGCCAGAATGGTTCACGTAAAAGCGTTTATCCTCTTGCTCCAGTCGGTAATAACTGGCGTTATCTATGCCTTTAAAACAGTAGGTTGGGCCTAAATGGTTGCCCTCGGCGCTGTGGTTGTAAACCACGTCTAATATCACTTCGATACCACCTTGATGAAAGGCTGACACCATTTGCTGAAACTCAATCAAGTCATTGGAGTGGCAATATCTTGGCTCAGGCGCAAAAAAGGCGATGGAGTTATAATCCCAATAATTTTTCAAACCTTTTTCCAGAGAAAAAGCTTCATCAAAAAAGCACTGCACTGGCAATAGCTCTATGCTGGTAATGCCCAACTGTTGCAGATAATTGATATTTTCAGGATCTGCCAAGCCTTTAAAGGTGCCACGCAATTGCACTTCTATTTCGGTATTTTGTTTGCTAAAGCCTTTGACATGAACTTCATAGATGATGGTGTCGTTAGCGGCAACATCGACACTGGTGGCACACTTGTCTAACGGCGCTACCACCACACATTTGGGCATAAACCCGGCGTTGTCGGTATGATCGATCAACAAGTCTTGCTGGCGCGAGTGAATGTCAAAACCATAATGACAATTGCTCCAGCGCATGCTTTTGTTTAATTGTTTGGCGTAAGGGTCAATCAACAATTTGGCTGGATTGAAACGATGGCCGAGATGCGGCTCATACGGACCGTGTGCACGATAACCGTATAACGCACCGGCTTTCACCTCGGGCAAATAAATATGCCAGACTTCGTCGGTGTATTCGGTTAATTCAATGCGCTGTAATTCTGTTTCGGTAACCACGTCAAACAGGCACAGCTGCACTTTTGTCGCATTGGCCGAAAACAGGGCGAAATTTGTGCCCTGACCATCAAAATTGGCGCCAAGAGGATAATGTTTACCCGATTGCACTCGCATCAATTAACCCTTAAGCTCAAACGCGAGAGTGGCTAACGGCGGTACACTGATTTCAATGGACTGGTCAAAGCCTTGCCAAGGCGTTGCTTCACTATGTACGCCGCCTAAGTTACCAACATTGCTGCCACCATAAACGGCGGCATCAGAATTCAACACTTCGGCGCAAAAACCCGCTTTCGGTGTACCCACACGAAAATGATGATGCACATTCGGAGTGAAATTACATACCACCAATACTGGGTTAGTGCCGTCTTCGCCATAGCGAACATAGCTATAAATCGATTGCTCCGCATTTTGATGATCGACCCATGCAAAGCCGTCAGCTTGACAATCCTTTTGATGCAAGGCCGGCATCGTTTTATACAAGCTATTTAAGTCTTTAACCAGCTGCTGAACGCCCTGATGGTGGCGATGTTCCAACAAATGCCAATCGAGTGCTTGCTCATAATTCCATTCGGCTTGCTGGCCAAATTCACAGCCTATAAACAATAATTTTTTGCCCGGATGAGTCCACATAAAGCTGTAATAGGCACGTAAATTGGCAAAGCGTTGCCAGTCATCACCCGGCATACGGCCAAGTATTGAACCTTTACCATGGACCACTTCATCATGACTTAATGGCAACACAAAGTTTTCATCAAACGCATAAACCAAACCAAAGCTGAGTTCATTATGATGATGCTGGCGATGGACAGGATCGCGACTGAAATACTGTAAAGAGTCATTCATCCAGCCCATGTTCCACTTGTAACCAAAACCTAAACCGCCGTCGATGGTGGGTTTTGATACGCCCGGCCATGAGGTTGATTCTTCGGCCACCGAGAACGCTCCTGGATAATCGCGGTATAATTCTTCGTTAAATTCTTTTAAGAAGGCCAAGGCTTCTAAATTTTCATTACCGCCATGCTCGTTCGGGATCCATTCACCGTCATTTCGGCTGTAGTCTAGGTACAACATCGAAGCGACCGCATCAACTCTTATGCCATCGACGTGGTAGGTATCTAACCAATGCATGGCGCTGGCACGGAGAAAATTTGCTACTTCAGTGCGGCCATAGTTATAAATCAGGGTGTTCCAGTCGGGATGAAAACCTTTGCGTAAATCTTCATGCTCATACAAACAGCTACCATCAAATTTGGCTAAACCGTGCTGATCCACCGGAAAATGACCCGGCACCCAGTCAATTAATAAGCCAAGTCCCGCTTTGTGGCAAGCCTGAACAAAGTATTTAAAATCGTCGCTACTGCCAAACCGGGCAGTAGGAGCAAACAAGCCCACCGGTTGATAGCCCCAAGAGCCATCGTACGGATATTCACTGACCGGCATCAACTGAATATGAGTAAAACCCATCTCTAGGGTGTAAGGGATCAACCGGTCAGCGATATCGCGATAGTTTAAAAAGTCATTATTGGCATCACGTTGCCACGAGCCTAAATGCACTTCATAAATACTAATGGCACTGGTGCGCGAGTTACGTAAGGCACGTTCACTCATCCATTGCTGATCTTGCCAGTCAAAATCGTGTTCGGCACTGATCACTGAGGATGTGTCGGGACGAAATTGTGCCTGGACGCCAAAAGGATCGGCCTTTAACGGCAGTAAATTTCCTGAACCGTCTTTGATTTCAAATTTATAATGACTGCCGGCAGCGACAGCAGAGTAGCTAGCGTTTTCAGGAATAAATATTTCCCAGATACCACATTCAAGGCGCTTACGGAGCACATGCAGGCGGCCATCCCATTGATTAAAATCACCGACCACACTGACGTGGCTGGCATTGGGTGCCCATACCATAAACGACACACCTTTAAGCTTGTCATGTTCTACGCAGTGCGCGCCCAGTGTTTGATATAAGGTTTTATGTTTACCTTCATTGAGCAAATACACATCCAAATCTGTCAATAACGGCGAACAGGCATAAGGGTCATTAATTATCCGTTCACCCAGATCATCGCTGATTTTTAATTGATAGCTAAACGATTTTTTTCGACGAGTCACTTTACTAAAAAAGCCGCTGTCATCGAGCTGTTCAAGCTTTGCCACTACCTTTCCATTTGCATCTAACAGCGAGACGGCGCTGGCTTGTGGCTGAAATACATTAATTTGTAGATAGCCATGGTCATTAACGTGCAAGCCCAAAAAAACAAACGGATTTTCATGGTTTGCATTAGTTATTGCCCTAAATTCAGTTTCTGTGGCGGCTTGAGCTTCGCTTTGCATCTGCTTAAATCCTGCTAAGTTATTCGCTGTTAGCGCTAATTGGCGTCAATTTCCAGATATTGTCGACGTAATCCTGTATCGATCTGTCGGAAGTAAATTTACCCATTTTCGCAGTATTGATGATCGCCATCCGCGCCCAACGTTTTTTATCTTTATAGGCAGCATCGAGTGCTTCATTGGCTTTAGCATAGCCAGCAAAGTCAGCCAGTAAACGGTACGGATCACCGCCTTCGAGTAAACTGTTAGCGATTGCCGATAATTCACCTGGGCTGCCCGGAGTGAAGTAGTCGGTATGTAACCAGTCTAAACAGGCTTTAATTTCTTCATTGCCATGATAATAATCGTAAGGGTTGTAGCCTTGTTGCTCTAACGCCTTGAGACTATCCACGGTATTACCAAAAATGAAAATATTGTCATCACCTACCTCTTCGGCAATCTCAACATTGGCGCCATCTAGCGTACCGATAGTCACGGCACCGTTAAGCGCCAGTTTCATGTTCCCGGTACCCGAGGCTTCTTTACCGGCAGTCGATATTTGTTTTGAAACATCGGCGGCTGGAATAATTTTCTCGGCCAGAGTTACCCGATAATTTGGCATAAATACCACTTTCAGCTTGCCCTGGATTCGGTCATCATTATTAATTTTTTCAGCCACTTTGTTGATCGCATAAATGATCTCTTTTGCCAGGTAGTAACCAGGAGCGGCCTTGGCGCCAAAGATATAAACTCGCGGGTGCATATCGTAATCAGGGTTGGCCAGTAAACGACGATATTGCGCTAAAATATGCAAAAAGCTTAAATGCTGACGTTTATATTCATGTAATCGTTTAATTTGCACATCAAAAATGGCATCCGGGCTAACCACAACACCGGTTGATGTTAAAATTTCTTCGGCCAGCTTGACCTTATTGTTGTGTTTAATTTGCATGAATTGCTGTTGAAATTTTTCATCGTCAGCAAGCTTAGCCACCTCCGCCAAACTGGTTAAATCTTTCGCCCAGTCAGCTTTTACTTTGCGGCTTAATAATTTTGATAACTCCGGGTTACAAGCTTTTAACCAGCGACGCGGCGTTACCCCATTGGTCACATTGGTTAGCTTACCTGGATATAACTGATCAAATTCTGGAAATAAATCACTTTTCACTAAGTCAGAGTGAATTTGCGCCACACCATTTACCTTAAAGGAAGTGACCACACATAAATGCGCCATACGCACCATTTGTGTTTCGCCTTCTTCGATTAACGATAAACGGCGACGTATGCGGTCATCGCCCGGCCACATTAGCGACACTTCTTTATCTAAAAAGTATTCATTAATGCTATACAGTAGCTCCAAATGACGCGGTAATACCTTGCCAAACAAGGTCACCGACCATTTCTCTAGCGCTTCTGGTAACAAGGTGTGGTTGGTATAAGCAAACACCTTACGACACATAGCAAAGGCGTCGCTCCAGCTAAAGTCATAATCATCAATTAAGGTGCGCATTAACTCTAAAATGGCAATCGTCGGGTGAGTATCGTTTAATTGGATCGCGACCTTATCGGCAAACTGTGACCAGTCATCACCATGTTGTTCCTGATAACGTTTGATAATGTCTTTGGTTGAACAGGCACAGAAGAAATATTGCTGAATAAAACGTAACTCTTTACCCGCGTCGGTTTCATCGTTTGGATACAGCACTTTCGAAATCGTTTCGGTCTGGTTTTGTGCCGAATGCGCATCTTGATAAGCACCAGAGTTAAATTGCTGCCAATCAAAATGACTCGAGGCCCGTGATTCCCACAAACGCAATACGTTTACGGTTTTAGAGTTATAACCAACAATAGGCACATCCCAAGGCACACCTTTAATGGTTTGGCTGGCATGCCAGTGTTTTTTCTCACTGCCATCGCTATTAATAATGGTTTCAACATGGCCAAACAGTGGAATTTCTTGTACCGCTTCTGGGCGACACACTTCCCACGGATTACCGTACTCACGCCACTCGTCCGGCGTTTCAATTTGGCGACCAAGGTGGAATTGTTGTTTGAATAAACCGTGTTCATAGTGGATGCCGTAACCGACGGCGTTAAAGTCCATGGTGGCAAGCGAATCAAGGAAACAGGCGGCAAGACGGCCCAAGCCACCATTGCCTAAGGCCAGGTCATGACCTTCTTCAAAAATATCTTCGATTTCAAAGCCCAGACTGGCTACGGCTTTTTGTGCAGCCTCAAATAGGCCTAAATTGTGCAGATTATTCGATAACATCCGCCCCATTAAATACTCTAATGATAAGTAATTAATCGAACGACTTTGCTGTTCTTTATGGTATTTATTGGTTTCGGTCAGTTTTTCGTAAACCACTTCATTAACGGTTAAACACACAGCTTTTAAAAGCGCGGTCGGGTTTTGTGCTAAATCATCTTGTGAGGAAGTAAAGTTCAAGTGTTGTAATACTTTCTTTTTAAACTGTGCTGCAGTTAACGGCTTTTTAATTGCTGTCGCCATAATCTTTTTGATCTCTTCTGAAATTAAGCAAGACAAATCCGTGTTGCTTAATATTGGGTAATACCCGCAGGTATAAAATAACAACCGCGCTTCAATGCGTTAAAACGGTTTCGTTTTGTCAGCGGTTGTCGATAAAATCGGCAATTTAATAATCTGTCTATAAAGTTACGATAAATTGGCAATTCTGTGCAAATGTCTACATACGTATGCATTGCAAATTTGCCGTGCATACGTATGTAATTGCTCGAATTGGGCAAAACTGAACAACAAAAGTGGGGGGATTTGGCTGCAGAACGTAAAAAAGCCAGAAATTAGCGTTACTAATTTCTGGCTTTTAAATAACCTGAGTTCAGGTTCATGAGTAGAGTTGAATTATTGGCTAGCGCAATTGAAGCGATAAAGCGGGTAATTTTTATCTTCTGCGGCCGCAAGTAAAGGGTGATCGGCCGCTACATCGCCAAGGTGTAAATAACACACGCGTTTGCCTTGTTGCAGTAATGCCAAGGTTTGAGCAATGTTGTTATCGTTGCTAATCGCTTTCGGCGCATCTCTGCGACACAAATCGATAATGTTCGGGGCAACATTGGCATCATGCAAAATATTATCCGCTTTTTGCATGTTTCTAACTGCGCCGAGTGTGAGCAAGTCTGGATGTTCTGGCGCATTAATCAGCAATAACTCGGCCTGATTATTGGCTTTATCCATACTGCTGGCAAGCTGAGTATTGAACGTAGTCTCTAGATCAACACCTTGTTCGATACCGGTATTGGTAAAGAAGCGTTCCCAAAACAAGCGACGATTGGCAAAATTGCTAAAATGATCTTTCACCGCCTGGCGTTTTGCTCCGGCAAAACTTGCCAGTTGCCCTAGCGATTGCGGGATCATGGTTTCCAGCTTCTCACGCCAATAACGCAGCAATACTGGCGACTGACCTGAACTGACCATGGCAAACACCATAGGCGAACGATCGATGATCGCTGGCGTGATAAAGTGGCACAAGTCGGCGTTATCGACAACATTGGCCAGCACCCCTTGTGCTCTGGCATCGAGATTTATTTGTTCATTTAAGCGGCGATTTTCGGTGGCAACAAACACCAACTGCTTACCTGCCAGTTGCGATATTTCATAACTGCCATTAATATAAATAATCCTGTTATCGTCAATTAGCGCTTGTATGTTCGCTGACACTTTCGGCGACACTACCGTCACTTTAGCCGGGCTTTTCATCAGCAAATCGATTTTCGCGCTAGCGATTTCGCCGCCACCAACCACCAATACATTGATCATTTTCGCATCAAGGAAAATGGGGAAGTAATTCATCTTATCTCCAAAAGATTTTCTAGCGCGATTAATTAGCAATTAATCAAATTGGTCTTAATGGCTAGTACCACGCTCATAGTGCGTTTTATTATAAACGTTGTATTTTCCTGAAGGTTTCTTCATCGGTAAACGTTTAATTTCTTCTAAGGTATTAGCATCATACACAATTACCGCGCCATCGTTATCCCAAATGCTCAATAACACGTATTTTCCGTTTTTGGTAAATTCAACATGCGCAGCGGTTTTTCCGGGTGCTGGAGCGATGGTTTTGACAATTTCCAGCGTATCTTTTTTGATAATATGCACTTTATCTTTGTTCGGACCAAAGAACACATCCACCCAGGCATAAGGCGATTTACTGTGACTGCGCATGAAAAATCCAGGGCCTTCGGTTTTAATTTCTTTGATCACCTGCCAGTTTTCCATATCAATTACCGTTACCCGGCCATCTTTGATATTTGGCGAAGCAAACACTTGCTTGCCCTGATAATCCCAGGTAATGCCAGAGCCCAAGTGTGGCATGCCCGCCATTTCTATGGTGGCCACTTTCTTTTTCGCATCCAGGTTGATCACTTGCCCGTTTTGACTGTCACGTGAGGCACCGATCAAGTTGATATAATCCGGGTCAAAGAAGAAATCATCGAGATAATCTTCGGTGGTAATGCGGCGTATAGGGAACTGTTCGTCTTTTTTCCAGTTCTCCAGTTTGCCTTCGCCACCGTCTTTGCGATAGTCATGCGCCCAGCCTTTATAAACCTCAACGCCACCGGCATCGCTGTATGGAATTTCCCAGACTTCTTTGACATCTTTTAACGCCACGATGAAACTGGTTCTTGGTGGTGCATTGTATACCGCGCTAACGCGAGACGATTTACCGTTTTTGTCAGCTGTTGGCACCAACTTGATAGGAGTCAGAGTTTCAGTATCCAAAATCACGATATTATGGGGCAAGTAGTTACCGACAATGGCGTACTTACCATCTGAAGATACCGCCAGGTTACGGGTATTAATGCCAGCGCGGATCTCCGCCACGGTTTTCATATTGTAAATATCGTATTTGCTGATCCAGCCATCACGTGAGGCAAAATAGACAAAGCGGCCATCCGGTGAATACTTAGGTCCGCCATGCAAAGCAAAGCGAGTTTTAAAACGGGTGATCGGTTCAAACGTGTCGCCATTAAGCAAAGTAGCTGAGTGATCGGCAAGCTCAACGACAATAAACAAATTCATTAAATCGGCGTCAAATTGCGGTTCATTTGGCAGTTTGCTTTGGTCAAAATGCTGAACCTGCGAAGCGTTGATATCATTCAATGTCCACTCGGGTACAGTTTCTGCCGGGGTGTAAATGTAATCGACTAATTTATCGATACTCGCTTTTGACAATGTCTGTTCAAAGGCTGGCATCTGCGTCGCAACACGCCCTTTGCTGATCACGCCACTGGCTTTATTTTTACGCAAACGCGATAAATTTTCAGGGAATAATGCCGGCCCCATGTTGCCCATTCGATTCAAGCCATGACAGCTCTGACAATGCTGTTGGTATAATTGCTCTGCCGTCTGCTTATCATTTTGCTTAGCACTATGCTCAGTATGGGCCATTGCCCCTTGGCTAAAAAGCAGAGTTGCGGCGACGATCAGTGCGCTAAAAAATGGGCTGTTTTTGCTCATCAGTATTCCTATCCGACAGATAATTCTGGCATTTGTTTTATCGCTTCGGCTTGAAAATAACCACCGCCGGCAATATGTTTCGGGTCGAGTTGATTGATAACATCACCCACAATAATAAGTGCTGGCGGTTTAATATCATGCTCAATCACCATTTGCTCTAATGTCGCTAACGTGCCTCTAAACTCTTGTTGATCTGGGCGAGTACCCTGGCGAATAATCGCTGCCGGGGTTGTGCCAGCGCGGCCATGTTCGATCAGTTTTTGTGAGATCATTTTGACTGCGCTAATGCCCATATAGAATACGACCGTCTGATTGTCATTATTCAAACTTTGCCAAGGCAACACTAGCTGACCGTCATTTTGTAAATGGCCGGTGATAAAGGTACAACACTGGGAAACACCACGATGCGTTAACGGAATGCCTGCATAAGTGGTAGCAGCCGATGCCGCAGTAATGCCAGATAACACATGACAACTAATGCCATTATTTAGCAGATGTTCTGCCTCTTCGCTGCCGCGGCCAAAAATAAACGGATCACCGCCTTTTAACCGCAATACCCGTTTGTGTTGCTGTGCATATTGCACCAACACTGCGTTAATATTGTTTTGTGGTACGCAATGTTGAGCTTGTTTTTTGCCCACATAAAAACGCTCACAATCGGCAGGTAAAAGGGCCATAATTTCATCACTGACCAGTCGGTCATAAATTACCACTTCGGCTTCAGCAATAAAGCGCAGCGCTTTTACGGTTAACAACTCAGGATCACCAGGTCCGGCACCTACGAGTGCCACTTCACCTTTGGCAAAGGTCGCACGCGGTAAAATTTTATTAAGAAGATCTGTCATAACAAGCTCTCTTTTCATTTATATGTTGGCTACTGCAATTGCTTCAGTCGCACTTATAGCAATGCCAATTTCTTCATCGGTTAAGTAGCAACCCGGATCTTCGGCCCAAACATCACCCGATTGTGCAAAGGCGCGAGTGCGGGTATTGCCGCCACAAATGTTTAAATATTCACATTTTGCACAACGACCTTTTACCGGACGAGGGCTTTGTCTGAAACCCTGCATTAACGGGTCTTTGGTGTTTTCCCACACTTCTGAAAATTTATCGGTTTTGACATTGCCCAAATCATGGTTCCACCAATACGTATCTGGATGAATAACACCGGTATTGTCGATATTGGCAACATTTACGCCACTGGAGTTACCACCCCAGTTAATTAGACGTTGCTTTAAATTAGCGACACGTTGTGGATATTTTTCGCCGAATTTCGTCTCTGCCCATTGCAGTAAGAACGGACCATCGGCATCGTTATTACCGGTAACAAAGTCACTGTCTATACCTTGTTCTAAATGTGCCCAGGCGCGTTCGAATAATTGCTCCATCGCCCCTTTCGTCATCGCAAACATCGCATCATTTTCGGCGCTGCGCTTGCCACGGCCAGAGTAATTTAAATGCGACAGATAAAATTTATCAATTTTATGCAATTCCATCAAATCAAGTATGGCAGGTAAATCTTTATAGTTTTCGCGAGTAAGACATAAACGCATGCCAACTTTAATTCCGGCTTCTTTACACAATTTCAGTGCATGCATTGAGGATTTAAAACTGCCTTTTTGACGACGAAAATCATCATGGAACTCTTCCAGCCCATCGATGCTGATACCAACATACTGATAATCTGCGGCTTTGATTTTTTCGATATTATCTTCATTGATTAACGTGCCGTTGGTAGATAACGCCACATAAAAACCTTTTGCTTTCGCATAGGCGGTAATTTCATAAATATCGGGACGCAGCAGAGGCTCACCTCCAGAAAGAATTAAAACTGGCACCTGCGCCACTTTCAAATCATCAATAGTCGCTTTAATCTGTTCGGTACTTAATTCGTCCTTAAAGTCGATATCCAGCGAGGTCGAATAACAATGTTTACATTGCAAATTACAGCGACGGATCAAATTCCAAATCACCACAGGGCCTGGCATTTTCACCGCCTTATTCACCGCCTTATTCACCGGTGAATCATCGTATACGGTTTTCAGTAATTGAGAGATTCTAAACATCGTTTTTCCTTATTTGGCTTGCAAACGCAAACCAGTCTTTTTTAATATTTTGCTGCTGGTTAGCATTTCATTTGAGCTTTGTTCACTAGTTTGCAACACATCGGCCAGCAGCTTTTTGATCTGGATTCGGTATTCATCAATTTGTTGTTCATTTTTGCCATGGATCATCGCAAATAAGTTGAAATTCCATTCTGGCAAGCGTCTTGGTCGTTGATAACAATGGCTAACAAACGGTAATTGGCCGAGCAATGTTCCGTATTTTTGCACGTCCTCATCTTTAACATCCCAGACCGTCATGCCATTAAAGGTATAACCGGCACGATAGTGATTCGGAACCGCGGCAATCCGGCGTATGACACCGCGTGCAAGTAAGTCTTTTGTCATTGCCAAGGTGTCTTCAACACTAATCTTTAGCTGCTCAGCAAGGTGATGATAAGGCTTGCTTACTATCGGCATACCATTTTGTGTTAACAAAATATATTGCCGCTCTAGCTCGGTTAAGTTTTCTGACTGCTGTTGTTTAGACGGGTAAGTAGAGTCCGACATAAAACTCCTCCTGCTTGGGAAAATCAAATACCTGTATACCGCTTTGTTGTTCAATATCTTTGATCACGGTTTGAATTTCTTGTTGCGATTCGCAGGCGATAACAAACCACATATTTAACTTATGTTGCCTTTTATAGTTGTGGGCAACTTGACGAAAGCCATTAACGATGTCGGTCACTTGCTCGAACCTGTCCTCAGGCACTATCATTGCCGACAAGGTAAAAGCACCGCCTAAACTGGCGGCGTCAAACATCGGACCAAAGCGAGTTAACAAACCATCATCAAGCATGGTTTGCAGTTTATCGATAACCTGTTGTTCCTCACAACCGAGCTCATTGGCAATATCGGCAAACGGCTGATCCGACACCGGAATACCGAGCTGGGTTCTGTTCAATATTTTTCTATCTAGCGCATCCATGTTTTTTCCTTAGCTGGTCAGCGAATGCTGATAGCGACCGCCTCTTTGTTTATAGGCTTTAGAGCTAAATAATAATCTTTTAGCAAGTCCTTCAAGCTCACTGTGCTGACAAATTTGTTGTAACTGAGCAACAACCTGATCGCGGTTTTTACCATGTACCATGCAAAATAAATTGTACGGCCAATGTGGCAATACCCGAGGCCGGCGATAGCACAGGGTTACCACTTTTTGCTCGGCTAGGATTGCAGCAACGCGTTCAACCTGTTCATCTTCGACATCCCAAACCACCATGGCATTAGCCACGTAGCCAAGTTTACGGTGACGGATGACTAGGCCAAAGCGACGGATCAACCCTTGTTGCTGCCAGTCTTTTATCATCGCAATCACTTGTTCTTCGCTGGCATCAATATCTTCTGCCAAGGCCAAATAAGGCTGAGCAACCAAAGGCAGGCCAGATTCGATGGCGTTAAACAACTGCAATTGTTGTTCAACGCTCAGTTCTGGATTCTCGCTGTTTAAAAATGCGATGGCATTAGTGCTCATGTTTATTCACCTCGGTCTCGCTGAAATCTACCTCAAAGCCCAGATCGATATGATACGACTGCTCCATCGGCAAAATTAATGGTTCAAACCCGGTTTCACGATGAATATGGGTTAAACACTGTTTCAGCATTTTCTCATTCGCGGCGGTGGCAACAAACCATAGATTATATTGATGCTCGCGCGCATAGTTATGATTCACTTGCTTAAACTGACTTACCATGTCGGCGACTTCATCAAGGCGTTCTGCTGGCACTGCCAATGCCGCTAAAGTACTGGCACCAGCTTGCATGTGGTTAAATACCGGCCCAAGGCGCGATAATATTTGCTGCTCTTGTAACAAGCTTATGCGCTCAATGATTTGCTCTTCGCTTACGTTAAAACGCTCAGCCAACTGCAAGAACGGTCTTGAACACAGCGGAAAGTCTTTTTGATACGCATTGATTATCTGTTGGCTTAAACTATCCACTTTAGTTTCGATTGTGATTTGCCTAGCTGTCATCATTACAACCCTATTTGGTGCGCCCGGTTGGTAAAAAAGATACCGCTTGGGCTTTCTGCCGGTATGGTGTTCAACAACTCAAAATTCTGGCTGTTATAAATTTGAATTTCATCGCTGTCGCGCACCGACATCCACACATGTTCACCACGCGGGGTAAATTCCATGTGCAGTACTCCAGGCCCTGGCGTTAAGGTTTTAATCAGCTGCTGGTTCTTACTGTCGATAACCTGAATGGTATCGTTTAACGGGTAAGCAAAGTTTACCCAAATTTGACGGTTATCCGGTTGCGCCATCACAAATACCGGCTGACCATGCACATCAATGGCGCCAACTTGCTGCCAGGTGTTGGTGTCGATGATCAATACCTGGTGTAAGCCTACCGCGGGTACATAAGCATAGTTTCCGGCGATAGCCCAGCCTTCAAGATGGGGCATTTTATAAACCGGCAGTTTTTTCTCGCCTTTGCCGTAATCACCAAGGATACGTTTCACGCCTTTATCCAATGACCATAAATCCAGTAGCGCCATACCATCTTCACCAAATAAACCGGCGATATAGAAACGACCATCAGGGCTGATTAACGCATCATAAGGGTTAAGACCGATGTCGGTATACTTAGTGATTTTCACTTTGTCTGTTGATAAATCGCTTTGAGAAAGATCGGCTATCCAAATTTCATTACTGTCAAACAGACTGAAAACAAATTTTTGTCCTGGGGCATCTACCAGGCCAACCACTTTTGAACGTTTGATTGAACCGTCTTTGTTTCTTGGATGATTGGGCAACTCAGTTGCCGGAATATTTGCCACTAATTCAAGCGTATCGGTAGCAAAAATTTTCACCCCTCCGGGGGTGTAATTAGAAACTGCGACAAACTTACCGTCTTGACTAATTGCACCACCAATGGAGTTGCCCGACTGAATAATGCGTTTATCAATTTTACCGGTGAGCAAGTCGACTTTGGTTAAGCCACCATCACGACCAAAAACGAAACCAAAACGCTGGTCACGGGAATAAACAATAGAAGCGTGTGACAAATCACCTAAACCATCAATTTGCGCCAGACTCTGCTGAGAGCTATGGTTGACAATTTGTACTTGTCCGGTGGCGCGTTCAATAACCAGCCCGAGGTCGCCAGTCGCTCTTAAATTCGCGTCTGCTGCTTGTTCTGTGCTGTTCTCACTCTTGCTGGTATCTGTAGTATTCGTTACCTGCTGGCAACCCAATAGCAACCAAGGTATCACCAGGCTACTTAATAACTGCATTTTAGTCTTGTTCATTGTCTAGCCCTTGTAGCAATTGTGCTGCGATCCATTGCGCTTCTTGTTCGCTTAAAATGTCCTTCCATGGCGGCATTGCTGTACCAGGACGACCCTCAAGAATGGTAATGGTAAGAAAGTATTCAGGTTTGTTAACCAGATCTGCTGGTAATAATGCCGGGCCAAGGCCGCCTTTTAAGGTCATGCCATGGCAAGAGCCGCAATCTTGTTTGACCAAGTGCAGCAGATCGTTTTTACGTTGTTTGGTTAACGCTGTTGAGGAGGTTGTTTGCTCAGCAGTTTTTTTCACAGACTTGCTGGGCGCTGCAATAGCTGAATTAAAGTTCAGGCTAGCAATAAAGCAGAAACTAGTGAGCAATAAGGCAATATTTTTCATTGGCAAACTTCAGCGTTGTGATTAAATAATAGCTAAAATTTATCAATAAAATCGATTGTATTTATTGTTTAAGATCACTTTTTCAGAAAATACCCGCATTTTTCTATGGTTATTTTCTGTGGGACAAGTGTCGCCCCAAATGGTATTACTTTTTGACGATAACCACGCCGGTCATTTTCGGGTGTGGCCCACATTCATAAGGGAATTCACCAACATCATTAAACTCCTGCTCATAACTGTCGCCAGGGAACAAGTAGTCAGGCTCTTCCTGATAAAACTGTTTAAACCAAACGTTGTGATATTGGCGTTTTTCAATGTTTTTCCAGATCACTTTATCGCCGGGCGCAACCGTAATGGTAGCCGGAATAAACTTCTTCTTATAAATTTCAACGACGATATCTTTGGCAAAAAGATCAGTGCAAAAAACAGCTAATACAATCGAAAATGTTAATTGAATAAACAACTTAAACAAGATTAACCTCCTTATTTTTAAATCTTGCCTTGCTCGTTCTGAATTTATTTCAGAACGAGCAAGGCAAATTTACAAATTATTGCTTAATCGCATTAATTTCCGCTTCACTATTATCTAAAGCCAGTTTATAACCAAATGAAACGTGGTGATAACGAGCATTTGAATAATCATCGTGGATGGCAAAACCAAAGTTATAGACTTTACCGGCTTCAATCGAAACATCACCTGCTTTTGAAGACTTCAGCTTACGCTTGATTTCCACTGTCCAGGTACCATTGCTAAGATTCGCAACCGCTTGTGCACCCTGACCGCCATGCATTTTTCTTTGTGCTAAAATTTGGCCATCTTCCACTTGCTTGCTGCCAGATTTATAGCGCACAATATCCATAAATTGTTGTGCTTGCTGGTATTCGGCAATTTCTTCTTCGCTTTTCAGCTTATCCCAACCACCAAGAGCTTTACCACCTCGGCCTTTTAGCTCAAGTTTGCTGCGACTCTCTTTAAGGTATTTAGTCACCCCAGAATTAAAGTCTAGGCGTTTAGCGAGTTCACTGCCAGTTAAGGTCTCTTGCTCAGGAGCAAATGGCATTGAGTTGGCATCGGCATGACACGTACCCCAACAACCCGCTCGGTCAGCAAATTCCACCTCATCGGTAGCGATCATGAAGGCCAGCTTCATTTTGTTTTCAGGGTCCATTTTACCGCCGTCAATAAATGGTACTGGTGCATGGTCGCTATCCGGCCAGCTAAATTTCAAGTACAGACTGTCGCTGTCATGGGTTGCGGCAATGCTGACATCGATACTGCCGCGCTTGTTTGGAATTAGATTTGGCTCGAGATCTTTTTCACTTTCACCAGTAACAATGTTTTGACCGATATCGGCAATTTCTTCGCCATGACATTCGATACAACGATCACCTTTGGTAAAGGCGCGTTTACCACCATGCCTACGTCCTAAAACCCATTCGATTGAGGCAGTCCCTGGGAAGAACACACTGATGTCGGTGCTGCTGGCTTTTTTCCAATCAACGTTCAAGCTAGCTGCTGGCGCAGTTTTTACTGACTTTTTACCCGTTGCAGTTGTGCCATTAGTCGCCGGCGCACTTGCTAACGCTGCCGCTACGGCCTGTTCAATTTGCAATTGTACTTTTTCTTTTTCAGCCATTGCATTGGCTTTTTTCTCGGCGGCAATTGCCGCTTCTTTGGCTTCGATGCGCGCCAGGCCGTCTCTGTATTCTTGTGGTACTTCACGGATATAAGCGGCAACTGGTGCTTCCAGTTCTTCTAGCTGTTCATCGGTTAATTGATCACGAACATTGTTATGCGCAATACCTTTATGACAATCGATACAAGTTTGCCCGGTTTCAAAGGCATTTAAATGTTGTTTACGCGCACGTGGTTTTTGAAATTCTGGGTTCATCGATTCAAAATTATGACAGTTTCGACATTCTCTGGAATCGGTATCTTTCATCGCTTTCCACACACTTTGTGCCAGTTCAAAACGATGTTCGTTAAATTTTTCTTTGGTATCCAGTTTTCCGGTTAACCAGGAAAACACTTCTTTTGAAGCTTGGATTTTACGTACTACCTTATGGATCCAAGGTCTAGGTACGTGACAATCTGGACAACCCGCTCTTACGCCGGTTCTATTGGAATAGTGAATTGACGGCTTATATTCTTGATAAACATTATCTTCCATTTCATGACAACCGATACAAAATTCGGTTGTATTGGTAGCTTCCATCGCGGTATTAAAGCCACCCCAAAAAACAATGCCGATAACGAAAAATATCACTGCGCCTGAAATAGTGGTGCCAAGGATCAGTCGACGTGACCAGAAACTTGGTTTGTTTATTGTTTGATTTACCATAACTAACTCGTACTAAGTTAAGCGAAAATTCGCGAGCACAACAGCTGTTATGCTCGCATTATCAGTATTTGATTAGATTAAAGTACTGACTAGGTTTTGTGGTTCATCCGGTTGAATACGTTGAACTTACCTGTTGGCGTGGTTAAACCTTTAATGCGGTGTTTTTCTTTAAGGGTTTTCGCATCATAAACTACGATTTCACCAGTAGGGTTTTTCGCATCTTTACGGTTCCACACAGATACCCAAACTTCAGTACCATCGTCGTTGAATTCCATATGAAGAGCGGCTTTACCTTCGTCTTCGGTTACCCGAATGGTTTTCACGATTTCATGAGTCTTTTTATCAAAAACTTGTACAGATTGTTGAATTTCTGGTTCAGGGTGTTTCAACTGATCTGCCCAAACATATGGTGATGTTTCATGGGTACGGATAAATACACCAGCGCCATCGGTTTCCACTTCATAGCAAAGTTTCCAGGCTTGGTCTGGATGACCAATCGGATCATTACCCCATACAGAGACAAGACCGACACCTAAGTGAGTGGTACCACCAACAGGGCCACATTTTTCATCAACCCAGTTAGCACCCGGACCTGGGTGAGGCAAGGTATCAACTTCAATCATTGCTTCTAACTTACGTTCTTTAGTATCAATTACCACCATCTTGTTTGACGCATTCGCGGCAATTTGGAAGTAACGACCAGAAGGGTCGAAGAAACCATCGTGTAAAAATTCAGCCGAGGCAATTTCAGTAATGGTTAAGTTCTCTAAATCTTTATAGTCAACTTGCAACATTTGCCCAGTTTCTTTAACGGCAACCATGAAAGAAGATTCGTTTGGCGTAGTGTAGATCGCGGCTACACGCGCTTCGTTGATGAACTCACCTTTGGTGTTGTAACCACGAGTTGACACAACTTTCAGTGGATTTAACGTCTCAGCATCCATGATTACGAAATGCGCTGGCCAGTAACCACCGGCAATTACGTATTTTCCGTCACCAGAAACGGCAATATCACGTGCGTCGTAAGCCATTTTAGTTTCAGCAACTAACATTTTTTCAGGGGTTTGCCATAAATCGATTTTATTGACTTTACCGTCCCGACCAATGGTGTACCAAAAGCGGCCAATATCTTTGGCATGATCTACTTTATGATGTTCTGTACCTTTAATAACATGTACCGCGTAACCGGTATCAATATGAGTAACGATTTTTTTAGTATCGCCATCGATGATCGCGGCTGTACCAGCATCACGCTCGATAACAACAAAGAAATTTTTCCAGTTCAAGCCATGTAATGGTTTAGACGGGTAATCTTTAAGAGCAACATATTCTTTAGTATGTGAACGCATTTGCTCTAGTGACATTTCTGGTGGCACTGGTGGTGTCATTTGAATAAAGGTCGCTAAGTTAGAGATTTCTTTCTTAGTGAATAAATCGTCGAAGTTATTCATCCCGCCTTCGGTACCTAGCGCGATAATTTTTTCCAAACGTTTTTGGCCTTTCTTCAAGGTACTTTTTGGCTCTAAGTTTTTACCGGTTGCGCCTTTTCGTAATACACCATGACAACCAGCACAACGCTGGAAGTAATGTAATTGTGCTTCTGCAAAGTCTGCTTCTGATAAAGTTGGTTCTGCCGCCGAAACGGTCATGCTCATACCACTAACAGCCAGTCCTACTGCAACACTGAGTACGGACACTCCATATTTTATTGCTTTCATTGGTATCTCTCCCGAGGTTATTTAACAATACTTGTTAGGCAGAGAGGCACTTTAATGACCATTAAATGTACCTTTAAATAGTCGAGAATCACTTGTAAAGACTGCTTATTGATAGCAAGAACCATCCTTAAAAACAGCTTTATTGAGAAGCTAACTTAACTATTTGTTACGTTTCCACCTTCTGCCAACAACTATCTACCAATAGGGCAAGTGTTTATTTAACCTAGATCAAACTTTGTTACAATTTTGCCGGCATTTGCATCAATTCGTTAAAAAATCGGCGTTTTTTGTTTTAAGATGGATAAAACCAAAAGCTACTTTAACCTTATAATAATTATGGGTATTGAAAATGACTAATCGTTACAAAGCATTGATTTATGCAGCCTTAATTGGGCTAGTTACTGTGATTATCTTCCTCGGTTTTTTGATCGGGATAGATAACAAAATATCTTGGCTATTAATCGCCTTGTTAATTATTGTGCCCTGGATCTATAACCATAAGAAAAATGGCAAGATTTTAAAATGGAAGAGTGAATATAGTGTTGGTGTTAAGTCATTAGATTTAGACCATCAAAAGCTTATTACCTTATTAAATCAATTTAATACCGCTTACGATTACGACATGGGCTGTGACTTTGAACATCAAAGTTTAAAAGAGTTGATCGAATACACTCGTTACCATTTTACTCGCGAAGAACAAATGATGAGTGATAGTGGCTATCCAGATCTGGAAGCACATAAACTGCAGCATCAAATTATGATAGAAAAAATTAAAGAGATAGAACAAAAATACGAACAAGTTGGTCACGATGCCTTTGAAGAAGTCAGCAAGTTTCTCAGTGATTGGTTAATCAATCACATTAACGGCACCGACAAACAATATACTGCACATTTAAACGCTAGCGGCATTAAATAAGCCAAATTCAACTTACGTCCATGTGCAATCACCCTCTAAAGGCTCCTGCCTGCCGGGTATAAGCACGTATATGTACACCTCAAAAAACGCAATGCTTTCTGATAACTATTTTTATCTTAAAACTCGTTTCGTTATAAAGAACAGGAATAAACTACATACGTATATCCGGCCTATTAATGAGG
>MAAC01019326.1_pt1 | contig 55962 bp, 54 predicted proteins | sample 1115981 | NCBI WGS metagenome assembly MAAC01 (sample SAMN04961126, study PRJNA320927) | seawater metagenome | isolation source: sample BD02T64 sea water enriched with oil for 64 days | place: USA:Gulf of Mexico | collected 2013-07-27 | reverse complement strand
CAGGCGATTACAAAGTAATCTGCCGAGAGGGCATCACACAGCCAAGGGTAGCCAATACTGTTCGCATGACGACCAGAACTTCGCCAGCATGAGTTCAGGGCGTCAATAAATGGCAAGGGTAATTGTTACGACAAGGCTGCGATGGATACCTTCTTTAAAACCATCAAGGCAGAACTGATCGGGCGAGATACATGGGAATATGTGGTGCTGTTGAGATGGTCATTTTTGAAGACATTAACGGCTTTTACAATCCACGAAGCCGCCACTCAACATTGGGCTGGTTACAATCCACGAAGCCGCCACTCAACATTGGGCTGGGAAAGCCCCATCACTTTTGAACGAATAGTAGCTTGAACCAGCACTTGGGGCAGTACAAAACCGTGACAGGTCCAGATTGGAGACGAATTCCAGTTAGTCTGACAGCACCACATGGCCTTTTTAGGCCGTCAAAACGACCTTATTGCCCAAGACCACAGCCTCTTCATGGTCATTCTGTCCATAACAATCAGCTCATCAATTCCAACAGCTGAAAATGTTTTACATCGTTGTTCTGGTGCGGTAGCGAAAATGATAGCTCGATGGGAAATCAAATACGTTATGTCAAATTCGACCCCAAAACCCTCGTCCACCCGATGGGCTTTAATGCACGAATTGTGCGACATCCAAGATCCGCCCCAGTCAGAACTGCTGGAACATTTGACACCCGTCGATTTGGCGCAGATCGAAGGATACAAGATCGTGGAGTATGCTAAGGTTGAAGCAGCGTTGTCCCCCGCAAAGCAACCGCAGCGTGAGAGGAATGACAAGCACGTCCCTGCGGTCGCGTCAGGCTATGCGCGACCCTCGCTCGCGCTCCCAACACTGGATATCAATTATATTCCCGCCAAAACCGGATTGTTGTCATGAGCGGTATTGGGCAAGGATTTTGGGATGCTTGGGTATTAATCCTGACGTTTGATGCGGATCTTTATGAGATCATCTTTCTGTCTCTTCAGGTAACAGTTTCCGCGGTCATCATTGCCTCGGTCATTGGTCTACCCATGGGGGCTTGGCTGGCGGTCAACCGGTTCCGACTGCGCCGTTATGTGATCGCCGTTTTGAACGCTTTGATGGGCCTGCCGCCGGTGGTGGTTGGGCTGTTCGTTTACATGGCACTCTCGCGTGCTGGGCCTTTGGGTGGTTTTGGGTTGTTGTTCTCACCCACCGCGATGATTATTGCGCAGGTTATCATCATCACGCCACTGATTGCCTCGCTCAGCCACCAAACTATTCGTGATCTTTGGGCCGAATACCATGATCTGCTGATCTCGATGAATGCCACCCGATCTCAGCGGATCAAGGCGCTGCTGTGGGATGGCAAACGCGCTCTTCTGACAGCCATGCTCGCTGGATTTGGCCGGGCCATTGGCGAAGTGGGCGCGATTATGATTGTTGGCGGGAATATTGACCATGCCACGCGGGTTTTGACCACTGCTATCTCCTTGGAAACTAGCAGGGGTAACTTCGCCTTTGCCATGGGGCTTGGTTTGGTCTTGATCATGTTGGCAGTGATTATCAATCTGTTGATCCACATCATCGGCAAAACTGAGCGGGCCAGCACATGGTAAGCATCCTTCCCCTGACACTGAAAGCGGCTACCGCCCATATGCGCGGTAAAAAATTGGTGGGCCCCGTGAATTTGACCGTTGGAACTGACGGGTTCACCATTGTCATTGGTCCCAATGGTGCAGGTAAAACCACGCTTTTGCGGCTGATGCACGGGCTTCAGCGGTGTTCAAGTGGTGCGGTGGATTGGGCGGTGCCCAACCCTCAGGCCCGCAAACGTCAAGCCTTCGTGTTTCAGGCCCCGATCATGATGCGCCGACGCGTGGTGGAGAGCATAGCCTATCCATTGCGCCTGCATGGGGTGGACAAAACGGCAGCGCTGGCAAAGGCGTCGCAGTATGCTGTTCGCTTTGGCTTGGGGGAGTTGCAACAAAACTGGGCACCGATGTTGTCTGGGGGCGAAAAGCAAAAACTGTCACTCGCTCGGGCATTGATCACTGAGCCCGAGGTTCTGTTTCTGGACGAACCATGTGCGAACCTTGATGGGCGCGCCACCCGCGAGATTGAAACCCTGCTGTTGGCCGAACGTGCCCACGGTACCCGGATTATCATGTCGACCCATAATATGGGGCAAGCCAAGCGATTGGCTGACGACGTGCTGTTCCTACATAAGGGGACGGTGCTTGAAAGTGGAGCGGCGAAAGCGTTTTTTGCGTCGCCATCAACCACTGAAGCGAACGCATTTATTAACGGAGACATTGTCGAATGAAATTGAATGGGATTGCGCTTGTGGCATCGGCCTTTTTCGCCACCGCCAGCACTGCAGAGAGCCTGAAAATGGCTGTGACCACATCCTTTTACAACTCTGGTCTGTCGGAAATCCTGCTGCCTCAGATCAAGGCGGATATCGACCTTGATGTTGAATTGATCGTGGTTGGCACCGGTCAGGCCTTGCGCCTTGGTGAGTCCGGTGATGTGGACGCCATTCTGGTGCATGCCCGCGCCGCCGAGGAACAATTCCTTGCTGCGGGTTTTGGCACCCACCGGCGCGAGATCATGTATAATGATTTCGTCTTTATTGGCCCCAAACATGACCCAGCACATGTGACAGAGGCTGGCAGCGCCGTGGATGCCTTGCAAAGCATCGCTGCGGCCAGCGCCCCCTTTGTCAGTCGCGGGGACGATAGTGGCACCAATAAGAAAGAATTGGGCCTTTGGGCCGAGGCCCGGCTAACCCCTGAAGGGGCGTGGTATCGCGCTGCGGGATCCGGCATGGGGGCGACATTGAACACGGCCAGCGGCATGAATGCCTATGTGTTTTCTGATCGTGCATCTTGGTTGAATTTTGGTAATAAGGGCGATCTGACTCTGCTTTTTGCCGGTGATCCGGCGCTGTTCAACCAATACGCCTATATTCCAATCAATCCCGAACGCTGGCCACATGTGCAAAATGATTTGGCGTTACAGTTGGAAGAATGGCTGGCCAGTGAAACGGCTGCGGATCTGATCAATAGCTACACGATCAACGACGAACATCTGTTCACGTTCAACGCAAAGCCCTAAGGGCACGTGTGTGGGGGGCTTACGCCTCCCATTCGCCATGCACAGCAAGAAGATCCAGTCCGGCCTCGGGGGCTTCGATGACCCGGAAAGCTTCAGCAACACCGGCCTCGGACAGTTCACGTGCCACGCTCAACAGCGTATTGGGGTCATGGCCTTCGCATAGCTCGACCATATGGCCCAGTTCATCACGGGCGACGGGGCGAGCGGCCTCTAGCGACGGCGCCCCGTAAATATCGACAAAATGCTGGGCCAGAAGATCAATCAGCGAGTCATATTCCGCCTCTTCCACTTTGGTCACGGCCACGAAAGTGACGCGGCCAAAGGTTTCTAATCCCAGCCAACCGTTGGAAAAAGCTTGCCGAGCTTTACCGGTCAAATCGCCTTGGCCCCAATTGGAAAATTCAAATCCACCTGACACGGCCCATTCGCCAGTGCGGGCAGAATTGTGAAAGACCAATGTGTCGCTTTCGTCAAAATGGATGGCGCGGGCAAGATTCATGGCTGGTCTCCAATTTTCAGGACGTGGGACAGCGGGATCAGACGGGTTTCGGCCCCGGTTTTCAAAAGCATGCCAAACTGTTCATCAACCCCGACAAAAGTACCGCTGAGGGCGTCAGGGATATTCAGCTCAACTTCCCCGCCAATGTTCTTGGCCAAGCCGCGCCACATTTCATGTAGGGCGCGGTGACTGTCGTTTTCGATATCATTTAGCCAGACCAATGTGTGACGCGCCCAAGCCTCAAGCAGGCGGATCGGAGAGACATCCCCGCAGCCTTCCATCATCAGACATGTTTCGTTCGGGTGGTCACCGGATTCACCGTCCCCTTGGGGCAGCAAGTCGATCTCCAGCCCGACCACCAGCCAATCCGGTTCTTTTGTTGGATCATCGGTTGAGGCGGCGACCCGTAATTGGCCGACGCGGCCGCCGTTGACATGGAGATCCCCCGTCCAACCCAACTGTACGCCGACCTCAGGTGGTGCCAGCGCGCCCATGGCATTTTGAAACCCGACACCGCAGGCGATAAAGGCAATCATTGCCGCCTCAAGAGGGGTCTCAGGGGCAAATACAACGGCGGCACGTATTTTGTCGGGGGTAATGCTGTGAACCAATAGCCCCGCGTCGCAGCCAATTATCGCCTGGGTGCAAGCTTTGGCAAATGGATCGGTGCTGCCACTGACCGCATCACCGGTAAAAAGCGGTGGAAAAGTGGCGGGCATGGGGGCTTCAAAAATATCGTCGATCATATGGTTCCGTCCTCGATCAATCGCTGTGCAAGGGTGCGAAAGGCCTGCGCCTGTGGTGTATCCGGCTTGCTGACTACGATCGGCGCACCACTGTCGGAGGCGACACGAATATCCAGATGCAACGGCAATTCGGCCAGCAAGGGAACCCCAAGTTTGGCGGCTTCTTTGGCCACACCACCTTGACCAAATGGATGCCCCTTATTGCCACATTCCTCGCAGATCTGATAGGCCATGTTTTCAACCATACCCAAAATTGGTGTGCCAAGTTTGTTGAACATGTCGATGCCCTTGCGGGCGTCAATCAACGCGACATCCTGTGGGGTTGAAACAATGATTGCGCCACTGACTTCGGCCTTTTGCGCCAAGGTCATCTGTACGTCTCCAGTGCCCGGTGGCAGATCAACAATCAGCACATCCAACGCGCCCCATTGCACTTGATTGAGCATTTGTTGTAACGCCCCGATCAGCATAGGTCCTCGCCAGACCACTGCTTCGTCCTCATTGGTCATCAGCCCGATCGACATCATGGTAACGCCATGGTTTCGTAGGGGTAATATGGTTTTCCCATCGGGGGACGCAGGGCGACCAGAAACACCCAACATTCGAGGTTGGGACGGGCCAAACACATCTGCATCCAACAGGCCAACACGTTTGCCTTCAGCCGCCAATGCCACCGCAAGGTTGACGGACAGGGTTGATTTTCCGACTCCACCTTTGCCCGAAGCAATGGCGATGATCTTTTCAACGCCGGGGATTTTTTGTGGCCCCTGTGGCTCGGCTTTGCGGCCAGGTTTTAGGTCGGGCGGTGCCGTTGGTGTGCTGTGGGCCGTCATAATCGCCGACACGCTTGTGACACCCTCCACGGCCTCGGCGGCTTTTTGTGCAGCGGCGCGTACCGGTTCCAGTGCAGGTGCCTGTGCGCTGGAAACTTCCAGTACAAACCGAACCACGCCAGCATCCACTGTTAGGGCTTTGACCATTCCGGCGCTGACAATATCGCTGCCCGTAGGGGTGTTGATATTTTTCAGTGCTTCCAGCACCGTATCACGTATCGTCATTTACTGTCCTTTGTCCGTCTCAGCGTGTAGGATGCCTTCAACCTCGTGCTTCAATTCAAGCCCTTCAATGGTTAACACCATTTTTGCCTTAAATTCTTGCCCGGGGGCAGGGTCGGCCTCTCGCAGTGCAGTCTCGATTGCCTGCTGCGAGGTCACTCCGACCTGTTTTAAAAACTTACGCATGCTCATGTTATATGAGTCGCACATGATTTATCCTTTCATCGCCATGGTTGACAGATTTGTCGTTGTTCCAACGGCGTTTGTTCACGTTCCCAGCCAGAGAATAAACTTTGCATCAATGATCTCGCCGTTTTAGATAATCATCTGTGGTTCTCGTTGGGCGACGTGGTGCGGCCTGAAACGGGCTTGTTTCGCTGTGGTACTGCGCCTCGACCCGGCATGTGTCGCACATCTGAATCAGTTTGCCCTGTTCTGATGTGGCAAACATCGGATGTTGACCCACCAGCTTGTCCATGACCCGATCAATGGTTGATTTGACCCCGAAAAGCGACCCGCAGGAAATGCAGGCAAATGGCTCTTCTTCATTCAACACTTGTTGAGATAGGGCAGCCTCTGAAAGATCCAGTTGTGGCGCAAGCGTAATGGCATTTTCTGGGCAGGCACGGGTGCAAATTCCGCATTGTAAACAGGCATCTTCTTGGAAGAGCAACTGAGGTGCATCCTCGTTGTCCATCAATGCGCCGGTCGGGCAGAGGGAGACACAGGATAGGCATAAAGTGCAGGCATCGCGATCGACTTCGACCGCCCCGTAAGGCGCTCCCTCGGGCAGCTCTATGGGCGCTTCCATCGACGGGCGCAGTGCTTTGGCCACCAGTCGTGTGACCTGTCTGCGGTTGCCAATGGGCAAAACTCGCGCAATCGACTTTGCTGCTTTTTGGTCAAATAATGTGTCACTTAACGCATCTGGGTCATTCAGGTCCAGCAAACGAACGGCCGCATTGTCGCAGATCGCCAAGGCCAAAGTGAGAGCGCTGTCTAGCACGGGTCGTTCCGTTTTTGGGCCCAACAACACGTCCACGCTGGAGAACCCGCAGCCCAGTGCTGCCAACATCTCGGCATGGCCAAAATTGCTCAGGCTTTCGACCTCAAGTGGGATAACATCCGCTGGCAAGCCCCGTCCAAACCGTGCGGCGAGCGATATCATCTCACCGCCATGTTCTGGGTCATGCACCAAAAGGCGCGGCGATTTACCACCTGCGTCGACATAAGTTTTTGCAATATTTTCCAGCCGTTGCAGAAGAAATCCAAAGCTAGGTGTCTCGTAAGTGATTGCGCCGGACGGGCAGACTGCCGCACATCCACCACAGCCAGCGCAGATCAGCGGATCAATCTCAACACTGTCGCCATTCGGGCTGATAGCGCCGGCTTCGCAAGCGTTAATACAGTTTGAACAGCCGGTGATTCCCGCACGGGAATGGGCGCAACTTTGTTCATCCAAGGATACATGAAATGGCTTTTCAAAACCGCCTATAAGTTGACTGGCCTCAAAAATGGCCTTGGCAACTGCATCACCGTGGTGTGGGTCGGCCCGAAGGTAGCCATCACGTTGGTGGTGAAACAACGGCGTTTCGCCGCGCAGGTCGAGGATCAAATCACATTGGGTCTGCCCGCCATCACGTGCAGGCGAAAGCTGCAACGCCCCGCGGCCGCCTGGCTCAACCATCTGCAATCCGTCAATCTTGACTTCAAAACGACCAAGGCTGCCGGACGCAGCCCGAACCCGGCCAACCACAACATCAAAGTCACGTCGCACAGGTAGCTCTTCAATCCGGCCTAATAAGACGGTGACGTTCAAAATCTCGCTCAGTTGGGCGGCGGCAGCCAGCGCTAAGGTCTCTGGGCCAAGGATCAGGCACTGCCCGTCTGACTGAATATCAAACAGCTTGATTGCAGGGGCTGGCAGGCGTGAATCCGCGATCAAAGCGGCCATTTTGGGCGTAGATTGGTCGCCATTTTCCGACCAACCGGCGCGGTCACGTAGATCGACAAAATCGGGGGATTCAACCTCCAATTCTTCCGCCAGCTCCTCGAAAATTTGCCGTTCCTGAAGGCAAGCCACAGTGGCATTTCCGCCTTTGATTAATGCCGCGGCATCACCAAGTTCTCGGGTGCATAGGGCGGTGTGAACGCGCGAACATATAAGGCCGGACGCATTTTCAAGCAATTTCCGATCTAGTTTTTGAGATCCTGAACAATCGCATAAAATCAACATGTTATGTAGGTTTCCCTCCTTGGGTTTCGCTTGATTTTCCTGATTTCAGTCTCAACTTAGGCCGCAAACATGCGGCGAGTAAAGCCCTTTCGACCCACGGCGGGTGTCCAAAAACTGTTCGATTGATTCGTTTATTTACGCGGTATTTTATTCCGACAGAATCACTAAGATTTGCCCATGTCCGGACAGTTTGTCCCATGTGGAATTCAAGGTCTGTTATTGGGGTCTTATTGTCCACTTTCTCGATTTACTCGGCCCATTCTCGAGATTTCCCTATGAGCGATCAACATTACGGCCCATCCTGTTCTCTAAGCATAAAAATATGCGCAGGGATTGGATTGACGGGGATGCCAGACAGAAAAAAAACTTTGCCGCTTGGCATCGTGCTCCGGAAAACGCCGGGTGTGACACGGTGGGCCAAGTGGGTTTGGCGTGCGGTAGCGGTGCTTCCCGGTGCCGGTCCTGCAGAGTGGCGCGAGCTGCGCAGGGATGGCGATTGCGTTGAATATCACGCGGCAACCGTACCGTTGGAACTGTATCGCACCGACACCGAAGCCTATTTGACCGAGCTATCGACCGAAACCCCGTCGATCTATGTGGTTATGCGCGAATGTGATGAGACAGAAAGCGGGCTAGAGATAGTGCTGGCAACGGTGTCACCCTTTGACGGCCAGGACTATGCAGACAATGGCGAAGACATCGTGGAACTGGTGCCGATGCCACCGGCGCTTATCGCTTGGGTTCATGATTGGGTTGAAAAACACCACGAGGAAGAAAAGTTCATTAAGCGGCGTCGCGATAAACGGCGGGTTGATCAAGTTGAAGCTGGCATTGGGGACGCGCGTATTCGCCAGGTCGCTGATGTGTACCGTGCGCCATGCAAACGTGAGGTGCTGCAGTGAGCGCTTGGGCAAAACGCAAGGCCGCCGTTCAGGCAGAAGCCGATGCGCTGGAGCGCAGCGAACAGGACGCTGTTATTGCCGAGCAACACGCGGCACTTGCTGAAAAAACCGAAGAAGAAGTTCTGTCTGAGCTGAATTTACCTAATCCAGATGAGATGCAATCCGGAGATGATTTTTCGGCATTTATGAATTTGTCTGTGCCAACTGCATTGCGCAATCGGGCCTTACGAAAACTTTGGAGCAGCGATCCGGTTTTGGCCAACGTTGATTCACTGGTAGATTACGGTGAGGATTTCACCGGTAAAAACGACGTCGTGAAATTGGTGAAAACCATCTACCGCGTTGGCAAAGGTATGTTACCGGACGAAGAGGACGCCGTTGAACCAGAAGCGAATGGATTGGATCCACAGCCCAACGACGCCACGGACGAGATCGTAATGGCGGATGAGCCAGACGAAACGATCGCTGATGATGTCGATCTGATTGCTGCCCCAACCCTTGTAGAAACCGCCGAGATCGACGAACCAGCTCAATCCTTTGTGCCACGTCGGCGCATGCGGTTTAGTTTTGCAGACGGCACTTCGCCGGAGATTACGGAAATGGAAACACAATGAACGCCACTGCATCTAAAGTTGATATCACTGAAGAAGACCAGCTGCGCGCTGACATGTACAACTTTCTGGGTCTGCTTTTGGCTGGCCCGCCCAGTAAAGACACTTTGGAAAAGACCGAAGCTCTGGTGGGAGACGATAGCAAGCTTGGGGAAGCGATCAACGCAATGGCGCGGGTCACTAAATCCATGAGCTCAGTAGCGGTGGAAAGCGAGTTTACGACCCTGTTTGTTGGCTTGGGTCGGGGCGAATTACTGCCCTACACAAGTTTTTACCTCACCGGGTTTTTAAACGAAAAACCACTGGCGCAATTACGTAAAGCAATGGTGGGTTTACGGATTAGTCGTGCACCCAATGTGTTTGAACCTGAAGATAATATTGCCAGCCTTTTGGAAATGATGGCCGGGATGATCACCGGCCGCTTTGGCCAAGTAAGATCACTTGAGGCGCAAGCAACCTTCTTCAACAAACATATCGGTTCTTGGGCGGATCATTTTTTTTCGGATTTGGAAGCTGCAAAAGCATCGGTGTTTTATGCCCCCGTTGGCACAGTTGGCAAAGCTTTCATGCAGATCGAGCGCGAAGCGTTTCGAATGGATGCGGGTTAACCCGCAATAACCGGCCTTTTGGGGCTAAAACAGGAAGGAAACCAGATGGGTAAGACGGAAGAAGGCGCTACCACTAGTCGCCGTAACTTTCTCAAATTTGCCGCTGTTTCGGCTCCGGCCGTCGCTGTGGTTGCAGCCACCGGCACTGCTGCACAAGCAGCGGAACTAGAGGAAACAGGCAGTGGGGTGCGCGAAACGCTGCACACGCAAGCCTATTTCGAAACGGCTAAGTTTTAAGGGGATGTTGTAACAAGGCCAATGGTTGCGAGACGCCCGCCGGCCTTGAAAAAACAACCCAGCAAAGCTGACGCTGTCAGCATTAGCAAGGGAGAAGATTATGCTGAGGAAAAAAACCAATGGGGTTGCGCTACGCCCCCAGCGGACAAGCCTCTTGTCAAATATTGCCGAAACATCGGTAAACCGGCGCAGTTTTTTGCGCAATTCGGGGCTGGCCGTTGGTGGTCTAGCTTCCATCAGTTCCTTGGGTGGGACTGTGGCACAGGCTCAAACCGCTGATGCGGTGAATGCGGCCGTCAAATCCGTCAAGTCGGTGTGTTGTAACTGTTCCGTTGGCTGTACTGTCGTGGCCGAAGTGGACAATGGTGTTTGGATCGGCCAGGAACCTGGCTTTGATAGCCCGTTCAACCTTGGTGGCCATTGTGCCAAAGGGGCCTCCGCTCGCGACGCAGCCCATGGCGAGCGCCGTCTGAAATACCCAATGAAAAAAGAAAATGGCGAGTGGAAGCGTATTTCATGGGAGCAAGCGATCGATGAGATCGGCGACCAGATGGGTACCATTCGTGAAGAGAGCGGACCAGATTCAGTTTACTGGCTCGGCTCAGCAAAATTCAACAATGAACAATCCTATTTGTTCCGTAAGTTTGCCGCCTATTGGGGCAGCAACAACGTAGATCACCAAGCGCGGATTTGTCACTCTACAACCGTTGCAGGTGTGGCCAACACGTGGGGCTACGGCGCCATGACCAACAGCTATAACGACATTCACAAATCTAAAGTTATACTGGTAATTGGCGGCAATCCTGCCGAGGCGCATCCTGTCTCTCTGGTGCACCTTATGAAAGCAAAAGAGCAGAACAATGCGGAGCTAATTGTTTGCGATCCCCGTTTTACCCGCACAGCAGCCCATGCTGACGAATATGTTCGTATTCGCCCGGGGTCAGACGTTGCCCTAATCTGGGGCTTCCTGTGGCATATCTTTGAAAACGGTTGGGAAGACAAAGAATTCATCCGCACGCGTGTTTATGGCATGGATGAAATTCGTGCCGAAGTGAAAAAATGGCACCCTGAAGAAGTTGAACGGGTCACCGGTGTACCGGGTAGCCAAATGGAGCGGGTCGCCCGCACTATGGCCAACAATCGCCCCGGCACTTTGATTTGGTGCATGGGTGGCACACAGCACACCACCGGCAATAACAATACACGCGCTTACTGCATTTTGCAGCTGGCCCTTGGCAACATGGGGACTGCTGGCGGCGGCACAAATATCTTCCGCGGCCACGATAACGTGCAGGGTGCGACCGATATGTGTATCCTCAGCCATTCGCTGCCTGGCTATTACGGCCTGTCTGCTGGGGCTTGGGCGCATTGGGCTCGGGTTTGGAATGAAGATCTTGACTGGCTCAAGGGCCGCTTTGACAATATCCAAGCCGCCGATGGTTCCGATAAATCACTGATGAACCTGAAGGGTATTCCGGTCTCGCGCTGGATTGACGGGGTTCTTGAAGACAAGGACAACATCGATCAGCCCGACAACGTACGCGCTATGGTTTTGTGGGGGCACGCACCCAACAGCCAAACACGTGGCGCGGAAATGAAAACAGCGATGGAAAAGCTGGATATGCTGGTTGTCATTGACCCATACCCGACTGTTTCGGCTGTTTTGCATGATCGCACCGATGGCGTTTACTTGCTGCCTGCCTCGACCCAATATGAGACACGTGGCTCGGTTACGGCGTCCAACCGGTCGCTCCAGTGGCGCGATAAGGTCATGGAGCCGGTGTTTGAATCCAAGCCCGACCATGAGATCATGTCGCTGTTTGCAACCAAATTCGGCTTTGCGGATCGCCTGTTCCGCAATATCTCGATGGAGGGGGAACACCAGCCCAATATCGAAGACATCACCCGTGAATTTAACGGCGGGTTGTGGACAATTGGCTATACAGGTCAATCGCCAGAGCGGATCAAACTGCATATGGCAAACCAGCACACATTCGACAAAACCACGCTGCAGGCCATTGGTGGCCCAGCAGATGGCGAATATTACGGCTTGCCATGGCCGTGCTGGGGAACGCCGGAGCAAAAGCATCCGGGAACACCGAACCTTTACGACATGTCTATGCCTGTTTCAAAAGGTGGCCTGACATTCCGCGCCCGTTTCGGTGTGGAACGTGATGGGGTGAACCTGTTGGCCGAAGGTGTCTATTCGCAAGGATCAGACATTCAGGACGGCTATCCTGAATTTACGATGGCTATGCTCAAGGAATTGGGCTGGGACGGCGAATTGACGGCTGAGGAACAGGAAATCATAGCCGCCGGTGCGGGTGACAAAACCAACTGGAAAACTGACCTTTCGGGCGGGATTCAGCGGGTGGCCATCAGCCATGAATGCGCTCCATTTGGCAATGCTAAGGCGCGTGCTGTGGTCTGGACCTTCCCGGATCCGGTACCTGTTCACCGCGAGCCGCTTTATACCAATCGCCGTGATCTGGTAGAGGATTATCCAACATATGCGGACAAGCAAGCATACCGTTTGCCAACCCTATATGAATCCATCCAGAAAAATGACTTCAGCAAGGACTATCCACTGATCCTGACTTCTGGTCGTTTGGTGGAATACGAGGGTGGGGGCGATGAAAGCCGCTCAAATCCTTGGTTGGCCGAACTTCAGCAAGAGATGTTTGTTGAAATTAACACGCGTGACGCCAACAATATCGGTATCCGTGATGGTCAGCAGGTTTGGCTGGAAGGCCCAGAAGGCAGTGCGATCAAAATCGCGGCCCTCGTTACTGAGCGGGTTGGCGAAGGCGTTGTCTTCATGCCGTTCCACTTTGGTGGACATTTCCAAGGCAAGGATTTGCGGGACAAATACCCCGAAGGGGCGGCCCCGATCGTACTTGGTGAATCCGCTAACACGGCGCTCACATATGGCTATGACAGCGTCACTCAAATGCAAGAGACTAAAGCGTCCCTTTGCAAAATCACTGCAGCATAAGGAGAATTGAGAAATGGCAAGAGTTAAATTTCTCTGTGATGCGGAACGCTGCATTGAATGTAATGCCTGTGTAACCGCATGTAAGAACGAACATGAGGTGCCTTGGGGTATCAACCGGCGCAAGGTCGTTACCATTGGTGACGGCAAGCCTGGCGAGCGATCAATCTCGATCGCCTGTATGCATTGCTCGGATGCGCCCTGTATGGCCGTTTGCCCAACCGACTGTTTTTATCAGACAGAAGATGGCATCGTTTTGCACTCTAAAGATCTGTGCATTGGCTGTGGTTACTGTTTCTATGCGTGTCCGTTTGGCGCGCCTCAGTATCCACAGGCTGGTAACTTTGGTTCACGCGGCAAAATGGACAAATGTACGTTCTGTGCGGGTGGTCCGGAAGAGGACAACTCGGCTGCCGAATTCCAAAAATACGGTCGCAACCGTATTGCGGAAGGTAAGCTGCCGATCTGTGCGGAAATGTGCTCGACCAAAGCGCTATTGGCTGGTGACGGGGACATGGTTTCCTCTATCTACCGTGAACGTATTGTGTCGCGTGGCTTTGGTTCAGGTGCTTGGGGGTGGGGTACAGCTTACGGTCAGAAAGCCGGCGAGTGAACCAACTTTCATCCCTAAAATAAAGACACAGGGGGGACTTTCCCCCTGTGTCTAAAGACGTATCCAAGGAGCACCTTCATGTTTGTGCAAAAAAAACTGGCCCTTATTTTGACAGCCCTTTGGTTGGCCGTGTTCAGCGCTCCCGGTTTCGCCCAGGACACTTCAGACACGCGTGCCCAAACGGGCGGTGCTCAAACTCTAGAGGATATTCTTGCTCGTCAGCGCGACCAATTGGTCAATGATCAGTTCCGCCAAAACGCCATTGGTAACCCTGATCTGGCCGCCCCGAGTGCAAATCAGCTTGGCACATTGGGGGGCGTTTCGGACCCTGAACTTTGGCGGGCTTTCCGATATGGCAGTGCGGATATCATTTCGAGTGACCCTTCTGTTACAGGTAATGTGGTTATTCAGGATGGCGGCATGCGCTGGCTGAAGTGGCGCGCAGGCCCTGTGCGTACTTATGGCGGATACCTGTTATTGGGAATGCTTGGTGTCCTGTTGTTGTTCTATTTGATCCGCGGCAAGATCCTGATTGAGGGCGAGAAAACCGGCGAGACCATATTACGATTCAAACTGATCGAACGCTTTGCGCATTGGGTCATGGCAATCCCCTTTGTCTTGCTGGCGATCACTGGACTGATCTTGCTGTTCGGGCGAGTGGCGCTGATCCCTTTATTCGGACATGAGGTTTTCGCACCCATCGCCAGCGTTGGGAAATTCATCCACAATTACGGTGCTTGGCCCTTTATGCTTGGCGTTATTCTTAGCTTTGTTTTGTGGGTCTGGAAGAACTTGCCGGAAAAGACTGATATCGCTTGGATGCTAAAGGCCGGTGGGTTGTTCACCAAGGGCGTGCACCCATCCGCAGGTAAGTTTAATGCGGGTGAGAAAATCATATTCTGGTCGGTGATTGTTTTCGGGGTCATGATTTCGGTCACGGGACTTAGCATGTTATTCCCATTCCAAATCGCGTTGTTCTCGCCGCTGTTCGAGGCGTTGAACTTCACCGGTATTCCGCAGCTTCTGGGCGTTGGAGAACTCAACACAGCCCTTGCGCCGCAGGAAGAAATGCAATTCGCACAGCTATGGCATGCGATTGTGGCATTCATATACATCGCAATCGTCATTGCGCATATCTATTTGGGAAGTGTTGGCATGGAGGGCGCGTTGAGCTCCATGACTAAAGGTACGGTTGAAGTGCAATGGGCAAAAGAACACCATGACTTGTGGTATGAGGACGTGGTAAAAGAAAATGCCGAAAAGAATTCGGCGGAATAATACCAACCCAGGATCATAAGACTTGACGACCAAGATTCAGAATACCCAAGGCCAAACGCAAAAAACCGGCACCGAATTTGGTGCTGGTTTGGCGCAGTCCTCAGTGCTTATCATCGATGATGAAGCAGGCATGCGGAATTTTCTGACCAAAGTTCTAACGCCGCGCTGCCGACGTGTGGAAAGCGCGAGCAACGTTCAAGAAGCTTCGGAATTGCTTGACCAAATTCATTTCGATATAGTTGTTCTTGATAACATTATGCCGGGAATGACTGGTCTTGAATGGCTGAAAGAACAACGAAAGCGTGGTTTTTTTGCCGACACGATCTTGATCACAGCTTTCGCCGACCTTGCCACAGCAATCACTGCTTTGCGCACAGGGGTTGCGGATTTCGTGTTGAAGCCGTTTCGCTCCAATCAAATCCTGAACGCAGTTGCTCGTTGTTTTGACCGTCAGGAACTGCGGCGAGAAAACTATCTGCTTAAATATGAACTGGCCTCGGACAAGCTCTGTGCCCATGGTCGACTTTTGGGGCGCTCGACTGAGATTTCCAGCATCCGTGAAACCTTAGAGCGCATCGCCCCACTTCCCACCTCGGTTTTGTTCACCGGGGCAAGCGGGACGGGCAAAGAGGTGGTCGCGCGCACTTTGCACGGAATGTCGGATCGCTCCGATCTCCCATTTGTACCGGTTAATTGTGCGGCCATATCCCCCGAAGCGATTGCAAACGAACTGTTCGGCTATATCTCCCATGATCCGGTTGAAGGTGACAGTCAGAAGAATGGCTTGCTGTTCCATGCCCGTGGCGGCACTTTATTCTTGGACGAAATTCTTGAGTTGCCCTTAAAAGTCCAAGGCATGCTATTACGGGTGATTGAGGATATGCGCATTCGTCCTATTGGATCCTTGCGAGAGGTGCCACTGGATTTACGGTTCATGTTTGCCACCAATGCAGATCTGGAAGTCGCCGTTGCCGAGGGCCGGTTTCGGACCGACTTATACCACCGGATTAATGTGTTGAACATTCAGATGCCAAACCTGATCCAGCGCAAGGGTGACCTGATGGAGCTGAGCACCATGTTTATGCAACGGATTTCCGATGAATTGGGTGTGAAACCTTTGCCGCTGACCGAGGGCGTGATGCTGAAGCTTTCAAGCTATGACTGGCCGGGCAATGTGCGCGAATTGCGCAACCTGATTGAACGATCACTCATCCTTGGGGAATTTCCACCTGAGTTCAGCGATGAAACAGAAAGTGATGACATTGCCGTGGATTCCCTTGCTGCGGTTGAGCGCCGTCATATCTTGAATGTGTTAAACGATTGCAACGGTAACCGCGCCGAGGCAGCGCGCCGTTTGGGCGTATCGCGCAAGACCATTGATCGCAAATCCGCCATGTGGGATGCGTAAATCTGATCGGCCATCCGGTATTCCTTGGTACAATTCTGTCCGCACTCGACTATTGATGATTGCACTCCTGCCGATGCTGTTGCTGATGCCAGTGTTTGGGGCGGTCATTATCGTGAACTGGTCGGCCCGGTTTGATGAATTGTTGATTGCCAAGGTGAACGGCGAATTGACGATTGCACATCAGCATCTGTCGGCGCTGAAAGAGCGGGCATTTGAAAATGTTCAGGCACTTGGTGCTTCCGCCGCGTTTTTGCAGGCTAGCAAGAACGAACAATTGCCTATTCTTCTGGAACAGCAGCGCCAAAAATACGGTTTTGACTTTCTCTATTATATCTCGCCAGATGAAAAAGTCACTTCAGCCCAAAGTGTATCTGCGCCTGCAGTCCCAACATATTGGCCGATTGTTCAAAGCGCTATTCAAGGCGCAGGTGGAACAGAGATCGATATCTTCAATGCACAGGTTTTGACTGAAATATCACCACAACTGGCCCAACAAGCGACCCTAGCCCTAGTGCCGACCAAAGCCGCACAGCCAACAACACGTGAGTTGGAAAATAGGGGTATGGTCGTGCATAGCGCCGCCCCGGTAGAGGCGGGATCCGGCACCTTGGTCGCCGGGGTTCTATTGAACCAGAACCTTGAATTTATTGATACAATCAATGCATTGGTTTACCCCGAGGCCAGCTTGACCAAAGGTAGTCTGGGCACAACCACATTGTTTCTGGAAGACGTGCGGATATCTACCAATGTCCGTCTGTTTGAAAATGTCCGTGCCCTTGGCACCCGGGTTTCCATCGAGGTTAGGGCCGCTGTGCTGAATGAAGGTCGCACTTGGCTCGATCGCGCTTTTGTGGTGAATGACTGGTATATCTCGGCATACGAACCCTTAATAGACAGTTTTGGGAACCGCGTTGGAATGCTTTATGTTGGCTTCCTAGACAGTCCATTCCGCGCAGCCAAAGCCAAGGCGCTTTGGCTGATCATCGGCGGCTTTTTATTGTTGCTGACTCTGTCCGTGCCCCTATTCCTTCGCCTTGCACGCAGCGTTTTTAAACCTCTTGAAGATATCGTCCAAACCATTTCCAAGGTAGAGGGCGGTGATTTGTCGGCCCGAACTGATCTGCCAAATAACAACAATGAGGTTTCGCGTGTTTCATCGCATTTGAACTCGGTTCTGGCGCAGGTACAGGAGCGTGATCAGCGTCTACGCGAATGGGGAGATGAACTTGAAAACAGAGTCAAAAATCGCACCCATGAACTGCAAGAGGCCAACCAAGAGCTGGAAATAACCACCAAACAGCTTGTGGTTTCGGAAAAGCTTGCGGCGATCGGAGAAATCACTGCAAGTGTCGCCCATGAGATTAACAATCCAGTGGCTGTCATCCAGGGCAGTGTCGATGTTATCTATGATGGGTTGGGCGAACATGCTGAACCATTGAACACCGAATTTACACTGGTTTATCAACAGGTCCACCGTATCAACACACTGGTCAATAAGCTGCTGCAATTTGCTCGCCCGGAAGAGTTTGCCGGTACGGTCAGCACCTATTCACCCAATGAGGTGATCAACGACACATTGCCCTTGGTGCAGCATTTGTTGAATAATGGCGAAATCCAGCTCGAACTCGCATTGGAAAGCACACGAGAAGTTTCAATCAACCAAACTGAATTGCAACAGGTCCTGATCAATCTGATCGTAAACGCCATTCAGGCAATGCCAAATGGTGGCGATCTAACGATTACGACCAAGGACCACTGGATGGATCATCAAACTGGCGTGTTGATCACCATTTCAGATACCGGATTAGGTATGCTTCCAGAGGTTGCTGACAAGGTCTTTGATCCCTTTTTCACCACAAAGAAAGCCGAGGGAACTGGCTTGGGGCTTTCCATCACACAAAAACTAATCTCCCGGGCTGGTGGCCAGATCTGGCTAGACAGCAAACGTGGGCAAGGCGCTCGGTTCACAATTTTCGTAGTGTCAGATCCAAAGGGATGACTTATGGGGGATCAGAAGGAAATTTTCTTGAGACGGAGAGAGTGGCGACTTAGATGCTCGAGATGACAAAATGCTCCTCTTTTCGCTATTTCAAAACCAGTTGCTCGGTAGTCCCCTCCGCAAATTAGTGGTGTTCAAAAGTAGAGCTTTCTCGGCAAGATAACTGGGGAGGTTTTGAGGAAGACAGCACGATACAGCGTCGCACAGATCATGCACTGCACGGCAGCACATGCTTGCGTGTGTGAGATGGAGTATCTTGAAGTCGGCTGAGGGCGGTTGCCCGTCTCTGAACTGCGCCGCGAGCATGGGATGAGCAACGCGAGCTTTTACAAGTGGCGCGCGAAGTTTGGCGGCATGGACACCTTTGTGATTACTGAGATGAAGGATCTAGTGGACCAAAACCGTCGCCTGAAAAAGACGTATGTGGAGATGAGTATGCAAAACGAGCGGCTGAAGGAAGCACTTGGAAAAATGCGTTGAGGCCGTCCACTATCCTGCAGGGCATGCCCTGCGATGTCCCGAGAGGGACGGGGGCGGGGGATGGTCGCATGACCACAGAAGGCGACCTCATCTTCAGGTGAATAATAGCGCACTTTTCAACGATCCCCCTTCGGGGCTGCGAAAACGGTTTCGGAATAGCCAATTTCTGTGGCGATGCGCTGCATTTCATCTGCGGTGGGCAGAGTATCTCCAAGGACGACACCAGCCGGGTTACCGCCTTGATGCCCGTTCGCAAAAGCTGCGATGCGACCGGGCGTGTTTGCGGTTGTTTTAAAAGTACCCATAATTGTTCCTCTTGGAGGTGAAATGTTGTATTAGGGATATGGGACGCCTTGAATATAAGTAAAATGAATATATCATGCATTCGCATCAACATTTGTGATGTATTGGTGCGCTGCGCTCTGAAATGTAATTGCCATTGCCCTTGTACCTTAAATATTGCTTTCAAACATCTGCGATTCCGTCTATATGCGCGACTTCACGCGGGGCTACAGCCTTGGAGGAGTCCCGCATTATATATATGGAGAATACAAATGGCTGGACAGATTCCTGATCTTATCGCCACGGAACGTACGGGGACAGGCAAGGGCGCCGCTCGTCAAGCACGCCGCGATGGCATGGTTCCTGGTATCGTTTATGGTGGTGGCACTGACCCACTTTCGATCCAAATCCCGTTCAACGTGTTGTTGAAGAAACTTAAAGATGGCCGTTTCCTTTCGACCCTTTTCAACCTGAAGGTTGAAGGTCAAGAAGATGTACGCGTGATCTGCCGTGGCGTTCAGCGCGACGTTGTTAAAGACCTGCCAACACATATTGACCTGATGCGTCTGCGTCGGACTTCCAAAGTTAAACTGTTTATCCCAGTTGAGTTTGTGAACGACGAAGAAGCTCCTGGCATCAAAAAAGGCGGCGTTCTGACTGTTGTTCGCAACGAAGTTGAGCTGCTGGTTACTGCTGGTGATATCCCTGACACACTGACCTTCGACATGACTGGTCTGGACGTTGGCGACACCATCCACATCTCTGCTATTGATCTGCCTGCTGGCGCAAAATCTGTCATCGATCGTGACTTTGTTATTGCGAACATCTCTGCACCTTCCGGTCTGCGTTCTTCTGAGAACGAAGAAGGCGAAGACGCTGGTGAAGAAGTAGAAGAAGTTGTTGCAGCTGAAGAATAATTTCAGCACCTATAACTGAATACAGAAACGCGGCGCCATGTGGTGCCGCGTTTTTTGTTGCGCAAACCGCATTTTGGATCACAAACCAAGTTGTCTGTTATTGTGAATTTAAAGTTGACCGCGACGGAGCTTTTCCGCAAAGACCTCTTGGCGTGGGATCCATTCATAACGGGTGTCCTCCAGCAGAGGTACCCAAAACAACGTGCCGCCATAACGCCAAGGGTCAAGGATGATACCCTCATTCATTGTTTCGCCGTCAGCCGTTAAAATTACCGTGCTATGCTCTAGTCGCAGGGTGGCTGCGTTGGCAATTGCGCGGTGCATTGTCAGGGTTTGAAAATTTTCCTGTGCCAGTCGGGCTTGCAAGGTATCCGCCCATTGATAGCAAAGCCCGCGCACACGCCGACCGGAATTCACCTTGATGTTGTGAATGATCGCTGAGTCAGTGACATTCCAATCCTTGCGCAGCTGTAGTGAATACTCGACCGAGATGCGCGCAGCCTTAGCGGCTTCTAGCGGATCAACTGATACATCCATCGCCTGAATTTCCTGTGTCAGGGCTGCGATCTCCACTTCAAGATCAGCGGGATCTTTACTGCCGGGTGTAACGCCACAGGCGGTGATCAACATCATCAGGGCAATATGGGCAAATAGAATGTACTTTTTCACGGAAGTCTCCTCTGCGCGGGCTGATACAGCACTGGACAACAAAGGTAAAATCAAACAACTGCGATCTTGCGGGTATCGAAGGTTGCTTGTCGTCTTGCAACAGACCCCTTAAAACATCCTCAACACAGGAGAACGCAATGCAGCTGTTTGTTGGCCTCGGCAATCCGGGCGCGAAATATGCCCGTAATCGTCATAACATCGGCTTTATGGCGCTGGATGAGATTGCCTCTGATCATGGCTTTGCGCCTTGGCGTTCTAAATTTCAGGGCCAGCTCACAGAAGGACGTTTGGGGCGCGAAAAGGTAATCCTGCTTAAGCCCGAAACATTCATGAATCTTTCGGGGCAATCCGTGGGTGAGGCGATGCGCTTTTACAAGTTGACCCCGGATGACGTGACTGTTTTTCATGATGAGTTGGACCTTGCTCCAGGAAAGATCAAAGTCAAAACCGGCGGCGGCCATGCGGGCCACAATGGCTTGCGCTCTATCCATCAACATATCACGGAGGCTTACCGTCGTGTGCGCATGGGGATTGGGCATCCTGGTCATAAGGATCGAGTCTCTGGATATGTGTTGCACGATTTTGCGAAGGCGGATGAGGTCTGGCTGGACGACCTGCTGCGGGGCAGTTCCGATGGTGCTGCGTATTTGGCAGAGGGTGAGAATGCCAAATTTCTCAACGCCATTGGCCTGCGGATGAAGCCCCCGGCAAAGCCCGCGCCCAAGGTGAAACCGCCTGAAGGGGCAACAGCCCAACCGAAGGCGTTGGTCGAGGACACGCGCAGCCCGCTGCAGCGCCTAAAAGATAAGTTCAACTGAATCGGTTTCAGAACGCCCAAGAACAGCGCGACATTTTTCCGACCAAGGCTTTTTGCCTGAGGGAGGGATGTCATGTTGCTCGATCTGCAGGTAGGCGATGCTCTATGTCTGAATTCGGCTGGGTTCGCCCTGAAAATGCCAAGTGACGTAACGGCGTAGGCTTTCGGCCTTTTTTGTTTGGTGGGGCAATGTACTTTGGACTCATAGAAACAGGAATGCATGATGCCACATCGTCAGGGGCCGTTGACCCATTTGAAAATTGTTGAATTCGCGGGTATTGGCCCTGCTCCCTACGGGGCGATGTTGCTGGCGGATCTGGGCGCGCAGATCATTCGGATTGACCGACCAGGAGGTTATCCCGCGCTGGCTGATGGGCTGGATCTTTCGGCGATGGATGCCGCTGCGGTCTGCAATCGGTCGCGCGATTTGATCCGCCTAGATTTGAAATCCGAAGAGGGCCGCAACACCGTGCTGCGCTTGATCTCAGAAGCTGACGCCGTGATCGAAGCTTATCGTCCGGGCACCATGGAAAAGCTTGGCCTTGGCCCTGATATTTGCCTGAAGGAAAATCCGAAACTGGCCTATGTGCGCATGACAGGCTGGGGTCAAACCGGCCCAATGGCGAAGATGGCGGGGCACGACATGAACTATCTGGGCCTGTCTGGTGCCTTGTCTCTGTTTTCGCGTGACGGAGCGGCGACACAGGGTATTCCCCCGCTGGTGGGGGATATGGGCGGTGGTGCGATGTTTATGGTTATGGGCTTGTTGGCTGCCGTGATGCAAGCACGCGCAGGTGGGGCAGGGCAGGTGGTGGACGCCGCGATAGTGGATGGTTCAGCCAGCTTATTTGCGCTGCTGTCAGGGCTGAATGCCATGGGGCAGCATGACTATACCGCGGGGGACAATCCCCTTGATGGCGGGAGGCATTTCTATCGCAGCTACATTTGTGCCGATGGAAAATATGTGATTGTTGGTGCGATTGAAGGTGCCTTTCGCAAGGTTCTTTTGGAACGCCTTGATCTAATGTCAGATCCTGATCTTACCGCGCCATCAGCCGTGAACGAAGAACTTTGCGTGGCTAAATTGTCGGGTGTCTTTTCAGCTAATTCACAGCAACATTGGGTGGATCTTTTCCAAGATAGCGATGGATGTGTGACGCCGCTGCTGTCTGTGCCTGAGGCTGCAAAAACAGCGCATAATACTGCGCGGGAAGTTTTCCTAACCTTGGATGATGTCTTGCAACCCGCGCCTGCACCACGGTTCAGCGACACGCCCGGCGCCGTGTCATCCCCACCTTTGCACGCCAATAAAAATGCACCACAAACCCTATGCGGCTGGGGGTTTTCCGACGTCGAAATAAAGGCATTGATTTCCCGGAACGTCCTTGAAAGCGCGGCGCCAAGGGCGCTATGAGTTTTGGGTAGGAAAACGGTACAAAAGGCAGGGGTGAATATGTCAGAGGTCAATCAAGTCGCAGGCAAACCCTGCATTCTGTGTTGTGCAATCACCGGCTCGGTACCGACCCAGTCGGACAATCCCGCCGTGCCGATCACAGTCTCTGAGCAGGTTGAAAGCAGCCATGCCGCGGTTGAGGCTGGGGCCTCTATCATCCACGCTCATGTGCGCAATGAAGACGGCACGCCCAGCTCTGACCCTGACCGTTTTGCACGTCTGAAAGAGGGGCTGGAAATACATTGCCCGGGTGTTGTGATCCAGTTCTCAACGGGTGGCCGATCTGGTGCGGGCACGGCGCGTGGCGGGATGTTGCCCTTGTGTCCAGATATGGCGTCGCTGTCGGTTGGTTCGAATAATTTTCCGACTCGGGTGTATGAAAACGCTCCTGATCTGGTGAGTTGGTTGTCATCAGAAATGCAGAAATACGAGATTACGCCGGAGATTGAGGCTTTTGATCTTTCCCATATCATGCAGGCGATACGCCACCACGAGGCTGGCAATCTTTACGGCACGCTTTACGTACAATTCGTGATGGGCGTCAAGAACGCCATGCCGGTCGATAAACAGATCTTTGATTTCTATCGCCATATCATGGAAACTCGTGCACCCGGTGCACCTTGGTGTGCCGCTGGTGTTGGTCCAGGTCAGATCTTGGTGAATGAATGGGCCATTGCCGCTGGCGGTCACACACGGGCAGGTTTGGAAGACAATATTCGCCTCGATAAAAATACCTTGGCACCGTCAAATGCCGCGCTGATAGCCCGCGCTGCAGATCTATGTGCAAAATATGAACGCCCTGTCGCCACCCCGGCCCAAACCCGCGATATTTTGGGCCTGCGTTCTATATAGCGAGTTGCGCAATGGGCTGGGCGATGTGCAGCCTGTTGTCTGATACGGCTCTAATGATCCGAATCTGGCCAACTGCCACTGTGCGTTACCAACGCCTCGCGAGCTTTTGCTAACCCTTGGGCATAATCTGGATCAAAAGGCAGGGTAAGTGTTTCTTCTAAGTGTCCCAATAGACCATTTAATGCCCATAGCTCTCCTTCATGTTCGATAGCAGCGGCCAGCGTCTCGCCGTTTTTGTCGTTAATGGCGCGAAAGAGAAAATCAAATAATACGTTTGCTTTGTTGTCGCTTAGCTGAATTGTAATGCTCATAATAAATCTTGGCCCCATTTTGTTTTAGGCGGTTTGAAAGTATCCCCTGATTACCTTTCCGACACGATTACCAGTTTCAACACTACCCCCGGCCGATAAAGGGCATATTGGTTGCCATGACCGTCATGCTCTGCACGTTCGCACCTTCTGGAAGTTCCGCCATGTATAGAAATGCTTTGGCGATATCAGGGACTTCCATCGCAGGTTCGCCCTTGATGCTGCCATCAGCCTGTAACACACCAGCACGAATTTGATCGACCATTTCCGTTGCCGCATTGCCAATATCAATCTGTCCGCAGGCGATGTTAAAGGCTCTGCCATCCAATGAAATCGTTTTTGTCAGTCCGGAAATTGCGTGTTTTGTCGCGGCGTAAGGTGCGGTGCCTGGGCGCGGGACATGGGCCGATACAGATCCGTTGTTGATGATCCGCCCGCCTTGTGGATCTTGATGGCGCATTAACCCAAAGGCTTTGCGTGCACAAAGAAAAGCCCCAGTAAGATTAACATCAACCATGGAGCGCCATTCTTCCACTGGGATTTCATCCAGCGGTTTTCCTGGAGTCAGACGGCCAGCGTTATTGAAAAGAAGGTCAAGCCGTCCCCAGGTCTCATACGCGGTGTTGAATGCGGCTTCAACTGAGGTCTCATCAGTTACGTCACAAGGAAGAATGAGCGCGTTTTCATAACCTTCTGCGGTTTCGCGCAGCGGGGTATCTCGCCGTCCCAGCAGCCCAACTTTCCAACCGTTATCCAGTAAAATTCGCGTGCAAGCACGACCTATGCCCGCGCCTGCTCCGGTGATGATGGCTGTTTTGGTGCTCATGTAAATCGCCCTTTATTGCCGTTGAACAGAGGGCAGATCGATTAGCTCTCTTTGTTCTGGTCTTCAAATGTGCGGCCTTTTGCAACCAGGTCAACCAGCAAATCAGCAGGTTTCCAGAAATGTGCGTCCTCAAGCTCAAATTCCCGGAGATCCGCCAGCAGTTTATCAAGCCCATACATATCGGCATATTTCATCGGTCCGCCGCGATAACGCGGGAAACCATAGCCATAAAGCGCCACCACGTCGATGTCAGATGGCCGCAGCGCCACGCCTTCCTGTAGCACTTTTGCGCCCTCATTCACCATCGCCGCCATATATCGCCGCATGATTTCGTCCGAGGTGAATTTACGCGGTGTGATGCCGAGGCGTGTCTGTTCTTCGGAAATCACTTCAAGCACATCGGGGTTGGGTTCGCCTTTGCGTGCGCCTTCCGGGTAAACATACATGCCGCGTCCGGTTTTCTGGCCAAACCAGCCCGCCTCGCACAGCTTGTCCTGCACCGCGCTATAACGTTCTTGGGGGGCGCGTGTGGCAGCAAGGCGCTTACGGTTGGCCCAAGAAATATCCATCCCCGCAAGGTCATGCACTTGGAAAATGCCGATGGGATAGCCGAAGTCATAAATAGCCTTGTCGATGTCATAGGGCGACGCCCCGTCCTCCATCATGTATGTCGCGCAAAGCCCGTATGCTTTGTAAATCCGGTTGCCGATGAAGCCATCCCGGTTCGCAGCGCGTACTGCGGTTTTCTTCAACCTTTTTGCAAGTGCAAAACCGGTTGAAACCGCGTTATCTGCCGGGCTCTCGGGCACAACAATCTCTAGTAACTTCATGATGTTGGCTGGTGAAAAGAAATGTAATCCGATCACATCCTGTGGGCGTGAGGTCACGTTGGCTATGGCATCAACATCCAGATAGGATGTATTCGTTGCCAGCACCGCACCGGGCTTTGCAATCTTGTCTAGTTGTTTGAAAACATCTTGTTTAACCTCAAGATTTTCAAACACCGCTTCGATGATCAGATCGGCATCCGCCATTGCAGAATAATCCGTGGCAGGGGTGTAAAGCGCCATGCGTTTGTCTTTACTCGCTGCATCGAGCCGCCCGCGTTTGATCAATCCGTCATAGACCTTTTCTACGTTGGCTTGGCCGCGGGCGATGCTTTCTGCGTCACGTTCCACCATGACAACTGGTAAGCCCGCGTCAAGTGCTGCTACCGTTATGCCTGCCCCCATGGTGCCGCCGCCGATCACAGCGATCTGGTTGAGCGCGCGCGGTGCCGCGCGAGAGGCTTCAGGCACTTTTGTGCACGTACGTTCCGCAAAAAAGGCGTGGATCATGCCCAAACGTTGCGGTGTTTCCATGCATTCCAGAAACTTTGCACGTTCAAATGCGAGACCTTCGTCAATCGGTAGTGTCAGGGCCGCCTCAACGCATTCCACAATGCGGAATGGTGCGAATTGACCGCGTGCGCGTTTGGCCAATATGGCCTTGGTGTCTTCAATCGCCGCGCGGTTTGTGGACTCATCAGAAAGCCCTTCTGTACGAGCGCCTGAGGGGCGGGGACCGGCACCGGAAGAAATCAATTCTCCGGCGTAGGCAAGCGCAGCCTGTTTTAGATCACCATCGTCAATTTTATCAATAATCCCAAGCTTCTGCGCCTTGTCTGCGCCTATGGGTTTCCCGCCAGTCGCCATATCAAGCGCAGCTTTCGCCCCGGCAATACGTGTCGTGCGTTGGGTGCCGCCAGCGCCGGGTAAAATGCCAAGGTTGACTTCGGGCAGGCCGATGCGGGCTGATGGTGCGGCGATGCGATAATGTGCGCCAAGTGCGACTTCGAGCCCGCCCCCAAGGGCCGTACCGTGCAATGCGGCGATGACCGGCTTTGTGCAGGCTTCGATGCGCGAGACCACCTCAGGCAGGTATGGATCCATTGGCGGTTTACCAAATTCGCGAATATCGGCGCCCGCAGGGAAGGTCCGGCCCGCGCCGATAATTAGTACGGCCTGCACGTCGGCATTGGCCTCTGCCTGCTCAATGCCCGCAACCAGCCCCTGTCGTACGTCCAGACCAAGTGCATTTACCGGTGGGTTATCAATGGTCAGGACGGCAACCGCCCCGTTGATTTCATAGCTGACAGCGTTACTCACGGCTTAAACTCCGGTCTAGATATGTTACAGTTTTCACTGAAGTACGTGGATATTGTTACATTCGCAATGATTTTCATTTCTGACGTCGCGGGGAAATATTTCGGCAAATACAATTGACAGCAGCCCCTGCGACTGAATATCGTTAGTATGCAAACATAATGGATCGCGCATGAGCTACGTCACCGCAGCAACGCCGCAAGAGGCATTCACGACCCTGAGGAAAACCGGGGTCAGCATCGTTGCGGGTGGCAGCGACTTTTTCCCCTCGCTTGGTGATCAAGTCGTTCCACCGCCTATTCTTGATATAACGGCGCTGCCTGGCTTTAGTGGTATTTCCCAACAGGATGGGTTTTGGCGCATCGGTGCTGCAACCACCTGGAGCGAAATTGCCAAGGCAAATCTACCACCGGTGTTTCGCGGGCTGCAGGCCGCCGCGCGCGAAGTCGGCTCGGTGCAGATACAGAACAGGGGCACGATTGGCGGCAATATTTGCAATGCGTCCCCTGCGGCGGACGGTGTGCCACCTCTTTTGACGTTGGACGCTGTCGTTGAATTGATCTCGGCAACGGGCGCCCGCCAGTTACCTTTGAGCGACTTTATCACTGGTGTTCGTCAGACTGATTTACGCCCCGGAGAACTGCTCCAGGCGATTTTGATCCCTGAACTTCCCGAAGGGGCTATTTCGGTGTTCGAAAAGCTGGGATTGCGTCGGTATCTTGTTATTTCCATTGCGATGGCGGCGGTTGTTATCGTGCCGGATGGCCGTGGAGGCATTGCACAGGCGCGTGTTGCCGTTGGGGCATGTTCCCCGGTGGCGCGAAGATTGAATGACTTGGAATACAAGCTGAAAGACATGCAACTAATTGACATAAATACTCAAATTAACGCTGATGATTTTGATGAACTCTCACCTATAGGAGATGTGCGCGCATCGCAAAAATACCGCATGCGTGCGGCAGAAACCTTGGTCCGTCGTATGTTGGCCGGGTTTTCGAAGGAGAGTATCGATGGATGACCTGGCAGAAGTCCCTGTGCTCTCCTTCACTTTAAATGGACGCGAAAGTAGCTGTGAGATGCCCGTTTCTGGGCGTTTGTCAGACGCGTTGCGTGACGGTCACAAGCAAAAAGATGTCAAATCCGGTTGCAACGCAGGTGATTGCGGCGCCTGCACTGTTTTGCTGGATGGCGCACCAGTATGCGCCTGTATTATGCCCGCGGCCCAAGCCGCAGGGCGCAAGGTAGAAACCCAAGCGGGTCTCATGGAAAATGACCCTTTGGCGCAACGGCTGGGAGATAGCTTTCTGGCGCATGGCGCGGCACAATGTGGCATCTGCACACCGGGGATGATGGTTGCGGCCGTCGCCTTGCTTCGTGAAACACGGCGCCCCTCGGAAACCGAGGTGCAGGATGCCCTAGGCGGGGTGTTGTGCCGTTGTACTGGCTATCGCAAGATCATTGATGCTGTGATGAATGTGCATGATATTCCCGCTGTTTCCGAAAGTGGTGCGGTTGGTGAAAGCCCTCTACGTTTGGATGGTATGGCGAAAGTGAATGGTGATGAGCAATTCGGTGATGACGTTGCGCCGGAAAATGCTCTGACCCTGCGCCTGATACGCAGTCCGTTTGCCCGCGCGGGCTTTCAGCTTGGTGAGCTTGAGACCTATATCGCAGCGCATCCCGGTATTCATTTTGTGCAAACGGCTGCAGATGTACCGGGTGCAAAGCTCTTTGGTGTGATCCCAGGTTTCATTGATCAACCCGTTTTCGCGGAGGGTGAGACCCGTTTCCGAGGCGAGGCGATTGCAGCGGTGATCGGAGAGCCAGAGGCCATCGACACATTAAACCTAGCGCATGATTTCCCGGTGGTCTGGGAAGAACGCTCTGCAAGTATGACACCGAAAGATGCTCTCGCTGATGATGCTACTCAACTGCACTCTGAACGTGAGAATAACATCATGTGTGAGGGCTTCGTACGCCATGGCGATGCAGGTTCCGCCCTTGCGCGCGCTGAGGTGATCGCTGAGGGATGCTTTCAAACCGGCTTTGTTGAACACGCCTACATTGAACCCGAAGCTGGGTTTGCACAACGTGTTGGGGATCGCGTCGAAATTCATGCCTGCACCCAAGCGCCGGTGATGGATCAGGAAGGCGTTGCGTCTGTACTGGGCCTACCTTTGGATCATGTCCGTATTGTGCCAACGGCGACTGGCGGTGGTTTTGGTTCAAAGCTTGATATGTCAGTGCAGCCTTATCTGGCCTTAGCTGCGATGCAAACGGATCGCCCCGTGCGCATGACCTACACGCGCAAAGAATCTATGCAATCCACAACCAAACGCCACCCATCTGAAATCACAGCGAAAATCGGGGCGTCCAAGGATGGCATCATTTGTGGCATGCAGTTTGAAGGTACCTTCAATACGGGTGCCTATGCGTCATGGGGGCCGACGGTTGCGAACCGTGTGCCGATCCATGCTTCTGGCCCCTATAAGATCGCGGATTTTCTCGCTGAAGCCCGCGCGGTACACACCCATACTATGCCCGCTGGTGCCTTCCGTGGCTTTGGTGTGCCGCAATCTGCCATCGTCCAAGAGGTGTTGTTTGAAGATCTTGCGGAACAACTCAATATGGATCCGCTGGCTTTCCGGCTGAAAAATGCCCTGCGGAACGGCGATAGAACGACTTGCAACCAATTGTTGGAAAGCGGCGTTGGAATTGTTGCCTGTTTTGATGCCTTAAAACCACATTGGGATCAGGCCCGCGCTGAAGCGCAAGACTTCAACAAAACCTCCAACACGATCAAACGCGGCGTTGGAATTGCGGGCGGTTGGTATGGCTGCGGCAATACCTCGCTCCCCAACCCTTCCACCATCAAATCTGGCCTGCGTGCCAATGGTCAAATCATGTTGCACCAAGGCGCGGCGGACATTGGGCAAGGTTCAAACACCGTCATCGCCCAAATCTTTGCTCAAGCGTTGGGCGTGCCCCTTTCCACACTCACGCTTGTCGGTGGTGATACCGATGTGACACCAGATGCGGGCAAAACTTCTGCCTCGCGTCAAACCGTGGTGTCCGGGAATGCCGCGCGCCTGTCTGGCATTGCGCTGCGGGCGGCGATATTGAAGCTCTGCAATGCTGGTGAAGAGGCCTTGATCAAACCGGTTTCCGGTGGGCTTGAGGTATATGAAGGTGGACAGACGCATGTGCTACCGTTAGGGGGGCTGCCTTCAGATGTTGATGGCTATGTCGCGGCCGCTTGCGAAAGCTGGGATCCGCCCACATCTCCGCTCGATGAAAACGGTCAGGGCGTGCCTTATGCCGTCTACGGTTACGCCGCCCATATCGCCGAAGTCGAGGTCGATATCGAACTTGGCACAACCCGTGTTATTCGATTTATCGCAGCCCATGATGTAGGCAAAACGATCAACCCGATGTTGGCCGAAGGGCAGATTGAAGGTGGAATTGCACAGGGCATGGGGCTTGCTTTGATGGAAGAATATATCCCCCATGTTACTGAAAACCTGCATGACTACCTGATCCCCACAGTTGGAGACATGCCAACTGTGACCTCGATCTTAATTGAGGAACCTGATCCTCACGGCCCCTATGGTGCCAAGGGTCTTGGGGAACATGTTTTGATCCCCACAGCACCTGCTATTTTGAATGCAATTCGCCATGCTTCTGGCGCGCGTTTAACCCGTGTACCTGCCACGCCCGACCGGCTGTTTAGCGCATTGAAAGAGTTATCATGAGTGACGTTCCTGCCCCCAAAAAACGCCGTGAGCAACCTGCGAAAATTCGCTGCGATGCCTGTCCCGTACTGTGTTTTATCGCTGAAGGCCGCCCCGGGGCTTGTGATCGATATGCCAATCATGGCGGGGAACTTGTGCGTCTTGATCCTTTGACGATTGTTGAACGAAATCAATCTAATGGCGGAAAATTGGTACCGTTCTTGGAAGGAGATGCCGATTGGGATGGTGACCTATTGCAGGCCTCAAAACAGTTTGTCACTGCCGTTGGGGCGGGTACGACTTACCCCGATTACAAGCCAGCACCATTCATCGTCAGCCAAGAAATGCCAGATGCGGATATGGTGACCGTCGTGACCGAGGGGATCTACTCCTATTGCGGCGTGAAGGTGAAGATCGATACCGACCGCCATATCGGCGAGGAAGCCGCTATCGTACGTGTCGATGGCGAGGCCATCGGGCATGTGATGACTGGTGAATACGGATCGCGGATGTTGTCGCTTGGTGGTGTTGAGCATCTAACGGGGGGCAGCAAGAAAGAGGGTCGTGTGACCTGTGCTGCGTTGCTTGCTCTCTGTAATCGCGAGCCGGTGACAATGCAGATTGATGAAGGCGTTGAGTTAACAATTCAAGCAGGCCATGCACCAATTGTTAACGGTCATCAGGAAGAGTTGATGCGGGTTGGTTGTGGCTCTGCGGCCATCGGAATGTTCGCCCGTCAATGGGCCCCGATTGTTGATGAGGTCGTCGTGGTTGACGATCATATTACTGGTGTTCTGTCTGAGCATCAGGCGGGTAAGATGTTGGATGTGAAGCCGACCGGCATCAAGATCAAAGGTCGCCGTTCAACTCCCGGTCGCTACTTCCAAGTTGCCGAACCCGGCACGGGCTGGGGCGGTACAAATATTGAAGACCCGCTGACTATTCTTGATGCATTCAAGCCTGATCAAGCTTGGGAAGGTTTGCGCCTTTTAATGGTCTCAACCACCGGTGAACAATGGGGTTATTTTGAACTTGATGCGGATCATGTGCCACAGGTCGCTACACCGACAGCCGCGTTAAAAGCAGCTGTTGAACGTGTCGCTGAGAACTGCGAACCCGCAATGACATCGGTTCTGTTTATGGGCGGGGCTGGGGGGTCTCTGCGTGCTGGCGTTACTGAAAACCCGGTGCGCCTGACACGATCAGTCAAGGATGCTTTAACCTATGTGTCCTGTGGTGGTGCACCTGCTTATATCTGGCCCGGAGGCGGAATTACAGTCATGGTTGATGTTTTGAATATGCCCGAAAATTCATTCGGTTACGTTCCAACACCTGCCTTGGTTGCTCCCATCGAATTTACAATGCGCTTGACAGATTACGAGACCCTTGGCGGGCATATGGACGAGGTGCGAAAACTGCCAGATGTGCTGGCTTCCGATGCGAAGGCGCGCCATCTAGGGCAGCATGACAGCTACCCTTGGCCCACAGATGAGAGGCACTTTGCTTGGGGTGAAGCCCCGCAGGAAAAAGATGAGGGAGACCAAAAATGAACGGGGCACAGGCGACATATTTGCCTGACGGGCGCTTGCACCTGAACCATGGTCCGATTGACTTAATAATTCTAGCAGAAGGTCCGGGGGTTAAGGCTGCGTTTCATGCAGCGATACAGCGATTCGAAACACTTCTGGAAGAGTTGGTTCAAGAACTTCCCGCCCTACGTTCACCTGCTGGCAGCGCAATCTTGCGCGGCCCTGTTGCGTGTCGGATGCTGGATGCTTCGCTTCCCCATGCCAGCGAATTTATCACGCCGATGGCGGCTGTCGCTGGGGCTGTCGCCGACGAAATCTTGTACGAGATGAAAGCTGCTGGTGCCCTGACGCGCGTTGCCGTGAACAATGGTGGAGATATTGCAGTTCATCTCGCCAATGAGCAAACCATGCGTGTGATCCTGTCGACAGATCTGGGCGAAAAACTGGGCGATATTAACCTTTGTGGTGGTGATGGAATTAACGGTGTAGCTACATCTGGCAGGGGGGGGCGCAGCTTTTCTTTGGGAATTGCGGATAGCGTAACTGTCCTTGCCGATGATGCCGCGATGGCCGATACGGCCGCAACAATGATCAGTAACGCCTGCGATCTGCCAAATCATTCCGCCATCACACGCACCGCTGCCATGGATCTCGCCCCCGACAGTGACCTAGGGGGTTGCCTTGTGGTCACGGCTTGCGCGACTCTTTCCGAGGCCGATAAAATTCGCGCGCTGGACAAAGCAGGTGCGCGGGCGGAGGCTTTGATTGTACGCGGTTTGATCCGAGGCGCCGCGATTTTTCTACAGGGGGAATGCCGAACATACGGCGCTGCCGCCCTGCAAATTTCAACAGAAGAGGGGCGTCTCTATGCCTGAAGTTATCATTCGAAAACAGGCCCTAGTGGTTGAAGAAATCTTTCATGAAGGCGGTCCGATTTCCGCGACTCCCCCGAAACGCGTCGCGATGATGAGCGTGATCAAAAACCCATATGCCGGGCGCTACGAGGCCGACATCTCAGGGTTTATGGAAGATCTGAAGCCTTTGGGTCTCGCTATGGCACAACGCATGATTGGGGCGCTTGGGGGCGATAAGTCAATCGTTGAAGGTTACGGCAAGGGTGCGATTGTTGGTGCTGGGGGCGAAATTGAACATGGTGCACTTTGGCATGTACCGGGTGGATATGCGATGCGCGAGGCCCTAGGGGACGCGATGGCGATTGTGCCTTCGACCAAGAAGGTTGGCGGGGCGGGCGCGCGTCTTGACGTGCCGATTACGCATGTGGATGCCTCCTACGTGCGCAGCCATTTTGATGCGATGGAAATTGGCATGAATGACAGCCCGCGTGCGGATGAATTGCTGTTGGTTCTGGTCATGGCAACTGGCGCACGGGTTCATGCGCGCGTGGGTGGCCTTGCACAGGAAGACATTTCGGAAAAGGATGGTCTGCGATGAAGGCTGATATTAGAAAAATAGCGGTGTTGGTGGAAGAAACCCATCAGGAAGCTGGGCGTGTGATTGCCCCTGCCACACGCAAAGCGGTGGCAATCGCGGTGATCAAGAACCCGTTTGCGGGTGGCTATACCGAAGACTTGAATGATCTGATGGAAATCGGTGCAGAATTGGGTGGATTGCTGGGCGATAAATGTGTCGCGGCCCTTGGAATTACCCCGGCACAGGCGGAAAGCTATGGCAAAGCCGCGATGGTGGGCGAAGGCGGAGAGTTGGAACATGCCGCCGCAATCTTGCATCCCAAACTTGGTGCGCCTCTGCGTGAGGCCGTAGAAAAAGGCGCAGCACTTGTGCCGAGCTCTAAGAAAATGGGCAGTCTGGGGCAAGCGCTGGATGTGCCTTTGGGGCATAAAGATGCCGCCTATGTGCGCAGCCACTTTGATGGGATTGAGGCGCGTCTGAATGATGCACCACGCGCTGGTGAAATCATGGTTGCGGTGGCCGTGACTGACAGTGGACGTCCCTTGCCGCGCGTTGGCGGATTAACCCACTCTGACGCCGAGGGCAAAGACGGGCTGCGCTGATCGCCTCTTTTCTGTGCGCTATTGTTGGTGTAGTAACGTCTGATGAATTCCGGAGGCCCAATGGCGCGAGATAAAGAACACACAGATGGCTATCAGCTTGATGACCAGATCGGCTATATACTGCGCTTGGTTAATCAGCGTCACACTGCGATTTTTCAAGATTGCGCCCAAGGACTTTTACCTGGTGGGCTGACCCCGACGCAATTTTCGGCGCTTTTGCGAATCCATTCTGTGGGCACTTGCTCACAGAACCGATTGGGACGGATGGCTGCCATGGATGTGGCGACTATTAAAGGTGTTGTGGATCGGTTGAAGCGTAAAGGTCTGGTTGAGCTTGCACCTGATCCTGAAGATCGCCGTCGCACAAAAATCACCCTATCAGAAGCGGGCGAGGCATTGATCCCGCAGCTGAAAGAGGTTGGGGCAAAGATTACCTCTGAAACGGTTAAAGCGCTGAATACAGAAGAAACGAACCAGCTTGTGGTACTTCTGAAGAAACTCCTTTGAGCGTGCCCTAAATTTATTTGAAAGAAATTTGAACGGCATTTTTTGAAATGCCGTTTCGCTCACTTTCAGTGGATCATTTCCGGTAGACGTGTTGCAGGCGGTGTATTGCGTGATCGTCCGGAAGTCACTTTCCCATCAATCACTGTCATCCCAACGCCCGGTAGATTGCCCAGTTGCACCGATTCCAACATATTCTTGCCTGGTGCATGCTGAGCCTGATCCATCAAGACAAAATCGGCACATTTTCCGACTTCAATGATGCCCGTATCCAGTTCCCGCTGACGCGAGGTGTTTCCATTGGCGAAGCAAAAGGCGATCTCTGCTGGAACATTGCCAAGGGCCGACAACATTGCAACCATCCGCATAATCCCCAGTGGTTGCACGCCAGATCCTGCGGGCCCGTCTGTACCCAGAATAATACGGTCCATTTGTTTTAGTTCGCGCGCGGTATTCAGCGTCAGAAGGGCGGCACGTTCATTGCCATTGTGCACAATCTCAAGTCCTGCAGTGCAGCTTTCGCATAAGCACATAATCTGGTCATCGGGCAGGGCGGAATGGCCACCATTGATATGTCCAATCACATCGGTTCCAGTCTCCAACACCATGTCCGCATCAATAAGGCCCGACCCTGGAATAGACGGCCCCCCTGTATGGATCGTTGATTGAATGCCATATTTGCGCGCCCAATCGACCATCTGTTTCGCGGTCTTTCCGTCTTTCACAGTGCCAAGGCCAACTTCACCCAGAAGTTTCACGCCAGCATTGGCCAAGTCCTTGAAGTCTTCCTCGACCATGCCATGCTCGATCACCGGCGCTCCGGCATGTACTTTCATGCCTGAGGGGCGGAAATTTTCGTACCAGCGCTGGGCGGCAATCGCCATGGCTTTCAGGCCAACGATGTCTTTTGGACGGCCCGGCATATGCACCTCGCCCGCTGAAATTAGGGTGGTAACGCCACCGTGCAGGGTCGAATCGATCCAGTTCAGTTGATTTTGACGCGGGGTGTAATCCCCAACAACGGGGTGAATATGACTGTCTATCAGGCCTGGGGCCAAGGTCACTCCGTGGGCGTCAACGACTGTGTCCGCGGCCTCGCAATCCATGTCTTTCTCATAACCCCATTCCGCAATCTTGCCGTCCACAGCGATCAAGCAGTCCCCATCATATATCGGCATTTCCATCTTTCCAGATAGGATCATGCCAATGTTTTTAATGACAAGTTTGCCTTTTGATGTGTTTTCAGTGGTTAGGACTGCCATCAGTATTCTCCCTAAATTTTGTTAGTATGCTAACATGAAAAAGGAATGACGCAAGCCCTACTAAACTCGGGCTTGTCATATTGTTAGCCGGGTGTTTTCATTCGCCCACAAGGGAGAGAATAATGCATATCCGATACAGTCTGGTTTTCCTTTTCATGGCATTGGCGTGGCCATTTGTGGCGCAAGCCCACGTGTCAGAAGGCGGGCTGGTACTTTTGATGCCCACAGGATTTTACACTGCAGCAGGGCTGATTGCTGTTGTGCTTTCAGCGGTAATTGCGAGCCTGTTAACGCCCCATCTGGCAGGGCGGATATTTGTGACACTACCGTTGCCTCTATGCCGGTTTTTTACGCTGCCTAAGCTCATACCCGTCCTTGGTTTCACCCTGTTTATCGGCGTGTTGGTTGGTGGGTTTCTGGGCGAACAGCACCCACTTGAAAACCCCATGCCCCTATATGTTTGGACGTTGCTTTGGTTGATCATGCCGGTGTTGCAAGTGATCTTTGGGGATATCTGGTCCTGCCTTAATCCATGGCGCTTCCCAATAATGCTGTTGGGGGAAGACCAGACAGAGACGTCATCACAAATCTGTTGGCCTGCATTGTTCAGTTTTCTGGCAATTTACTTATTCGCGATGGTTGACCCCGCGCCGGATGCACCTGCACGATTGGCACTTATCACCCTGTTATACTGGGCATTTCATATGGGGATGATCTTGTGGCGTGGCACGGTTTGGTTGCAACAGGGCGAAGGGTTGACTGTATTTTTCACGTTGCTATCTCGCTTATCTTCCTTTGCGGGCGGGCGATTTGGTTTGCCTGGTCATGGTCTGCACAAAGCCGTATCCTCCCCTGTATCGGGGGCGATTTTTGCCATCGCGATGTTGGCGGCGGGCAGCTATGATGGCCTCAATGAAACTTTCTGGTGGTTGGCAAAGATCAATGTGAATCCACTGGCATTTCCCGGGCGTTCTGCAGTTGTTGCCCCCATGGTAATGGGTTTTTTTGCCGCCCAAATAGCTTTGTTTTCTACCTTTACATTGATGTGCGTCGTGGGGTGGAAATTGGCGCATCAACCGGGACATTTCCGACACTTCTTTGCATTCATGTCTATGGCGCTTTTACCGATCGCTGCTGGTTATCATATCGCCCACTATCTCACATCTTTCCTGATCAACGGGCAGTATTTGATGATTGCGGTAAGCGAGATGTTTCATTTCGCCCATGACACGGATCATGCTGAAACCTGGGTGACCACGGGTTTTCTGAATCGTCCGGGGTCGGTGCGTATTCTTTATACAATTCAAGCGTCAGCGATTGTCCTTGGGCATATTTTGGCGATTTTACTGTCGCATAGCTTTGCGCTGCATCTTTGTCGTAATCGTAAAACGGCACTAAAAAGCCAACTTCCATTGATCATCTTCATGATCGCTTACACGTTTTTGGGTCTTTGGTTGTTGGCCAGTCCACGGGGCGTGTGAGGGCGAATATTAGGCAAACGAAGCTGGTTGAGGTATTTTCTTGAACAAAATTCTGGACAGATCGTTTGTATGCATACAAACTGCCCTCAATGAACGGCCACAGAAGCCAGAGACATATTCCAACTAACCGGGGGATTACACGATGAGTTCCACAAAGAAAACAACGATTTCACGCCGCAGTACACTTGGTTTGCTTGGCGGTGCTGCGCTTGCGCCTGCCATCTTGCCAGGCCTGTCCGGTTTTGCACAAGCGCAAAGCTCCGCGCCAATTAAGATTGGTTTCCAACTTCATCGCACCGGTATTGGGGCAGCATATGGTCGTTGGTATGAACGCACCAGCAACGCCGCGATTAAGCGTATGAACGACATGGGGGGTATCAATGGCCGCCCGGTTGAATTGGTGATCGAGGACGATGGTACCGATCCAAAGCGCGGCGCAGAAGTGGTTGAGAAATTTGCAACACAACACAACTGTGACATTGGTTTTGGCACGCTGTTTTCCCACGTGGTTTACGGCTCTGCCCCACGCGCAGGTGAGCTGAAATTACCTTATTTTGTTTGCTCTGAAGGGCATCACGTGGCTTCTGGCGCACTTAACCGTTATGTGATGCAGCCTGGCATTACAGATGTGAAAAGTCAGGTTCAGGCCATGGCGCCATTTGTCGCCAACAATCTCGGCAAAAAGGTCACAATGATCTTCCCCGATTTTGCTTTCGGCCATGATCACCGTGATTTCTTCTCTGCGGCGATTGAAGCCCAGGGTGGTGAAGTCGTTGCTAAAATCGCGATCCCACCAACAGAAACTAGCTTCACCAAATATTTCCCGCAAATCCCGCGTGAAACAGAGGTGATTTACCACGTCATGGTTGGTCCCGCTGTGCTGACGTTCGTGAAAGAAATGGGTGAATTCTTCGGGCCTTCACGTCCTGAAATCTTTGGTTTCATCGATTCACTTGAAGCGGTTGATATGGCATCTCCTGGCCTTGAATTCTTGGATGGTACATACTTCTGGGAAGGCAACCCGCGTTACGCCCAAGCCGACCAGTCTGAGCATGACAAAGCTTTCCGCGCGGCTGTTGGTGTTGACGAAAATGGTGCCAATATTGCCGATAGTGCGGATGTGTCGACTTACGCCCATATGTTCAGCTGTTGGGAGACCCTAAACGTCATCAAACGCGGTATGGAAACCGCTGGATATCAAGGCCCGGCAGATCGTGCAAATCTGATTGAGGCGATTGAGGGCATGACTGACATGGCCCATTCCGATGACCATCCTCAGGGTGCAAAACTGTTTAACGGCAAAACCCACCAAGTCTTTGGACATCAGTATATTTCCAAAGTCGAAAGCGGCCGCCTGAATGTCATGCACCAGACCTCTATCGAGGATGGTATGTATGAAGATGAAGTCGATTATACCACGCAAAGCTTCTGATATCGCTTTGATTTAATTACACTTCCGGGCCGAAAAGCTTGGCCCGGAAGTCACTGACATCCCGAAAAAACAGAGACAGATATGGAATTTGGCCCACACCTGATGCTGGCCTCGCTCGAGGGGGCAATCACGGCAGCGATCCTCGCCCTGACGGCAGTCGGACTTTCGCTGACCTTTGGCGTGATGCGAGTCGTTAACGTTGCCCACGGTGAATTTTTCATGCTTGGTGCGGTTGCGGCTTGGTTCATCTCAACGGCCATTGGCGGACACCCTGCAATAGGGTTTATCGCCGCCGTGGTGCTTGCTCCACTGATCGTCGGAGTGCTTGCCGCCTGCGCTGATTGGTTGGTTTTGAAACGTCTCGACTATGATCCTGAACGCACCATCGTTGCCACCATTGGCCTGCTTTATATCATCCAGCAAGGTGCGCTAATTGGTTTTGGGCCCAACGCTCGGCCGGTAGAGCCGCCCTTCAGTCATCGTATCGCACTGCCCTGGTTCGAGTGGGGCGAAAACGGGCTTGCAATGTATTACCCTTGGGGCCTGTCCACCACGTCCTACAAGCTGTTCATCATCGTTGCGGCTGCTGTCATCCTGATCGGGCTTTGGATGATTATGACACGCACAAAAACTGGTCTTGTCATGCGCGCAACCCAGCAAGATCGCGATATGGCGACAGCTTTTGGTATCCCCGTCGAACGCATTTATGCCCTGACATTTGGCATGGGGGCAGCCCTTGCCGCCCTTGGCGCGGTGCTGATTGTACCGGTGCAACAGGCCTATTACCTCATGGGGCATGATCCGCTTTTACTGTCTTTCATTGTGGTCATCATCGGCGGTCTTGGCAGTCTCCGAGGCACTGTCGTTGCGGCCCTTCTGATTGGGATGAGTGACGGCATCGTTTCGGTCTTCTTCTCTCCTACGCTGGCAAAAATCATCGCAACGCTATTGGTCGCAATGGTGTTGGTTTTCCGCCCACAAGGCCTGTTTGGGAAGGGTACACACTGATGTCAGAGATCTCTCGTATCCATCTTCTACATGCTGCCATGATCGCGCTTTTGCTGCTTTGTTGGTTTGTGTTGCCCGTCTATCATGCGGGCAATCTGGCGCGCATCATGATCTTTGCCATTTACGCGATGGGTTATAATTTGCTGTTTGGTTACACGGGCTTACTATCGCTTGGTCACGCATTGTTCTTTGGTGCGGGTATGTATGGTCTTGGTCTTGCGATGCATCTTGGCGGGGTGTCTGCTGGGCCGGGGATCTTGGCCGGGTTGATCGCGGCCTTGGTTGTTTCTGGTGTGGTCGGCTTCCTTGCGCTGCGCACCTCTGGCGTGGCATTCATGATTGTGACTTTGATGTTCGCCCAAGCTGGTTATCTAACGGTTCTGTTATTTGGAACCTACACCCGGGGTGATGAAGGTTTCGTCTTACCGCAGGCCACCCGCGCATTGTTTGGCATCGATTTATCAGATGCACAGAACCGTTATTTTGCAGCCCTGATCCTGTTTGCCATTGTGCTGTTTTTCATTGGTTGGTTGGTGCGCACGCCCTTTGGCCGCTGTCTTGTGGCCATTCGCGAGAACGAAGAACGCGCGCGCATGCTTGGGTATGACATCATCCGTCATAAACTGATCGCGGTGATCCTATCAGGCACGATTTCTGGTCTATCCGGTGCAGCTTATTGTCTGCTATTTGGGTCTGCCCAAGCAGCATTCGTCGCCGTTCCCTATTCCATCTTCCCACTGCTCTACGTGCTTCTAGGCGGTATGGGTACCACAATCGGCCCCTTTGTCGGCACGCTCTTCATGTTCTACCTGATCGATTGGTCCGGCGGAAACATGATGGTCGCGGGGTTCGTTCTTGTTGCACTCGCTTTGTTCGCGCCTGCGGGCATCTTGGGTGAAGTCCGTCGGAGGTTCATCACATGGTTGCCGTAAATATCCTTGAAACAAAAGGTTTGACCAAGAATTATGGTGGCCTAGACGCAAATCGAGATATCGATTTCACCCTGCCACGCGGTGAAATTCATGCATTGATTGGCCCCAATGGCGCGGGTAAATCCACCTTTGTTGGCATGTTATCGGGCCGCATTACTGCAACTCGTGGCAAGGTTTGGTTCGATGGTGCCGAAATCACCCGCCTGCCAGCGCATAAACGTATCAGCTTGGGCATTGCCTATACGTTTCAAATCACTTCGGTCTTTGGAAAACTGCCCGTGCGTGAAAACGTTGCCTTGGCGGTGCGCCGTACTCTGGGGCGTGATCGTGCCGCAGTACGTGCGAAAGTTGATGGTGTGTTGGAACGTGTCGGCATGACTGAACAAGCGAACCAATTGGCGGGGGATTTGTCTTATGGTCACCAACGTGTGCTTGAAATTGCCATGGGCCTTGCGCAAAACCCTGAACTTTTCATTCTCGATGAACCCACTCAAGGCCTTGCCTTGCCGGAAGTTGAAGCCTTCAAAACTCTTGTCAGAGACCTGAGGGGAGAGACCACAATTCTACTGATTGAACACAACATGAATGTCGTGATGGAAGTCTCTGACAGCCTGACTGTTCTCAACAACGGCGAAGTCCTCGCCCGTGGCACACCTGATGAAATTCATGCGAATGCTGCCGTGCAGGCTGCTTATCTGGGGGGCGCATAATGCTGAAAATCAATGGTGTTTCAGCCTCTTACGGCAAAGTTCAGGTGCTTTACGATCTGAATGTGACAGCACAAGCAGGCGAGATCACCTGTATCCTTGGCCGAAATGGTGCGGGTAAATCGACCCTAATGCGGGTTATCATGGGGCTGTTACCTGTGACCGCTGGCACGATAAATCTGAACGACACTTGTGTGAGTGCGCTGCCGCCACATGAGACGCCCAAACACCGTGTCGCACTGGTACCGCAAGGGCGTCGTCTGTTTCCTGAACTTACGGTTGCAGAGAATATTGAGGTTGGCCTCATGGCCCGTGCCTTCAAAGGTCAAAAGCGCCAAGAAATGCGTGAAAAAGTGTTGGATCTTTTCCCCCGTCTGCGTGAACGCTTAAAACAACAGGCTGGCACGCTTTCAGGAGGCGAACAACAAATGCTCGCCACCGCCCGCGCGCTGGCGATTGATCCACAGGTTTTGTTGCTTGATGAACCCAGCGAGGGCTTGCAGCCTTCGGTTGTGGATCAGATTCGCGAGGTCATCGTCACCATGCGTGATCAGGGCCTTGCCGTGGTTCTGGTGGAACAACGTGTGGATGCGATCCTTGCGCTTTCCGACAAAGCGGTTTTTGTGGAAAACGGTCGAAATCTTGAAACCCTTGACCGTGCGGCGCTGCAGGCGGACCCCGAAGTGATCCGCCGAAACTTGGGCGTTTAAACCCGGATACTATCTACGCCGTCTAACTCTGTGGCTGAGGTGCAAATACTTGAGAGCGTGCGTGGCTGGCTGTAATCCCATGGCTGGCCACGATGCAGGGCCGCGCGTTCATCCCAGATCAAAATGTCGCCCTCGCGCCATTGATGTGAATAGGTGAATTTCTTTTGCGTGCAAAAGGCCATTGCTTGACCCAACAAGATTTTGCTTTCTGCCTCTGATAACCCATCGACTTTGAACGTATGCGAGGCAAAATATAGAGCATCCTCACCAGTCACTGGGTTGCGCCACAGGGCCTTCCAATGTTGGTCATCCCATTTGTGAAACATCGAAAGTGCCGCCAATTCAGGTGAGATTTGCGTCCGTGAGTGGCTAAGTTTATGCCAAAGCGTTGCCTCTTGCAGTCGGTGTTTAATATCATCCGGCATGGCGGCCCAAGCCGCGCGTGTAGATGCCAATTCGGTCTGTCCGCCAGTTTCCGTCACCACGCGGCCAATCAAAATATTCACCAAGGCAGGAACAGGCAAAAAGATAGAATCCGTGTGCCAAAGGAAATTGGCCTTTAGGTTCAGCGTGTGCATGTCCATCACGCCCGTGACACCACCATCGCTGGTCTCGTTCGAGACTTGCGGAATTTCAAAGGCATCGCCTTCTTCCAAGGTGTCAGCATCGCGGTTTTCAAGCGGCCCAAAGCTCCGTGCCAGCGCCAAATGATCTGCATCACTAAAATCCTGAGCGCGAAATAAAAGCGCCGTATGCCGTTCAAAAGCATCCCGAAGCTGCGCAAATTCCGTATCGTCATGCGCTGCATTTCGCAGGTCATAATCATGGACTTCGATACCGAAATATGGGTTCAACGGGGTGGTTTTGTGATGCTGCATCAGCGCTCCTTCTGGCTATTGTCGCCAGCTTTGCAGCTTAAACGCGCAACGTATAGGTCTTTTGGGCCGATATTTGTGTGGCCTTTATCACCTATTGTTCATTCGCGGCCGTTATAAGTGTATCAAAGGGATCCACTTTGTAATTCACCTTGCTTAAATACAGACCTTGTGGTGCTGCAACAGGCCCACATTGATGGCGATCGCGAGACTCCAAAACCTCTTTGAACCGATCCGATGACCAATTGCCTGCCCCAACACGTTCAAGCGTCCCGACAATCGACCGAATCTGATTGTGCAGAAAAGACCGGGCCCGGAAATGGCATTGAATTTCCCGCCCTTCTAGAGTTTGAACTACCTCAATTCGGGCTTCATCCATGGTTTTTATCGGTGACTTTCCCTGGCACATGGCAGATCGAAAGGCTGTGAAATCATGGGTGCCAAGCAAATGATTGGCCGCCTCGCGCATTGCATTCACATCAAGGTAATATGGCACTTGCCACACTTGCCCACGGTTTGCTGTTGCGGGGGCGCGCCGGTTGAGAATGCGGAAAATATACTGACGTTCCGTCGCCCAAAACCGTGCCGAGAAATCATCAGGCACCGCAACCACATCCGTGATCGCAATTGGGTTAGGTTTCAGATGAAAATTCAGCGCTCCACATAGGCGAAAAGGTGTCCAAGGTTTTTGCAACACGCAATGCGCAACTTGGCCCAAAGCATGCACGCCGGTGTCTGTGCGTCCAGCGGTGACGATAGAGGGAACGTTTTTCTCAAGTTTCCCCAAAGCCTCTTCAATGGTTTGCTGCACGGAAGGATGACTTGCCTGCCGTTGCCAACCTTTAAAGGGTTTTCCGTCGTATTCGATTTTTAGTGCATATTTGGTCATGCCCCCGAATAGCGCGCAAAATCACCCTTTGCAATCGCGTGACTGCGCTAGTGTTTTGCAATGCAGTGCTCGCGTGCTTATCTTGAGATCAACAGGCAGGAGCAGACATTGGGTATCACAAATATCGCAGAGGGCATCACCCGCGAGATTGAGCGGACGGGCGATCGTGTGAATGGTATGTTTGAACCGGTTTTGCGCCTTGGTGTAACCGGGTTGTCGCGCGCAGGTAAAACCGTATTTATCACATCCCTCGTGGCCAACCTGATGGATCGCGGTCGGATGAGTCAGCTTGTTGGCGCTCACGATGGGCGCATTCTGGCGGCTTGGCTGCAACCGCATCCAGATGACACCGTCCCGCGCTTTGATTACGAGACCCGCCTTGCAGCGCTCACCGGCGCAGATCCGCGTTGGCCACAAGGCACGGCTTCGGTATCTAAATTGCGTCTGTCCTTTCGTGTGCAGCCCGGGGGCATCCTTGGTCGTATGTCTGGCCCGAAAACTTTGCACCTTGATATCATGGACTATCCTGGGGAATGGTTAACTGATCTGACGTTGTTGGAGCAAACCTATAGCGATTGGAGCAGCCAAACTCTTGCCGCGATGACTAAACGTGGGCAGGGGGCGGAGTTTTTGAAGCGTGCCGAGGCTCTGTCTGGCGAAGAAAACTTTGAAGAACCACAGGCGAAAGAACTCGCAACTCTGTACACCGCCCATCTGCAAAAGGCACGCAAAGCAGGCTATTCCCTTTGTACACCGGGTCGCTTCCTGATGCCCGGTGATTTGGCTGATGCGCCTGCGCTTTCCTTTGCCCCTTTGCCTGAACCCGGTGAAAAACGCCCAACCCGGCGCAGCCTGTGGCGAGAGATGGAGCGTCGCTTTGAGGCCTATAAATCTCAGATTGTAAAACCCTTCTTCCAGACCCATTTCGCAGGGGTTGATCGCCAAGTTGTGCTAGTTGATGCCCTCGGCGCAATCCATCGTGGCCCCGCTGCAATGGATGACATGCGCGAAGCCATGGCGGGAATTTTGCGGGCGTTTAAGCCTGGTGGCAACGGGTTGTTAAGTTGGCTGTGGCGCAGCAAGCGGGTTGAGAAGATCCTTTTTGCCGCCACCCGAGCTGACCTTTTGCATCATAGCCAACATCCCCGCCTAACCGCGATCATGGAAGCGCTGTTACGTGATGCGCGTGATCGTGCAGATTTTGCCGGCGCTGAGACAGAGGCACTTTCCATCGCTGCCCTGCGCACCACGGTTGAGGAAACCCATAATCAAAATGGCCAAGCGATTGATTGCGTGCGTGGCCTTCGTGCACCGGGGCAAGAGGCCCTGTTTTACGCGGGAGAACTTCCCAGCGACCCTCAGGTCTTGTTGGCGCAATCCCGGGATCAAAGGCGCAATTGGTTGGCGCATGAATTTGACGCCATGCAGTTCCTTCCCGCACCTAACGCCCTGCGCCCGGGCTTTGGCCCACCGCATATTCGCCTTGATAAGGCAGCACAATTTCTTCTGGGTGATCGCTTATGAGGAACCAGAAGCTGGCAGTTGCGCAAGGTTGGGATGCGCCAGTCTGTGCCGAAATTTTGCTGAATTGGGTACGCCAAACCCCTTGGATGCCTGAGCTTTGGACAATGGCGCAGACCGAAAACTTTGTTGGCAGTTTAATCGCCCGTGGTAGCGTTCAGGTTTTGCGGGGTTCTGATGAGATCATTATGGGGTTCATTGATGTCAGGGATGGCTGGGTGAATTGCCTTTACCTGACAAAGGGAGCGCGCCGGCAAGGTTTCGCGAAGCTGCTACTGGATCACGCCGCGCGCTTGCATCCGGAGGGTCTGCACCTCTGGACGTTTGCCGCCAATGAAGGGGCGATCCGTTTCTACCAGCGCGAAGGTTTTTCTGAGGTAAAGCGCACTGATGGTGACAATGATGAGGGGCTACCGGACATTCAGCTTCACCGGGCAGGGAATAAGGCAGTAACAATATGAGCAACTCAGAGAACAAACATACTGAAACATACCGTGGCCCGATCCGTATTGATATTGACCCATCGCAGCAGCGCAGTACCCCGGCGGAGGCCCCACCCGTGCCGGAATTACGCCTTTCGGGTTACGCACCCCAAGCGGCAATGGAGCGGATCGTGCGCCTTGGCAGCGGCCGCAGATCCTTCCTGTCGCGCCTATTTTGGTGGTTGCTTGGCGCATTGATTTCCCTAGCGGTGGGGCTTTGGGGGTGGGATATTGTCACAAGCCTGATCGCGCGCAACACATTGCTCAGCCAAATTGTTCTGGGAATCTCAGCCCTTCTGGTTACTGTCATTCTGCTAATTTGCCTGCGTGAACTCACGGGCTTCCTGCGTCTCAAACGTCTGGATCGCATTCATGAAGATGCAAAGCAGGTACTTGCTGGCGGAGACTTAGCCCAAGCTCGGGCGCTGACAACACGTCTGATGCGTCTTTACCAAGGGCGCGAGACCCTGACTTGGGCGTTGCAAAACTTCCGTGACAAATCTGGCGATAGTTTTGATGCAGATGCCCATCTGGCCTTGGCAGAAGTCGAAATCCTTGCGCCCATTGATCAAGCTGCGCTGCGCGAGGTCGAAGCGGCTGCACGCCAGGTTGCAACCGTTACAGCCCTTGTGCCACTGGCATTTGCCGATGTGCTGACCGCCCTTGTGTCAAACCTGCGCATGATCCGCCGCATTGCGGAACTTTACGGCGGGCGGACGGGATCGCTGGGCAATTGGCGTTTGATGCGTGGGGTGTTGACCCATCTTGCGGCCACGGGCGCAGTGGCTGTCGGTGATGATTTGATTGGGTCGGTCGCGGGCGGATCAGTGCTGGCGAAATTCTCGCGCCGCTTTGGCGAGGGGGTGGTGAATGGTGCTTTAACGGCCCGCGTCGGTATCGCCGCAATTGAGGTCTGTCGTCCCATGCCATTCACTGCCCAAAAACCACCCCGCGTGACCGAGATCCTTGGTCAAGGGCTGGCTGGTCTTTTCGGTCGCACTGGTAAGGATCAGAACGACAGCTGAGGTGGTGCGTTTTTCGGCGCGCGGGCCTCACTCATACGAATGCGAAAACCTCGTGCGATGCGATGGGCCATCGCACCCCAAGCCGCGGCTGTCTGAGGTTCCAGTTCCGTTGTCAAAACCTCCTCAAACAGCTCAAGCCAAAGCGGGAAATGTTCATCTAGGATCTCTGGCGTGGCCAGATGCACTTGCATCGGGTTGCCAGAATAGGATTGTTCGCGCAGCAAAGCATTGCGCCAAAAGCCAGCGATTTTGTCCTCATGTTCGTCCCAAGTGGCCTTATCTATGCCAATGATGCCGTTAAACACCGGCCCCAAGGTCGGATGCACCCGGATGCGGGTGTAAAACCTTGTCATCACACGGGTGATTTCTTCAGCGGTGATTGGGAAGCGTTGAATAGTATGGGACATGGTCGCCTCTGTATTTGCCCAGTGAAATTATCTAGTTTCCCGGCGTTGTCATTGAGGTGACTTGCCGCAGACCGGCGCGTGCCAGATAGTTGTTTTCCGTATGATCACAAAGATTACCTGAACATCAATTTACACTATCAGAAACGACCCATCCTCGCTGTAAGTTAAGGCAGTTTTGATGAAAAATTTTCTACGTAACTACCTAGGTAAATTTATTCACTTTAGAGAGATCACATTGTCACGCAAGGGTTTGATCAGTGACCCAGATGCCACCTTTGATAGCTGTCGCCGAATGGGAGGAATTGAGGCCGGTGGGGCCAGCACCCAATCGCGGATCATGGGCAAAATTCGGCTGTCAGACTGATACATGGGCGTGAAAAAGCGGCTTAGGGCTTGGTACAACGTGACGTGCTGTTTGCGCATTTTCTGGGCCGCGCGTAGGGCCTTTGGCAGGGTGTCGTAATGCTCTATTGCCATCACCAACGCCCAGGCATCCAATAACGCCATATTCGCCCCCTGACCCAGTTGCGGGCTGGCGCGATGGGCGGCATCGCCAATGTGGATCAAGCTCGGCGCATACCAATTGCGCAGGCTGCCATGGCTATAAAATGCCGATGCCATCTGGTTGTGGGTCGTAATTTGCTTGAAGAAAGGCGCGCCCTCTGGCCAAATTTGATCGACTTCATCAAGCCAAGTTTCAATCGGGGCCTTCTGCCAATCTTCCAAATTGTCATGCTTCAACGACCAGAAAACCGCGACTTTGGCTTTGTCACTGCCCGGTATTTTCCCAAGCGGTAAAATACCGGCCATATATTTTGCCTGATGATAATGCTGAGTCAGCCGAGTTGCGGGAATACTTGGCGTGTCGATCCAATTAACGGTTCCCCAAAGTGCTCCATAGGCCAGAGGCTTGGCTTTCATGGGGCTGATGGTTGAGCGCGCACCTGCAGCGTCGATCACCAGATCAAAGCTCTCGCTCTCTCGCCCGTCCTCAAAATTCAATTTACGGTTTTGCAGCGAGTCGATCCCGGTGACTTTATGCCCGGATCGTAGGTGCACCCCAGCGGCCAAAGCGTTGTCGAGTAAAACTTTGAAAAGCGCGCTGCGGTGTATTGCCAGTCCGGATTCGCCAGTCAGGTTATCGGGGTCATAAGCAACATTAAGAACAGGCCAGCGGTGTTTTGTCACCCAGCCGCGCATGTCGTGGATCTTCGTGCCGAACGCCTGAGCTTCAGCAAGGCAATCCATGACGTCGAGCACCGATTGACCAACCGGCTGGATCATCAACCCGGATCCGACGGGGGAGGGGGTATCAAACTGATCAAAAATCTGAACCCTATGTCCGACTTTCGCAAGACCTGCGCCTGCTGTCAGCCCGGCCACGCCAGCCCCCACAATCCCAATGTTTAAATTCTGCATAAAGTAGTCGCCTGAAATGTTTTCTGTCTGTATGGCTAAGCTGCCAGAAAATTCCTTTCAAAGGAATTTATACAGAGTTTTTGAAAAACTCCGGATGCGCGCTAAATTTACCCCTTCTCGCTGGACGCCCACACATCGCGGGCCTATAAGGCGCTTATGCGACATATGATGGCGATTATTATTCGAATTATATGCCCGGCGCTCCGCTAATACGAGCCGCCGGGACAAGGCGTATGCAACGCGCGCGCTGCCCTCATATTTCCCCCCAAATTCTCCGATAAGGACCACAGATATGTGCGCCGATACGCCCTCTGACAACGCCGTTGAAACTGTTGACTACAAAACCACCCTGAACTTGCCGAAAACTGATTTTCCAATGCGTGCAGGCCTGCCGAAACGTGAACCAGAATGGCTGGCGCGTTGGGAAGAACTTGGCGTCTATGATCAGTTGCGTGAGCGCAGCGCTGGGCGCACACCATTCATCCTGCACGATGGCCCCCCCTATGCGAATGGCCATTTGCACATTGGTCACGCGTTGAACAAAACCATCAAAGACATGATCGTGCGTTCGCATCAGATGATGGGTCATGATGCGCGTTACGTGCCGGGGTGGGATTGCCACGGTCTGCCAATTGAATGGAAAATCGAAGAACAATATCGCAAAAAGGGCAAAAACAAAGACGAGGTCAATATCGTTGATTTCCGTCAGGAATGCCGCAAGTTTGCTGAGGGCTGGGTCGACATCCAGCGCGAGGAATTCAAACGTCTGGGCATCACCGGCAATTGGGCTGACCCTTACCTGACCATGAACTACCACGCCGAAGCGGTGATCGCGGCGGAGTTTCAGAAATTCCTGATGAACGGCACGCTCTATCAGGGTTCAAAACCCGTCATGTGGTCACCGGTTGAGAAAACCGCCCTAGCCGAGGCCGAGATCGAATATCACGATCACAAATCCCATACGATTTGGGTGCCGTTCTCCTTTGTGAATGCTCAAGGTGATTTGGCTGAGGCGCGCGTTGTCATCTGGACAACAACCCCTTGGACCATCCCATCCAACAAAGCCGTCGCCTATAACGAAAAAGTCTCCTATGGCCTGTACCGCGTAGAGGCGACCGAAGAAGAAAGCTGGACCACACCGGGTGAGCTGTATCTCTTTGCTGACACGTTGGCCGCCGACGCGCTGGGCAAATCCCGGGTAACAGAATTCACCAAACTGCGTGACGTCGAGGCGCATGAATTTGATGGTCTGATCGCGAAACACCCTTTCAACGGGCTTGAGGGTGCAAATGGTTATTGGGATTATGACGTTCCGATGATCGACGGCGATCACGTGACGGATGATGCCGGTACAGGCTTTGTACACACAGCACCAAGCCACGGTGCCGACGACTATGATTGTTTCGTTGCGCGCAATTGGATTGACCGCATGACCCATAACGTCGGTGAGGAAAGCGAATTCCTGCCGCATGTGCCGTTCTTCGCGGGTCTGCAAGTTTTTGATCGTAAAGGCAAAGAGGGCAAAGCCAATAACGCCGTGATCGCCAAATTGGTTGAAGCCAATGCCATCATTGCACGTGGTCGTGTGACACACAGCTACCCACATTCTTGGCGCTCCAAAGCGCCGATCGTTTTCCGCAATACTCCTCAGTGGTTCGCCTCTGTCGATAAGGCTGTGGGTGATGATCAGAACGAAATGGGCGAGACCATTCGCGATCGTGCGCTGAACTCCATCGATAAACTGGTGAAGTGGACCCCGCAAAAAGGCCGTAACCGTCTCTATTCCATGATCGAAAGCCGTCCGGATTGGGTACTGTCGCGTCAACGTGCTTGGGGCGTACCTCTGACATGTTTCACCAAGAAAGGCCTGTTGCCAACGGATCCTGACTTCCTGCTGCGTGATGCGGCTGTGAATGCACGCATCGTTGAAGCCTTTGACACTGATGGTGCCGACGTTTGGTACATGGATGGCGCGAAAGAACGCTTCATCGGTGATGCGGCGAACCCTGATGATTACGATCAGGTATTTGACGTGTTGGATGTGTGGTTTGATTCCGGTTCCACCCATGCGTTTGTGCTTCGTGACCGTGAAGATGGTGCGGCTGATGGTATTGCCGATGTCTATATGGAAGGCACCGATCAACATCGCGGTTGGTTCCATTCATCGCTTTTGCAAGCCTGTGGTACAAAAGGCCGTGCGCCGTATAAAAACGTTGTGACACATGGGTTTACCCTAGATGCCAAGGGCAATAAAATGTCCAAATCCTTGGGCAATACCATCGTGCCGGAAACTGTCATCAAGCAATATGGCGCGGATATTCTGCGCCTTTGGGTGGCTCAAACAGATTACACTGCGGATCAACGTATCGGCCCTGAAATCCTGAAAGGTGTTGCGGATAGTTACCGTCGTTTGCGCAATACTATGCGCTTTATGTTGGGTGCTTTGGACGGGTTTGATGCTGCGAAAACCATCGAGCCTGCCGATATGCCAGAGCTTGAGCGTTGGGTTCTACACCGTATGGCTGAGCTCGACCATACGGTGCGCCAAGGCTACCGCGCATTTGATTTCCAAGGCGTGTTCCAGGCAATCTTCAACTTTGCCACCCAGGATCTATCGGCTTTCTATTTCGACATCCGTAAGGACGCCTTGTACTGTGATGGCGACAGCGTTGAGCGCCTCGCTGCGATGACTGTGCTGGACATGTTGCATCAACGCCTGACAACTTGGCTTGCCCCGGTTCTGACCTTCACCATGGAAGAGGTCTGGCTGGAGCGCTTCCAAGGTGCAGAAAGCTCTGTTCACTTGCAGGATTTCATCAACACCCCTGCGGATTGGATTGATGAACCTTTGGCTGCGAAATGGGCTGAAATCCGTAAGGTACGTCGCGTTGTGACCGCCGCATTGGAAGTCCAGCGTACGGATAAAGTTATCGGGGCTAGTCTCGAAGCTGCACCTGTAGTGCATGTGCGTGACGAAGAGGTGTTGGCCTTGCTGCAATCGGTTGATTTCGCGGATGTCTGCATTACGTCAGCAGTGGCCTTGACCAATGACCCAAGCCCGGTTGAAGCCTTCCGCATGCCGGAAGCGGATGGCGTTGGTGTAGTGTTTGAGAAAGCCGAAGGTGGCAAATGTCAGCGGTGCTGGAAGATCCTGCCTGATGTTGGGACCCACAGCCACGCGGCAACCTGTTCACGTTGTAACGATGCGCTGGGTTAATTTACTGCTACGCAAGAAATGGGGCCCGCACTTCACCATGCGGGCTTTTCCAAACTTCACTCCAACCGAAGCGTAGTGCAAATTAACCAAAACAGCCCTAGCGGGTATTTATCTGAGATCATGTATCGCATTGTGGCTATTCTTGGAGGAACAGGCTCTCAAGTACTTGTTTGTGAATGCGAGATCTTGGATTGACGGCGATGTTTTTTTCAAGATAGTTCCGATATGGCTCAGTATCCCATCCTCTGGACGTTCCGTCGCTGTCCTTACGCAATAAGGGCTCGCCTTGCGTTGGTGAGCGCGGGCGTCAAAGTCGAGTTGCGTGAAATTCTGTTAAGGGAAAAGCCGCAACCTTTTTTGGATACGTCAACTTCAGGCACCGTGCCCGCTCTTCGTCTAGACCATCAGGTGCTCGATGAAAGTCTGGATATTATGATCTGGGCACTCGAACAAAGTGATCCTCAGCAACTACTAGACATGCCCAAAGAAGGCAGGGACCTAATTGTGACAAATGATGGCCCATTCAAGACTGCGCTGGATCACACGAAATACATCTCCCGTTATCCGGAACTGGATGAAATGGTTGAGCGCGGTAAAGCGGCCGCCTTTCTGTTTGATCTGGATGAACGGTTGAAGGGGCGCTTGTGGCTATTTGGGGATCGTCCGACAATTGCAGATCAGGCAATCCTACCGTTCGTGCGACAGTTCGCTAACACGAACCGGAATTGGTTTAACACGCAGGCCTGGCCCGATTTGATTGCATGGCTAGATCGTTTTACGGGAAGTGATACTTTTGCACGGGTTATGATCAAATACGTGCCGTGGTCAGAGGGCGACGAGCGGCTCTGGTTCGGCCGCTAAGATTTCGTTGTGCTCACGGCACTGACCCACCGGCTTTCATTGATGACCTTCCATACTACCACGCGGTTCGTTGAAACTTCCACTCGTGTGTCGTGCAACGTTAATTAGGCAAAATTGCAGACAAAGCGAGACAACTACGACGTAAGCAACTCTGGAACAATTTGAAGTGTCTGTTGATCATCCTACTTTCTCGCGGGGAATTGCCGCTACCCCCTGCGCTTATGACTGCAATTGAACAATCCTCTTCGTCCAGTTGTCAGCTGAGCACGGTGGCGCCTCCAATCCGGACCAAGTTTGAGAAGTTTCACGATTTCATGTATGCTAAGGGCTCAGCCAAATTTCATTGCTATGGGGGAAGAAGGCTATGTCATGGAATCTCACTGGTGAGTTGATCGAAACATGTAGCTGCAACATGCTGTGTCCGTGCTGGTTTGGGCAGGCGGACTTAATGCTCATGGATCAGGGGTATTGCGCGACTTCTCTTTTGTTGCGTGTAAATGAGGGCAGCCACAATGGCGTTGATATTTCAGGGCAAAATGCAATCACCAATCTGCATTTTCCTGGCCCAACAATGTTTGATGGCAATGGTACCGGCCGTGTAATCGTCGATACTGGTGCCAGTGCCGCACAGGCACATGCGCTGGAGACAATCTTGCAAGGTGGGTCGGGCGGGGGCATGGAAGTACCTGCCAGTCTGCTTTCGTCGTGGCTTCCAACCAAGAGCACGGCAATTACGATCAGTGAAGCTGATGGCGCGGTTTTGGCCAATGTTGAAGGGATCGGCGAAATGAATTCGAAACGGCTTGTCAACGAACTAGGCAAGACGATGACTTTAAATAACTCGGTCTTTTCGATGGCGTTTGGCTTTAATAACCATAGTGGTGACCTTGCGCCCGGCGCAGGGACCACTTGGTCTGATCCAGACATGCCAGAGGTTTGGCAGGGTCATTCCGGAATGGTGGGCCAGGTCAGCTGGGCTGGATGATATTTCGTAGGTTCCCAATTCCAATTGGATTACGGGCATGATCAACCCAAGCATACGGAAACGTGACCGCCTTTGGGTGCTGGCTGCTTTGACCGTTTTGGCGGGCCTTTCTTGGGCGTATACCGTCAACCTGGGCGTTCAAAATACAGCTATGACCAGCAAGATGGTTATGCCAATGTCTGTGGCTTGGTCGTTAGGTGATTTTGTCTTCATGTTCGTTATGTGGGCCGTCATGATGTTTGCTATGATGCTACCGTCGGTCACCCCAACGGTAATGATCTATGGCCGCGTCAGACAGAAACGAGAAGCTTCTGGTCGCCCGTTTGCACCTACAATGGCGTTTGTCTTTGGATATCTGATCGCTTGGGCAGGGTTTTCACTGATTGCTACCATGATCAATTGGGGGCTGCACACGGGGGATGCGATGACGGCAATGATGGGCCGGGTCACCCCCGTGATTGCTGGTATCGTTCTGGCCATCGCCGGACTATTTCAGTGGACGCCCGCAAAGAATGCCTGTCTGGATCAATGCCGCTCACCAATGGGATTTCTAATTCAGTATTGGCACGATGGTTTCTTAGGCGCGGTTCGGATGGGCCTGCATCACGGAGCATATTGCTTGGGGTGCTGCTGGATGCTCATGATTTTGTTGTTCGTACTCGGTGTAATGAACTTGCCTTGGGTGGCCATTTTAGCTGTAGTCGTTCTTGCGGAAAAAACACTGCCTTACGGCCTGCAAATCAGCCGTAGCTTGGGTGTAGTGCTTGTCGTGTGGGGTATAGCCCTGATTGCTGGATGGGAACCTGTTGGGATATAAAAGTGCAATGATCATGCGCTAAAATTGCGATATATGAATGGGTGGCATTGGAGTGGCGTTCTTCCACATGATGTCTAAGTCTTCATGAAAACAACAAATACATTGTCGTTGGGCGAAACCCTCACGATGTATCCATGTGCTTATGAAGCCATTATTCGTCCTACATCGATGAATTTTCGCACGAGTGAGTGATACATCGGGTTGTGTTGGCCTATTTTTGATACCTTGTCCCGATGATATCTGAGACCTCTGGGCCATGTGGATTAACAATGGTTGATTTGATTGGGAAACTGAAGGCTATCCACATTGGCCCACTTTGAAACATCTGCCGACGTGGTGGGATGAGCGAGATTGCCGGATTATCTTGATGTCGGTTCCAATGGTTTGTTGACAAATCTTGGTATCCAGATTTACCGAGTCGCAGAATATCTGGATATCAAATGTCAGCAGAAATCTTGCCGGCTATCGCAGACAAGGTCACCTTCAAGAGCATGAAGTGAGAGGCAGAAGTGCTGGACCTGGAAGTGGGCGGAATTTTCAAGGGGGGCGCCAAAGTTTTCTTTAACAAGGGTACAAGCTGTAGGTGGCGGCAGGTTTTAAACGCAAATGGTCTTGCAATGTATGGTAAAGTCATAGCTCGGGAAAAGACGGGATATTGCCACTTTTGGTTGAAAAATGGGTGGTTGAATTCAGGATTTCACTCTTTCAGTTGAGCGTAAGAGTGGCAGCGGTACCTAGCATCGATGCATGGCTTAACCCGAGCCCAATTATTTTGTTAATTCGATGTCCATTTCACTCATACTGAGTGTGATCCCACGACTTTAACTTGTCCATTGTCTGGCCTGTTTCGGTTTGATGCCGCTCCTTTGATAGCATTTAGTGTCCACTCATAGGCGTACCCCCCCGATCTTCCAGACGGGAGCGCTTTAGCGCGAAGATTAGGTTGTGTTCTTACCCTCCCAAAAGTGAACTACCCGATGAGGGCACAGGTTCATTTTTGGGAGGATAAGAATATGCAATAGGACACCGATAAACACTGTGTTTTTTTATCACGACTATCATCTCGTATGGTCAAAAATACCGCTACGAAATGTT
>MAAC01018164.1_pt1 | contig 56088 bp, 51 predicted proteins | sample 1115981 | NCBI WGS metagenome assembly MAAC01 (sample SAMN04961126, study PRJNA320927) | seawater metagenome | isolation source: sample BD02T64 sea water enriched with oil for 64 days | place: USA:Gulf of Mexico | collected 2013-07-27 | reverse complement strand
ATCGATACCGTTGAAGACCCTACACTGCCCATTCAGTACGCTAAGCGGATGACCATGCTGCGTCATGGGGCGCTAGGTTATGCCTTTCAATCCGCAAAAAACCTCTTTGAAACATCAAAATTGCTGAGCAAATACATTGATACTCGGTCTGGAGGTGGTCAGCGATTTGAACGTATCGAAAGCCAGGATACCATTTCTATCGTTTTCTCTCTTGAACGGCATGAGTTGGGGCCTGATGTTGAACGTTTCCAATGCTTAACGTTACTGTTTAATGTGGAACACTTAGGTCGTTATTTGACCGGTACGTTGCGGGAACATGTCACCAACGAAATTCAGCTAACCAGTGCTGCTAATGGAGATATTCCTAGCAATATCCTACCGTCGGGATTAACGATCACCTACGATCAACCGGTTAACCAATTGGTATGCCCTAAAGAGTATTTTTACCGCCCTTTAGTAACTACCGATCAACAGGTTTTTAATTCTGCGATGGAACAAGTGGAAAAAGAAATGATGTTGCTAGACCCCGTGGTTGATATTGCTCTCATTGTGCGTAATAAATTACGCGATCACTCTGGGAAATTGCCACCGTTGCAGAAAATGGCTGATGATTTACACCTTTCGGCGAGCAGCCTAAAACGAAAGTTAAAAAATGTGGGAGCAACTTATCTGCAATTACGAGAGTCTGTGCAATTCCATAAGGCAAATTACTTGTTAGCCACAACGCAATATTCCATTGAGCAGATTGCAGATATGTTGGGGTATGCCGATGGCAGTAATTTTAATAAAGCCTTTAAACATTGGAGTGGCTTAACGCCGAGTGAATATAGGAAGAGGAAATAGCCGGATATATATCTAACATGTAGTTGGATGCATTGTGACATACATCAGAGATTATGGGTGTTGGCACTAGCCACGTGTGTTATATACTTACCGGATTCACCAGTAATGGTATTGCAGAAACGTAAAGGTATTGAACGTATACATGGATTACATTTGGGTTGCCGTAGCCTTTGTTTGCGGTTTTTTAGTGAAGCAAATAAATTTACCACCGCTCGTAGGTTACCTTGCCGCAGGTTTTGGATTGCATGCGCTCGGTTTTGAACCTGATGAGCTGTTAGAAACCTTGGCTGATTTGGGTGTGACGTTACTATTATTCACAATTGGCCTAAAGCTGAACATTAGAAGTTTGTTTAAAACCGAAGTTTGGGTTGGCGCAGCTGGTCAGATGAGTGTTGTTGTTTTATTGACGATACTTAGCTGCCTGATATTTGCCTCTCTCGGTCTGGCCTATTTTTCAGGGTTAGATTTGCAAACCGCTGCATTAATTGGTTTTGCAGTTAGTTTTAGTAGCACGGTTTGTGCTGTGCAGGTGCTTGAAGAGAAAGGCGAGGTTAAGGCTCGTCATGGGCAAATTGCAATAGCCATTTTAATTATTCAAGACATCATTGCTGTTATCTTTGTTACATTCGCTACGGGAGAGTCACCTTCCTGGTGGGCGTTGTCACTACTTGCCTTGCCTTTATTTAGACCTCTGTTTTTTAAATTACTTGAACGAAGTGGTCATGGAGAAGTTTTGTTACTAGCGGGTTTTTTCTTGGCGTTTAGTGGTGCGGAGCTATTCAAAGCCGTTGGATTAGAAGCTCATCTTGGAGCATTGGTAATTGCTGCGTTGTTGAGTGGTCACGGAAAATCCGTAGAACTTGCGAAATCCCTATTGAGTTTTAAAGATATATTCTTGATTGGGTTTTTTCTTTCAATTGGATTTACCGCGCTGCCTACGGTAGAAATGTTGGGCGTAGCGCTAATTATGGCGATAGCGTTACCGATTAAAGCAGGATTGTTATTCGTTTTGTTAACGAGTCTTAAAGTACGTGGCCGGACTGCATTTTTAACTGCACTTAATCTGGCAAACTACAGTGAGTTTGGTTTAATTGTGTGCTCTGTGAGTGTGGCGCACGGGTTACTGTCAAAAGAGTGGCTTGTGATTATGGCATTGACGGTTTCTCTGTCATTTATCTTTTCAAGTATTATTAATATTAAAGCTCATGGGCTTTACGCCCGTTGGAGCAATTATATTAAGCGCTTTGAAAGGCTTGAGCGTTTACCTGAAGATAACTTTTCCCAACCTAAAGGCGCCAGTGTTCTGGTTCTCGGTATGGGGCGGGTAGGGACGGGGGCTTATGATTCAATGCAAGAGAGCTTAAAAAATGAAGTGTGTGGTGTAGATGTCGACAGAGGGCGTGTTGCTTCACATTGTGATATAGGAAGACATGTTATAGCAGCTGACGCAGAGGACCCTAATTTCTGGACACATATTCAGTTAGATACCATCAATTTGATCATGCTTGCCATGCCAAATTATTTAGATGCTTTAGAAGTGATAAAACAGATCCAACATGCGGGTTATAAGGGGAAAATTGCAGGTATTGCTCGATATCGTGACGAAGAAAAAGAGTTGCTTGAAGCCGGTATAAATGTAGTGTTTAACTTTTATGCAAAGGCGGGAACTGGTTTGGCGGATGAAAGCATTCATTTGTTGGGTAGAAAATAATTGTCAGATTCATTTTATGAAAACTTCATTGAAGACTCCGGACTCCATCGACCCTTGGGGCGATGTTTTTAATGGATGAGGCTTATCTCTTACAAGCGCTGGCTATGTTTTTCTTTAGCTTATGGAAAACCTATATCGGCCCATTGATGGCTGCGGGTCTTGGTTTCAGTTATTGGGAGATGTTGGCCTACAATTTTGGGGCAGCGATAATTTCTACCCTGAGTGTTTTAGGTACGAACGATTGGTTATTAGCCCGCCGTAAAACTAAAGTGAAGGGGTTTGATAAGAATTTACGCCGGATTTTACGTTTTTGGAGAAGATACGGAAAGTGGGGAGCTGCGCTATTATCACCAGTACTATTTGGGATTCCCACCTACGCTTTTGTTGCGAGGCGCTTGAAAGATAGGCGGCGAGATATCCTAATGGAAATTTCAGTGGTGACATTTATTTGGTGTTCAGTGCTTTACTGGCTGGGATTACAAGGAATAATAATGGTAGAAACAAATAGTTTTCTATATCTCTCCTAATGAAAGAGATGATAGGTCGAGCAAGCAGTGGCTTATTGGTATATAACGCTAAGCATACAATGTTGATAAATTGGAATCACTTGGAGGAAAATAAATGTCGAAGACCCAACGAATTATGGTGGCTACTAAGCGAAAGAAGAATAAGGAAACCGTTATTCTTCGAGATGAGCTTCCCGCCCTACAAAAAGGAGAGGTTCGTATTTCGGTGGATAAGTTTGGGCTTAGTACGAATAATATTTTCTATGCTCAAATGGGCGAGGCGCCTTTTCTGAAGTTCTTTCACGTTTATCCACTAAAGGGCCATAAGGATCTCGTTAATGTGCCTGCTTGGGGGCTAGGCACTATTATTGAGTCAGAGAATCCGGAGTTTAACGTTGGTGAGCGTTATCGTGGTTTTTTTCATATGACCAACGTAGTGCAGATGAAAGCCAAGCGTTCATCGGATGGTTTGGTTGCTATTGGTGGTAACCGGGATAAGCTGAACAAAGTCTATAATCGTTTTGTAAAGGTGAGTGATGGGCCAACCTCACCGTTTACTGGAGTAGGCAGTAAACCGGATCTTGCCATGGTTGCAGCCCCTGGGGCGCTTAGTGGTTTTATTATATATGAGCTACTGAAAATGAAGGGTTATTATGGGGGTAACAGTGTTGTTCTGACCTCCGCATCTTCAAAACTTTCACTTGCCACCGCGGTATGCCTGCAGGACGCGCGTGCTAATGGCAGCGTCAAGAAAGTGATTGGCTACACCTCAGCAGCCAATGCTGAGTTTGTTCAGTCTACAGGCCTCTTTGATGATGTGTTGACCTATGATCAAAACTTACCTTCAAATAGGGATCTTCAGTTTGTTATGATAGATGTGGCTGGTGATGCAACTATCTATCAACGAAACAAGAAACAATTGAAAAAAGCACTGGCAGTAGGCGGAACTCATTCCAATGCGAAAGCTTCAACTTTTACCGCCTTTGGGCCGTCGGGGTTGGCAAAAATGGTGAGTGGAATAATGGCCCCTAAGTCAGTTGCGAATTGGATTGACAGTAAACTTAACCCTAAACTGGAAATGTTTTTTACACCTAGCGTAATGGGGACGTTGGTGGAAAAATTTGGCAAAAATGAATTTGAAGAAATGGGTGATGCTGCATTAAATAAATTTGTCGGTGCTGCAATTGATAGTGGTTGGATTACTGTGGTGCGAGCTGAGGAACCCGAGGCAATTCAAGAAAGTTATGATCGGGTATTCCGAGGTAAGTTACCGCCTTCGGAAGCCGTTATTTTGTCGTTGGCTAACGCAGTATAGCTTTGAGGTTAATCTATTGTAGCGCCTTAGTCATCTCGATAGTCGAACAGTCTCACCTGATTTCTCCCGCCATTCTTGGCTTGATATAGCGCTTGGTCAGCGTTCTCCAGAGCTTCGCTGAGATTGGTTTGGCAAGGAAATGTCAAGCAACAAGCCCCTGCACTCAGAGTGATTTTAATAACGCCTTTTTCAGTGGCAACTTCGATTTGACGTATGCTGTCGACTAGCTTCTGTGCCCAATTAAGCGCCTCTTCATCGGTGGTTTCAGGTAGCATAATGCCAAACTCTTCTCCGCCGATGCGGCCCAGTATGTCCCCCTTACGCAAATGACTCTGGCAGTGTTTGGTGACAGCAATTAAGACCTGGTCTCCTTGAGGGTGGCCATAGTTATCATTTACCTTTTTAAAGTGGTCAATATCGATAATCATCACCGCTAGAGGCGTATTAGATATTTGGGCGACATCTAACTCGGTGGCTGCACTGTCCATAAAGTGACGGCGATTGAAGATGCCAGTCAGGGAATCACGGGTTGCCAGGTAATGAAGTTCCTCAACGGCATTTTGTAGTGCAGCAGTGCGTTCTTTTACTTTCGCTTCAAGCTCGGTGTTAAGGTGATTGAGTTCGCCAAACAGACGTGCATTTTCCAGCGAGATAGCTGCCTGGGCCTGTAATAACGTGATTAACTCCATCCGATCTTCGGTAAAGACCTGGGGCAATTCTCGATGCTCCAGGTAGAGAACGCCTACTAGTTTGTCTCGGTGATCAATAGGGACACAGAGCATCGATTGTGGCTGATGGGTGAGTACATAAGGATCATCCTGATAGGGCGTGTTCTCCGCCCCTCTGTGAAGAATAACAGGCTCATCACTACGTAATACCGTTTGGATGACACTGATTGGTAGTGTTTGAGTGGCCTCAACGGGTTCCCCTTGAAGATAACCACTCTCACCGGAAATCATATTCAATTGGGCTTCGAGGGTTGCCCCGCAGGGGCTATCCAAAATGATCGCTCCGATCTGTGCACCGGTATTTTCAACAATCACCGCCATGACTTTTGTGACCAACTTATCGATGTTCATTTCACTGGAAATAGCGCGGGCCGATTTCATTATCGAGGCTAAATCGAGCATTTGTGTTGCCGAAGATTGTGAGGTGCTCCTGGATGAGGTTAGGGACACCTGTTGAGTGGAAGGTCGAGTGAGCGCTTCATTTACTTCCATCGTATTAATCAAAGCTCCATGTCGCTCAAGCAAATAATCGATCCGCACTTTGCAGCCCCATTTCTCATAGAGGTAAAGCGCTTCGCGAAGACAGCCAGCAGCCAATACATCATTATTTCGCCTTAGCCAGAATAATCCAAACAGCTCATTGGCTAAAGCTTGGTATTGCAAGAATCCGTTTTCTTTTGCGGATTGGATTGATTTCTCGTAATAGGGTATAGCCTCCAAGGGGGCGCACCCTGAAAGTCGGTATTTTTCGGCCTGAAGTAAGTCGTATTTGTGGCTGAAGTTGTTAGGGAAAAATTCAGCAAGACGCTGGAGCTTACCCAGTGAACTTTCCAGTAGCGATGAATACTTGGGATGATCTATTGAAATTTCGTTGGCAGTAAATGCTTTAATAAGAAAGAGGCTTAGCAGTGTGTTGTGGTCAACGTTATAGGATAATCCTGGGTGTCGCGATATCGTTGAACAAGCCTTATCTAGCGTGCAAAGTAGTTTCTCAGTGGTGGAAACTGACCAAAAACTAAAAGAAAATCGAATGTGATCGAGATAAGCAATGTGATTACAGCTTTTAATTTTTTCAAGAATTTCCCGATTAAATATGTGGTCTGTAATGTTGTCTTGCTTTCCCTGAAGTGATTTCGCAAAATAGAAAGCGAGTATTGCAATGGGGTAAAATGTTCTTTTTTTCTGTATCAGTTGAAGCGTTGCCTGAGATCTGTCTTCAATTTCATTCAGTGGTAAGCCCTGTGAGACTTGCAACATAAGCTCATTACCCAAGTTGGCAATACCACGTAAGGTTTCTCCGGACGAAAGACTTCGATGGTAGCCTTGTTGATGATAGGTTCTTGCTTTCGCTAGCGGCAATTTGTAATGCAATACAGAAGCTACGAGATTAAGAATAGCGGGTGCTTCGCGACAATTGGGGTAACTTTCCATCACCCGTAATGCTTGTTCAGCGAGCTCTGTTGCTTCAAGGTATTGTTCATCTTTTAGCTTTAGGAAGGCGTAAAACGCGAGTGCCATGGCAGCTAAGTCGGTTTTTCCTTTCTGATAAACCAACGTTAGTGCTTGTTGAACATATAAGGTTAGGTATTCAGTTTTAGCAATAATAAAGCAAACCGTCCCGATGTTTGAAATAAGCATCATCGCTATTCGAATCCGCGGGTTTTGCATTTCTGACAGGCTAATGATTTCTTTAATTGGAGTATTCTCCATTAGCAGGGCAAGCTTGTGTGTTATGGCGGGTAATACTTCGGAGACTTCATGGTCGCTTGATGGCAAATGAAACCCGCAATAACGCAGTCCCTGTTGGCCTATAACTAAAGCATCATCCCATTTTGCCTGACCTAAAAATAGAACCAGCTGATGTAAACAGAGCTGGGCCTTTTCAAGTTCATTCTGTGCGTGAAACATTAACGTCTGATAGAGCATTTCTGCATTTTCGTGGTCACCCACTAGCATTGCACTTTCTGCACTTACACTATGGAGACTGAAGTTCAGTTTATAGTGTGTTTTCCAGCTATCCCGCGGTAACAATTCTTGGCCGATGGCTGCATAGCGGGCCGTATCTTCCCAGCCCCCTGCCTGTTTGGTTTTTTGTGCGGCTTGTTCGTTCAACGTTGCAAGTTGCAGCCGTTCATCAACAGAGACGATAAGCTTACGGCCTTTATTTAAATGTTTGATCAAACCAAACAAAAAACGAGTGTGATTTGCTTCTGTGTAGTGCTCGAAGAGACGCCGCCCAATGGTCAGGTGGGTTTGTTCCAAAGTGGATTCCTCAATATCGTCATAAGCTGCTTGTAACACTTTATCGTGTAAAAAACGACATCGAGGAGGGAGAGCCTCCTTTGTTTGGTTGAGGTTGAGAACGTTTAGATTGACGGCTCCAGCGATCTCTAGGTGCCAATCACCACCCTCCTGAATAATGAGTCCAGCGTTAAGTGCTGGCCAAAGATGTGTCGCGCAATCGGCTATCGTTTTATCGGCAGCGATACTCAGTCGGGCAAGGTCAAAGCGGCTGCCAAGGCAAGAGGCAATTTGCAGTAATTGTTGACCTTTTTCGGGCAATTGATGGATCCGCTGTACTAATAACTCGATGACATTGCGGGAGGCTTCTTGAGTGCGAATTTGCTCCATATGCCAACGCCAGCAACGTTGGTGAATGTCGAAGTTGAGTTCGTCATTTTGATAGAGGTGTTTTAGAAATTCATTGATAAAAAAAGGATTGCCGCCAGTTTTTTCGTGGACAAGTTGTGCCAGTGGGGTAACCTGTTTGGTGGGTTGAAATAATGTATCGCTGAGCAGGTGTTCTAGCTCTGCCTGGTCTAAGGGTGTTAATGTTAACGTTTGACGTTGTTCAATTTGGTTCAGTGCGATGGTAGTCGGGTGAACACTGTCCAATTCGTTGTCCCGATAGGACACCAGTAGCAGGAAATGTCCAGACGACTCCCGCATCAAGGCTTGTAACAGGTTAAGTGTGCCATGATCTGCCCATTGCAGGTCGTCAATAAAAAGCACCAGTGGTTGTGTTTCACTGATACATTGAAAAAATTGACAGAGTGCTCGAGTAAAGCGCGTTTGGGTCTCGATGGGGGGCAGGGTTGCGACCTCTGGTAGCGAGCCCAGTATTAACGCCATCTTAGGCATAAAGTCGACCAATACACGGCAGTTACTTCCTAATGTCTCATGTAACAGCTGTTGCTGCGCTTGCAGCTTTTGCTCGTTAAGGGCAAGTGCATATCGGATCCAGACTCGCAATGCTTGTTTGATTGCAGCAAAGGGGGCATTTTGCAGATACTGTTCAAACTTGCCACTAATAAAAAGGCCTTTTTGAGCGGCAATGGGTTTGTGGATTTCGTCTATCAATGAAGATTTACCAATGCCGGAATAACCGGTGACGGCGAGCATTTGAGGGTAACCTGTCACCGCTTTTTGATAGAGTTGGAGCAGGTTATCGATCTCTTTGTCGCGGCCGTAGAGGCGTTGTGGGAGCCGAAACTGCTCCGAGACGTCTTTTTCACCAAGAGGGAAAACATCATTATGACCCTGTTGCCAGCCCTGCAAGGCTTTCTCAAAGTCATGTTTGAGCCCCAACGCATGTTGATACCGAGATTCCGCTTTTTTGGCCAAAAGCTTATCAATAATATGAGATACCACCAGTGGCACATTGGGCCGTAAACTAACGATCTGTGTTTGGTGTCGGGCGATATGATTATGCACAATTGCTAAGGCATCTTCGCCGCTAAAGGGCAGTTTGCCGGTTAAGAGCTCATAGAACGTCAGACCCAACGTATAGAAGTCAGTGCGATAATCCAGTACCCGGTTCACGCGCCCCGTTTGTTCGGGCGAAACGTAGCTAAGCATACCTTCCAATTGCTCAGGTGGCTTTAGGGAGGGTTGCTCGCGAGATAATAGTGAGGATAAGCCAAAATCGATAATCTGTATCTTGCCGGTTTTTGGGGTTATCAAAATATTCCCCGGGTGGAGATCTTTATGAATAATTTGCTGATGGTGGATTTCACCAAGCGCATCGGCCAACTGAATGGCGATGTTAAAGAATTGCGCAATGGACAACTGTTGATCCGGTAATGTTTTTCGGTAGCTTTTTAAGTCGATGGCTCCGTGGTCTTCCAAAACCATAATCGGACTTTTATCTGTTTCGACCCAATCAACCACTTCAATGATGTTGGGGTGATCAAATCGTTTCAACAATTCATAACTATAGGCAAAACGGCTAAGTTGGTTGGCAGTAGGGTAGTTGTTATTTATACGGCGTAGAATCACCGGGTGTTGATCTCGTAGGCGAACCGCCCGCTGGATCACTGTGTCGGGATTAGCATAGAGCAGCTCAGTAACTTCATAACCAGACAAATGTGGCATTTTTGGGCTTCGCTCCGTCGAATGACACATAACCCCCATTACAGAAGGTTATGTCTTTTTACCAGGATAAACCCCTAGAGCCCCAAAATCATTAAATGAAAGGATAGTATTTTAAACATCAGATTATCATCCTGCAGTCAATTAGCGTAAATGGGTCAACAGAGTTAAAGCAACAATTGCACCAAGGGCTGTTCCTATTAGATAGTCAGACGTGACAAGATCAATTGACATAGTTAAAACAATTATTTAGAAAAGAAACCTTTCTTACATGAAAGCGGTCATGCTTATGGCGATTCTAACACATGTTCTATTATGTAAATCATTTCGACAGTGTAAGCCGCCACTGCACTTGGACAATACATATCAAGACTGCGAAAGTAAAAGAAATGTGCAAAGAGCATTTGTACAAATGGAAACGGGACAATTTAAGGTAACAAATGAATTCTGCTAGGTTTTAATAAGTAAGAACAAAGATCATTGGCTTGATCTCATCCCAAAAGTGTAGGTGAGTAAAGTGACTATATTTAGACTAATTAACACTCCCCTTATGCCCTATTAACATTAGCAGCAATATGTAGTTTTTAATGGGGGCTGAAGAAGAACATTATCAAAATATTATTACTTGATAATGACGAAATATTTTACATGTTAGCTTGGTTTTGTTCTCGTGATTTTGCCATCTTTTTCAAAATATTGGTATCCTGTTGAAACATAGTAAGATATTTTTAATGGCATAGACACTGCATCCAAATCAACGAAAATGCTTAAGACAGAATTCATTGATCTGGAGTGAAAGATGAAGTTATCAAAAAATACATTTATCCTTTTGATTCTTACCTGCCTAGCAACCAGCAATGTTTCGGCGACGTTGATCGGCGACACAATTGATTGGCGTTGGGAAAATTGCTGCGGAAATACGGTCTTTTTTGAGTCAGCTCTTGTGATTGAGGGTTCGTCGGAATTATTTAAGGATTTTGGCGCATTCAATGTTACAAGCGATGTTGAAGAGAGCTCAATTCACGTAACAATCGAAGGTAGTGGTTTTTCAGGTCTTACAATTATCAATTTTTGGGAAGACCTTGACTGGTTAAACCAACCGGGTGGCTATATAACCAATGCCACCGGAGCTGGGAATACCTCCGGGGTAAAGTCTGGTAGTGGAATTCTTAATTTCGGCGACGACTGGGTGTCATTCCAAACATTCATTAGCGTTGAGACATCAGGTTTTGTCTATGATTATTGGATCGATATAGAAACATCTCACCCTATCCCAGAGCCCAGAACCCCCGCCCTTTTTCTAGTCGCTTTTTCTGGATGGGTTCTTCTAAGGCATGGCAAAAAAAGGTTTCGTCGCATTCAATGATGCTAGATCCCCACATGGTAGAATGAAATCAATTAACCATATCCAGATAGCCATTTTGGGTCTCCAACAACCCAGTCACTCGCACCAATACTCTGATCGTTCGCTTCGAGCTTTCCTTTAGCCTTTGGTTGTATATCTCCGGTTACTTAAAAGTTTTCTAAATATTGGACGATGACGGCCCACAACATGACAATTTTGTTAATGTTGTTGGGGCTCTTTGTTCCCACCAAATTTCGTTTTTATCGGGGGAATCAATATTTACCATTTGTCCAATTTTTGGTGCTAGCAACTCAAAATTTTCTGATTTCGAATATTGGTATAATTGCTGAATTGGGTCATACCAAGTGTGTAGTGACAATTCGAACATACCCCAGTGGATAGGGAAATATTTCTCTGCTTTTAGATCTTTAAATGCTTTAACACCTTCACTTGGTAGCATATGTACATCTTGCCAATTTTCGTTGTATTGACCGGATTCAATAAAGGCTACGTCAAAAGGACCATACTTTGTTCCAATGTCTTTAAAGTGAGACCCATATCCAGAGTCGCCACTAAAATATACATTATGATCATTGCTCTTAATTACCCAAGATGCCCAAAGTGTTGCATTTGCATCGAATCCATTCCGGCCAGAAAAGTGATGGGCAGGTGTTGCAGTAAATGTAATGGAATCAAAGGTGGCTGTTTGCCACCAATCTTTTTCGATTATTCTACTTTCTTGGACTCCCCATTTCTTAAGGTGGCTACCCACACCTAAAGGCGTCACAAACGTAACATCTTTATCCACAAAGAATTTTATGCTTTTCATATCTAGGTGATCATAATGATCATGGGATATTAAAATGTAGTTAATATCGGGAAGTTCTTCTAGGTTGAGAATGGGTTTTTGAAAACGTTTAACAAATGACTTTATGGGAGAGGCGGCTTCTGAAAATACAGGGTCTACCAAAATGATATTTCCACCCATATTCATTAGAAATGATGAATGACCAAACCAAATCGTTTTGAGGTTCTTGCTGGGTTTTAAAAATGCGGCTAAATTAGGTTTCAGTTCAGGAAGTTTGTTTGCAGGAACACGGTCTATCCCTGGGGTAAACCAATCTTTGATGATTTTCCAGTTGATGGTACTTTTTTTAACGTCCGTAATTGCTTGGGTTTTACGATTTATAAATCGACCTTTTTCTGGATTGTAATTTGTTGATGCCTGTATTCTTGTTAAATCACTTTCTCTTGGGGATCTACCTAGTTCATTCCAGTCAAACATCATTATTCCTCCAATTATTACGGCTATAGTAATTCCTAAAAATATCTTCATCGATCTCACCTGACTTCCCCGCTGTTCCTTTGAGGCCTTCTTTGTTAAAGTAAACATGTGTGTGTACTTTGAGGGGTTTGTGGTTGAAAATCAAGAAAAAGTACACGGAAGTGTTTACATATTTGTAAAGCCAAATAGAAACAGGGGGTTACGTGGCAGTAAAAGATAAGAAAATGGCACAAATTCATCAGGCGGCGATCCAGGAATTTCTAAAAAAGGGTTTGGATGCAGCTTCTATGCACAATATTGCTGAATCTGCTGAGGTCTCCAAAAGAACGCTCTACAAGTACTTTCCCACGAAAGGTGCACTTTACAGTGCTCTTATTGACGAACTCCTGGACCGGGTTTATGAGAATCAGTTGCATTATCTCAACGATATTCCAATAAAAGAGCAATTGGAATTGATCGTGAGTGATAAAATTGACCTATTTATGTCGGAGTCTTTTCTCAACATGTCGAAAATCGTTCTGGGCGAAATGTTAAAATCAAGGAAACCATCTGACGAACAATTGGAGAGAATGTACAGCGCAGAAGTTATGTTTGTTAACTGGGTTGACGAAGCGAGAAAAGATAAAAAAATAAGCTCTGAAGTAGATAGTGAAATAATCGCGAGTCAATTTCATTCAATTTTGAAAGGGCAAACGTTCTATCCAATTCTTTTTTATTTTGCAGATACAAAAATGATTGATAAAAAAGGTGCTAGAGATATGACGGTAAGCTTTTTTCTACGTTCATTTTGTTCCTAGTTATAGCAGCTTTGAACCGCATCAAACTACTGGTAATCGGTAGGGTGCGCGCTAGAAGGCCACCTTACATTACCCGTTGTAGAAATGGTCACCATTCGCGGTTAACATTGTCTAGAACTGCTTATAAAGCCACCTATATTGTGTGGCTTTTGGTGTGTGTGATACAAAAGGATAGTAAGTCACCTCTAATGACCTTTAAATAATGGTTATCGTCACCTAAACTGAGTGTGACCGATTAATATTGCGCCAAGCCTACCTCGAAAGAAATTAATGAAACTGATAGTTAATCCGAAAAAAACCGCTCTTTTTTTGATCACAATATTCTCGCTGATGTCGGTAATGTCGTTGAGCGCGAAAAGTGGGTTTAATGCTCCTCACCTCACGCCTATTACGGTTCAATTAAAGTGGAAACATCAGTTTCAGTTTGCTGGTTATTACGCGGCGGCTGCGAAAGGCTTTTACCAACAGGCAGGATTTAACGTTATTCTTAAAGAGGCTGCTCCACAGGTTAACCCCATTGAAGAGGTAATATCCGGCCGAGCAGACTATGGTGTGGCCAATTCGGAATTAATGCTTAGTCGGTTAAACGGTGTGCCAGTAACCGCTTTAGCGGCATTTATTCAACATTCTCCCGTTGTGTTAATGAGTCTTAAAAGCTCAAATATTTTTAGCCCCCAAGATTTAATTGGAAAAAAGGTTATGTATCCCGCCGGTACCTATGGGGCCAATACTCGAGGTATTCTATTAAAGGAGGGGGTCGAATTATCTCAATTTGAATCAGTTCCTCTTTCTTTCAATATTAATGATCTTATTAACAGTAACGTGGATGCGATGGTTGGCTACGTGACCGATCAGCCTTATTTACTGGAAAAGCGTAATGTTGCCTATAATCTCATTGACCCAAGAAATTATGGTATTGATTTTTATGGCGATACGTTATTTACACAAGAGCAGCGTGTTGATCAAAAGTCTGATGAGGTTGCTCGATTTCGAGCTGCAACGATAGCGGGGTGGCGTTATGCTATTCAATATCCTGATGAGATTATTGATATCATAATGGATCAATATCATTCGAAGAAAAATAAAGATGAACTTCAATACGAAGCTAATGAAACTATAAAACTGATGGTTCCTAAACTTGTCGATATGGGGCATATGAATCCTGGGCGGTGGAAACATATTGCGGATGTATTTATTAGTCTTAATATGACTGAAGGTACGTTTCAAAACGATGGCTTTATTTATACCCCTGAAAAAGAAAAAGCTGCCAAAAAATTACGCCTATTTTTTCGTGCCGCGTTAATTTTATCCACAGTTGCAGTGGTTTTTATTATTGTTTTATTTTATTTTAACAAAAAATTAAAAATGGCAGTGTCAGAAAAAACGCTTACGCTAAAGCGCAGTAATACAGTCAAAGACGAATTTCTTGCAACTATCAGTCATGAACTAAGAACACCAATGAACGGTATTATCAATGCCATGCAGCTTATTCGCCACACTAGCCTTAGTGAAGAGCAAAACGAATTGATACATATCGCCAGTCAATCTTCCGACAATATGCTCTCACTCATTGACAATATCCTTGGTTTTACTGAAGCCCAGTCGGGATCGCTATTGCTTAGAGAGGATTCCTTCCTCATACAAGAACTTCTGGTTGATCTGAAGGGCCGTTTCAAAACGGTATGTAATGACAATGGCATTATGTTTAAAAGCAGCATTGATCCTCAGGTTCCTAGCTGCCTTGTTGGCGATGAGGAAAAGCTAAAGAAATTGCTGGGGTACTTTTTGGAGAATTGTGTAAAATTCACTCAAAGAGGGGTTGTCGAGGTAAAGATAAGTATTCAAAAAGACTCTGAAAACAAAAAAACAAAATGGATTCAGTGCGAAGTTATTGATACTGGTATTGGCATCGAAGAATCACTCAAACAGAATATATTTGATGTTTTTCAGCAGGCGGACGGGTCTCATACTCGCCGTTATGGTGGGTTAGGAATCGGACTTTCTATTGCCCAACAAGTATGTACTTTGATGAAAGGCACCATAGATTTTCAGTCTCAGCTTGGTAAAGGTACTCATGTCACAATAAACGTTCCAATGATGGAGGCTGTCTTTTCTCCACAAATGGTTGGTGCGGATGCCAATCGAAAACCTGAAAATACGCGGGTTTTGATTGTCGAGGATAATCAGACGAATCAAATCGTGCTTCAAAAAATCGTCGAGTTGAAAGGCTACCAAACCAAAATTGCTGAAAATGGACAGGTGGCGCTAGATATTATTACCGACTACAATCCTCATCTCGTGTTAATGGACTGTCAAATGCCAGTTATGGATGGCTTTATGGCGACAAAGAGGATTCGTACGTTGAGAAAACCCCTCTGCGATGTTCCTATCATCGCAGTGACGGCTAATGTTATGGCTGGCGATAAACAGCGTTGCCTTGAAGCAGGAATGGATGATTACCTTAAAAAACCCACCAATAAAGCAATACTCCAAAAGCGTATTGCGCATTGGTTATCTTACCAGCGATGTCGTGAATTGGATAAGCAGACAGCGTGAGGGGGTTCGTAGCTTTTTAACTAAGAATTACATAAGGAATTACATAATGAAAATAATAAAGGTCATTGCTCTTTTGATCACAAGTGCTGCGGGAATCGCGCATGCTGCTGATACAATTACGTGCCCAGGTACTGTTACCTGTGAGCAGTCGAAAACTGCCATTTGGGATAAGGGGTTTAAAGAGGCTTGTACTGATGTTATCAGTGTCACTAAGATTTCAAACGAACGTCTAGAGATAGAGTGCTCGGTAAACAATACGAAAGGTTGGCGCTATGCCTTAATAGTCAACGCTAATGGTTACGATATACAGCAGCTTAAAAAACCTGGCGATAAACTTTAGCCAGCTGTTTTAGAGTAGGCGTCGCTCATCCCGAACGCCTACTCGTCTAGATTTAACTTTGGACAGGCAACCCCCAGTAATAGAGAGTTCCGTTATCACTGCCACCAATGCACGCGGTGGCTTCTGCATTAATTTGCATCGGCCAGCTCATAATGCTGGTGTCGTAGCGCCAATATTGAAATCCTGTGGCACCATCAAATAAATAGAAGCTTCCAATGGTTTCATTTAAGGTGTCATATGGTTGACCTGTGGCACAGGTGACATATTTTGCTTGGGCATCAAAATTTAATCCAGGATTTGGCGGGTATTCAATACGCTGTTGCCATTGAACTGCACTGGTATAACCTGATGGTTGGCTACTATCTGCAACGTTCTTGAGTACATAGACTAATCCTGGTTGTACTTGAAACGCTTTTGATGCTTCTGATTGAACGGTACTGGTTACGGAGATATTGGTACCTACCGCCACCATCACTTCCTGGTTGCTGTTATAGGCTATCGCTGCTGCATACGTTAGATCACAAGAGTATGCTGGTGTGTAGCTCCAGAGTGGAGTAGTGCTTTCTGTACTGTATAAATAGACGTGACCAGCATTGTCCGTTGCTGCGAAATACTTCCCATCATCAATCATCGCAATGCGTAAGATTTCATTGGTGGTTGTGATAGTATTTTTATACGTAAATGTTCCACTAACATTCTCGTAGGTACAGATAATTCCGGTTGATGATGTGTCGCCAGATCCGTCGACGCCCCCAGCTGCCACAGCCCAGGTATCATTTGTGCTGGTTGAGCAGGTTCGCATGTAGGCTTGTGCTGAAGGAGTTGTCGTTTCCTGGTTAAATACCCCTCCGGTATTTTTTCCCAAAATGACGTTGGCTCCTTGCACGGCGATGAACTGATCTCCAAGCCCGGTAAATTCAATTTCATTTACCCTAGAGGTGAAACTAGTAAAACTGCCAACGGAGTCTCCTGTCACGACGTCATAGATGTAAATGTATCCGTTGTCAGACGCTGTGTGTCCCGCTGCTGCGCAATAGTTTCCTATAGGCGACATGGCGACCCAAAACGTCCCTGAATCAACATCGGTAGCGATAGTTTGGGACCAACTTAATGTGGCCGATTTACCATCTGTATTGTAGCAAAATACATCAACACTGGTCTTTCCATACTCTTGAGATGTACCGGTAAAAATGTTTCTTCCTGGTGCATCAAATGCGACGGAATTGAGTTGTTGTCCTTGTTCTGGAGTGATACTCCATGTCGGTTGAGAATAATCAGCTAAAGCCATTTAAAACTCCATAGTTGTATAGTTTCGTATAATGTAGATGGGTGTTCTTTGCGGTGTCTTTCTATCGTGTCCTTTTTACTATAGCTACGATCAGGATTTTGCGTAATTTTCTGTACTTCATTTTTTTTAGGCTAGATTTAAAGTATTAATCATCGCACTTATTTAGAATTTGGAGTTATTAATGTCAAAATCCCCCCTCATCATCATTCAAGACGGCGCCGTTGATGAATTTATGTCTATTGCTCTTGCTGTTTCCTTTCCCGATGTCGACCTTGTTAGTGTGGTTGTGGTTAACGGCGACTGTGTAGGGCAGCCAACGGTTGAGGTTACACAAAAGTTATTGGCAAAATTAGATCAAACGCAAACAGGGGTCTATCTAAGCGATGCTCGTGCTGTTAATGCGTTTCCTTGGGCTTTTAGAGAGAGTTGCCTTATCTGCAATCTATTACCGTTACTAAATGTCAATGCTGCGGGGAGCTCGCTTGACTATTCAGCCGTAAAAGTCACACAGGATGATTTGGTTGCACAGGTCTCTAAAGCCGCTGCCGATAGCGATGAACAAGTCACTCTTCTTGTTTTGTCTCCACTAACACCGGTGGCTACAGCCCTTGAAGACCCCAATTTTAAGGCTCTTGTTAAGGAAGTTGTTTGGATGGGCGGAGCTTATCCCCCGTCTTCAGGTAATGTTAGCCCGGGCACAGCCCCCGGAAGTAACCCAAATGCTGAGTGGAATGCGTATTGGGATCCCTTTGCCGTGGAGACCGTGTTTGCGTCAGGGTTGAATATCACTATGTTTCCGCTTAATGTCACAGATCTTGTGCCGTTTGGGCCTCAATGGATACTGGATAATTTAGTGCCAGAAAGTCAGCAATACCCCATTTTAGATCTCGCTGCACAAATGTATGCAACGGTAGCATTTCAACCAGGCTTTAGTTTTTGGGATACCGTGACAACGGCATATTTAGGAAAACCTGATTTGTTCACTTTTCAGGAAATGAAGCTGTCAATAGATACGAGTATTGAAACGTCTGAGCAAGGGTCTATCACAGTTGATACCGTCAATGGCTATACTGTTAATGTTGCACAAACGGTTGATACTGACGATTTCTATAATTATTATTTAAGTCAGTTAAAGTTGCTTCCATTTCAATAAGTATTTTTGTTATTTAACGTAAAACTATTTAGAATAAAAAATGCGATTAAGTTGGGTGTAAACAAATGGTTAGAAATTTAGTCTATAGATTCAATATAGTCTTTGTTTTTACGGGTATTTTGTCTCAAGTTGTTTTTGCAGGCGGATCGGATAACCAGTATCAAGAGTGCCCAAAGCAAAGGGGAGAGTTTTGTATTGAACTGTATGATCCGGTTTGCGCTGTTAAAGATACCGGTATTCGATGTATTAAGGCTCCTTGTCCTGCTACTGAAAACGTGACCTTTGCAAATAGTTGTAAGGCGTGTAGTGATGTTAAGGTATCTGGGTACGAATCTGGAGCCTGCTCAGATCAGGCTGATGACAAAAAACATGGGGAAAGTGATAGTGGCAAGTAAGGACTTTATTCTGCAGCGAATACATATTTTTGCAGGGAAAGAAATCGATCCCAATGTGGATAAGCAGGTAGATGAAATGTTAAAGGAAAAATTTGATATTATGCTTCCGCAGCGTCGATCAATGAATGAATCATTGTCTTCTACTACAAGTGATCATGAGATTATAGGGTTAATCTTGCAGTATCGAACAATGAAGTAAGAAAAGCCTGATGTATTCGAAAGCTTATCTTGGCAACGCCCAACTGGCGTTGCCACAATGCTTTTCCAGAAAATCCATAAAGATCCGCACTTTGGGTGGTAAGTGTTCACGGTGGGGGTAGAGCGCATAGACGCCTATCGGATCTAATGCATAATCTTCCAATAAAGGTACCAGCTTACCTGTGTGTAATTCTTCGCAAATGGTTGTTTTTGCGATGATAGATATTCCTAATCCGTGTTTGGCTGCGGCTACGACACCTTCCACAGAATTAATTTTAAGGTTACCACTGACCTGTGGATTTTCTTCTTGTTGCGTTAATTTATGTCTAAATGATCTACGCATTGGCGTAGAGGTAATCGATAAATTAATCCATTGATGATCGCATAAATCGGTTGGCGTTTGTGGTGTACCATAACGTGCCAAATATTCGGGTGAGGCAAACACCACCGCTGGTGTATCACATAGCTTTTTCGCGATTAAGTTAGAGTCTTGTAACCGCCCAACTCGAATAGTGAGATCTATACCTTCCTCCACCATGTCCACTACACGGTCGTCTAATTGCAGATCAATCTTTAATAACGGATATAGACAGCGCAATTCTTTAATGACTGGAATCAGGAGCGAGGTACCAAAGGAGATTGTACTGGACACACGAAGGGTGCCGGTGGGTTGATTTTGATATTGGCGCAGTTCATTGAGGGCGATGTTGGCTCGATCCACAATCTGCTCACAGTGACGGTAGTAAATCTCGCCGGCCTCGGTAAGGCTTAGTTTACGGGTGGATCGATTGAGCAGGCGTGCGCCTACTTCTTGCTCTAGCAAACTGATTTGCTTGCTCACAGCGGATTTGGCGACACCGAGCTTACGTGCTGCTCCGGAGAAACTTTGTGCTTGCACCACTTTAGTAAACACGCCAATTCGTTTCAGTTCATCCATCATATTGCCCTTGTGCAGGTTTATCGTTCACTTAAAGAGAACAGTGTTATATAAAAACCCCATCTAGTAAAGGTTAGGGAAACTGTCACACTGGTTTCAGCTAACCGAATAGCCCTAAACAAAATCGTCCATCACCGCAAATAGCGTGAATACTGGAGAAAGATAATGAGTCGTGAACACCTATTTACCAACGTAGACTTAGGCGCTGGCCTGACCCTCAATAACCGTCTGATCATGGCGCCACTGACCCGTAGCATGGCAGATGATGCGTTAGTGCCAACTGAAGACATGGCGGCTTATTATGCACGTCGGTCTGATACTGGCCTGATTATTACTGAAGCCACACAGGTTTCCAAAGGGGCTCAGGGCTACCCGAATACACCGGGTCTATATACTGAGGCGCAAATAGAGGGATGGAAGAACGTTACGCAGCGGGTGCATCAAAACGGTGGCAAGATATTTGCCCAGTTGTGGCATACCGGTCGAGTGTCTCATGAAATCTATCGAGGCGAGCAGCCTATTGCCCCCTCTGCTATTGGTATTGATGGTACGGTGCCACGAGCGCGAGATTTAACCTACGGTGTGCCTCGTGCGATGAACATTGATGACATTGAGTTGGTCATTGCGGACTTTGCAACGGCCGCGGCTAACGCCAAAAAAGCAGGTTTTGATGGAGTTGAAATCCACGCTGCCAATGGCTATCTGATTGATCAGTTTTTGCATTACGCTGCTAATCAGCGCGATGATGATTGGGGTGGTACTCCAGAAAATATGTCACGCTTTTTATTCGCGATAATCGCTGCGGTGAAACCACAGATTCAACAGGTAGGCGTGCGTTTATCACCGGCTGCGTATTTTAATATGGAGCATGATGCCCGTGATGTAGCGGTGTTTGATTATGTATTGCCAAAGCTAAATGCATTGGAACTCAGTTACGTGCATACGGGGATATTTGAAGATGATCCTATTGATTATCTAGACGGATCGGTAACGCAATATATTCGTCGCCACTACCATGGTACTGTGATCGCAAGCGGGGGATATACACCGGACTCTGCTGGCAAGGCGGTGGTGCGTGGTGATGCGGATTTGATTGCTATTGGTCGACCCATTATTGCGAATCCAGATTATGTAGAGAAAGTCCGTACGCAAGCACCGTTAGTCGAGTATGACGAAAGTATGTTGTTGGAATTGGTGTAAGGGTAAACGGAGAATAATGTCTTTTTCATGTGTGCTAATGTGTGATCGTGATACCTGGGTCTATTCTACTTTAATGATTAAATATAGGAGGGGGTCTATACTTAATCATTGGAGTGAATACTTGTCACGTTAGGTAGAGTATGCGTACTTTTTTTATCGTATTGTTTTTACTGAATGTTATCTTGCTGAGCACGTTATGCTCTGCCTGCCCTGATACGGAAAAAAACAATTCTAATAGAATTATTTTTGGTGTTTCCCCTTGGGTTTCATCTCAAGTCGCTTCACTTTGGTCTGAAAAGATTTCGAGCCACTTTAAAGCACAAACGTGTTATAGCGTGAAGTTCCAAAGTAAGGCGAATTATGAAAAATTCATAGCGTCAGCATTGGCGGGAGAATATGACATTATTCATCTGCCACCTCATATTGCGAGTTACTTAATAAAGGAGCATCAGTTTAAGCCAGTCGCCATTGGATTTTATCATACTGATATCGTTATCTTTTCTAACGCAGAAAAAGGCATTAAGCAGGTGCGTGACTTGGAGGGAGAGATCATTGCGGTTCCTGACCCTCTAGGGTTGGTAACATTGGTTGCCCGAGAAAAAATTGAAGCCGTATTACATAGCCCGCCTGATTTTAAATACTTTGGTAAACATGACTATGTTGTCAGTGCCGTTCTGAAGGATCAGGCGATGGCTGGGGTTGCTATATCAACGTTACTGGATGCCTATGTATCGCCTTTTAGGGAGAATATTCATATTATAAAAACCTTCACCAAAAATATGGATGGGATCGTTGTTGCGAGACCAAAATTGGATGATGATGTGTTAATCAGCATTAGAAATGCATTATTCTCATTCAAGGCGAATGACTTTACTCTTTGGAAATCGTGGAAGCCAGTAAGTGAAGCTGAAATTAAGGCGCTACACATACAGCAAGAACCCTATGTTGGTTTTTTGAAGCGGTATTTTAAAAGTAAGCAATAGTGATCAGTGGGTGATTTAGTTAAGTATTGTATATTGATACCCTTCGTAGCAGGATATGGCACAGCTTAGATTTCAATAGTACGAGTGAGTTTTTCATTTAACATCGCCTCAACTTAACCGGAGGAATGCAAATGAAAAAGGCGATATTATTCTTAACAATATTGAGTTTAGCGGGCTGTGCAACAGTGACGAAGGATCTTGCTAAGACGTTAAGGTATGCAGGGGGGCAAAGTGTAGGGGTTAAGAATATTGATTTTAAGGAGTTACAATCCCGCAAAAGAGGCGAGGCATGTACGGTAAATTTATTCTTCTTTATGCCGGTCTATGGCGATGGTTCAATCATATCTGCTGCTGATCAAGGGAATATCAATAATGTGGAGCTTATTGGTGAAACTGGCATGTGGTATTTTCCTTTTAATAGGAATTGCACCATTGTCTATGGCGACAGCCGGCCTTCGTTTTGAAAGGGTTTAGGTAGAAAGAATTAATGAACGTATAGTCTACGAGAGGAAAAGAGGGTATATCGGGTGATGTAGCTGCCTGGAGACCTAAAAATATGTCAAATGGAGCTTAGAAATCAGTTTTTATTGTGTATATGGCGTATCATAGTATTACTTGTGATGAATTATGCGCATACGGTGTGTTTCCCCATCAGTTATGCGCGATTTTCTCGAAGTTGATCCCGCTTAAGTTCAGGCTTTTCCTCTAGTAAGTTAGTTATAGAGTGGAAGAATCATGAATAGGTCAAATACAAAATAAATTACTGTTAACCAACAAGATAGAAGTAAATGTTAATACTAACTCGTTCAATTACTCAAACCATCATCATTGGTGATGATATCAGTGTCTCCGTTTTGGGTGTAAAAGGCAATCAGGTGAGAATCGGAATCGATGCACCAAAAGATGTCGCAGTCCATAGGTCAGAAATATACGATAGAATTATCAATGAGCGTCAATCTGTAAATGCAGCCCCAAGTGAAGCCCCAAACGAAGCCACACACGCGACTCCAAGTGTGCCCCCAAAAAGTGACTTGTATAATAGATTGGTTGCCAAGCAGGGAGCTTCCGATGATGAAAGAGGCTCTAAAAATGTTAAAGCAACAACGATTACAGTCAAAAAACGGCGGAAAGTGGTTATTTAGAAAATCTCACGTCTGGATAGGCAAATAAAGATAGATGCCTTTTACTCCAATACACATGGGGCCTGGGATTTTAATTAAGGCGCTTTTGCAGAGTAGCTTTAGTTTAATGGTATTCGGTTGGACTCAAATTGTAATGGACATTCAACCTCTGGTTGTGATGCTTACAGGGGAAGGTCACTTACACGGTTTTACGCATACGTATGTTGGCGCGACTCTACTTGCTGTTTTTTCTGCATTTACGGGTAAATACCTTTCCGAAATAGGTCTAAAAGTATTAGGGTTAGTTGAAAATAGCCCCATCACAATCTTATGGTGGGTTAGTTTCCTGAGTGCTTTTATTGGCAGTTTTAGTCATGTTTTTATAGATAGTATTATGCATACTGATGTAGAACCGTTTTATCCTCTTACATTAGTTAACAGTTTTCATGGTTTAGTATCGATATCAACATTACATAAAATTTGTATGTATAGTGGCCTTGTCGGTGCGGCAATTTATTATGCGGTTAATTATTGTACTTCAGTGGGAGATAAGGAGTATAAAAATCGCCCATAAAATTAACTCGGCTAGGCCTGCGATGTTGTGTTTTTTTGATCCTTTGGATGGTAAATTGTCATGGGTTATTTATGTGGAGATTTGAATTAATGTTAAAAAAAGCGGTGCTGATATTAGTACTTTCGTGTGTCAGTAGTGCGGAAGCGACGTCTATTTACAAGTGCATTGGTGAGAGTGGCAGAACTGAATTTTCGCAGGCTCCTTGTTCTGATTCTGCAGAGCACCTTATTATTGATGTTCCGAAAATAGGGACAACAGGGAGTACTAATGCACGTAAAGTTTTGGATGATATAGAAAAATCGAATCGATTAAGAGAGATCAATCGAGAGACCAAAAAGCTTGAAAAAGGAATTAGCAATTATCAGAAAGAAATGGACTCTGAGATTCGACGATTGAGAGATAAAAAAATGTATGCTGCAAACAATCTTGCTGGAGCCACTTGGGAAGAAAGTATATCAACTGAAATGAGTGCAATTGTCGCAAGTATTAAGACAAAAATTGATGCAGCTAGAGAGAAAATTAAAAGCCTTAATGATGAAAAAGAAAAAATGCTATGAGTAGATTCTGACATTTTTTAGGAGCTAATATGGGGTCATTTGGATTTTTTAATACACTACAACGCCTGCCTGGATTAGCTGTACGACAAGCTTTTGCGGTGTTCGACACGGCTGAGACCCTGCAAGGTAAACCATTCACTGATGCGGCATTGATTCGACCTAATATTGATCGTAAATTATTCAATGTCAGCCATTATGGGATCATGATTCCTAATCTGCCGGAGCCATTTAAATTTTTCTCATTGATGGCCGTTATCGGTACCTCTGGTAATCGTTTTATTGATACTGACCACATGTTGGTCGATGAACCAGGGCGCAATGCAACGCAGGTTAGTGGTACCGCGGCGCAAGGAACCGGTCAATTCGCTTCCTACTCGATAGATCGTGATTGTGATATTCATATTGATGGCAGTCTGGTTAAATTTGGTGAAGATGTAACGCTAAGTGGGCTCTATCCAAATATACGGTTACAAGTTACAAGGGCGGATTTTGAATATGTCGATGCCGCACCTAATTGATGGCGTGATGTTTGCTGTTCCAATGAAAACGGTTTTTGGAATATAAAAAATACTCCTGCATTCCTGTAAATGGCCTATGTTTATCTATGTGATATTAACTGAGTACTTATGATGAACGACGAAGAGTTTCAGAGTTATTTGGATAATTGCTACGAGGCGCTTGAGAAAAAACAGCAAGCACTAATGGAAGACTATGGATTTGGGTTGCTTGATCAGTTTAATCATGACTTTGATAAAGAGGAAATATATTTCCTTCGTGATCATACCTTAGAAGTAAAAGCGAAAATCATTCCAATTGGCAGTTGCAGCGCTGAGTTTGAAACGTGGGTGTGGGCCTGGGCAGACGATATGTTCCCTGATGCGCTTCGAGCGAAATCGAAAAAATTAAAAGAGCTTGAGTACATGACGGGTTTCGAGATGTTTGGTAGTGAATCCATTCAAGTAGATGAGGATATGGTTTGGGAAATAACCGCTATGGCTCTTGAACTATGGGGTTCTGAAGGGGCCTATAAAGCGCCAATTAATGATGTGTTGTATTTTTATGCACTGAGTGATGTTCAGAAGGTGGTGTTGAAATAAAGGGGAAGGAGCTCTTGATCTAAATTTTTACTATCTGCCATACGGTAGATAGTAAAAAAATGTCAGCAATGTATGGTTGTGGAAAATAATAAAAAAAGGATTATTCCATGACTGTCTTCAAAATGAGTGCGTTGCTATTTTGTCTATCTATCACTGGGTGTCAGTTAGAGTCAACAGCGAATGACTTTTTTTATGTTCCATGGCCGAGCGATACGCGATTAGTTGATGGTGGGAATGTACTGTCTAGTGGGCAAGAAAAGGGTTACGAATACCCTGGTGCAGAGTCTAGCTTGACACTGGACGTATATCATCTATTTGCGAATCATGTGCTTTATCGTCAGGGTGCTCGCAAAATGGATAGGCAAAAGTTTGGTGTGAACAGCGCTATTTTCTTTACCTTTGAACAAGTTGTTGCCAGTGACTCTTTGCCTGCTAGTCCGTTAAGCACTCAAGAGAGAAGTTCACCTGTACAGTTAGTGAATATCGATAGGTTATCTGACCAATTTCACAAAACAGTGCCGCTAATGCTCGATTTTAAAGGCAGGGGAACAAAGCAGCGTCCAGAGAACGTATTGAGTATTCTGCCATATCCTGGATTCACACTTGCATTTGATAGCCGCTACGCGGCAATAGTATTCAATGACTTGAAAAATGGGATTGGTGAGCCTTTAGAGAAAAAACAGCTTTATCAAGATATTAATCATGTCTGGGATAAATCCATGGTATTGACTGAGTCTCAACATCTGCAGTGGCAGCAGGATAAGGTATTGGTTGAGAATTACGTTGCTAGTATTGGTCGCGAAATGGACGATGTAGTGGCGTATACCGTATTCTCTACACAGAACCCAGCGAAGATTACCCTGGATCTGAAAGATGCTTTGCATACATTGGATGATGCTGATATTCAAGAAATGGTAGTTCGTGATGATCCGATTGAAGCAAATAATCCGGCGTTTACATCCGGCTGGTGTGGTAGCGCTGGAGGCGTTGTTAATTGGGTGACCCTAACGGCGAAGGTGAAATTGCCCCGATGGCAAAAAGGTGCGTTTCCGTATTTGTTGTTTGGAGGGGAAACTGAATTCGAAATGGAAAATGGTAAAATGGTTATTCCCCAAAAACATGAGGTGGTAACGATGAAAGTGGCAGTGCCTTGTGATGCGACGAATGCTCCGAACGCATATATTGTTAGTCAAGGGGGGAACAGTTCAACAGCAGAAAGCTCAATAGGTTTAGCAGTTTATGCGCTAAATGGTGAAAGTGGTGCAAATGATGACCCTGGAGATGTGTTAGTGATAGGCGTGGGGGACCTTATCTCTGGTTATGATCGAAAAGGTGATCCAGATGTTCAAAAAGCGTTAAGCCTTGTAAGATCCGTGACTGAAGCAGGTGGGTTTGAGGATCGTGAAATTTTGCCCGCAATTCGTAATGGATATTTTAACCCTGTTGCTGCTAGAGGAAATATGAGACAAGCAGCCGCTGAAGCTTATATCTTGAAACGTGTGGCAGAGAACCTGGTGCATATTGTTGAAGAGACTTTTGAGCTTGAGTATCTAGAGGGGATGGGGTTGTCGTTAGCGCATTTTTCGGTAGATAAAGATCGGCGTGTTGGGCTGGCAGGTTTTAGCCAAGGTGCCAATAACAGTATGGTTAATATGGTGATGGATGAACATTATGACTTTGCTTATGTAGGCAGCGGGGCTGGATTTGATTTGCCGCTAGTTGCTGACAAGCCGGGGGTGAAGGCCTTGTTGGGGGTCATATTCCAGGACTTGGAATATGATGAGTTAGACTTGTTTCATCCCATTGGTAGTTTTGTACAGATGGCGTTTGAAGCGATGGATTCGAGCAATTATGTGCCTTATGTGAATCCCACAAATTTATTTGTAACCGCAGGCTCAAGGGATACCAATGTGCCCCCACTTGCATCTGAACAATTGGCGATAGCATTGGCGAGACGAGGTTTAATGTCTGCTACCGGTGGGGGTCAAGGAAAGCTCTTAGATGTTGAGAGTTTTGCTAATGTGTTAAACCAAGACCCGGTGATGAGCTTTCCCATATCAGGTAATATTTTGTCTGGGCAAGGGACGGGAATATATTCATATGGTGACCATGGTCATTGGGAATGTGGAGACGTGGGAGGGTTCCTTTATAGTGCAACCCGGGGAGGCCCTGCAGTGCTGAATTACCCTTGTGATAGTTTATACTAGTGGCAATTCTAAATAAATAAATGGTAGCCGTAAAGTATGGATAACCCTTATAAACCACCTGTAGCTGATATGGATGAGGTTGAAAACACGGTTTCTGTCAATAAAACTTGGTGGAGAATCGTTCTTTTTGTATTTGTTCCTCTTGAAATATGGGGTGAATACGAATCCTTTGCTGTGAATGAATATGATCAGAGTTTGATATGGCGAGTTGTGTCATTGCTTATATATTTGGTGTTTTATGTGGCACTCGTAGGTTTGGCTTTTGATAAAAAAATATTAGGTTCAAAGTTCTGGGGTTCATTTTTACCGGTTATTATCTTGAATGATATTGGCGAATTATATTTGGTTTTTGCAGTGTTTAATGAAGAATTGATGGCAACTATTGTTACCATTGCTGTGATTTTTCCTATATTGATAATTCCTTGGTATGCAGTTTACAAATATTATAAAGTTCGTAAATTTAACGATGCTGAGTGATGATAAAGGTATTTATTTTTTAATATCTAAAACAAGCGTCTTATATTTCTCCCAATAATGATGTTTATTTGCGGGTGATACAAACCACGATTCATTGAGGGTTCGAAATTTATCCTTATCCCGGGTGTTGATGAGTATTTTATTTATCTTGGCGATAATATCTCTTCCCCAGGGGGTGTCTGGACATTCCACTGTGCCACGAATGAATTCCTTTTTGTTTTCAATCATTGGGATTTCAATAAAGTCACTCATATTTGCCCCTATTTTATTTACGGCAAACTTCATCACAAAATTATACTCAATAAAATAGTCGATTCGCTTTCGATGTAACATTTTGACCAAACCATCAACAAGATCTTGGCCAGTTCGTCTAAATAGATGAGCATCATTTTCATGAGACTTTAAAATAGGTGAGAGTATTTGCCCAAATTCGAGGTCAGCCCTAACACCCAATATAAGTTTGGGATTGTTGAGTAGTGAGGTGAGGGATGCTTCTTGTAGAGATGGAAACTTCCCCTTGTTGTCTTTATGGATAAAAATGCTATGCCCAGAAACTAATGCATGGGGTACTGAAGTAACACCATAATTGGGCTCTTCCTCGTAAACATTAGTGGGGTAGCAGCCCTCTTGGCCGCTTTCTATATATTTTAAAAGCCGAGGGTAGGGCAGAAAAGTGCGTTCGTGTCGATAATCTGGTAGTTCATGCTCTAGAATATCAATGATTTGCTCAGCATACCCCTGACCTTTTCTTGGGCCATCCAAAATGAATGCAGGAGGCCAGTTGGTAATATACCATGTTAACAAGGGCTTATCGTCTGCCAATGCATTGGTGGATATAACCATTAATAAGGCAAGGACTACTCTCATTTACTTTTACTTCCTACAAAAGGTAAGAAGTTTCAGTATAGTTTGTCTGTGAACAAAGATGCAATTATTGTATCTTATGCTGGATTCGATATGGCTCGTTGTCTTATCTCATCTGGTGATAATCCTTTCCATCGGCGTAACGCTCGCCTGAAATTGGATGCATCGCTATATCCTAGCTGTAATGCTACTGCCTCAATATTCATGCTGGATTCAGTTAATAACTCTTCCGCTTTTTTTAATAAATAATCTTCCTTAAGGGAGCGAAAGGAAAGACCTTCTTCTTTTAAGCGTCGTCGCAGTGTACGTTGAGTTAACCCTATTTGTGTTGCGACTTGGTTTAAATCTGATTTTCTATTCGGAAGGTTGTGAAACTGCTGGCGAACTTGATCACCAACACATGATGAATTTTGTAGTGATTGAAATTCACTTTCAACAGTGATTTCATAATCCTTGCGATGAATCTGGTGACAAAATAAGGAGTGAGCATTGAGCTCAGTGGCAGGAAAGATAAGCTGAGTTGTTGGATGACCAAAGCTTATTTTGGAGTGGAAAATTTCGTGGTACTTTTCTTTGTAAGAAGGAGCGTCGTGGGAGAACTTGCATTCGATGAGTGTAAGTGGTCGACCGATCAACTGAGCTGTTGATGTTATTATACTGGCGACAATACTTTCTGTGTGTAAACGAACCCCGGGAGAGTTAGCGTCAACTGCATTGGTATATTTGAAGGTGAGGTATGCAATATCTTTTTCAATTGTCACATGTCCTATCATTGGTACTTGTAGAAGGTATTGGTATCGTTCTGCCGTTTCGATAGCATCACGAAGTGTTGGCATTGATGCCAATAACATTCCAACACGATCTCTTGAGAAAAGCCCTATTCGGCAACCCATTTGTAATCCAATATCTTGATTCGGCAATCCCCTACCGACATTGGCAATAATTTTGATTTGATCTTTCATGGAAAATACAAGGGGATCACGTTCGAGGTCCGCTACTCCTAAGCTTGTGTCTTTTAAGCAATCAGACAATGAGATTCCATTCCCTGATGCTATCTGTAATAAAAGTTGAGTGCGATATTTTTGTATAATTGTCGCAATCGGAGAGTGATAGGTTCCTTTAACTGTCATTTTGTATCCTGGGTTCAATTGTCCACAACTGACCTTGATTTGGCCGTGCTTCACTCGCGAACTACAGCACAACTTTATTTATATTGATAATTCATTTGAAGTTTCTGATAAATCTAACAATGTTTATTTAATAATAAAGAGGGTGTTATGTATAGGTATCATTATATTTTTATGGCGGTTTTTATTTTGATGTTAACGGGTTGTGGTGGAGAAGCTGTTCCAGAAGCGAAGCAATTGGGTAGTGCTCGGGATTGGAGTAATGAGGATGTTGATGCAGTGGTGTCCTCAACTTTAGAAAAAATTTACTCACCGTTAAAAGGTGTTGCTGCGGCAGCTCCTGACATATGTGACAATATCCAATTTTTGCGCATGAAACACCGAGATGCTCCTGATGCTGCCAGTGAGGCTGATGCCGTCTTTTTAATGATGCCTGGTATATTGGCAGGGGCAAACTCATTTGAATATTTAGGGCGACAAATGGTGTATATTGCGGAGAAGCAATATGGTGAGCACATTGAGGTTTGGGGTGTTGATAGACGAGCGAATTGTCTGGAAGACCTCTATGCCTTTAATTTTGTTGAAGAATTTGTTACTGATTCGGCTGAGGCCGAAGATATTTTGTTAGGGTATTATTTTGAAGATAAACCTCATAATGGAAAAACCTTTGGCGGATTTTTAACATCTAGTCAGCTACCTTACTTGGAAGAGTTTGGTTTGGCGTTGGCCACGGAAGATATGTTTACCATTATGGAGACCATGATGCCTAATCAGGAAGATAGGCAAGCAAAGTTATTTGTCGGAGGCCATTCTCTTGGTGGAATACATACGTCAGTTTTTTTGGCCTGGGATAAAGATGGTGATCCACTAACAACCGATGATGCTGGGTATGCCAATACAGCAGGAGCATTTGCATTGGATTCAATTTTAACTCCATTAAATGAGATACCAAACTATATCGCGTCTTTGATTCCTTTTCACCTTGGGGCGTTGGGGTTGCCTGTAGTAAATTTGGGGACAAAGCTTGCTTATAGTGGGGCGGTCGCCGGTTTGGCTAGTAATAAGATTGGTCGTACCACCACATTTAACAATAGCTTTTCATCTAGAGTATTGGCGTTGCCGGAGGCTATTGCTGCTTTGGCAGTAACGGGCCCTGATTTGCCCAGTGCAGCGCTGAAGAATTTTCCTCAAGAGCCAGATGTTAATTTTATTATGGATATGATGAACACTCGAAATATCAATGACCTGCTGCATGGTCCGGATCTTCGAGAGTACAGCTATACCCAAGAATCTCTGGTGGGCCTATTTTTTGATGACAATTTTTCTACGTTAGGTTTTTTAGGAACAAGTTTGGGGCATCTTAATGGTGGGGCAATGGCAAAAAAAGCACCGTTGTTGAGTTTTCTAAATGACCTGCCATTACTGGGGAACTTTGTTGATGCTTTTTACACACCAAGGCAGCAGCATATCGGCACTGATACGGAAACATTGTACCACTGGGCCAATTTTGATGAAGTTGCTAGTCCTAGCGATACTGAATATACCGATACATCCGGTCGATACGTATTTACCAATCATGCTTCAGAGATGTCTGATATTAAGGATTTTACTCGGGCGTTGTATAAGGGTGAAACAAACTTTACGGAATGGTATTTTACGACACGTATTATTATCGATTCATTTTTTGGCATTCCTTTTCCTCATGCTACAGACTTTGGCTTAAATACCTATCATGCCGATGCCTCGCTTGCAGTGCCTAGAATTGAATTTATTGGTAGTGAGGGAGTTGTAAAGCCATTATTGGATTTGGGACTGATTTCTGATATTGGTGCACAGCGTGTCATGTTGGAAGGAATGAATCACTTAGATCCAATGTTTGCCGTCGCAAATGCCTCTGCTCATTATTACAACCCTGTTATCGGCACGTTGTTAGCGTTTGCACGAGAACACAGGTCAAATTAGAGAGAAGAATAAAGGCCATTAATGTCTGGGCTCAACATCCCACCAAGGTATTCCGGAAATGGAGGGTGTTGAGTTGGGACTAAAATGACGAAAATGGTTGCCTTAAAAAATTAGACTCCTGAGGAGTAGAGTCTCGGCCAAGTATTTTATTCCTATGAGGAAAACGACCAAATTTCTTTATAATTTGCCGGTGTCGAAGGGCACCGATATATTCCATTGTAAGAATTGGCTTGGATAAGTAATTAGCATCTTTGATGGCTTTTTTATATAGAGAGACGCATTTGTCTTGTAGCGATAAATCTTCTTTGTGCATAAGAGGCAAATAGAAAAAATGCTTGGTTACCGCATCAAATAGGTGGTCGTCATTATTTTCTAGTGCATTAATCGCTAATTCAAAAACCTTTTTATCCTGAGCAAATGCTTTTTCAGTTCCTCTGTGGATATTTCGTGGGAATTGGTCAAGTAAGATAATTAGCGCTAATCGTCCAAGAGAGTGTGCTTCCCAAGAATCATATTTCCCATTGCTGGCATGTTCGAGATCAACACTAAATTCGGCTCGAATTTCATTGTCTGCATTTTGGAAAAAATCAAAAAAATGGCCGCCCCAATAAGGAAGTCTAGTAATAGAAAGTCTCATCTCTTTTAGGCCAAAACGTTTATTCGGAATTCGGCCAAACCAAAATATCAAGATAGCTTCAATTTTTTGTTTATCTGGGTTTTCTAGTGTAGTTATATTATCCAGCATCAGAATAGCTCCTTTTTATACTTTGATAGTTGTCGAAGTGTTATTGGTACAATATGCGATTGTTAAATCAATGTCAAACTACGGAATTGTCACGTTGGATATCGTTAATTTGAATAACCCTATAATGCTTTGATCTTATCTGGTCGAAATATGGTCAGGTATAGTGGGTGTAAGGGAAAATGGTAAGGTGTGATTATGAAAAGTGCTTCTTCAGCGTTTATATTTGTGGGTAATATTTTATTAATCATAGCGTTAGCATCAGTTGCTCAGGCTGAAGAGGTTTCTAAAGGTTCTACGAGAAAACCTGTTTTTGATCACTGGACGATAGAACGTATTAACGGGGCAACTCCTCGTGACCTTGTGATAGATCATCGAGGGTTGGGATATTTAAAAGAAAAGGGCGGTAATTTGAAGCCCCACGGACATCAGATTGAAGCCATTAATACCACGGCGACTACATCGGCAGTTAAGCCAGCAGCTAGGCCATCGTCACCTGATGCCGATACAGTGCCTCCTACCATTTCTAATATGGATCCCGCGCAAGGTAGTGTGTTTGAAACTGCCTATACCTTTTCCGCAGTTGTTACCGATGCTAGTGGTCTTAAATCTGTAGTGTTTGTTGTTGAATATCCTGATGGTGTGACAACGCAAAGTTTTAATCCATCGCGTAGTGGGAATGTGTGGACAGCGAGTCTGCAGGGCTTCGCCGATGGTGATTGGAGTTGGTGGGTGGTTGCAAAAGACAAGGGGGCAAAAGGTGGTAATACGGCTACCTCTATGGTTGTTGATTTCACTGTGGGTGTTAGTGAAAGTGGTACTGGAAATGGCACAGGCCCCGATACTATTATCAATGGTGCGTGGAGCTTTGATGGGGCGGTGCAAACAGCGGCAGGTAGAATCTATTTCGAAATGCCAAATAATCCTAAATGGAAACGCTGGGCTGGCTATGTTTGTTCCGGTACGGTTGTTGTTGATGGTGTTACTGGACGATCTATTATTCTTACGGCGGCGCATTGTGTTTACGATGAGGTTAACCATGCTTTTGCACGTAATGTAATGTTTATTCCCAATCAGGCAGGTACCACGGGTTCGGGAACGGATTTGAATTGTGGTAATGATCCTATGGGCTGCTGGGCTGCGTCCTATGGTGTTGTGGATAGCGAATGGGCAAGTCAAACGTTTCCAGATAACGTAAAATGGGATTATGCATTTTATGTGGTAGATGATGGTGACGTAAGTGCCTATGAAGGTAATGGTGTTCTTGGTGATATTTTAGATGTGGCAACAAGTCCTTTAGCAATGCAATTTTCCTCTCCCTCCGTTGATGATGGTGATGTAGGAAAGTTTAGCCTTGATTTCACCCATGCACTTGGTTATTCCTACAGTGACGATCCAAATTTCATGTATTGTGCTGAAGACCTAACAATGGAAGGCGCTGTAAATTGGTGGCTACCAAGTTGTGGATTGTCTGGTGGAGCTTCGGGTGGCCCTTGGGTTCAACCTATGTCTGAGGGGACGGGTGATGGCTCGATTATTTCTGTTAATTCTTGGGGGTATGTCACATCACCAGGAATGGCAGGGCCAAGGTTAGATGATACTTCAGCATCCTGTATATTCTCTTATGCGGTGTTGGAGGCGGAGCCAGAGTCACCGGCTCCAGGAAGTGCTGGCGTAGTACTTACCTGCCCTTAATCAGATGTCCCCTTCATGTTGCGCAATGCAGCTATGAATTTTTCCTATATTCTCCGTCCATGTTGCTAACATGGCCTCTTTGTTGGGGCCATTAAATGATGGGGTTAATACATCAAATAACGCTTGATACATACCGCCAAATATATTGCTTGGGACGCCAATAAGTCTGTGGTGTGACAGCATATCTTTTATCGTAAGCAGGGCAGATTCAGGGTTTTCACCAAATAGCATGAAATTACCGAGAATCTCTTGCATCATGTAATTTTCCCAATCGCTATTGCTATCACGAAAATCTTCTAGCTCTGGAAAACGTTTGTACATGATGTCGAAAACCGCTCGCGTAGGATCACCAAACTCTTCGACAATATGTTCGAGTGACTGATTTATGATTTCTTCTTGTAGCATGATAAAAGGCCCCTAAATTCAATGTTAAAAGTGTGCCGTTCGATTTTATAGGGATGCAATAGAAATAAAATTGTCCTACATCAATTCTACTTTTATATTCGGTTTTTTTGTGATTTTTAGCTGTTGTTTGGTGTCGTCGATGTGCGTGTAAATTGTCGGATAACATTGGCAGTTTGCATGGGAGCTTCGATCATTGGCGCGTGGCCAATGTTTTCGAATATATGTATTTTTGAGTTTGGAATGAGTGATTTAAAAATCGGAGCATTACCTGCACTTAATACTCGGTCTTGTCTTCCCCAGGCAACAAGCGTGGGTGCTTTAATTCGGGTTAGTTCGTTTTTAAAGTCGTAGTTATGTTCAGATTCAAAAATATCTATCCAAATCTTTTTGTTGGCTTCAAGTCGTCCTACCATTTTTTCTGCAGATACTGCGGTAATTGGGAACGGAGAAAAGGGTGCGTTTTCCATTACGAAGTCCACAAGAAAAGGAAAGTCATCAACGCTTTCGGGAATAAGAGGGTTTTCGCCTTTGCTGAGGAATTCATCGTATTCGCTTTTTACATCATTGATAAAACCAGGGTCGAGTAATATTGCACTTAAAACATCTTCTGGATAAGTTGCTGCGTACAATGCGGTTATGGCACCACCCATGGAGTTTCCAGCAATATGAAAGGGTTCATTTGAAATGGACTTCATAAATGTATGAAGGGTTTTTACTTGGGTATCAATGTCGTAATTGCTATTTAGATCTATCGAGCTTTCGCCGTGACCAGGAAGGTCAAGGGTTATGATATGGAAGTCATCCTTTAGTAAGGCGGATAGTTGTAGCCAGTTTTCTTTATATGCCCCAAAACCATGAATAAATAATAAGGTGGGCTTTTTCCCCTGCTGGTTGTTTTCTAGGTAGGAGATATCTAAGCCGTCAACCTGAGCATGTTTTTTAACCGTATTGGCTTCTGTCGTTAAATGATCCATCGCTGCCTGGTAAATATCATAGCGATAGTACATTCCACCAACATAGATGCTGGCACTAGTAATAACGACGATTAAACACAGTGATAGCAGTAGCTTTTTCATGGTAGAAATCCAGTAGGGTGGTGACGTGCTGTATAGACGTGATTATGATGGGGGCGGGGTTAAGTGTTGCCCTGTTAGTTATAAGGTTTTTGTGGAGATTACGCATACCCTAAATGGAGTATGGAGGCCTAGTTGTTCATCTATACCTAGTATGAACCGGCTGCTATGATCTTAAACGTGAGAAACTAAGCGTATTAACATTAGATAGTCGAGAGGTATCCGTGTCAGATTCAATCCCCCCCAAAAAACCCTTTGCAGACCGTTTGAAGGATATTGAGCCGTTTCGGGTGGTAGAAGTGCTTACTCGTGCGAAACAGCTTGAGCACGAAGGGCGAGATATTGTGCATTTGGAAGCAGGGGAGCCGGATTTTGACACCGCATCACCTATTGTTGAGGCTGGCCAAGCGGCGTTAGCACGAGGTGATACACATTATACTCAGGCGGCGGGTATTCCGGCGTTACGTGAGGCCATATCTAGCCACTACAAACTAGATTATGGTTTAGACATTGGGCCAGAGCGAATTATGGTGACCTCTGGTGCGTCGGGAGCATTGTTGCTGATTGCAGGGTTGTTGATTAATCCTGGTGACAGCATGTTAATGGCTGATCCAGGTTACCCCTGTAATCGCCATTTTCTACGGCTAGTTGAAGGGCGGGGTCAGTTGATACCTGTTGGCCCTGAAGACCGGTATCAACTAACCGCTCGTATTGCAGAAAAAAACTGGGAGCAGAGCGCCATGGGTATTATGGTGGCGTCTCCGGCAAATCCGACGGGGGAGATACTAAGCAAACAAGAACTGACGGATCTTTATCAGTTGTGTGAACGCAAAGGCGGGCATTTGGTTGTGGATGAAATCTATCATGGCCTAACTTATGGAGACGATGCACCATCTATTTTGGAAATTACCGATCAGGCATTTGTGATGAATAGTTTTTCCAAATATTTTGGTATGACTGGGTGGCGTTTGGGTTGGTTGGTGGCACCAGAGCCCGCTGTTGCTGAAATGGAAAAATTGGCACAGAATATTTTTATATCAACATCAACAATGGCTCAACATGCAGCATTAGCTGCTTTTGAACCGGCAACAAGAAAAATTTTGGACAAGCGACGAGATGAATTTGCGGAACGCCGTGATTATTTGCTTCCGGAGCTTAGGCGGCTAGGTTTTGATATTCCGAATGTTCCTGTCGGTGCTTTGTATTTATATGCTGGGATTAAAAAATTCTCTAATGATAGCCAGAAATTTTGCATGGACATGTTAGAAAAACACGGCATAGCCATTACACCGGGTTTGGATTTTGGACATCATAAAAATAATGAGTATGTTCGATTTGCTTATACAACAAGTATGGAGCGCCTAAAAGAGGCTGTTCGCCGTATGGATGCAGTATTAGGCAATTGAGCTAGGAAGTTAAGCTAGGCAATTAAGCCAAGAATAAAACTTAGGAGTTATTATGTTTGCAATTAATCACACGTTAACAGTGAATGCACCAACGGAAACGGTATGGAGCGTTATTTCTGATTTGGATGCCTATGGAGAATGGAATCCGTTTGTGGTTGCGTGTAATTCAACGTTAGAGATAAATACTCCGATTAACATGCAGGTGAAGTTGGTACCGTTTTTTGCTTTTCCTCAGAAAGAAACCATTATATCTCATGACCCTAGCCATCAACTAAGTTACGGTATTTCATTACCGTTTAATGCGTTGAGTAGCGTTCGTTGTCACCGGGTGAAAACCTTGACCCCGGGTGTAACAGAATATAAGTCAACATTTGAATTGTCGGGGTGGCTTTCACCGTTAGTTAAATGGATGTTACAGTCGCGTTTGAAAAAGGGATTCGATGGAATGGCTGAAGGACTCCAGGAGCGTTCAGAGTCTTTCAGTTAGCATGGTTGATTTTTTTGGTGTGTTTATGTCGTCGCCGGGCTGCGGTCTTGCTTATCAAACATAATAAGTAAGCCTGGTAATAACAAAAAGTCCACAACTAAGGCAAATACAATAGTTATGGACAATAGTTCGCCCATTGCCCATGAGGGGCGAAGGTGTGAAAAAGCTAGTATTGCGAATCCTAAGGTAAGTACAACGGACGTAACCATCATGGCGACACCTACTGTTCGGAAAGAATACAAAATAGCTTGATAGACATCTTGCCCTTTTTCATTTCGCGCTAATTGATATTTTGATAAAAAGTGTACGGTATCATCTACGACAAGGCCTAAGCTCATTGTGCCAACAATACTGACTGCCAAATCAACCCGCCCATCAAGTATTGCCCATACACCGTAGGCTAGCACTGCAGGGAAAATGTTGGGAACGAGTGAAAGTAAGCCGAGTTTTACGGATTTCAGAACCCATATCATTAATAACGATATCAATACTAGCGCGAGTAACGTGCCTTGTACCAAACTGAGCACATTACGTTGCATGATATGCGCAAAAATCATATCTAAACCTGAGCCCTCAGATATAGATAGATTTGGTGTGTTTTGAACGGCCCAATCAATAAGTTGTTTATCAAATGCCAGCATCTCACTGGATGTCATTTCATGTAAGATGACACGTAAGCGAATGGATTGTTTGTTAATGTCTATTTGTTCTTCAAGACCCATACCAAAAGGTAACGACATCTCATACAAGAGGTTGCTCTGGGATAATAACTCACGATTATCTGGGATAGCATAATAGGCCTCCTCATTGTTATGTAGTATCCGGTTGATCGTTTTTACTTGATTAGAAAAAGAACTTACATAACCGACACCGGGAAGTGTCATTAGCCATTGCGTTAATTTATCCAGATCCTGCATGTACGCAGGATTATTGATGCCTTGGTCTTGTTGGCTATCGACACGGTAGTCTACAAAGTGTGCGCCATACATATCATTCTCTTGAATGTTTAACGCTTGCCTGACGGGATAGGTGTCATCGTAATTGTCGATCCAATTATCGCTTAGATCATTACTAAATAGCGAAACGCAGGCAATAAGGGTACATAGAAGTGTGCTTGTCATTAATAGTTTGTAGTGTTTTATCACCCACTCACCCAATGCACTCATGCGTGAAAAATAAACGGAGTGATGGTTTGACGTACCTTGTTTTGATGGGGCTGGCATCCAATGAAGTACTGCGGGCAGAAACGTAACGGTAAAAATAAAGGCAGCGATCGCACCAAATGCGACTACATTGCCGAGGTCTTGATAGGGCGGAGACTCGGAAAAGTTAAGGCATAATAAACCAATGGCTGTCGTTACACTGGTGACTAACATGGGTTTAAAATTAATGCGTAATGCATCGTCAATAGCGGCATGTTTTTCTTTTCCCTCTCCTAGCTCATGGTAATAAGACACAAGAAAGTGCATGCAGTCAGCCACCGCTATAATCGTGATCATGCTAGGTACCGCCCCGATGGCGGGGGTCATAGTGATTCCGGCCCAGCCAATTGCGCCAAAGACGCTAATGTTGGTTAAGGTGATGACGATTATGGTAAGCAGCGTTCCGGAGGCAACACGAAGTAAGATAAACATCACAACAAAAATCAGTAAATATGAAGAGGGAATAAGTAGTGCTACATCGGCTTCTATAGCTTCTTCTAATGCATAATTGATCATTGTGGTGCCAAGGATATGAATATCTATGTTGGCAGGATCATAGGCAGTGTTTTTTAACATGGCTCGGGCGTAGGTAACAACTTCTTTACTTGCCCCTAGATTATCGGCAGGTAGTGTTAGGGTAACGGTTACAAGGCCGACATTATTGTTGGGGGACGAAAACTGTTTTGCTAACGTATCGGTGATTACATAACGTTTGACGGATTGAAGTAGCTCTGTGGTAATTTCTACGTCCGTTGAGATAAGCTCATCGGTTTCGAGCTCATCGTTTTCTGATGTAGTTCGCAGAAAATTCGTAAGGGAATCGACTCGACGAGAGTAGGGTGCCTCCCACGATTTTTCGGTTAGTGTCCGAATCAGGCTCATTGTTTCTATGGTGAAAATATCATTGTTTTTAGGAACAACTAAAAAGGCCAAAGAGTCTTGTTTATTAAAATCCGTTTCTAATTCATCAAATGCCTGCATCTGGGGGTTTTCAGGGCTGAAATAGGCTTTAAAGTCAGAGGTGAATTTCAGGCTCGAAAGCCCACTACCAAAGGCAAATACAACAAGCATTGATAGTCCAGCAACCCATTGATGTCTTTCTTTTATTATATTGATAATAGAATTCATAATTTATAACGATCATTTTTGTTATAGAGAAAGAGAGGAGTATAAAAACTATAGGCAAACAGTGAGAAACGCTCAACTAAAGCCATGAGAATACACGTAAAGTGTTTGAGTACCTATTTGTTTATAGAACGTGTATATAGGATGTTTATATGGGCTTTATAGACCTGTAAGCCGCGTGTTTTCTAAGACGGTGGTAATCTTGACGGCTGATGTGGTACTATCGTACATCATGTTAAATCAGGCCAATTGATAATGAAACTTAACGATAAGACTATTTTAATTACGGGTGCGTCCTCCGGCATAGGGCGCCAAGTAGCAGAGCAACTTGGCGCACAAGGGAATAATTTAATTATCACGGCAAGGCGTGAGGGTGTGCTTAACGATGTGGCCGACGTTATTGAGAATAGTGGAGGCCAGTGTTTGGTTATCGCAACGGATGCACTGGATGAGAAAGGGGCAGAGTATGTAGTGAAAGCAGCCGTAGAGCGGTTTGGCGGTATTGATGTTGCTCTGTTGAATATTGGTGATGGCCCCTCATTTAATATGGCGACAACTACCGCAGCGGAAGTAAAAAGGAACATGCAGGTAAATTATGACTCTATGGTGAACTATTTAGTGCCAGTGATTCAACAAATGAAGTATCAGCGCCATGGCATTATTGCTCATACTAACTCGTTGGCAGGTTTCTTAGGTTTGCCCATGCAGGGGCCATATTCTGCGGCGAAAGCGGCTGGACGTATACTGCTAGATAGTTGCCGTATTGAATTAGATGCTTTTAATATTAAAGTGGTGTCACTGTATCCAGGGTTTGTGGCGACGGAGCGTGTTGCTGAAGACGGTATTCCAGCACCGTTTGAAATCTCTGAAGAGAAGGCTGCACAACATATGATTAAAGGAATAGCTTCTGAGAAGTCAGACTATCTGTTCCCTCAAAGCTTAAAGATGTTGATTCGGTTGGCGAGGGTATTACCGAAATCATTACTTGGGAGTATTTTAAAGCGCTCGATACCTGAGGGATATTAAATATAAAATGGGCAATGTCATATGACATTGCTGTGGGTTGATGCCAAGCAGGTTTCAGCTAAGCGGTCGATTTCATTATTCGTTGATTCTCATTTTTGGTTAAATGAGAAGAGTGTCTATCGCGTGAGAAATAAAGGGGTTAGATCGCAATCATGGCGTTTTTCGCATGGTAGATTAGAAATAATGCTCCTTCAAAGCGGTTTTCTATGTTCCTATAATCGAGTTGTTACCTATAACAATAAGAGGAAGAGAGCATGCGATCATTCATTAAGAGCATTTGTGCCAATCACGAAAATCTTGATCTTTATCTGGGTGTTATTGATACGGCAGAGGGAATCATAAAACAGTTTCCTGAAGATGCTTGGCGGCAGAAGATTAAAGGTGATCGGGTGATGAATGACGAGGTGAATGACGCGATCATTAACACTGGCCTGATGGGGTTAGGCGTAGAAGAAAAATACGGCGGCATGGGAGGTGGTCTCATGGGCCAGGTGTTGGCCACCGATGTGTTTTCTCAGTCTGGCTTGGCCTCTTTTGCGGCGGTGCTTAATAGTTTCTGTCGAACGCCGTTGTTAAAATATGGCTCTGATGAACAAAAAACAAAATATGCGATGCCCACTATTACAGGGGACAAAGCTTTTTGTATTTTGGCGACAGAGCCCAATGCCGGAACCAACACCTTTAATATCACCACCAAGGCGGTAAAGCAGGGCGATAAGTGGGTTTTGAATGGCCAAAAAACCTTTATTACTGAAGCCGCTGATTCAGACTACGGTTTTTTGATTGCTAAAACCGAAATAGATGTACCTGGCGCGTTATCGGTTTTTGTGGTGGATATGAAAAGCCCTGGGGTGACGCTTCACCCGATGAATATTGATATTGCAGCGGGTGAGAAACAATATAATGTTTTCTTTGATGATGTTGAAATGCCTGCTGATGCTCTTGTAGGTGAGGAGGGTAAGGGTGGTAAGTACATGTTCGAAGGGCTTAACGCTGAGCGCCTGATGATTTCCGCCTGGGCAATCGGTTACTCCGATTTGGCGCTCCAAGCCACAACAACCTATGTGAATGATCGAAAGCTCTTTGGTAATAAAGCGATTGGTTCTTACCAGAGTGTTCAGCACCCACTGGCCAAAGCCAAAGCAGAAACCGACGCTGCCAGGTTAATGATTTATCATGGTGTTCAGCTGTTTGATAACGGTGGAGAGGCTGGGCCTGCGTCCAACATGGCAAAATACCTGACATCAACAGCGGTTAATAATATGTGTGACGCGGCCATTCAATGTCACGGCGGATCGGGTATGGATGAAGACACCGGTATGCTTGCACTTTGGCGCATCAGTCGGGTTGTGAGGATTGCACCCATCAATAATGAGATGATACTCAACTATATTGCAGAACATGTGATTGGTTTGCCGAAGTCGTATTAGGGATATCAAACACAACAAAAAGGTTGCCAAGGAAAATATTTGCGTAACGTTTTCAAGCCCACGATTTAAGTGAGGGCCCACTTGAATCGTGGTTCTGCACGGTATAGACTCAGCTGCAATGCGAAAAAACAATTACAATCCGATGCTACATTATCTGCTAATTCTGTGTCTCAGTCTTACACTGTTTATGACACAGTCAAATCGGTTGCACCTGCATCTTGAGCATGATGAGTATGCAGACGTTTCTGAGCATGATTCTATACATGATTCTATACATGATTCTATACATGTAGTTACCGTGCATGCCGCATCGCTCATGCATGATGTTGATTTGACCAATCATGTAGACCACCACCTAGCTGCAATTGACGTTAGCACCGACAACTCAGTAAAGAAAACAACTTTGTTGGCCTCTCCAATATTGGTTTTACTGTTTATCGGTTTTTTTCTGATCGAGCCACGCTTGATTTGTGTTTATAGAGCAAGGTTTTATAAGGTATTATTTACTCCCTGTTATTATTTACTTCAACCTCCTCTACGTGCTCCACCCGCCAAATAGTACTTTATCCTAAAATTTTCACCCATTAGTCAATAGTGTTTGCGCTATGACTGCGCGTACTTATCGAAGGCAGTGTAGCCGACAAATGAATATAACCATTCAGGAGAATGACAACGTGTTATTCAAATCATCCTTATCTGCGCGACTGTGCTATCTGGTTGCCGGATTATTAGTATATAGCGTAGCGTCACAAGTCGCCTACGCTCATGGCATGTCCGAGGCCGACAAACTGGCTATTATTGACGGCGGTAATTTACGCTATATGTGGCTTGGTGCTACACATATGTTGTCCGGTTACGACCATCTACTATTTGTGTTCGGTATCATCTTTTTTCTGAGAACTTTTCGCGATATTGCTAAATATGTCACTGCGTTTACGTTGGGTCATAGTGTGACCTTGGTCTACGCGACATTTAATGCGATACAGCTTAACTACTTTCTCATCGATGCAGTTATTGGCTTAAGTGTCTGTTATATCGCTTTTTCCAATATTGACGGTTTCCGCAAGTATCTGAATATCAATCCGCCCAATATGATGTTTATGATTATCGGCCTGGGGCTTATTCACGGTTTTGGTTTGTCCACCCGATTACAGGAGCTGCCTCTGAGCGAAGACAATCTGTTGCTCAACATAATTTCGTTTAATGTTGGCATTGAATTGGGGCAAATCAGTGCGCTGGCTCTGATGTTGCTGCTAGTGACCGCTTGGCGAAAGCGCCAAACGTTCCAGGCCTTTAGTTTGATTGCAAACTACGGGCTAATTGTGGCGGGAAGTCTGCTTTTCCTTATGCAGATGCACGGTTATTCTCATGCTAGCAACCCCGAAGAATTTGTTGTGAATAGCCGGCCAATTCAGGTGGTTACCAACAATAACATTGCTACAGAAAAGGGTGCGGAAAAGAGTGCAGAGCAACTTGTGCAGCGCCAACAAACAGATTTAATTCGTATAACCATTCCTGCCAGAGCAGATAAAGAATACAAGTTTTACCTGGCAAAAGGTGCAACACTTGAATACACATGGAAAACTGAAGGCGCAGAGCTATTTTATGATTTTCATGGCGAACCGGCAGGAGATACGAGTGGCTATTTCAAGAGTTTCAAAAAAAGCACTGCTAGCAAGGAGAGTGGCACCTTAACGGCAATTTTTGGAGGCACACATGGTTGGTACTGGAAGAATAGCTCACCATTGGAGGCTACCATTACACTAGAAACTAAAGGCGAATATCAACGCCTCGATTTAAAAGAAGAATCAAAAGATACTAAATCTATCGAAAATACCATCCAAACAACACACGACACACTTTAGGAAATTCATATGATGCACTTAAAAGCACTACTACTAGGTTTTACTCTTAGCTTACTTTCAAGTATCTCAATGGCAGGAAGCGGTCATGATCACGGGCATGGTCATGATCATGGGCATAGCTCTGCACCAGTGACCCAGGAAGCTGCAAAAGAAAATGCGGCACAAATTGTTTCGGAACTTGTGACAAGGGAGAAATTAGAGAGCAGTTGGTTACTTATTACCGCGGCATCTATTGAGAAAATAACAGCTAAAGGTACCCCTGAATGGTTGGTAGTATTCGTAAATTCAAACGTTGCTGATGCTGACAAACAAAAACTGTATGTTTTTCTAACACTAGGCGGAGAATATATAGCTGCCAATTTCACCGGGAAATAACCGGATAACTCGCATGATCTTAGCGTTAATTCTGAGTGTCCGTTTTTACGTGTTTTAACCTTCTATTTGAAACCCAATTGACAGCTATATAAATACAGCTGTCAATTGGACTCCACTTTATAAGCCTGAGCTTTGGAAGCAGCCTTGTGGGGTTACATTACTGGTTCTTAAATTTTGCTAAGTAACCGGTAAATGACCCATCAACTAATACGCTGGTTCCTACATAAATGCTTGATCCAGATATAATTGCTTCACCTGTCGTGTCACTAGTGCTGCCAGTAACCTTAAGGATTCCTTTTGATGAACCGTTAGAATCAAACTTCTCGCCCGTGCTTTTTCCGAAGATGTAAATATTGTTTGATGCATCTACAGCCAAACTTTTCACAATGCCACCACTTGCTGATTTGCTCCAGACAGTGTTTCCGTTCTGATCAAGCTTAACCAGCTTTCTGCCTTGTGTATTTGATGCGATAACAATAATATTTTCACTGTTATCTAATTCAATATTTGGAATGCTATCCATTGATCCCGCACTTGCGCTTGGCTCCGTAACATAACGTTCCCATGCTAGCGTGCCATTGGCACTGATTTTGGCAACGCGATATTTATCGTCTGCATAGATGTGATGAGCAACATAAATATCACCGTAGCTATTAATGGCGATGTCTGATGCATGAGCTACTTCGCTTGGATTGGTTATTTTCCATGCCTGGTTGCCCGCACTATCGTGTTTTGCAACAAAGGCATGACCACTGGTATATATGTTACCGACACTATCAACTTCAACATCCCAAACGGCTTCGCCAGCTTGATCGATTTCTAGTTGTAAATTTCCGTCAGTATCAAAGACACGAGTCGCGTCACCTGCAACATAAACAAGATTGTTGGCGAACTCTACATCCCAGGTTTTATCCTGATCGCTGAACGTTTTAACCCAAACCTGCTCGCCGTATCGGTTTACTTTCAGTAAAAATTCAGTGTAAGTGCTAGGAGCACCCTCTCGCTGGTAAAGATTGCCGACGACATAAGTGTTGCCATCACCATCAACCGTCGCATCGGTAACGTTTTCGTCGGTGTCGTAGCTACCGTCGTTAATATCAAATTGGCTTTTCCATTGAAGGTTACCAGCGGTATCATGTTTTACAACAAAAGCATCTTGAGAACGGTCACTGCCAATGCGAATAGTTTCACCAGTAGTAATCAAATCACCAAATGCATCTTGGTCAATGGTGTTGATCCATTCGATTCGTTCTTCCGCATCATTTCCAGAAAAATGGGTTTCCCACTCAGGGCTTGCGCTATTGTCGCCACCGCAACCGGTCATTGCGAATGACGACAGTGATACAATGGCGATTGATAACAAATTTCTATTGAAAATTCCCATAATAACAACTCCTTCCATATGTAATGCGAGATAAACCGTATGTGCTTGAACTGGAGGGTATTTTAGAGGCGAGATCTTTTACAAACAATGTAACTTAGGCAAAGTACTGTTAGGTCAGGTAACAAAAAAGGCTGTTTGTTAGTAGATGTAACTGACTGGGGCGTCTTTGTTGTTGGCTATCGTTGATATGCGAAATAAGTGATCTTGCGCCTTGATGTTGATCAACTCTGGAAAACGTTACGCCATTGGGTAGTGATCACCCAATACCTTTTTTATCTCATCGTGTTCCAGTGTTTCCTGTTCTAATAGCGCGTTGGCGAGTATATCCAATAGTGTTCTATTGTCAGATAACAGTTGGGAGGTTTCTTTCTCACTGCGGCTAACAAGTTGTTGTACCTCTTCGTCAATAAGGCGAGCGGTGTGGTCGCTGAAATCTTTAGGTTGTGCCATTTCCATGCCTAAGAATGGGTGCTCTTCATGTTGCGGGAAATTGACGGGGCCTAACTTTTCATTCATTCCCCATTGGGTGACCATACGCCGGGCCAAACGAGTACATTGTTTTAAGTCATCGGCCGCACCGGTACTAACTTGTCCAAGTGCCAGCTTTTCAGCACAGCGCCCCCCTAACAATATACGTAATCTTTCTTCTAAAAAATCCTGCAGATAATTAACTCGGTCTTCACTGGGCAGGGTTTCCGTCATACCCAATGATCGTCCTCTCGGTACAATGGTTATTTTAGTGACAGCATCAGAGTTGGGAGATAGCAGTGCAGTAATTGCATGACCTGCTTCGTGATAGGCGATACGCTTTTTATCATCGTTATTGATGATTTCTTGTCCGACAGAGCCCAGCATGATTTTGTCATGAGCATATTCAAAATCTTCATGATCAATTTCTTGCTTGTTAAAACGAGCTGCGTGTAGTGCTGCTTCATTCACAAAGTTTTCTAAGTCCGCACCAGAATAACCAATGGTTCGCGCCGCGTAATGCTCAAGGTCGACATCGTTGGCGATGGGCTTTTTTCTGCTATGTACCCCTAGGATTTTAAGGCGGGCTTTTTTCTGTGGTAATTCAAGAGTGACTTTTCGATCAAAGCGCCCAGGGCGCATTAATGCCGGATCAAGAACATCGGGCCGGTTGGTTGCCGCAAGAACAACAACCGCATCGTCGGTTGAAAAACCATCCATTTCTGCGAGTATCTGGTTTAACGTTTGTTCTCGCTCGTCATTACCTCCCCCCATTCCTGTGCCACGGACACGGCCAACGGAATCAATCTCATCAATAAAAATAAGAGAAGGAGATTTTTCACGAGCTTCTGAAAACATATCTCGTACCCGTGATGCCCCCACGCCGACAAACATCTCGATAAACTCAGAGCCACTGACGCTGAAAAATGGAACCCCAGCTTCAGCTGCAGTGGCTTTGGCAAGTAAGGTTTTTCCAGTACCGGGCGGTCCCATCATAAGTATGCCCCGTGGTAACGATGCACCTAACTTACGGAATTTTTCAGGTTGTATGAGATATTCGATCACTTCCCGTAGATCAATTTTAGCCGACTCTAACCCCGCAACTTCGTCAAAGGTAATGCCAATATCCATTTTTTCATACAGCTTGGCTTTCGACTTTGAAAATCCGAACATGCCGCCACCATTCCCCCCCATTCGGGACTGTAGTGCACGATTACTGTAGGCAAATAGGGCAAAGATAAGAATCCAAGGCACAATGCTGATGATCATGGTTAGCCACAGCGGAGATTCTGTCGACTTTGCGACGATTTCTACGTGATGCTGTTCAAGCAGTGGAATAAGGGTGGGGTCATCAATATCGGGTAACATGCTGGTAAAATACCTAGCATCCTTCTGAGAGGTTGCACCAATTTTTGCCCCCCTAATTTCTTTACCTTTAAGGGTGATGGATGACACCTGACCATGTGAGACCATCTCTTTAAACGCTGAATAGGCGATAGCTTCAGGGGCGGTAGCTCCCCCTAACGTTGCCATGTAGTATGAAATAAATAGAACGGCGGTAAACAGCAACGGGCGCCAGTCAAACACAGGATGAGGTAACTTCTTTTGCTCATCGTTGGAGGGTTGGTTGGGTTGTTGCTCTGGCACGGCGTGGTTTCCTTGTTCATCTATAACGTATTCTGAGTGGATGGCGTTATACTGCTGCTCTTATCAGTATAATTCGAGACGTGTGATCTGCACTGATTAAGCTCAAGATTAGCTATATGAGCATTTTAAAGAGATTGACTCCATGTTAAGTAAAAAATGAAACGTTCAATATGTACACAGTGCAAACGCCCTCTTAAGGTGTGTTATTGCCATACGATCCAACATGTCGATAACCGTTGGCCTATTCATATCCTGCAACACCCAGCAGAAAGTAAGCATGCCATAGGCACGGCTCGTATCGCGTCACTCAGTCTCAATCAATGCCAATTGCAGGTTGGAGAAAACTTTGATGATGACGCGTTGAACGTGCTGCAGCCTTTACTGGTTTATCCTGGAGAGCATAGTCAAAATCTAGAGGAGCTGAACCTATTGGAGCCTCAGCCCTTACTCTTTATTGATGCGAGTTGGAGGAAAAGCCGGCGAATGTTATTGGAGTCACCGGCATTGATGCAATTGCCAAAGGTGAGCTTTCAACCGGAGATGGTTTCTCGATATCGTATACGAAAAGAACCGGATCAGTACGCGTTATCGACATTAGAAGCGATTGTATATGCTTTGTCAGTATTGGAAGGTAATGCGGATAGGTATCTGCCATTATTAGACAGTATGGATTGGATGATTGAGAAACAAATTGAACTGATGGGAAAGGATGTGTTTGAGAAGAATTATAAACATTATCGGAAGTAGATTGCACTCACAGTGCAGCTTGTGTGGATGGATATTGTTTAGAACAAATCACTATGGGTAGCTTTCAGGCCTTTGCCCTGCTCAAGTTCTAGCATTTTTTGTAGGCTGATTTTGTTGGGTGAAAAATGAGCGATAGTTAGGTTGTTATAAAAACTGCATATGCGGCGCGTGAAATGTGGCGCATGCCATGTTGTCCCAAGTGGTGTCAGTAAAAGTAAGATGCTCTAAAAGGATATTGAAAGGATTAGATTAACTTAGTGGCATTTAAAAAAATAAAATATTTTTGTATCTTGGATTTCTTATCCAAACTAAAAGTTAGGTTTGAAGTCAAGAATGGTTAATATAAGTACAGAAAAAATGTCTAGATATAGGCATGAGTGTCCATATTTAGGAATGCTATGTCTATATCTGGTAAATTTACCAGATTTGGATATGCGCTATATTCAGCTGTTAAAATCGAAGTAACCAAATATGAAAGAATTTGAAATAATTCCAAAAAACGGAGTGGGCCCAATCAAACTTGGTATGAGTAGAGCCGATGTCGAATCTTGCTTCGGTATACCTGAATTCGATAATGGAACTCGAATCGGATATATGTCTGGATACTTTATTGATTTTGATGCTGAAAATAATGTTGAATTTATCGAATTATCGAATTCGGATGAATTTAAAATTACTTATAGTGGTGTAGATCTCCATAATGTTGATGCAATGGGAGTAATTTCTCTTATTGAAGGAGATGATAATTATGATAGATCCGACCCTGAAATTGGATATAGCTATGTATTTAAGAGGATTGGGTTGAGCTTATGGCGAGGCACTATTCCTGAGGGCGTTGAAGATACGGACGGTAAATATTTTGAAGCAATTGGGGTTGCTATCGAATGTTCGCGTTATTTAACGAGAACATCAAGCGCGAAATTTAATACTGGTGCCATTTTTCGCTTCCGTTGCACTATAGCAAAAACTGTCACCAGTATTAATTTCGCCTTATGTAGGCGTTATGTGACCAAAAATCATGAAATATAAAATTAATCAATATAATATAGAATTTGATGTGGAAGAAGATGAGGTAGAGCATGTAGCTCAGACGATTGCTGATGTTCTAGTACCAAATGAGTTTAAGAAGCTATATTTTTTAGCGGCAGAATCCGGTAGCTATAAAGATATTGATAGAGTAACTAATATTAAGTTTGTAAAGGCACTAAATATTAACGAAAGCATCTATACTAAAACTCGCCTTCAACACAGTGTATGCCAAGGACAGCACCAAATTTTCTTGGTAGCATCAGGCACAAATATATTTAACAAAGCTAAATGGTCTGCGCTGTGTAAGAAAATACAATCGAAGCATCATGCCGCATAACTAGTTGTTACTCTGGGTAGTGCAGATAGATTGTCGTGTTCAGTCAGGGTAAACTACGAGAATTAAAGTACAGGTTGCGTCGCGCAACAAAACTTAGCATTGCCTATTTAACGAGGCAATCAACGGGAATGAAAAACCTGTGGTGCTTTTGTGCCGTTACGCTGAGGCTACACTTTAGCACAAAATCACCACAGGTTTCCCATCCCGTTATCGCTGCGTTATGGGTAAATAGAGAAATATGGCCACATCAGAGTCAATGAAAGTACTTAAGTCAGTATGCGATGATTTAGGAGGATCGCTAGATAAATATGGATTTAAGTACAGAAAAACAAATAGAGTAGCAACTAGGTCAGGAAGACTCTGTGAGCAGTCTATTTATTTCGGAACTTCAAGAAGTATAAATTCTCTAGATGGTCATGTTCACCTAGAAGTTAGGGCAAAGGCCTTGAATGAAGACTTTGGCTCTTTTAGAAGAGAGAGCGGCATTGAATTGCCTATAAATGAACGCGTCATTTTTAATGCTCCTATAGAAAACCTATTTAGAGAAGCTCCACCATATATTCACTATGACATAGGGGACGAAGACGAAAGACCAAAAATCATCCATAAAATTAAAACTCTATTTGAAATCGAAGTTATGAAAATGTTTGATTTAGTTGATTCGCCCTCAATTCTTAAAGAATATATAAAAAATGAACGAATCCCATGCCTGGAACCATATAATTCTATTGATCATTATTTAAAGTTTGTTGGTCGTCATGAAGAATAAGAACAATAGGATATTCTAAATCTACGCACTATATCTGGCTCCTTAAGGCATCGCACTGAATAACCGGATGGCTTCTCGTGCTCATTTTAAGTACTATGGGCATCAAGTAGTGGTGGACTCGTCGGACGTCAGGTGATGACGTTGTAGGGTCTAACTATCACATCCACGGGAAAAATACTCCGTACGCCAGTTAGTGTTTTCATTTCATTGCAACATAAACTGACCTACTCCGTATTTTCACGTGATGTATGGCGTTAAAAATATCTCCAACCGTTACCGCTTAAATTTTTACAAAGGATAAGGTCGTTACATTCCTAAGGAGGTTTAGTGATAGAAAACGAAGAAAATTATAAGTCCTATCTAAGGAATGTTAGAGGATTGACTGATGGTACAGTAAACAGTTATCCCACATATCTTCAAGCGGTTTCAAATCACTTGCAAATGGATATAACCTCCGAGACTATCAAAAATAGTAACACGGTAAGCTCACTTCTAGAGAGGCTTCGAAAAACTGGAATTGACAAGAATTACTGGGGTAACTGCCAATCAGCGCTAAGAGCGTATTATAAATTCTTAAATTACAAAGAAAGCTACAATGTGGTTTTTCCAGACGAAGTTGAGTCATATATTGAAGGTTCGGTAAAGCAAGTTCAGGTTAATCGGTATGAGCGTGATCGAAAAGCCAGAGAAGCGTGTATCCAATATCATAAGCCTGTATGTAAGGTATGTAACTTTAATTTTTTTGAAAGATACGGGGCATTAGGAGAGGGTTTTATTCATGTGCATCACGTAATTCCATTGTCAGATATTGGTCAATCCTATATACCTGATCCAATAAAAGATCTTGTTCCCGTTTGTCCAAATTGTCATGCAATGTTACACAAGTCTAATCCGCCACTATCTGTGGATGAGCTAAAGGGGCATTTAAAGAAGATGGCTTGTTCTGTTCAGTCAGAGTAATATACAAGCATTAAGGTGATAGGGACTTCGCGCAATTAGCATTACGCACTGCCCTTTTAACCAGATGATCAAGAGGGAAAATTTACACTGATGCGCTTTTGTGATCCGCTACGCTCAATATCACAAAACCACCCCAGCGTAAATTTCCCCTTATCTAAGCGTTAAGGTTTTAAATATGTACATGGAAGGTTTTGCAATTGTAACCGTAATTCTTTTTGGGATCTTTTGGTTGGTAGGGTTTGTAGCGGGCATAAGGACTTTTTGGCTATTCTACGAGATTCGTGGTCATTGGGCCCCTGGTAGAAGTTGGGGTAAGCTACTTTTCTTCTCTTTATTTTTTTCCTACTTCTTTACCGAAAAAGGAAATGTATATCGGGTACAGCTTCTAAACGCTTTAGCTATATTCATACTGTCAGCAATGTGTGGAATTGGCACAGGAGTGTGGAATGAGAATTTGAGACCTGCCGATTCAAGCGATGTCATCGATGCTGATAAAATTGGGAAAGCTAGTGCCAAATAAGGTAAAGCTCTATTCTTTAACCAGCATATCCAGAGCGAATTGTAATGTTTGTGCGCCTTTATGCCCACTTCGCTGGCGCTTCATTCTTGCATAAATTCGCCCAAACATTACAATCGCCTGATAATAGGCGTTAGAGCGCAATAAAGCTATGAGGAAAGCTTAAAATTATGAGTGTAGGAAGCCAGGTGACAACCGCAATGAAAAAACTGTCGGAGAAACATTATGAAGATGCCATTATTTCAACAAGTGTTGCTCTTTCAGCCACCGCTCGCCTCGAACAGCCTGCCGGCGGTGACAAAGCTGCGTGCCGCACATTTTTAGAAAGCTATCTCCCAATTATTAATAAAGTTGGTTGGGTATCGTTTGGTATTTCACAATCTATTAATTTTAAATATCGAAGACTTGATTCGCACAATCCAGGTGCTGCAGTTCGAACAATGCCTGAAATGCTATATGACGTCGTTAGATGTACTGCCGTTCATGAGGCGAAACTTCCTGACAACTTGCGATTTATTGAAGAATCAATAATTCAACTAGGAAATGATGGGGAACTGGTCTTGCCAGTAGACGTAATTTATGGGCTTTTACTCTCTATTGTTGCTTCTCCCAAAAATTCAAGCCAAAGAGTCGAGGGTGATCCTGAGTTTGCGTTTGGAGGTAAGAATACTCGAATTAATGAACTTTGGGGTGATCGTGGGAAAATTGAAGAATTCATTGGGATCAGCTGAAGAAAACTGAGCGGTAATTGGTATCAAGGCCCCTAACAAAGCAATGTATAGCGATCATTTTTGAGTCGCTTAAAAAAACGCAATACAAAAATGGAGTATAATTGGGACATTATCTTTACGTTATCCAAAAATATGAAAGATCCAAGAGAAAGGCTATCAAAACTGCTTAACGAGCCAATTGATCCGAATGACCAAGACTGGGAATGGATCATTTCTGATTCAGAAAGAATATGGGATTACATTAGATTCTATAATATAGGCCATTTGAGCGCCTATGAAAGGCGACTACTAATGGAAATGATGTTGCAAGCCGTCAATGACGACAAACTAGAATTTGGATTTATGCCGAGATTTTGGCTAAAAGTTAAAGCCCTTTTAGAAACCAATTTCTCTGTCCACAAACAAACTATCGAATACTGGGCCAATATTGGTGAATTCGCTCCAAGTTATTACTCATGGGCTATAGCAAAGGAGCTTAGAAAGATATATTGGGAAAAATCAGTCAAAAAATGCATGCTACGGATTTGTGAACCTCCAACGTTTTATCGTACGTCAGGTTTATCACTCCGTACCTCTAACTAACCGGTGCAGCGCGAAAGTTAATACTGGTGGCTGCCTGTGCCGCTACGCGTTGCTTCACTTTAGCACATCCATCCACCAGTATTAACTTCGCCTGACCAGAGGGCGTTACATGCACTAAGAATTCAATTTATGAAAATTAAACAAGTTCGTGATGATATAAAAGAGGTGGCTAGAAAATCCCTTTCGAAGCACAATTTTGTTTCTGGCAAGGATGGACGACTCTTCAAAACTGATGAGAATGGTAATTGCTTTTCAATCATGTTTCTTGAGGTTAAAGATAGATCGTCTTTTTCCATATCAGTAAATGTGACTGCAAGTTTCGAAAATGTAGACAAATTATTCCCTAAAGATGAAACTGATCCAGAGTTCACATTAAATTGTCGACTTGGTTCTGAATCTATTTCCTTTGATAGTTACACAAAAAGTGAGCTTGAAGATATTATTGATAGGTTAACTTCTTCATTAGCAATACCATTTTTGTCTCGTATTTCAACAGAGGACAAAGTAATGGAAAATTTGTCTTCTGAGGATTCAACAGTGTGGATTACGTCAGATATAGTTGCGCGCTACAAATTTAAGTTTGCTTCTGCAATTGCTAGTAACGATAGTGGTATGCTATCTCTATATCTTAATGAGACCGATAAACTATTAAGTAAGCCATGGGTAGGTCAGTACAAAACCCAATTAACAAAGCTGTGCAATTATGCAAGAAAAAGCATGTAACAAGCGACTGTGATTAAAAACAACCCCTACAGCGAATTTAGTTAATTCATATTCCACTCCAAATTATCGCGTACCATTGCGTTTAAAATGACCATCATTTTTCGCATACATGCGGTAAGAGCGACTTTTTTATGTTTACCTTTTTTGACTAGTTTTTCAAAGAACTGTTTCATGATTGGATTGTGTTGAATAGCAGACATCATCGCCATGTATAGCATCGTTCGTATGGGTGCCCTGCCTCCTCGGATTCGCCGCTTTCCCTTCATCTTTCCGCTATCTTTATTGAACGGAGCGAGCCCACACAGGGCTGATATTTGGCGGTGCGATAGAAGGCCTAATTCAGGTAACTCTCCGAGAATTGTGCATGCAACACCTTCGCCGATGCCAGGTACGGAAGTCAGCACTTCGTATGTACGTCGCCATTCAGCTACTTCAGCAATTTCCTTCGTGAGTTTCTCTTTGGCCCAGAGGATCTCCTTTTCGAGAAGTTTGAGCATGCGTTGATGTGAGGGTTCCAACACCTTTGGTGCTTTATGTAGACGATTAATCTCTTGAGTACGAGCTTCGTTTAGTTGCCGTATTCTGGCAAGTAAGTCCCTGATAAAGCGGATCTTTTTGGTTGGCGTTGGCCTCACCTCAGGGCGCATAGTTGAACCGAATAGAGCAATTAAGCGAGCATCCATCTTGTCGGTTTTTGCTAGGATTCCCTGCGCGTGGGCAAATTGTCTTACTTTGATAGGTGGGACGATAATAATAGGGAGCCCCTTTTCAGCCGAAGCCTCAACTATCTGTCGTTCATAGCCACCAGTAGCCTCGACAAGTACTCGTGTTAACTTGTAACGGTTTAGCTTACTGACTAGACGTTTGATTCCTGCAGGAGAATTCTCTTCTTGCCAATGAAGCTCAAGCTCCAAAATATAGATATCAAGAAAGGACTTCCCTACATCAATTCCGATGTGTCGTTCATTATTTCTCATGCGTGCAATAGACGTTGTATTCATAACTCACCCTTGCTACATTCGGGCTTGAGGCCCATTCGACTGTTCGAGTTTAAAAGTAGAATCAGCATGGCGCCCACGCTTGTTAACGGACTAGACATTGTCTGTACCTGGCGATCACCGGGCTACCATGCTGAATACCTGTTGCTGCAGGTATGGGCCTCACTATAACTTGTTTAAATGGTGGTGAAAATACGGTGATTTTCATCATACAAGGGCAATCAACGCGAATTTAAAACCTGTGGCAATTTTGTGATCGCTTCGCTTATATCACAAAATTGCCACAGGTTTTAAATCACGTTATTAGCAGCGTTAAAATTTGGAATATAAATATGGCGAAAGGGAACTATGAACCACCACAAGTTGACGTGAAAACCGGGGTTGGAGACGTAGGATATTCGATTTCTGTAAAAGTACTTTCGCTTCTC